>Ga0308011_10000325_pt1 | contig 26207 bp, 41 predicted proteins | sample Neamet177_FD_203144 | JGI IMG/M metagenome (GOLD analysis project Ga0308011, IMG submission 203144) | Marine microbial communities from water near the shore, Antarctic Ocean - #177 | ecosystem: Environmental > Aquatic > Marine > Unclassified | place: Southern Ocean | collected 2014-07-25 | reverse complement strand
CAAGTTCTTGTTTTGCCAAATAGTCTTGTTCAAGTGAAAGAAGTTCTTGTTCCCTTGCACCCATTGTTGCAAGTTGTACTTCTTGCCTTGTTGCTTCCAGTTCAGCATCAAGTGTTGCTTCATTTGTTTTTTGTTCAGACCTTAAACCAGCAATTCTTTCATCAATGTCAAGTTGTTCAAGAAGTGCTTGTTGGTACTTGGTTTGAAGTGCAACAGATGATTCTTGTGTTGAAAGTTCAAGTTTTGCAATCCTTACTTTTTCATCGGCAACTTCTTTTTCTTTTGAAGTTTGTTCATCCAATATTCTTGCAAGTTCATCATTTGCTTGAATCCTTTCTTCAAATGTCAGTCTTATATCATCACGAATTTGCCTTTGCAATTCAGCTTCCAATTGACTTTGAAGTTGTTGTTTTGCCCTTTGAACTTCCAACAGTTCTTCATTCCTTTTTGCTTGTGCAAGTGCTTTTCCAGTTGCAATTGATTGTTCAATTGAGATGTCTTTTATTCCTTCAGTTGCTACATCAACAGCAATTGAAACCATTGAACCAACTTCTGTGACTGCTTCAGCAATATTTGATGCAACTTGTGTTCCAGCTTCAACAACATCTGAAACAACTTCTTTCAAGTTTGCATTGGTTTCTTCAAGTTTTGCATTTAGATTTGCAATTGTTTCAGGGTCACCATCACCAAAGAAAGATTGTTCCCATGCCAATTGACCTTCTTGAACTGCTTTTGTGATTCCATAGAATGCAAGTTTCAATGGTGTGACTGCAATAGTCATCAAACCACCAATCACTTTCTTCATTCCTTCAAACCCTTCTGAAGATTCTGAAACAGCATCAAACACATCTGTGACCACTGAAGTGATTTGGTTGAATATCACACCCATTGTTTCTGTGGCAATTGCAACACCATCAATCACTGATTGATTTTGCATCATCACATCTTTCAAGAATTTGAATGCTTCAATTATAAGACCAACACCAAGTGTTTTCATTGCAAGTCCAACACCTTTGAAACCTTTTCCAATCTTCTTCAATGCACCATCTGTTGATTTTCCAGTCTTTGCAATATCTTCAAGACTTTCATTTGTTTCTGAAAGTGAATCTTTAACTGATTCCAAATCTTTTGAAATCTTGGAAACATTGGTTTTGAACTCAATGTCAACAACTATTTTTTCAGCCATCTGAATGTGTTTTTTAATTCAATCATTTTCTTTCTATTCTTTGCAACTTGCCTTTCATACCAAGTCAAACACTTGTTGTTTTCATACAAGCCATTTGGAAGTGATTCAAGCACCTTTGGAATGAATTTCATTGCACCATACCAATATTCAAACATAGGTGTGAAATCAAGCCTTTTCAAAGTTGTGAAATTTGCTTTTTTGTAAATTGTGATTCTTATGTGTTCCATTTGGTTTGAAGATAGTTTTGTACTTGGTTAATTTGTGAAGGTGTTAATTCTGAATTGTAGACAATTGTTTCATATACCTTTCCTGAATAAGATGATTTTGGTGTTCTTCCAACATCATATGTTGCACCAATTGAAAATGTATCTTGTGCAGTATCTGTTGAATTTGTGTCTGTGTCTGTGTTTCCATCTTGGTCAAATATACTTCTTGAAGTGCCTTTTCTTGTTCCAATCACAACTTGTTTTGTTGTTGATGGAATCACTGACAATCTGTTTCCATAGTCTTGTGTTGATTTGTTCATGAAAGACACACCACCAGAACCAGCACTTGTGTTGTTTATATTTATTCCATAGTATTGATTTGTTCTTTGACAAACTGCAACTATTGTTTCACCAGCTGTTGATGTTGTTGTGTTGTCTGATTTGTAAACCACAAAGATTGTGTTGTCACCATCGGAAACATTTATCAATGCTGAATCTTGATTTCCAAGAACTTGATTCACACCACTAAATGAAACATATGAATCAGAAATTGATTGTGAATAAACTGGTTGCCATGCTGATGTTGGTTGTGTCAAGTGATGGTTGTTTCCAGACAAATCATCCCATTGTGAAACTGCACCACCTGAATGTGTGATTGTATTTGGTTGTGAAGAATCAACCCACAACAAACAACCAGAAATGGAAGTTGGAATGAATATCTGTTGACCACTACTTCTTCCAATATTTTGAAGACCAAGAAGTGTGTATTTGAAATCAATAGTCCAATCAACATCATTCAATGATGATGCTTGTGACATATCAATTTGAAAACAGAACATTCCATCTGTAATGTAAACACCATCAAAAATGTAATTCCCAGCAATTATATTGAAATCATAATTTGCAAACTCTGATGATTCTTTTTGAATATCAAGTGTTGTGTTTCTAAGTGAAACATTTGGTGCATTGTTTGTGTTGTTTATTACTCCACTATATTTTCTGAATGAATAAAGTTGTGACCTATTCTGGATTGTTCCACGCTCATGACCAACAACAGAAATTTCAAAAGAAATCATTGAAGGAAATTCAAGCCTGAAATAGTTTCTTGCTTGGTCACCAAAATAGTCAGATGTATATGTGATTTCACCATTTTGTCCAATGTATTGATTTTCTTTATTGAATGTCATGGTGTGTTTCACAAATACACCAGAACCACTTCTTCCAACTTTATTGTATAATGCATCTGCACCACCTGAAACAAATTGTTCACCACTACCAAGTGCAATTGAATAATCACCTTGAATTGAATTGTTGTTCAATGTTTGTCTTGAAAAGACTTCAGCAAGTGAACCTTTGTGATTCAATTCATATGGTTTCAATTCATTGTTGTTTCCTTTTATAGTTGAATATTTTGTGTTTGAATCAATTGTGTTGTGGTCACCTTTGATTGAATTATTTGAAGAATCAATCTTGATGTAATTGAAGAAACCTTTGATGTCAGAATAATCAGCTGATGCAGTGTTTCCAGAACCCATGACTTTTACAAAAGTCCCATTCACATTGTTCAGACCTTTCACAATATTGTGTGATTGTGTTGGTGGAACAACATCAAGTTGGTCACCTGAAACACCTTTGTTTCCACCTGAAACCAACAATTCAATACAATTCCCATGACTTACTGCATATCCAAATGATTCACAACATTCATTTGATGGAATTTGTGGTGAATATGTTGATGTATTTACAAAGTGAACAACACCTTGCCAGTCAATATAGTTTGGTTCTACATCACAAAACACACCTTCTGTTGTTGTTTGGTTTACCCTTTCAACTTTAATCAATTCAACTTGGCAATTTCCTTCACCAATTAGTGGATAGTTTGAAATCTTATTTATTCTGAACCACTCATTCTTCACAAAAATCAAGTCATTGAAATTCATTGTCATGATGTCAAGTGCTGAAACATGGAAAGTTCCCTTCAACAATCTTGCTTCATTTGAATATGTTTCTTCAATGAATCTTTTGTAATATACTGAATAAGCTGAATTCATTGGTGTTGGTGAACTTAAAGCACCTGTTACTTCACCAGTGAATGTCAAACATTCTGTTGATGGTACAATGTCAGCATCTTTGTAGTTTTGAAGAAGTGCAAATGATGTAAGTGTCACCGAAGACACACCACTTGGTTCTGTCAAGTAAATATGAACAGCTTGTGTTGTTGATGTGATGACATATCCACAATAAAATGAAAGCCTGATTCCTTCTTCACAAACAATGTTTCCAGATGTTCCACCATATGCAACACAATATCTGATTTCAGTATCTGGAATGTATGATGTGATGACTGGCTTGAATATGGTTTTAATTTCTTCAAGTTCTTTTCCGAAATCATTTGATGAATTATCAACATTTTGTGTTCCATAAATCCTTCCAGCTGATGATTCAAACATTGAATTCATGAAATCTGTTGATTGTGCATCAGTGAATTTCATGTTCTTAGCTTGTAAATCAACTGTTGGTTTCAGTTGTATGTCTTTTGATGTGTCAAGTTTATCAGTCCAATTCAGTTCATTTCCTTGTTCAATCCAAGTTGAATATGGTTCAATATACAAATGTGTTGGATTATCTTCATCTGGTATGATTACAAGATTGAATTTCTTTGCAAGTGATGTGATGAAATCAATTGCTTTTATTTTTGGCAAATTTGCAACCATGCTGTATTCAATAGTTGCATCATATGGAACTTGATTGTTTCCAAGTCCAAGTGGAACTGTACCAACCCAACCATCTGATGCTGGTGTGCAAGAAAACCTTGAATAAGTCACCAGAACAGTTGTTGTTGGGCTGTTTGAAGTCAACATTGTCAAAACAAACTTGTATTCTTTTGAATGGTCAAAGGCATTAACTGGTGTTCCACTGAACATTCCATTTGACCAACCACCTGTTCCAATTCCATTGTTGATTTGCTGAACACCAGATTCATATTGTGTCATTACATTGTCAGTGACATTGAACATCCCAAATGTAAATGAACCATAAAAACCAGAACCTGCATTCAATTGAACAGATATTTGAAACCCTGACATATTCCACAAACCAGCTGGTGAATATATTCCAGTTGTTGAATCATATTGACCAGATGCATTCAAATAGTCTGGTTGTGTTGTAGTTGCAAATTTTATGTCATACTGTCCAACTGCACCAAGAAAATCACTTCCATTTGGATAAATTCCATGCACATTGATTCTGTAATAGTTTGCATCAAGAATGGTTTGATTTCCTTGACCACCTGAATTGATGTCCATGTATAAATCATTCATTTGATTTTGCAAGAAGTCTGATGTATAGGTGAAATCAGATTCATTCAATATCTTTTCAACCACCTTGTTCACTCTAATTTGTGGTTTCAGGTTTCTGACATTGATTGGATTGGTTGGTGTTCCAGATGAACCAACTGGTGGATTTGTACATGAAACTTGATTTGTTCCACCTACATGTTGACTTCCATAATCATACAATGAATAAACCATATCACCACCAAACAAACCAACAGCATCACGATTCATTGAATCTTGAACAAGTTGTGGTGTTGGATTGTGTGAATATTCAGTCCAGTCAAATTCAGAAATCAATTTTCCTTCCAATATTTGACCAAGTGTTGAAACTGAACTGAACACAACACATTCATATGCACTGACTTCATTGTCTGATGTGAATACATTTGTTAGTTGTATATATCCACTGAACACATCAATTGTGTCTTTTGAAATTGTTGCTTCTGTTTTCTTTTTAGGGTTGAAACTTCCAAATGATGTCACTTCAAAATAGTCAGCAAAGAACAGATTGTTGTTTGGTGTTGATGGTATTCTGAAATTGAATGTGTGATTCCCTTTGTTAGATTTGAAATCTTGAATGTCCTTGAATTGGAAATTCGCTGTCATTGGTTGGTCATCGGATAAGTCCAAATAAACAATCCTTGTTCCATCTTGTGTCTGAACTCTTATCTGTGTAGCCATTATATAGTTGAATATTTTGGATTTGCAAATTTGAACTTCAATTCATATTGAAAAAGTCCCCTTGTTTTTTCACCTTTCAATTTCATTGTGCTGGTTTCAAGTATTAATGCCTTTGCATTTTCACCATCCAACAAATGAATTTGTGGTGACATCATCAAGTCTTTGATTTGTGCAATCTGATAGTCTTTCAAGTAGTCTGTGAACACTGTGAATGATTCATCAATCTTCACTGATGTGGTCATCTTTCCTTGCTTTGCAACATCTAATGGATATGAACCATTCAATGCATCAACTGATGTTGTTGCAAGTGTCACTGATTGATTAATTACTGGCTTTGTGATGTATTCCCTTTTTACATTCAAAGAATCTTTCCTTTCCATGTTCAAAGTAATGTATTCCCATGCACCAAATCTGTTCATGTATGAAAGTCTGGTTTGTTCATAATCTGAACAATATGTGATGACTTCAAAATCATATCTTTCAGATTTGTTATTTGCACCACCAGTGTTTTGTGCAACAACAAAATAATATGCAATTTTATTTGCTCCAATGAATCCATCAACTGGTACATCACCACCATACGATGCATGACTTATATCAATTTTTGCAAGATTCTTCAAGCCCATTCCACAATATAAATAGAAAGATTCATTGTCTGTTGCTGAACTATATGAACCACCTGAACTTGTTGTGTTGTTCATTCTTAAATCACCAATTTGTGAACCAGTTGAATCATAAAAAAAAACACGCAATCTGAATGGTGCTGATGAAGTATTAATTGCACATCTGTTAAGAAATGCAATTGTGTGATATTCATCTTTTGACAATCTGGTTGTGTACCTTTCAGCTTTCACACCATCAATTCTGTATTCATAATTAGATGACAAAAATTGTTTTGTTCCATCAGTTAATAAATATGGATTAAAATCAACAACAACACCTTCTTCTTCTTGACCTCTACCATAAAACATGTATATGTCATATTCATGTGTTCCACCAGTTGTTTGTTTTATTGGAATTCCAGATGGTGTTGAAGAATACATTTCAAAGAATTCAATTTTCAGAACATTTGCAACACCCTTGAATGCTTCATATCCATTTATATTGTCTAAAATTCCCCATGAAAACATATGTTGGTCTGTTCCTGTTGTATATGGCAAATTGTGGATTGATGAATATTGGTTTGGGTCTGTACTTCCAATATAATTTTCTTTATCACCACCAGTGATTTGTGGTGTCACAATTGATTTATATATTTCTGAAAGACTAAAAACAGCACTGTCATCATTGTTCTGTTGTTGTGTGAATTTGACTGTTCTGGTTTCTGGTGTTGCACCATTTGAATTTTGAAGTGTGTATGTAACTTCCATCAAGAAACGAAATTTATATACACCAGCAGTTGATGTTGTGGCATATGCTAAATTAACACCAGAACAGATGTTGAAATTTGTGCTGTTGATTCCAATTGTTAACGCCATTTTATTTGAGTTTAATTTCCTTAATTATTTGCTTGATGAAATCATTTGCCATTGAAAGTGCAACATCAGTTCCATTTGTTGGAATTGCTTTTTCAATTGCATCTTTGAAATAATTTCTTGCTGACAATCCCTTTGTTGCTATTCCACGACCAATCAAGAATGCTTGTGTCTTTCTTGCTGATTCACTATTCTTTTTGAATTTACCAGTTCCCATGTCACGAAGTTTGATTGGTTTTGTTTCAATCCATTTCATAATCACACCCTTTGCAAGATTCATTCCTTTGAATCTAAATGGTGAATTCTTTGCTGATGGTTTGGTGCTTTGTGAACCCTGAACACCTTGTTCCATAAATGGTGCATAATCTTCAGAACTTGTGAATTCAATATCAAATCCAGATGCAAACTTTCCACCACTGCTTCTTTTCTGTTTAAGACTGAAACCAAGTGAAGAAGACAATGCACCAGAATTGTTTGTCACACGCTTCTTTCCATCAATCATTTTGGATGCACCAAGATTGATTCTTGCAAGTTTCACAACCCTTGTTCCAAACTTCTGAAGTTCTTGTTTTGTGGTTGGAATCATTTATCTATAATTTAGCCATTCCATAGTTGATTCAATATCAGCATCTGTCATTGCATTTGTGCTATAAATATATTCTTGTAGATAGAAATCAGATGTTTTTGAAACTGATGGGTTTCCAATTCCAAAGTGCTTATCAGTAAAGTCAAATGTAGTTGAAACAGTTGCTTTTTCATGATTGGTACTTCCCCACCACAATGTGATTTCTGTTGTTGTTAATTGAATACAGAATGTAAGTGGTTCAAGTCTTCTGTGGGCAGTTTCAAAACTATTTCCATTGCTTGGACAAACTGGAAAGTCTGAAGTGATAATTGTGAAACCATCAAAATTCATCATTCTTAATGTTCCAGTTGATGTAAGGTAAATTTCAAAGCCATCAAAATTCACCAAGTCACCAACATAACAAATTGAATTGTCGTATGTTATTGGTGAATATCTTGAAAAGTCTTTTATTCTAACAAAGAAAGTTGCATCAGTTTGAGTTGTCAAAGGATGTTGCAAATTCATTTGATTGGTTGTTGATGCATCATAAAAATGAAAGGCATTGTTATTTGGTGACCAAGTAGCACTTGAACCAAGCATTGTCAATTGGTCTGAACCAGCTGTTGTATCAATTAATGGTACAAGTTGATTAATTTGTTGACCACTGAATGTTGTATTGTTGTGTATTCTTTCCCTTGAATACCATGCAAGATTTGAAGGTGCTGAATCTGGAAGTGTGAATTGCAATGCATTCTGTCTTTCAGGATTGAAATATGGAATCAGACATGCTGATGCTTCATTTGGTGTGATGACATTGAAAGATGTTGCCCATCCTGAACAATTATCTTTTTCAGTATCAATGAATGGTTGTGCTGAAACTGGAAGTTCCATTGAAATCAAAGTATCTGAATTGATGAAATACTTTCCATCTGTTATTTCTTTGCATAAATCTTGAAGAATCAACAATGAATCAGAAAGGCAACTTGCTTCATTTCTCATCTTGTTTGATTCAATATTGTATCTGTCAAAGACAATCACATCAAATCCATAAACAACCACTTGGTCATCAATTGAAGTTGATGTTGGTGTGATATGCAAAGCTGGATATTCTGTGAACTTATCTTTGTCAAAGAAGTTTATTTCACCATAAGTGAAAGAATTGATTTGCTGGTGTTGGTCAGCTATTGAATCAAAATACTGAATGATTGCTTTATATGTTATCATCTTTTATTCTTGTTTTGTTTTTGTCTTGCTTCTTTGTCCCTTTCAATTTGCTTATCTGCATCAAGTGAAAGTTTAGTCAAACACAATGTCAATGGTAATTGTGTAATTGGTTCAATCTTTAATAAGTCACCACCAGCCAATGAATCAATTATTGCAAACCATCCATAGTTTGAACTGACTGACTTTTTTCCACCACCTTTGAAGACTGATGAAAATTGTCCAATAATCCTTGCCCTAAAGTCCAAAAAAAAACAGCAATTGCATTTCCAATATTGATTGATAATCTTTCAAATTTAACACTATTTAATGAATGCACATCAAAGTCATATGGTTCAATGTCATATCTGTTTCCAACTTCTTTCACAATTGGTCTGTATAGTATTGACATCATCTTTGCAATGTCATTTTCCTTTGTGAATGTTTCAACATCTACAAATTCACCAAGTGTCAATTCATCAAGATTTGGATGAAAGCCATATTTGATTCCACCAATTTCAATCTTGTTGATGATGGTCTTGTTCACTGGTTGATTGATTAGCTTCTGCAAGTTTTCTTGAATCACCTTCAAGTCTTTCAACTTCATCACTTCAACCACATATTCAGGAATTGAACACAACACGCTGATGGTCTTGATGATGATTGCTTGTTCATCTGTCAAGTCTTTGATTGCTTCAACATACTGATTGTATTTCTTGATGCTCACATCATTCCATTTTGTTGGAATGTCAATTTCAAAAGTCTTCTTCATTTCAATAGTTTAAAGTTGATTGTTTTGTTTTTTCCTTTTAGAAAGCATATACACCGTAATTTCCTTTGACTTCATACCACATTCGCATCATCAAAGCATCGGCAAAATCAGGTGACCTTCCAAGTAATTGTTTCATCACATCTTTTGGAACAATAGAAAGTTTCTGTGAATCTTTGTCAAGTTTATCACGCTTAATTATTTCAAGTTCTTCAATGATTGTTTGTTTATATCTGGAATCTTTGATTGAAAGTTTTCCATCATTCACCATTTCACCAAGTTTGAAATAACACTGTGTTTTTAAGTTCTGGAAGTTTTCTGACTTCAATGCTTTTGAACCATTCACAAATCCTTTGATTCCTGAAAGACCATCTTTAACACCACCACCAACACCATCTTCATCAACAATGATGTGTGACCTTTGAACATTGTGTTGAAGTGCCATTGATTTGATTGCATCTATTGTGTCAAATATTGAAGATTTGTCCAGCATCACAATCTTTTCAACAGACATTCCATTCCAGAACATCAGCACTGTTTTGTCTGCACCAAATCTTGCAACATCACAAGTGATGAAACCTGAACCACTTTCAATTGAATTGGTGAACATATCATGGATTGCATCATAATCAAAAAGCAATGCATCATCTTCATTATATTCCCAGTCACCAAGCAACAATCTTTGTCTTGACACCTTATCCAGTTTTTCAAGCTGATTGATGTAATGTATTGAAATAGCTTTATTGTCTGTCACAAGTGATTGAATGAACTTTCTGTGACCATCAAGTCTGTTTTCTTTTGCTGGTTTATAAAATTCAGAATACAACCAAGTTTTTGTTGGATTGCAAGTCATCAATGTTTTTGGAATCAGATTGTATTTGTCCAGCTTGAATCTTATTCTTGAATTCAGAATGTTGATTGCCTTGTGTGAAACTTCAGAACATTCATCAATGAAACAATCTGTGATTTCAATCCCACCAAGTGAAATGAAGTCAGGGTCTGAAGGATATAAAAACAAGTCTTTCAAATATATGATTGAACCATTGAAGAAAGTGATTGTTGAATCTTGTGCATTGTATGTGAAATCTTCATTTGGTTTCAATCCACAGAAGTCTTGTGCAACTTCAAAGAATGTGTTCAATGTTGAATGCTTCAGATTCTTCAATTTACTTCTTCCAATCACACTTCTTGTTCCAGCATATTGAAGTCTTCTGTGTATTTGCCATAAACAACCAGTGAAAGTTTTTGAACCACCAGCACCACCACCAAAAAGAACTTCAGTTGTTGTGTTGTCTTCCAAGTATCGGAAACATTCAACTTGCTTTGGAAATAAATCAATGTTAATTTTTGTTGACATCCAATGGTCTTAAATTAATAACAATAGATTTATCTGTGATTTCTGCTTTGACTTCTGTTCTTGATAGCTTTGGAACAATATATTCAGACATCTTCAAAATGATTTCTAATGCTCTGGCTGGTTCTTCCATTGCTGTTTCTGTCAACCACAACTGCATTTTGTCTTGGTTGTTTTCAATCAACAGTTGAAATGCATTTCTGATTTCCAAAGTTGTTTTGTTTGGAATTCCTTTTCTTGTTCCAGCAAGTTTGTTTCCTTTTTCAAATCCCATTCTTGATGTGTTTAATTGTGAACAAATATGACAATCACAATGCAAATAAAAATGACCAATAATAAAACATTGTTTTCTGAATCTTCCATCTTCTTTGTTTTTATAGTTGTGTTACTACTTGACACTTTGACATTGTGAATGGTATTCAAGCAATGCAAACATTGTTTCTTGCAATTGACTTCACCTTCTATTCTTGCATGACAATAGAATCTTGATTCACTCACTGGTGAATATTCTTATTTGATTGTTTGCCCATTCAAAACATTCTGATGGTGTATTGAATTGCTTTGTTGCTTCTGTTATCCAATTGCCAGATTTCTTTCCACGCTTATATACTCCACAAATCCATCCAGAACCAGAATTTGCCAAAGGTGAAACCTGAATCCAATATCCTAATGACAATAAATGGTCAATGTCAAGCTGGTTCATCTTAGTCTTCTTTAAGTCTTTCAATTGGGCAATCTGTCAGCATAGTTTTCACGCTGTCTGTTGCAACTGAATATTCAAGTATTTGTTCCCTATTGTTACACATCCTTAAAACTGCTTTTATTCTCAATTTAAGTTCATCCAATTCTTGTTTCAAGTTTGAATCCATCTATTCTTGTTTTAAGTATTGTTTAATGACATCCAAAGCAAGTGACATCTTCTTATGTGTTCCAAGATACTTTCCTTTTACAATAGCTTTGAAAGTACCTTGTGGTGTTAATATGATGAATTCAGGCAATGAACCAGAATGTGTGTCTGTTGGTTGTGGTTTTCCAAACATCAATTCAAATGCATTCATTTATTCTTGCTTTGGTTGAATAGCTTCTGGAAGTATGTCAACCATCTTGATGTCTGTGATACCTTCATCCAATTTCTTCATCAGATTACTTGCAGTCAATAAAGATTGATTCAAGGCATATCCTTTGCACATCTGTTGCACATATTGAACCACTCCAAGTTGACCAGAAAACATTGTATCAATCATCTTCATGAAATCAACTTGACCATCTTCTGTTTTTGGAATTTCTTCTTCTTTGCTTTTAACAACTTTCAAGTTTGTCTTTGTGTCTTTCATGTAATAGTTTTTTAAATTGTTCTTTGTCACCATATTTCAGATGACATCTTCGGCAAACTGCCATCAAATTTTCAATATTATCTTTCAATTTTGAACCACCAGATTGTCTTGGTTCTATGTGGTGAATATCAACAGCTTTCTTTCCACACATTTCACAAGGAATAAATTCATCACCAAAATAACCAAAGTGATTCATGTATGTTTTTGTATGTTTCTTCATTCAAGTTTGTCTTTGATTTTATCAATTAGACTGTTCATGTACCTAAGATAAAAAATGTCAAATTCAAATTCATCTTTCTTGTGTTGTTTCCAATACACATACAAGACACCTCTCAATCTTTGTGAAGGTGTTTTTCCATCATTGTGTTCAGATGAAAGTTTGAATCCATCCAAAGCATCCAATTCTTCTTGTGATATGTTATCACTGGAAAGATACATCAAACATTCTGTCTTTCTTAAATCAAACAATTTGACAGCTGATTGTGTGTTCAGTTCATATGTTGACAATACAATCTTCACTGAAGAATCTTGCCTTGTTGCAATTGTTTCAACTCCCACTGGTAAAACTAATTTTCCCATCTTTTTATTTTTCGTATTCTTCAACAACTTGTTTCATTTCCTTCAATGCTGATTGAAGACATGGAACACAATCACTTGATGTTGTGCTTCCACCAAAATATTTTCTTTGCATATTATACAACAAAGTCTTTTGATTTGGATTGATAGTGTTGACCACATCATTCAACAATCCTTTGATTGCAAGATAGTCATTCTTAGTGACTTGCAGTGTTTCCCACTTGCCAAATTCACAAATGCTGAACTTTAATTTTGTCTTTGCATCCATGAAACAACCACATGTTCTTTTGTTTCCAACTTTAGTTCCCACAATTGCAGTTCCACAAGTTCTTGTTCTTTTCCTGAAGTGCTGACACCCTTCACAAATTGAAATTCTTTTCTGTGCAAGTTCTGAATCAATAAAAAATGGAATCATAATTTCTTTTTAATATGTTTTTTTACTTTCTCAATTGTGTACTGAATAGATTTGAATGATATTCCAGTTTCTTTTGATAGCTTTCTAATTGAAATACCAGATTCAAAATACAACTTGAACAAGTCTTTGTCATATTCATCAATTGTTTCAAGTACATCATCAATCTGTTTCTTCAATTTCTGGTTGTGTGAATTAACTTCTTCAACAACTTCTGAATTCTTATTTGCTAAGTGTTCCAAGAAGGATTCATCACTTTCAATCTTCTTCTTTTTGTATTGCACAAACTTCCGATTGAATTGTGACTTCTTTGAATAGTACTTCACCATCAATATTTTGCAAATGTATGTCTTGATTTTTCCAGATTCAATGATGATTAGTAATTTGTGTTGATTCATTGACATCAATTGAAGGAAAGTTTCTTGAACTAAGTCTTCAGACAAATCAGAATCTTTGGTTTTTTTGATTGCAAATCCAAGATAGTATTTGAAATCTTTATATATCCATTCAATAGGATGCCAATTGTTTTTCATTTCTTGATTGTATAATTCACATCAACTTCTGGAATGGTACAATTCAAATACCATTCAATTCTTTCAAGTGTTTCATCAAGTCCAGTGCAAACACAAGCCAAATATCCGTTTTTATTCAACACACCAATCACATTCTTTTGTGCTTCTGTTGGATAATTTCCTTTGACCTTCAATTCAATAGCAAGACCATTGATGATTTCACCTTCAACAATCCTTGATGAATAGATGAACAAGTCTGGAAAACCTGAAGTGTATCCCCTTGCTTTATAGTCACGATGTCTGGAATTCTGGATGTATACACCACCAAGTGAACCATTCATGAAGATGTCATTGTGTTGTAACTTCATATATCTGACAATTGCTTTCTGAAGTATCTGTTCTTTTTGCTTTCTCATCAGTCTTTCTTCTTATTGAACAATCCTTGAATCATCATTTCTTGTTCCAGCACCTTAATTGAACGCTTCAAATCTTTCAATTGGAATCTTAAATCAATCAATGTACTTTGAAGAATTTGAATCATTTCTTCTTGGTCATCAACCACATGAATGATTTCAATGAATTCAGAATACTTCACAAAGTCTTTCAACGCTTCTTGAATCTTTTCTTCAGTTGTCATTTTTCATCCAGTTTTTCATTGATATAACTGAACTTCTTTCACCAAGTCCAGACCATTCAGAATTTTCCTTTGATTTCTGCTTCTGTCTTTCCAGAACAATCAAATCTGTTTTTTTATTTCCAAAGTCTTTCATCCAACCAAGAATCATCCCACCATCAATTCTGTCATAAATCTTTTCTTTTGTCTTTGCAAGTTTCAAACACATTGCAACATCTATGAAATTGATTCCACGATGTTCATTGACAATTATATATGCAGTTTCTTCAAGCTGTTCTTTTGACATCTTGGTCTTGCAATTATAAAAGTCCTGAAACTTGATGAACATCAACATCAAAATGTCAATGGTCTTTTCTTCTTCCAACAAATGTGATTTATACAAAGATGGTGGTGGATTATTCAATTGAACTTTCACCACATCATTCATTGACATCTTCAGAATTTGTCTGTTGAATTTTGGGTCAATTGGTGAAGTTATTGTCTTAACTATATTTTGCAAGGATGTCATCAGCGATTGAATTGGTTTCTTTTCCTTTTTTAAGTTGTTGAATAATATTGACCAAATTAGAATTTATCTGTGAAAGTTTCACTTGCTTTTGCAAAAATGGTTCAAGATTCTTCCAGTTTGAAAATATGTACTGTAATGCATTCAAAATATCTTCTGGTGTGTGATTACCTTTTTGAATACAAAGTTTCTTCAAGTACACCAAAATGGTCTTCAGTGACTTTCCTTGTACTGCATCAATCTTTGCTGGTGCATCAAAATTTGACAAACAAAATTTGTGGTAGATGTCGACTGACATCTTATAAATGTGTTTTTCATCTTTGTTTTCTATCTGTTGTTTTACATCTGGTATAGGTTCACTGTTTTCAACAATTGCATTTGTCGTATTCAACAAATCCATTTTCTGTTTTCGAGAATTGGATTTATCGTTTACAACAAATGACTGTTCATCTATGAATGCAAACCATTTGGTTCTGTCATATTTGGCTTTGTTATAATTACCAACCATCAAAACTTCTTGGTCAATCAATGATTTGATTGTTCTGTTTACTTGACCAGTTGACCAGAAAGGAAACAGTTGTTTGAATGCAACAGCTGAATTGTATGTCCAAGTCCTACCATCATGTTTTGAATTCTTATTTGCTGAATTCTTTTGAATCCAGAATTGAAAATTCTTTATCATGATAGCTTCATTGACACCAAATTCTTGTGCAAATTCTATATTGAATGAATACTCCATCAGATGTTTATTGCTTTGAAGATTGCAAGTTCTGGAATATTTTTCAGATTAGCAATCATCTTGATTTTTGAATTCATCTTATCTGGATTTGCAAGATGTGTGTCCAGTGTCATTCTGGTGATGTTCAATTCTTTTGCCATGTTCAACTTTGTTCCAAATAAATTCTTGAACAGTTGTTCAGCTTTGTTTTTAGTTATCCAAGTAGACATATCTTAAAATGGTAAATCATCAGTTTTTTCAGTCAGGCTTTCTGACTTTTCAAGTGTTGTATATTTGTCAAGTGTATCAACTGCATCAATCTTTGGTTCACCTTGACTTGATTGTTCATTCATTACCCATTCAACAATTGTGTTTGCTGTCTTGAAGACTGTGTTCAAATCTGTCTTGTTGTTTGCAATACACAAATCAGATGCCACCTTCAATGATGACTGTTTCACAATCATTCTTTGAATGTCTGGATTTCCACTTGTTCCACTTGATTGTGGTGTGAATGACTTCTGTGCAAAGTGTGGTTTTATTTTCTTTCCAAACTTGTTTTCAGTCACTTCAAATTCCTTTTCAATTCCAATCGGAAAGTTCTTGTTTCCACCATCTTGTGTTTTTGAAAGGTATTCACCAATTGTTCCATCTTCAAAACTAATTTCAAATTTGAAGAATGTTCCATGTGTCAAATCTAATGAACCATTTGACTGATTGCTTTTTACTTTACTTTTTTTGATTTCCATCTTGTGTTTTTTTTAGTATTGATTTTCATTCTTTGGTCTACCTAAAGCAACCCATTGTTCAACTGTTCCACCATTGTATAGTGTAATTTTTCCATCAGTCCATTTCTGTCTTTCTGATGTCCATTGCTGATGTTCAGCATCAAGTTGCATTGATAGTTGTTCTTCATGTCCATATGGATTTCCATTGAACATTCTGTCCATAAATTGATTAAATAGTCTTGACATAATATGTTGATTTTTAGTGTTTGAATTATTGTACAAAAGTAGTCTAAATTTGTTTACAATTCATCTATAATTTCAATGAATTTATCACTTCCAGTTCTGATGATAAATTTATTTGATACACCATGACTTTCTTTTGACCTCATTGCATTGTTTACTTTGATATTTACATCCATCAAAAAGTCACATTGAAATTGCTTCAACTGAAAATCAAGCATTGAAAGAATGTTTGAATCATCATGACCACTGGTTCTGATTTCTGAAACCATCCACATCATTCTGCTTATGAATTGCTGTCTTGTTTCCATTGGTCTTGTATTAGTGTGATGATTCCTTTGCTTGTACTTGACATCTTCTTGAACAACCATTCTGGAAATTCAAGTTCATAATCTGTTGACCAATAAAAACCATCTTTTTTGTTTTCAATAGTTTTCAATTTGGTGTACTTCTTTGGAAGGAATAAAACATCAACTGAATTTCTGCTGAATTTAATTGCCAATGCTTTTTCAGATTCCATTGGTGTGATGATTTGTGTTTTGTAAATCTTGATTTTCATATGTGCTTTGATAATTGGTTTATGACCTGAACTTGTGAATCAATTCTTTGTTGAATAGAAATACAAGTATCTGATATTTCTTTTGAATCGGATGGATAGAAATAACCTTTGGAACTTGAACATATTGGTTCACCTTGATTTCTCAAATGGTTGATGATTTTCCTAAGTCTTGCACCTTTCATTTTGAATCTGGTGTTGTTGTGGAATCCAGAACAAATCTTTGAACCAGCAATTGCAGATTCCTTTCCAACATACTTTTTCAAACCAGACATCACTTGTTGTGCAATCTGAAGTTCTTCTGATGTCAGAACCTTTGTTTCTTCTTTGAAATTTCTTATCATAATTGATTAGATATTTTCATCCACAATCTTCTTTTCTTCAAAGCCTTCATGGATATGTTAATTTTATAATTGATTGAAAGATGCCTTTGAACAATAGACAAATTCTGTTTCTTCAAATTAGCCAGTTTAATGACTTGTTTGACTAAGCATGAACCAAACATCAATCTTCTATGTTATAGTAAGTCACAACCCATCCTTGACCATGTCTGGAAGTATTTGATTGTATTGACTTGATTGCATCTTCTTCAGTCTTGCAAAGTTCAACTTCTTTGAATTTTCCACCATTGAAACTTGCAACTACTTTATATTTGTACATCTTATCAGCTTTGATTGATTTCAATTGTTTTGTGATGTCCCCAAAAATGTGGTCTAAATTTGTCATAATCTTTTTAGTTTTTTAAAATGATTTCTAATTCCTTTTTTGCATTCCTAATGCTACCAATTACCCATGCAACCCATTTGTCATTGATAAATATATCGTGTCCATTTAGCTTTTTTTCAAATCTTGATTTCATAATCTTTTTTTTTTAATTTGCTCTTTCAAGATAGTCATCATGGTTTCCATTTTCTACATCTTGCATGTGTTCACATTCAGATTCCCAAATTGCTTCTTCTTCTTCTTCCAAATTCATGAATTCACCAAGTGAAACATATCCGATGACATTACTACTTGTGCACAAGCTTGTGACAATTTTTGAATGGTATGTCCTTGTGATTCTATCACCTAATTGTTCCACACGCTTCATTTCTGACATGCAATCAGCTTTACTGTCATACATGATAGATGAAAACACATCACTGTCTGAATCTGAATATTCAAATCCATAAAAAATTGTATCTGTTGAATTGCTCATAATTTTAGTTTTTTTGTGAATGAAGTCTGATTCCTTTTCTGGAATACTCAATTGCTGTTTCTGTGATTTCAAATATTTCATGGTTCAGTTTTTTAATTTCCAGACCTTGTTTTTCTATTTCATTAAGAAGTTCAGCAACTAATTTATGAACTATTTTTTCTGAATATTTCTTTGTGATTTCAGTCATAATTTTGTTTTTAGCTTTTACGATTATTAATATTGTAAATCTTCACCAATTCCGTATACATGTGAATTTGGATATTGAGTGAATTCAACATCATTCATCACATCTTGAAAGTCAACACCACAATATTCAACAACCATGCTTTTGGCTTTTGTATCACTGATTTTTTTTGAAGGTTTCCCATTTGTGGTGTAGAATGTTTCACCAATTTGAACATCTGAAAAAGTAGTCATAATTTTGTTTTTTAGTAGTTAAAAAATGAAAGGGAATTTCACCCTTCTTGATTCTATCTGAAATCTTTTCTGAAATAGACAGTTGTTGGTTTACCATCTTCACCAACTTCTTTTCCAACTAAGTAATACACACCTTCAATGGTATTGCCTGACTTGTATTTTTGTTGATAGATGAACACACCAGACAATGGAATATCCAATTCAATTGAACATTCAAGTGATGCTGTCCCCATTATGAACCAATGGTCAGACAGCTGTTGTTTTGTGAATTTTGTTTTTAAATTTTTCATGGTGTATTTTTTAAAGTGTTTTCAATAATGATTCAACTTCTTCAGCAAGTTTTCCAGCCTTCAATAAAGTCTTGTATTTCTTCACCAAATTAATCATATCAATCTTGGTGGTTTTTATTTCTGTTATTGTTTGAAATTCTTCCATCAATTCATCAGCTTCTTCAATAAAAATGAATTCATTTGATGGAATTGTCATGTCACAAATAGCACTATGTAAGTGAAAACTTAGCATTTCAGTTGTTTGTTTTGATGTTAAATAATTCATAATCAAGAGTTTAGCTGTTAAATCGAAGAAGTTGTTCTTTTCGATGTTCAAATGTACACCTTTTCATTGATTGACCAAATTATTATACACTTATATATAAAGACATATTCATGAAATTACTTCCATCATTGTCTGGTGTTATATGTAATTAAGTGAAGTTGATTTCTGGTGTTCAGTAAATTGTACTATTTACATTTACATGATTGACCTTCAAAGAATGAAAGGCATAATGGAAGAACTGCAACCAATGTGAAACACACAACTATCCAGTTCAAAGGATTTGTTTGAAGGTATGTTGAAATCACACCAACCAGAACACCACTGATTGTTCTTTTTGCACTCCACTTCTTGTTCTTATCCTTGAATAAATCTGGAAGGATTGAAAGAGCTTCTTTTATAATGTTTGGTTTTATCATCTTGTTTGTTTGTTTAATATGTCCAAAGAACTTCTTGTGGCAAAGTCATGTCGATGTCTGCGTGAATGAAGGATTTACTGATTCCAATTCTGGTGAATCCAGCAATTATCAATGCATCAAGTATCACCAATCTTTTTGATGAATTATCACAAGCAATATCAACAGCACATCCACGCAAATGTGAAGAATTCATTTTGCCACCAATCTTTGCATTGTGTTCTTCTGTTCTGAATGAAGAAGTGATATTGAATGGTGTTTCTGATATGCTTCTTGCTTCTTCCAGCATGACCAAAAGATTTGAATCCATTTCATGAAAATAATTGACACCATCACATTCAAATTCTGATTCTTTGAAATACTTCATTTTAATCGTTTTTAGTGACTATCTTTTTAATATTGTATATCAAGACTGAACAAAGCACAAGTATTGTTAGAACGCTTTCAATGTCCATCAGTGGAACTGATACTGCACAAATATTGATTGTGTTAAATGATGCTAATTCATTTAGGTTTGTTTTCATCTTTTTTCTTCAAGTATAGTTCCAACAATTTCTTGTTGATTGCTTTCTTTTCTTGATTGCCTTTGCAACCTTTTTTCCTTCCAGACAATTTGATTGGTCTGAATTAAATTCTGTTTATTCTTCTTTGTGAACTTGAAATGGTCAAACCAGCTTCTGCATATGTTTGCACTTCTGGTGATATATCTGAACCAGTGTTTGATGAATATTCAGGAAACAGAGAATTGTTGTTTCTCAAATACTGAATCAATCTTTCTGTATAGAATTGTGCATTGTCCCTTTCTATGTCAACCAATCGCATCACTTCAGATTGTGAAAGTGCTGTGATATTGTCAACATTCTTTGAACCAATAGTTCCATTCAGAATTTTTCCTTGAAGATATGGATAGAAATTCACCAATGTCCATTTCAATGTTGCCATTTGAACATAGTCTTGAAGTAGTGTTTCATAATCACCAGAAATTGTTCCAGCAGTAATTTTTGTTTTCAAAGCATTGAATAAATCTGTTCCAAGAATTGGTTGAATCTGACTGTCTTGTGCTTGTATAATTGAAGGCAACAAATCCTTTTCATCTATTGAACCATCAAGATGTGAATATGCTTTCATGTAAGTTGCATCAATATATATTACTTGTGTAGGTAGTGCCATAATTTAAGACTTCATAAAAGGTGGGTTAATTTTTCCATGATTTGGTGTGTCATAAGGTGCAATTGCTTCATCACCTTTTTGTTTGATGAATGGATTGTTTCCAACACGCTTTTCATTTGTCATTCCTTTGTTTGGTAGGAAACGACCACTGACTTGTTTTCTAAAATATATTCTTCTTAAAAAACCATGTCTGCAATAACAACCACCTTTCCAATCGAAAAGAGAATATGAACTGAATCCTTTTTCAGCAAATTCACCATTGATTCCATTGTCTGACATTTCATTGATGTCTTCCATTCGCCATTCAAGACCAGCATTTGACCACTCCATCATCTTCTTGCAAAATTCCCTTGAACCGTTTCCAGCTTTGTTTGGTGTGTTTGAAGTCTTCTGATATGCATATCTGACTTTGTAAAGACCAACATCATTTGTTGACTTATCATCTGGATTTGCCATTGATTTGGTAGGCATTGCATTTGCAAATTTTTGAAGTTCTTCTTTTGCATCAACAACATCTTCTGAAATCAATTCCCATTCTTCTGAATCATTTATTTCTGAAGTTTCTTCAAGTTTGGAAAGTAGGAAAGAACCATGTTCATCACTCAAAAATGGTCTTTCATCTTTTTTTTTTGCTGTCATTGTTTCAAGAAGTGATTGTCCAGCACCCTTGAAGAAACCTTGTGCAACTTCCAATGGTAATTGTAAGAACTGAACCAAGAAAACAACTGCTTGTTCTTCTGTCAAGACACCTTCTTGAACCTTTGCAACTATGTCAATTGCTGAACTAATTTGTGCACCATTATAAGATGCATCAACTTTTTCTGTTTCAGCTTCTTCAACTACTCCACCAACTTCATTTGAAATTGTTGCATCAGCATTTGGAATCACATCAACAGCAACTTCATCATTGATGACTTCATCTTCAGTGTTTGTGAATTCAGTCTTGAACAAGTCAAATGGTTCAAAGAATAATTGAAGATTCACACCAGATTCAGACATCAACATTTTCAATGAATCAATGATGACATCCCTAAAAGGGTCAACAACAGTCTGTTCAAATATTGCCGATGCAATTTGTAATTCTTCAGCATTGTTTCCAAGACCACCACCATCAGCATTGACACCAAACAATCTTGGTGAAACAACACGATTTCCAACCATTATCTTTGAAGTAATTTCAGTTGATAAGAATTGGAATTGTTTGTCAGCATCAGACAATGGAACAGCTTGAATTTCTGGTGTTGTATCTTTTCCATCTGAAAAAGTACAAAGAAACTTTCCAGCATTTCTTGAACCTGAAAGTTCTTCTTCAATGGTTCTTTTTATTTCTTCACGCTTTTGTCGTGGTGGAATACCATTTGCAAAGTTTATAATGAAAGAAGGTGCAAGACCATTTTCAATTTGTGAAAGATGAAATTGTGCAACATTCACATCAAGTTCAACATAATTCCAGCAACCAATCCAATCTGGTTTTGGATAAAAATATGAACCAACAGAATTCATCTTCACACATAACACTTGACTTGGATATGTTGCTTTTTCTGATGGGTTGAATGCTCTATGTGAAGTGGGTTTTGCCCTTGTTCCAGCTTTCCAATCATGACTGTGATAGTACCAATCAATATCACCTTCTTCATTCGCTTGACCAGAACGCATTGTTTCAAATGGCAATACTTCCATTTCAACAATTTCTGTTCTATCAACAGAATAGCTGATTGATATATAAAAACCACCATGCAGTTTCAAATCCATACACATCAACTGGATGTCATTCTTTCCAATTTTGTGGTTGATTAATTTATTGAATTTCACCCAATCTTCAGGATGGGTTTCTTTGTTTTTTGCATCAATACCACCACCATATATCCACGCTGAAATTGAATTCACCAATGCATTTTGTGTTGCAGAATTTTGATACAAATCAATTGTGTGTTGTGGAAACAAATTGTCTGTTCCATACCAAATGAAATCAGAACCACGCTTTTCAACTTCATTTGATGAAGTCAATTCATATGTTTTGCCCATTGAACCAAACATATATTCAGAAGATGGTTGTGTCTTTTTAGCCATTGTATGATTTTGTTGGTGGAATTATTGTTTCTTCTACTCCATTCTGTGAATTCTGGAAGTAATCATTTTTGAAATTGGCATTGTGTACTTGTGCCATTCCATTTGTGACCATTCCATTAATCAATGAATCATCAGAATGTGTTGCATTTGGTTGACCAAGATAAACTTCATAATCAAACAAACCAGTTGTTTTGATGTTGATATGATAATCACCAACAAAGTCATCAAGATATATTTTGAATTGCATTGCTCTCGGATAGTTCATTGCATTGAATTCACTATATAATTTTGACCAATATACTTCTTGTGTAAGTTGGTCAATTAGTTTGATGTAATATGTGAAACCAGTATAATCAGAATTGAAGTTTGGTGTGTATTGCCTTGTATCTGCAACTTGTACACCGAAATTTGAAATGGTGTTTGCATATACCCTTGAAAAAACATCCAAAGAAAACACATTCTGATAACTATTTGAACTTCTAAGATGTAGCATCTTTCTTTTTCTTGATTGGTTTGTCTTCTTCAAGGAATTGTGGATATTCCAGAATCAATCTTTTCATTGTTGCATCTGTAACAACTGCACCAAGATAAATTTTCACACGACCTTTGTGGATTGTACTTCCAATAAACTTCTTTTTAATTCTCATAATGTAAAGATATAAAAAAATGGTGATGGAATTAACCACCACCATCTTGTTTTTGTACTAATGAAAAGCAATTAATTACAATTGAGGGTCATTGTAGGTTACTGTTGAAAGCTTCAAGTCAGTTGAAAATGCTGTGAAAGGATTTGCAGTGCTTAAATTGAAAGCTGGGAATGGTTCTGAACCTATCATTTGCATGATATATCCAACATAATCTGTGAAAGCTACATCACCACCATGTGCATATGTTCCACCAGTCACACTGATTCCATTGTCTACACCAGCAAGATAGTACACTCCATTGTTGTCAAGTATAATCACTTGAAAAACACCTTCAGTCACATTCTGCATTCTTGCCCATGATTCTTGTGAATCGTGTGACATATGCACATCAAGTGCTTGTTCATAATTTATTGCACCACCACCACCAGTTGTGATTGTTTGATTGAAAGAACTTGTTTGTCTGTCCAAATCAAATTGATAGAAGTCTAAAAATGTTGCACCACTATCTTGAACCAATGCTGTAACAATACCATCAGTTCCACCAACAGTGACACCAGTGATTTTGTTTGCATCATACCAATTTGCAAGAAATATGGTTTTGATTCCACCAACCTGCCCTTGACAAAAGTGTCCACGACCTGAAGAAATTAAACAATTTGCCATTGTTATTTTTATTTTAAGTTAAAGAATGGAAGGCTGTAATTCAATACCACCTTCTTATTCTAAATTGTTTTTGTTAGTCTTTGAACCAAACACATTCACCAGCAACACCAATCTGTGTTCCAACTGCAAACCTCATTGATAATCTCCAATTGTTTGAACCATCTAATGGTGTCATGTCAAGAACTTGTGCTGATGAATCTGAATCAGCTGTTCCAATTCCAACAAACAAGTTGTTTTTTGATGCAACACATCCTTCACCAACAACAATTCCTGGTGCTGACACTAACTTGTAGCCCAAAAATCTTGTGTTTGGTGCAAGTGCAACAGCACTGTCATATCCATTTCCAGTTTGACCAATTGCCATGTTATAAACTGCAATTGATTGTGGATTCACATAGAATGAAACATCTTCAAAATTACCAACCAATCCAAGTGGCATCTTCAACAACATTTGTTCAAGTGCTAATAGTACACCAGCTGTTGTTTTCAAGTCAGCTGTACCAGTGAATGCAGTTGCACCAGCTGTGTTTCCAGATGCTTTCTTAAAGCCATCAAATGCAGTAAATCCAGAAGCAGTTGCATTACCCATCCAGATGTTGTTTTCAATATCTGCTTGTACTTGCTTAGCTACATAAAGCATCAATGCATCAGCAAAATCATCTGGTACACCTTGTTCATTGCTATATGCATCACCTTGCCACCACGCTTGACCAGTCAATCCAGCAGTGTCTGAATCATTGAAAGAGTTTTTACAAAGTTGAAGATTCACCATTTGTGAAGTAACTGTCAAAACTGATTGTGCAAGTGTAGTTGTTGCTGTTGTTTTGAAGTCACATGATGCTGGTTCAATCAATACACCATTTGCAATCACTGGAATGATTGCTTTGTATCTGACACCATCCAAAAGGCGAACATTTCCACCATGCAATGTTGGTGCTGAAAGTACAGATGCATGAATATATGGAAGTGCTAATTCACCAGCATATGTCCAACCAACTGAAACAGCTGGTGATGTTGCAAAATTGTGTTGTTTATTTGACATTTTTAGTTGTTTTTAGTTTTGTTAAAAATAGAATACACGATTGATTCAAGGCTTGTTGACTTCAATTCAACTGAAGAATTCTTCTTTGAATTTGGTGTTGACTTGAATGTTTTTGATGCTGACAATTTCTTCACCTTTTCAAGTTCAGTGTTGTTACCTTCTACAATTTCAGAAAGTTTCAATTCAATTGCTTCAGTAATCATTTTACCAAGTTCATATCCATCAGACTTTGTCATGTAGTTTGATAAATCAACTTCTTTTTCCTTTGATGCCATATCTTCTTCAACTGGTTCTTCAGTTGCTTCAGGTGATTTCAAAGCTGTGATTTCACCATCTACAACTTCAATGACTGCACCATCTTGCAATTCATATGTTCCAGAAGGCAAAGCCATTTTTTCTTCATCTTCACCAACAACAAACACCATTGAACCTTCTTCAAATCTGTCTGCATCTGTTTTGATGGTTGTCCCATCTACCAAGAAGGCTTCAGCCATCATTTTTGTTTCTTCTGAAAGTTCTTCTTTGACACCAAACAAGTCTTTCATTTTGTTATAAATGTTTTCCATTTTGTTTTTTGAATTGTTTATTCCTAAGTTAATAGATGTTAATTGCTTTTTTTCCTTTCACCCTTCAAGATTGATTCCACCTTTGGAAGAACTTCACTTGCAAGAATTCTGTTTTTAATTGTCAAATATGTTTCACTTGAAGTCTGTTCATCAATTGGATATGTCTTCAAATATTTTGATTCTGCTTTTTTGATAATGTCAATTATTTTGTCAAGTTTCAAATCATCCGATGATATTGACTTGCTTGATAATGCTTGAAGTTTATCTGTGAAGAATCCTTCAATGCTGAATCCAAGAATTTCACCTTCTTTGACTTTGTTCCAGATTTCATCATTGTCAACTTTCATTGTCACAAACCATGTTCCAACTGGGCAATGTTCAAAACCATACTTCACAGATTTGTCAATTTCAAATTCTTTTACCCACGATTCAACAACACACAATCCATCAATTTCTTTTTCATGTTCAAGTGTTGCTGATTGT
>Ga0308011_10000324_pt1 | contig 26224 bp, 14 predicted proteins | sample Neamet177_FD_203144 | JGI IMG/M metagenome (GOLD analysis project Ga0308011, IMG submission 203144) | Marine microbial communities from water near the shore, Antarctic Ocean - #177 | ecosystem: Environmental > Aquatic > Marine > Unclassified | place: Southern Ocean | collected 2014-07-25 | reverse complement strand
CCTGAAGCTTGAGACTCTCGAACTCTTATTTGCTCTAGATGTTCTTTAGCTGAAGTTGATAAAGCTCTAAGCTCGTCGAGTTCAGCAGATACACAATCGGCAATTACATTCCCTTTTACAATTTGTACTGGTGCTTCATCTTTTAACTCATTTTCAATTTTACTGCTTACTAAGTCACATGGATTTAGTTGCGCAGCTAAAGCCTTTAAACTTTTATTTCCAGACTTCTTACAGTATTCTACAACAGGTATTAAAGCTTTTAAAGCTCTTTTCAATTGTACAACTTCACGAGGGCAAATTCTAGCCGTAGCCACTTTAGAGATTAATCGCTCTAAATCTCCCATATGTTTAATCTGTAAAGAGAGTTCATCAGAGACATCACTATTCTCGGTGAAGTATTCAACGATATTTAAACGGTCTTGTATAGCCTTCTGTTCTTTTAGAGGTAGTACCAACCATCTTCGAAGCATACGAGCACCCATTGGAGAGGTCGTTTGATCTAAAACATCAAGTAAAGAAACGCCATTAATACCTGTAGATTGAATTAATTCTAAATTTCGAATTGTGAAATTATCCATCCATACAAATAGATCTTCTTCAATTCTATTAATAGCCGAAATATGGCTAATCTTATTATGTTGCGTTTCTTTTAAATAGTGAAGTGCTGCACCTGCAGCAATAATTCCTAAATCCAATTCATCAACCCCAAAACCTTTAAGAGACTTTGTGCCAAAATGATTGAGTAATAGATCTTCTGTATACGTACGGCTAAACACCCAATCTTCTAGGGTGAAGGTGAAAAAGCTATCTGCAAATCTGCGAGAAAACTCTGCCTTGTGTTGCTTTTGATAAATAACTTCTGAAGGAGAAAAGCTCTGTAAAAGTTTATTCACGTAATCCCAAGAACCCTCCGCAGCAAGAAACTCTCCTGTAGAAACATCTAAGAAAGCTATTCCGGCGCTATCCTTTTCCATGTGGATGGATGCCAAGAAATTATTAGATCTTATGTCAAGTGTTTTATCATTGTAAGAAACTCCAGGAGTCACTAATTCGGTTACACCTCTTTTAACTATGTTTTTAGTTAATTTAGGATCTTCTAGTTGATCGCAAATTGCAACTCTACAACCAGAACGTACAAGTTTGGGTAGGTAAGTATCTAAAGAATGATGTGGAAAACCAGCTAGTTCAATTTTAGAACTACCGTTGGCTCTACTCGTTAAAACAATACCCAGAATTCTAGCTGCTCTTATAGCATCTTCACCAAAGGTTTCATAAAAATCTCCTACACGAAACAATAATATGGCGTCAGGATACTTCGCCTTAATCCCATTGTATTGAGTCATCAATGGAGTTTCCTTCTTTTTTTTAACTGTTTTAGCCAAGGGTATTGCTATTATAATGGTTAATTTGCATTCGTTTTGAACAAAGGACTAAGATATTAATTCTGTACGACTAGCGGATGAGAAAATTAAAAAATAGCGAACTAAATAGACTTAGTGTTGATGAGTTTAAGCAGGTAGAAAAACTACCCATAATTGTGGTACTAGACAATATTAGGAGTCTGAATAATATAGGTTCTGTTTTTCGTACTTCGGATGCATTCTTATTAGAGAAAATCTACTTATGTGGAATTACTGCACAACCACCACATAGAGACATTCACAAAACAGCGCTAGGTGCAACAGAGTCTGTTGAATGGGAATATATGGAGAACACTATAGAATGTGTTACTCAATTACAATCTGAAGGCTATCATTGCTTAGCAATAGAGCAAGCTAAGAACAGTGTAATGCTTAATAAATTCGATGCGTCGAAATACCCTAAAATAGCAGTGTTTTTTGGAAATGAAGTAAAAGGAGTACAACAGGAAGTAATTGACAAATGTGACAATTGTATTGAGATTCCTCAGCTAGGAACAAAACATTCATTAAACGTTTCAGTTAGTGCGGGTATTGTACTTTGGGAGATGTCTAGAGGTTTTAGATCTTAGGATTAGAAGAAAACTCACTACAAGAATAAAAAAAAGACATAAAAAAAGGCTTCCATATGGAAGCCTTTTTTTTATATCTATTAACTGTAAAACTACTCAATTACGAATTCAACACGACGGTTCATTCTAGTTAAGTTGTTTGAAATAACTTGACCATCAGCAGTAGTCTCTGTAACTTTCACAGATTCGTTAGCTAAAGGAGCATCTTCACCTTTAGAAGAAGCAGTTAAACGAGAAGCATCAATACTAAACATAGAAGATAAAGCATCTACAACAGCATTTGCTCTACGTAAAGCAATTTTATGGTTGTTTGCAGAATTACCTACAGCATCAGCATAACCGATAACGTTTAATTTATATTTTGGGTTAGCTTGTAACAATGAAGCTACAGCAGCTAGTCTTTCGTAATTAGCGTAAGAAACTTTAGCAGAGTTAAAGTCGAAGTATACAGCAGGCATAAATGCACCTTTAGCACCTCTAATCTCTTTACCTTGGAAGTTTACAGTAGCACCAGACTCAGTGTTTGGCTCAACATCAACAGAGTTAGCAACTCCATCTTTATCGCTATCTAGCTCACGACCATTAGCATCAACTTGAACACCACGAGCAGTAAATGGATCTTCATCAGCATAATCAGCTATTCCATCCATATCTACATCTAAAGCATTTCCTTTACCATCAACAGCAACACCTTCTGGAGTGTTATTGTCTCCGTCAAAAGCGTCAGCAACACCATCACCATCAGTATCGTTAGAAAGACCTTCGATTTCTGTTTTCACAGAAGCAATATCTCCGTACATAGCGTCTAATGGATTATTCCATTCTACAGCAACTTCTTTTTTAGTAAATCTATAATTTACTCCTAAGCTTGTAGCTAAGTGAGTAGAGATATCATCAGCAGTTAAAGGAGTAGAACCAATAGCAGCAGAAAGATCTAAATCGATGTTATTATTTATTGCGTATTTCAATCCAGCTCCTACAGTAGGGATCACTGCTTGACCGATATCAAACGACATTACATTTACACCACCAGAAAGATAAACCTTGGCACTCGAAGTAGATCCAATAGAAAGGTTTGTTAAATTAACAAGTCCTTTAAGAGTTAATGCATTAAAGTCTAAAGATTCTGCCTCATTTGATAAAGCACCACTTAAAACACCTACTTGAAATCCTATTACAGCGTTAATTTGTTTCGTATAGTTTAAGCCAAAAGCTAAATCTAAATTACGGTCAGCAGAAACATATGTTAATGCACCAACATTTACACCTACAGATGCATTGTCTAATACTAAGCCTTTAAGGCCTCCGTCTTGAGCAAAAGCACTTGTTGTAACAAACAAAGATGCTAGAGCTAGGTTCTTTAAGTTAATCATGTGTTTAATTTTAGGATTTAGTTATCTAAGTCGTTAATTAAGTGATGCTCTATCATTCGATAGACTAGTGCAAATATAAAAAATTGCACTTAACTACAAGTTTATTCTATGCATTCCTTTAGTGTGTTTTTTATTTACACACCTCAGTATTAAATTAAAGTCTTCTTCAGAGTTCACGAAATCCAGTTTAGTAGTATTTATCAATAAGATAGGGAAACCATCTTGTTGTTTCATGAATGCGATATAACTCTTTTGGATTTCATCTAAATAGGAATCCTCAATTTTCATTTCATATGCTCTACCTCTATTTTTAATATTCTCTTGTAAACGATCTATATCCGAATACAAATAAATATAAAGATTAGGCTTGGGTAGTTTTTGATGAATGATTGAAAATAGATTCTTGTACAAAGAGAATTCATCTTCAGGAAGATTAATTTCAGCAAAGATTAAGGACTTGGATAAATAATAATCAGAGATAATTGTTTCGTGAAATAAATCTTGGGTATTTAACTCCTTTTTCAATTGGTTGTATCTCTCAGCTAAAAAAGACAATTCCAAAGGGAATGCATGCTTCTCAGGTTCGGCGTAAAACTTTGGTAGAAAAGGGTTTTCAGAAAAGGCTTCGTAAAAAGGCCTAGCATTTATATGAGCGGCTAATTTAGTCACCAAGGATGTTTTCCCGGAGCCTATATTTCCTTCAACGACTATATAAGGATATGCTTCCATATAATTTTATTTCAGACTGGTCTACGCATTTTAAAAGCAAGTCCCTCATTGGTATTTGCATTGATTCATGTACCCAATTGGGTGCAATATCAACTAAAGGTTGGAGCACAAACTTCCTTAAACTCATCCGTGGATGTGGCACCTCAAGTTTCGGATGTTCAATAATCAAACCTTCAATAAGAATAATGTCTAAATCTATTTCTCTAGCTTCATAAGAAGAATTTGTCGTTCTCAATCTACCTAAGCTATTTTCAATATTTAATAGAGCATCCATTAATTTAATAGGCTCAACATCTGTAACCAAGCAAATTACATTATTCAAATAAGCATCGTCTTCATAACCCCAAGAAGGAGACTCGTAGATCGGTGAAATTGCAATTACTTCGCCCAAAAGATTTAGGATTTGAAGAATCGCTTCTTCTAAATTTAGTTTTCGGTTTCCTTTGTTGGAACCTAAGCTTATTAAAACCTTATTCTTCATAAAACGACTTAGCTTACTGCTCTTAGTTGTCTTAATTTTTTATGAGACAATTTTTCTTCAGCATATGCTTTGGTTATTACAAATTCTTTTTCTTCAGAAGATGGGAATTCGAACATTGCATCTACCATAATAGCTTCGCAAATAGAACGCAATCCTCTTGCACCGAGCTTAAACTCTTCTGCTTTGTTTACAATTAACTCGTAAACATCGTCTTCTATTTTGAGTGTAACATCATCCATTTCAAACAATTTTATATACTGTTTGATTAATGAATTTTTGGGCTCTGTAAGAATAGCTCTAAGTGCCTTTTTATCTAAAGGATTTAAATGTGTAAGTACAGGTAAACGACCAATTAACTCTGGGATAATACCAAAACTTTTCACATCTTGGGGAGAAATATATTGCAACAAATTGGTTTCATCTACTTGCTCGTCTGTAGCATTTCCAAACCCGAGTGCATTGGTATTTAATCTATTTCTGATGTGACGTTCGATTCCATCGAATGCTCCACCACAAATAAATAAAATATTCTTTGTGTTTACTTTTATATACTTTTGATCTGGGTGCTTACGACCACCTTGTGGAGGAACATTTACAACAGTTCCTTCTAGAAGTTTCAGCATTGCTTGTTGCACACCTTCACCAGAAACATCTCTAGTAATAGATGGATTGTCACTTTTACGTGCAATTTTATCTATTTCGTCGATAAATACAATTCCACGTTCGGCAAGTTCAACATCAAAATCGCAAGCTTGTAATAAACGAGATAGGATACCTTCGACATCCTCTCCAACATAACCAGCTTCTGTTAGAACAGTTGCATCTACGATTGTGAAAGGAACATTGAGCATTTTGGCAATAGAACGAGCCAAAAGTGTTTTTCCGGTTCCCGTTTTACCAACCATCATGATATTCGATTTTTCAATCTCTACCTCCTGATCTTTTGAACCTTCTTGCAACAATCTTTTATAGTGATTGTAAACGGCTACAGCGAGAACTTTTTTAGCATGATCTTGCCCAATCACAAATCCATCTAGGTGTTCTTTTATTTCAATGGGCTTTAAAAGCGTTAAATCTTCTTCAAGATTTTCACGCGTTGTATGCTCCATTTCTTCTGTGATAATATCGTGTGCCTGACTAATACACAAATTGCAAATATGTCCAGTAGTCCCAGCAATTAACACATCTGTTTCTTGCTTACTACGTCCACAAAATGAACAATTAGTTCCTTGATCTTCCATAATCGAATATCTATTAAGCTTTATTAGAGCTTGTTCTATAAAGTTCCATCTCTAAGCTCCGCTTTTAACTGGTGCTCTAAAGATTTAAATATTTTCAAAATAGCCTTGTCTACTACTTTGTCAGTAAGTGTTTTTTCTTCATCTCTAAACAAGAAACTTAAAGCATAGGATTTTTTTCCTTCCGCTACTTTATCTCCTTGATAAACATCAAATAGACTTACCTCTTTTAATAAGTGTTTATCCGTACGTAAAGCAATACTTTGCAATTCGGAGAATAACACTTCATTATCTACTAATAAAGCCAAATCTCTTCGTACTTCAGGGAATTTAGAAACCTCCTTATACTTGGTTTTTTGGTCTTTTAACAATTCGATTATTGCATCCCAATTTATGTCGGCATAGAATACTTCTTGTTTTATACCACTAGATTTTAGTATCGATGAGCGAACAGCTCCAAGTTCTAAAACCTTCTTTTTTCTGATTTTATAAGCTAAACCTTCAGAGTATAGGTCTGACTGAATTGGGTTAACAGAAACACCCGTATGTAAACCGAGTCTTTGAAGTAGTTTTTCGACTATACCTTTAAGGTAAAAGAAGTCTACTTTATCTTTAGATGAACTCCAGCTAGCTTCTTGTTTTTTTCCACTTACCCAAAGAGCTAAACGACGCTCCTCGTGATAATCATCTCCAAATTTATTGTAGGTTTTCCCGAATTCATACAGAAAAACATCCGATACTTTTCTGTTTATATTATAAGCCAGACTCTCTAATCCACCAAACAATAAGCTTTGTCTCATAGCATTTAAGTCCTGACTTAAAGGGTTTAGCAACACAACCTGTGCTTCTTTCTTAAAAGAATCTATACCATCGGTATACGAAGACTTCGTAAGAGAGTTACACATACCTTCGTGAAAACCATTTGAAGTTAAAAGTTCAGAAACTCGTTCTTGAACCTTATGAGCATCAGGCTTAGGATTGATAGATAAAGAGGCGTTAATACGCCCAGTCATACCTATATTATTATAGCCATAAATACGGAGTATCTCTTCTATTACATCAACTTCTCTTTGTACATCAGCACGGTAAGGTGGGACAGACAAAAGCAATTTCTCGTCTGTTTCCTCGAGTATATCAATTTCTAAATTAGCGAGTATTTCTTTGATGGTATCTCTATTTAAAACTTGACCAATTAAACGATCGCATTTATCGTAAGAGAAATCAACTTTAAAATGTTCTATTGGATTTGGGTAAATATCTACTAAGTCGGAACTTATAGAACCGCCTGCAATTTCCTTAATTAATAAAGCCGCACGTTTAAGAGCCCAAACAACCGTATTAGGGTTTACACTTCTTTCGAAACGGAAAGATGCATCGGTATTTAATGCGTGGCGTTTGGCCGTTTTACGAACAGAAATAGGATTAAAATATGCCGCTTCTAAAAAGATTGAAGTCGTACTTGAACTCACTCCAGATTCTAAACCTCCAAAAACACCAGCAATGCACATTGCATCCTCTGAGTTGCAAATCATTAAATCTTCTGCATTCAATTTACGTTCAACTTCATCTAATGAAGTGAATATAGTATCTTGATTAGTGGTTCTAACCGTGATTTTATTCCCTTTTATTTTAGCTGCATCAAAAGCATGTAATGGATTTCCTGTTTCGTGTAAAACATAGTTTGTAATATCAACTATATTATTTACAGGACTTAAACCCAAAGCTTCTAACCTATTACGCAACCATTCTGGAGATTCGGCTACCGTAATATCTGAAATTGTAAGTCCAGCATAACGAGGACACAATTCAGAATCTGTAACGGTTACATCTATAGTGAGATTTGTATTGTCTATTTTAAACGCTTCTAAAGTTGGTCTACACAATTCTAATTTTGTTCCCTGAGCAGCCAATCCAGCACGTAAATCTAAAGCAACGCCTAAATGACCCATTGCATCGGAGCGATTAGGAGTTAAACCAATTTCAAAAACGGTATCTGATTCTAATTTGAAGTATTCGTTCGCAGGAGTTCCATTTTTAGTGTCGGCATTTAAAACCATAATTCCATCATGCTCGCCACCCAAACCAATTTCGTCCGAGCCACAAATCATACCTAATGAAACTTCACCGCGAATCTTACCTTTTTTAATTTTAAACGACTCGCCTTTATCATCGTATAAAAGGGTTCCAACTGTAGCCACAACAACTTTTTGGCCAGCTTCTATATTTGGAGCACCACAAACTATCTCTAAGATTTCAGAACCTACATCTACAGTAGTCTTTCGTAGTCTATCGGCGTTAGGATGTTGTTCGCAAGTAAGTACTTCACCTACAAGCAATCCTTTCATCCCACCTTTAATACTTTCAACTTCCTGAATTCCTTCAACCTCCAGACCAGTGTCGGTTAAAACTTTAGCACAATCTATGGCGTTTAGTTCAACGTTTAAGTAGTCTTTGATCCAGCTATATGATACCTTCATAATAATACGAGTTTTAAGAAGCACAAAAGTACGGATTGTACTCCACATAGAAAGTATAGAGCAAAAAAAAAGCCCCGAATCTTCGGGGCTTTAAAATCGTATGATCTTAATGTGTAATAATTAGTTTTTGGACTTCAGTAGCTTTTCCGTTTACAGAGAAAGTATAGAAGTAAATACCCGCTTCAAAAGCATTTAATTGGATCGACTTAGAATTTAAAACTACATCGCTGTATATTTTATTTCCTAACATGTCATACAATACAAACATAGCTTCCTTTTGTGCTGTGTATTCCAAATGCAAAATATCGTTTGCTGGATTTGGGTATACTCCAAAATTAGTTTCTGTTTCCTCTACTCCAATAATTGCAACACTCGTAAATTCTACATCAGCACAAACTTTGTCTGAAGGATGGTCAACAATAGAAAAACAATAATTAATGATGAAGGTTTCATTTTCAGGCATATCATTAATATAGCCAGAAAAGCCATCAAAACTTTCTCCGGCAGGAATAATAATCGGCTGACTTGATACATCAACCGTTGGTGGATAACAAGTAATTCCCCAGCAAAAAGTAGACATAATATCGTATGAGCTATCATATGATCTTGTTACCATAACTGACCTGTCTACATCTGTAGTATTGGTGACATCAAAATGAGCTATACATTGATCTCCTACTTCAGCATAATAAGATTCTAATGGGTCTATTGACAACGATGATTGAGCAAAGGCAGCTAAACTAATAATCGTTAAAAAAGAAAGTAGTAATTTTTTCATAAGAGTAATTTTTTCTGGTTAAGAATACACCTTTGTTTTTCAAAAAGTGTACCAAACAAATCTAATAAAAAAAGGCTTCCATATGGAAGCCTTTTTTAATAATATGATCGTAAGCGTATTACTTAATAATATTCAGCTTTTCAGTCATCAATTCGTTACCTACTTTAATGTTTACGTAGAATAAACCAGCATTTAAAGTTGCAACTGGCAACTCAACTTTGTTTAATCCAGCAGACATATCCGCAGTATAAGTAAATGTTTTTTGACCTAAAGTATTTAATACTTCAATAACAACTACGTTAGACTCAACTAAGTTTAGTTCGATAGCAGCATTGTTTGTTGCAGGGTTAGGGTAGATAGAAAGTTTGTTAACCAATACTTCTTCAATACCGATACCGTGAGTAACCTCAAAAGAAACTGTTTGATTATCACCCCAGTTTCCTGTGATATTAATCAATTCAACACCCTCTCCATCAGTAACGACGATAGAACCGTCTGTACCATTACCAGAACCAGAGTATCCAGTTTGACCATCACCATAAGCATCCATAGCAGTAAATGTATAACATCCGTTTGCTAAAGATTCCATATGATTATGAACCATATCAGCATCAGGACCACCACCGTCAAAGTTATCTTCTGTTCCACCTTCGTATGATCCACTTGCTACAACAGTTCCATCAGAATTACGAATTTCCCAAGTAGTTTCAATAGGGTAAAAATCAGTAGAAACCTCTACATTAATAGAAGAATGAGTAGGAGTTGCAGTACTTAAAGAAACTTCAATTGAATTATCTCCAGCAACTAAGTCATTAGACATAACAACTTCAAAGGTAACCGATTGGTTACCTGGAGAAATGTCAGATAAAGTTACTTGATCAGAACCAAAAGTAGCTAAAGAACCAGTCCAGTCAGTAGAAGATACAGTTGCACCACCTACGATTGTATTAATAGTACAGGCAGTCATATCAACTGTACCCATATTTAATATAGTAACTACAGGAGTGATTTTATCACCACCACAAGAAATAAGCTCAGAATTGTAAGATTGCATAACAGCGTTAGAACCTTCAACAGGCTGAGGACAAGTGTTCATAAACACTTCTTCAGCTAAAGTCTCAACTGTCCAGTAAGAGGTACCAGGTCCCTGTCCTATTTCAGTTACAGATCTATCTGGGCAAATAAGGTAAATTGTAGGGTAGTAACCTAAAGCATAATCTGTTGCAATAGAAGCATCAGCATCGTCAGCTAAAGGGTAGTTAATTAATGAAGTCCAATCTCCAACTGAATTCCCACCACCAGATAATGATGAAGCAGGAGTAGAAGCATCAGACTCAACTGCGATAGTGAATACAGAGTTGTCTCCACTTGCACCATAAAGAGCATCAAAGTCATCAAAAACTTCTGTTTCAGCAAAAGTCCAACATGGACCACACCAAACTGCAAATAAATCTAATAATACAGGCTTTCCTTCGTCTAAGATATCGTAAAGATTGTGAGTGTTTCCATCAACATCAGTAATGGTAAAGTCAGGAGCCGTAGAACCAGCAGGTAACTGAGCAAAAGCAGTACCTAATGACATAGCAACAGCTGCTAGTGTAAGTAAAAATTTCTTCATGGTTTGTTTTTGTTTGTTTGTTTTTTAACAGGCACAAGTTAGCAATTATTATGCCCAAAAAGAAACCCCTAATGGGTTTTTAGGTTCCAAAGGTAAACCTAAGCTTTAAACCAAAACTATTATTGGCGGTATCGTAGGAGCTTGCAACCTCATATTTAGCAACCATTCTATCGTAAAACAATTGAATATTTACACGTTCACTGAGCACATAGTCGACAGTAGTCTTTACTGAAATATCGGTTCTACCACTTACACCTTGATGCGTGTTTTCTTCTAAACTACGAATAGCAGAAACTGACTTACGAATAGAGAAATCCAAATTCAAATCTAAATTAGATGAGAAGGTTTTTTTTCCGTTTGCAGTGCTTAAGCTAATTTCAAAGTCGTCTATCCTGTATCCTAATCCAAGTGTAAAGCTTTGTCCAGCTTGTTCCTGGATTTGGTTATTGTTCAAGCTCAATGTAACCTGACGATCTCTGCTGTACTCCATTCTAGTAGTTAGACTATTATTCATAGTCATATCTAGTTTTATAAGTGGGCTAAACTGCTCATTTATATTTACCGTTTGTACTTGATCGGAATTTAAGTAATTATTGTTCGCATCGAAATTCTCTGGATTCAACTCAGGAGTTCCTGAATGAGGATGTTCAAGCTCGTTATAGAACAAATTGGTAGTGTACGAATTTATGGCGTAGGTTGAAGTATAAGCATGAGACAAGGACACTGTTTTAAAATGTTTTTTAATCCACTTTATATTGGTAAGACCATCGTATTTCACAGACCAATTTGGAAGAGGTATAGTCGGGAACTTTTCGAGGGTTTGCGAAGAAGCATCTTTACCTGAATAAGCAGCCATAAAGGCAGGTATTAAAACTTCTTGCGAGTTAGGACCATAGCCAACAGGGTATTCAATATTATCATTATTTATTTGCCCATTGCTTGCAGCCACCCTTTTTGCCATTTCAGAACGCATCGCCCTAAAATCGTCAAATGTTTGGGAGGAGTTTATTTCCATTTTCCTAAAAGAAGTATTAATGGCTAAGAAAGACATGGTAAAGCTTCCTGTTTCGTTTCTATTTAAACTCTCAAAAAGCGGATCTTCTTGTGTCCCTGTATTTCTAAAAATTTCGGAGGTGTTAACCGTTTGATTTCTTTGTGCTGTAATTTTAAATCGCAGTTTTTTTATTGGCTCAATTGTCGAACGGAAATTAATACGAGAAGTAAACTGCGTTGTGTATTGCTGATTTAATAAAGTATCGCTAGAAATCCATCCTTTATTTGCAAAGGACGCCAAGCCCTCAGAGTCTAATTGTTGTCCCGTAACAAACTTCCAACCTGGTGCTGTATTGGTATTAAACATATTATCCTGCCCTAGTGCACCTGTATTAGGCTTAAATCCAGGAAGCATAGCGCCATTACGGCCATCGTAACTCAAGTTTATACTTTGCACAGACAATAAAGTTCTAGTGAGGTGTTCGAAAAACTTAAATTCGCGCTCCTCTTCCTCATCTTCTTTTTCTTCGTCTTTACCTTCTTCGTCCTTGTTCTTTTTCGAATCCTTTTCAGATGTTCTTGGTTTCGAACTCTTCTTATCAGCCTCTCTACTTCTAGCCCCGTCACCTTTCTTTCTACTAGAGGCAGAAGAAGTAACTTTCTTAAAATAGGGAACTTTATTATAAAGTGATTTTAAATTTAGCTGAGCATTTATTTTTCGATTGTTTGTGTTTTGGATAACGTTACCCAAATTAATAGAATCATTTACGGTTGCTCTAGATCCAGCAGCCCAATCGTAAGTAGCATCGTAATTTAAAGACAAGGTCATCCAATCGGTAAGTGGGAATTTATTTAGAGGAACAGTATAACGCATATCAAACTGATGATGATAGGAGGTTGTTCGTCCAAAAGTCAAGATACTATCTCGTAGTGCATCGCGTTCAGATTGGCTGTCGATCTTTCCCTCTGGTTCATCTACAATAGAACGAGAATTGGTCGAGAAATTTAACTTTATACTTCTAGCCAAATCAAATTTTACGCTATAATTTTGGGTAATATTAAACATCTTATTGAACATTGTATCGGGTTCAATAATATTTAGCGAACTCAAAGAATTGAGACTCGCTAAATTTCTCATTTTAGTTTCCGAGTACGTTTTATTAAAATCTGTTCTTGCAGAAATTGTTTTAGGCAAAAGGTAGAAGTTGAAATCTTTTACCAACCGTAAATACTTCGATCTTTTTAAGAATTTTATTTTTGAAAAGGGCTTGTAATTTTTTGGGCTATTGTTGAAGTTATACCCAAAGCCTCCACTATGTTCTTGCATAGTACTAAACTCGGTGTTTATATTTCTGTTAAAGACCTCGTTAAAGGAATAGCTCAAACTGAGATTCTCAATATCGTAGAGTTTATTTTTAGAACCTGCTTTAGAACCCCGCCCACCTTTAGAACTTGATTTATTCTTAACCGATTGCTTCTTTCCTCCACCTCTTTCTTTACGCACATTCGTTAAGTTGAAGGATCTACGCATTGTGTAATTCTCTACTATACTACGCAGGGTATCTTTAGCACCTTGAGTTTGTTCTGCTGCAATAGACGCCTCTAACTCAACATCAGGGTCGAGTGGATTAAACTGCGGTTTTAATACCGTTTCTGAAACACCTATATAAAGCGGTATTTTAATATTTGCATCTTCGGAGAATAGCTTACCCAGTTCTATATTAGAAGTGAAGTTATATTGTCTTGTCTCTTCTTTATTTCTTTCGGAAACACTTTGCTCTAAACTACCAAAACCTACAGAACTCACATTACCACCTAAGCTAATACTTCCTATATCGGCAAGTCTAGTTTTCATTTGAGCTTTAGCTGCCCAACCTCCATTTTCATCAAAGTCAGTTAAACGAAGTTCGTTAATCCATATTTCTGCACATTTTTCTTCTCCGTCATCATCTGGATTAAATCCTAAATCATCTTCTTGAGGATTACGAACACCCAGCATAATGGTACGAACGTTTCCTAAATTTGGATTTCCGATAATGGTAATTCTACGCGTACCATCTAGATAATGGTAAGGTGTAGTAAAATTAGCGGAACCCTCTCGAATTTCTATATTACGTGCAGCTTTAGCCTCTTTTAATTTATTAAAGTTTATTTCAAACTGGTTATTCGTAGGCCACACATCCGCTCTAGCAGAAGCGCCCCATTCGGTAACATCTAAGGGTACTTCATACTCGTAATAATTAGAACTATAATCGGTACCTACACGAATAAACATACTTAAGTCCTTATCATTTAAAGGCTTGTTAGGGTCCTTTTCTTCAGCATGAACAAAGAATTGTATCGTATTATACGAACGCATATCCATCGTTACATTCTTAAATGCTCCTAAGGCATCTCCATTCGCTAGATCACAGATTTTAAAACTCATCGACTGCTCGTTGAGCTCCTGTGTGGTTGTGGACCCCAAAACTCGATCTCTATTTATCCCAGGAGGTAATACATAGTTTATAGGATCTCTACGACCATTTTCTTCTAGGTTTACCACAGAGATATCGAAGGTTGTATTATCCGACTCAATGGCATCTGGGCGAGCCAAGCTATTTAAATATTTACGCCATTCTCCACGCACCATGTCTAACGTTGCAAAACGCAAAACAGTAGGATTGGCAAAACCGCGCATAAACATTCGCATAAAACGAATAGATTTAAAATCGGGGATGGTACCAATTTTATTTTCATAATCTCTAATAGGCACTTTAAATTGTATCCACCTAGTATCGTTATTAGGCCCAGCATTTTCTATAATTGAAGTAATAAAATTAGATCCTACATTTTGTAAAGAATCTGGATCCATACATATACGATACTGGTAATACGACTCTGATTCGCTCAAAGTATAATCGCTGTTTATATCTTCTACGTTAGGCAATTGTGTGTACGAAGACTGCGATTCATTGTCCATTGGCGAATTCCCATCAAGCCCATTGTATTTTTTATACCTATCGAGAATAGGTTTTTCTTGAGAATCGTAATCAGTTCCATAAAAATAATGGTAATTATCTGCCGAAGGATCTTTATTTGCTTTGACAAAAGCAGTAGAACTTTCGCCATGAGTTTCTTTTATTCTATCTAAATAAGAGCTTGTTTCAAAAGTATTGAATGGAATAAAACTTCGCTCCATCTCATCATCCAAACCATCGATACCAACATCTTGATTAGCTCTTGCATTTACTCCACTATTAAATGCAGTAACTAAAGCTTGTACCGAAGGTACCCTTCCCCATGCAGTTGTATCGATATTATCGTCTCCACCGTCAATAGGTAATCCGTTTTCATAACTCTTTCGAGAATCTTTTAAAATATCTTCAGATATATTCCCTAAGTTGATATAAAAATCTCCTCCAGCATCTAAAGGATTCTCTATAAAAGGATCCATCAACCAGAATTCTAAAAACTCAATATTGGCAGTTTCAAAATCATTATTATCAATTTCTCTAACAACCCCAGCCCATCGAGACTCAGGATTTAACAATGCACCATCTTCGTCAATACCATTAGAATAATCACCTCCAGCAACATCGTAATTATACGGACCTCTTTCTTCTGGATAATATGCTAAATCGAAAGTTCGCAAACGCAAAGGCTGCCCATTTGGAATATCTTTATCTGGGAAAATTTCATTTATTGAAATTTCACGTACATAAGGAGCATCACGGTCTTCATCGGTTAAATGACTGGGTGCATAAACTGTTTCTCTTTGAAAGTCAGGATTTATAAAATACCACGATAGTAGAGCTCTATTATACCCATATCTAATATCATTGGTAAGTAAAGCTTCAGGGAATAAAGTAGGGTCTTGAGGAGTACTCGCTAAATTCCAAGAGTTAGAATTTCTCAAATCTATAGGCGACTGGCTATTTTCAAAATCATCAATATAGGCAGTACCACCTTCATCTACATTTAAAGTTTTTGAATGCCCTGGAATAAATTGAGCAAATTCTCCAGAAATACTAAAGTTTGACTTTTCCTTCGTTTCTATTAAAGGCAATTTATCTAGTAAAGTAGTAAGAAACTGTGTCTCTGTTTTATAAGAACCATTAAGTCCCCATATTGTATTCGATATAGGCTCATCGCCCATATTAATTTTTGTTGTTTGAGAAGATTCAGACAAATTTAAAACCGTTGCACTCAACAATAAATCATCGTTAAATTTGTAGTCAGCGTGCAAACCTAAGTAGCGCTTAGTCGTATTCGAATACCCAGAATTACTTTCTAAATTGACATTAACTTGTTGGCCTGAGCTCAAAATCCCTTCATCAATAATCTTTACCCTTCCTAAGTTATAGTCTACGGTATAATGAATGTTTTCTTCTAGTGCTACACCACCCATAGTTACACTTACCGAGCCCTCGGGAATGTACATTGCATTTAGAGGGATATCGGCTCCTGAAGAGGATTTATACTGCCCTTTGAGTAAAAACTTATTTAACTCTGCCAGTTGAGAAGCAGCTGTTTTTGTAGAATCGTAAAGTGCATCAAAAATATAAGTATCCGTTATTTCTTGTGAGATACCGGCTTCCTGAAACTTAGATCTTAAATAGGATCCAAAAGGTTCTATAGAGGGTAAGTAAACTCTACCATTAGATTTTTTAATGGTTAAATCGGAGATGAAATCGAAAACACCATTTGCTCCAGGATCGTTATTTTGATTGAGATTATCTAAATTTAATGTTTGGATAATAAGTTCACTACTCAATCCTTCTTCTGGGATATAAGGCAGCGGTGTACCCGACTTATCATCTTGATACATTATTTGCAATTCAAAATCTTCTTCATTCACCTGATAAGCGCCAAGTGCATAAACATTCTTCATCATCAAACGCCACATTGGCAAACTCACGTCTAAAGTAGTAGATCGGAGTAATTTCAAAATCAACACATCTGGAGATGCTACATCTGTAGACAGCTCACCAACTTGATAAGGCGTGCCGCTTACAGTGTACTGAAAAGAAACCCCTAAAACCTCATCCGAGTTAAGGGACTGATTAAGGGAGATAAACCCTAATTGTGAGTTGTAATGATATTCTGAACTAGATAATTTTTTAGCGTTTTCTATTTTTTCGTAATCTACAGACTGCACAAAACCTGAACCATTTAATAAAGAAGTAATCTGGCTTACCTCACGAATAGAACTGTTTTGGCTTACTAAATCGGTTGGGAATAAATTATTATTTCTATTGTCTGGGTTAGGTACATTTAAAGGTTCGGAACTGGCTCCTAAAGATAGGTTATGTACCTGATTAAGATTTTCACCTAAATCTTGGAAAGCTAAGATATTACGAACGTTGGATGTATTTCCAGTTTTATTTGTCACCCAAACTTCCAAATTAGTAATACTAACATTCGAACTAATTAAGGGCATATTGGCCAATGCAAAATCGTAGGACTCGTAGAAATACTGCGCTAAAAAGTAATGTTTGTTTGCTTCGTAATCGTCTGCGAAAATCTCGAAATTGGTAGTTTGTGCACCACCTTCTACTTTTATGGTACTTGTTTCCGATTTCTGTTCAGAGAAAACAGTGGTAAAAGTAGCCTTCCCGAATTGGAATTGTGCTTTTATACCGAACAAACTTTGGGTTCCAGAAATTAATGAACCACTTAGGGGTAAACTTACATTTCCTAATTCAATTTTCTTTATAATCTCATCTTCTGTCCCTGTGTACTCAAGCTTCATTTGATTTTCAAAATCAAACTGACTTTTAGTATCATAGTTCGTACGCAAAGCTAATTTGGTTCCAATTTTACCGATTACATTCATCTGAATGCTTTGGTCGAAATTAAAATTAGATTGGTTACGTTGATTTTCGGTAAGAGAAGGGTTTTTAGTCTTGTTTACGTTACCAGAAAAAGTTAATTCTGCAGAACCTTGAGGTCTTATATCGACTGTGTTACCACCAAATATGCGACTAAAGGATTCGCCACCAATTTGCATTTTCGGCTTGGTACCTGCTATACCTTGGTTTAATAAATTAGACTGTACTTTTTGACGCCAAAAACCTTGGATTTGATTATTAAACAACCATTTTTTATAAGCAGATTCACTCATAAAACTAGGCCTCGACGCTTGAAAGCTACCTATTGAATTACTAAATGTAAAATCATGGTTTTCTAAACTGTACTGAATACTTTCGGTGAAGTTTCCAGGATTAGCAAAAAGCATTTGTGGATAGGGCAAAGCCAGGCTATCATCCTGCGCCTTAACAAGTGAGCTGTTAAGGAAACAAATAATAATAGTTAAAATTAATTTTATAGTAGCCTGATTACACTTCACTTACAACTGCTTTAATGCTTGTTTCACAAGTTCTTCCACTTCCATATGAGGCTCATTCTCTACTAATTTATCAATCAATTTATGCACAGCTTTCATAGGGAAACCTAAAACTTCTAGAGCAGATAACGCTTCCTCTCTATTTCTATTGCCAGACTTAAGACTAATCTCTATATCGTCGAAGGCTTTAAGCATTTTATCTTTAAGGTCTAAGATTATACGTTGCGCCGTTTTTATACCAATTCCTTTAACCGATTTTATAAGTGCGACATCTTCATTTACAATAGCGTCTCGTATTTCTACAGACTCCATAGAAGATAATATTACCCGAGCTGTTGAAGCACCTACACCAGATACAGAAATAAGCATTCTGAAAATCTTGCGTTCTAAAGCATCAAAAAAACCATAAAGAGTATGAGAGTCTTCCTTTACAGCAAGGTGGGTAAATAGCTTACACGACTCCGAATCTCCAAGCTTTGAGTAGGTATTAAGTGATATATTTAACAAATACCCCACTCCATTACACTCTACAACTGCATAAGCAGGATTCAGCTCTATTAATTTTCCGTTTATATGAGTTATCATCCTTTACTTAATTTATTATGAGCATCGGCTACAGCCAAGGTGGTCATATTCACAATTTCTTTTACACTAGCTCCTAATTGCAAAATATGAATGGTTTTTTTAAGCCCTATTAAAATAGGTCCTATCGTTTCGAAACCAGCCAATTCTTGCATTAACTTATAAGCAATATTCCCCGATTCTAGATTTGGGAATATGAGTACATTTACTTGTTTATTAGCTAAATCTGAGAAAGGGAATTTCTCTGCAAAAGCCTCTTTATTCATGGCAAAATTTGCTTGCACCTCTCCATCTACAGTTAAATCTGGACGGCGTTTACGTAAAATGCTAACAGCTTCTCTTACCTTAGTAGAGTTTACATCTTTGGTAGATCCAAAATTAGAATACGACAACATTGCCATAGTAGGCTTTATCCCCATACGGAGTACTGAATCTGCAGTTAGCTCAGCAATATCAGCTAATTGCTCTGCATTAGGATTTACATTAATCGTAGTATCAGCTATAAAAACAGGTCCTTTAGCAGTCATAATCACATACAACCCAGCAACACGCTTTACGCCTTTTTCGGTTCCTACAATTTGTAATGCAGGCCTAATTGTTTCAGGATAATTTCTAGAAAACCCAGAAATCATTGCATCCGCTTCTCCCAACTCAACCATCATAGAACCAAAATAATTACGCTCTCGCATAATTTTTCTAGCTTCGTATTGCGTATAGCCATCTCGTCTTCTCTTCTCCCATAAAACATCCCCAAAATGGTTCAGTTTATCTTGCATTTCATCTGCCTTAGGATCAATAATACTCACACCTTCGAAATCGAAACCATGCTCGGCTATTAAAGCTTCAATCTTATCTATTCTACCTAATAAAATAGGTTCTCCAATACCGTCATCTTTAATAATTTGAGCAGCCTTTAATATGTTATAGTGATCTGCTTCGGCAAATACAACACGCTTAGGGTTTAACTTGGCGCGAGTGGTAACGTTGCGCAATAATTTATTATCGCGTCCAACACGTTTATTAAGCGATACTCTATACGCGTCCCAATCCTTAATGGTTCCTGTGGCAACACCAGAATCTATAGCTGCTTTAGCTACTGCAGGTGCCACACATGAAATTAAACGTGGATCGTTTGGTTTTGGAATAATATAATCGGGTCCAAAAGTAATATTGGTTTCCCCATAGGTAATATTCACCTCTTCAGGAACCAATTCTTTAGTAAGGTCTGCAATCGCTTTTACAGCAGCGATTTTCATTTCCTCATTAATTTTTGTAGCTCTAACATCTAAGGCTCCTCTAAAAATATAAGGGAAACCTAAAACATTGTTTACTTGGTTAGGGTAATCGGAACGGCCGGTAGCAAAGATGATATCTTTACGTGAAGCCATTGCTTTAGCATACGAAATTTCGGGACTTGGGTTCGCCATAGCAAACACTATAGGTTGTGCACCCATGGACTTCACCATTGCTGGACTCACAACATTCCCTTTGGATAAGCCAACAAAAACATCAGCATCTATCATGGCATCTTCAAGTGAGGTTAAATCTCTAGAAGATGCAAATTCTAATTTATGTCCAATTAAATTTTCTCTATCCGAACGGATAACTCCTTTACTATCGCACATAACGATATTTTCTAAACGAGCACCTAGAGAAACATAAAGTCTTGTACATGAAATGGCCGCTGCACCAGCACCATTTACCACAATCTTAACCTCTGAAATATCTTTCTCTACAATCTCCAAAGCATTTAATAAAGCTGCTGCAGAAATAATGGCTGTACCATGCTGATCATCGTGCATTACAGGAATATTTAATTCCTCCTTTAAACGACGTTCAATCTCAAAACATTCGGGTGCTTTTATATCCTCCAGATTAATCCCTCCAAAAGTAGGGGCTATCGCTTTTACGGTTTTCACAAAAGAGTCTACGTCATTTACATCCATTTCGATATCGAACACGTCGATATCTGCATAAATTTTAAACAATAAACCCTTCCCTTCCATCACTGGTTTAGAAGCTTCAGGACCAATATCACCCAAACCTAAAACGGCAGTACCGTTAGAGATTACTGCAACCAAATTACCTTTAGCTGTATACTTATAAACGTCTTCTTTATTTTCGGCAATCTTTAAGCAAGGCTCAGCCACACCTGGCGAGTATGCTAGTGATAAATCTCTTTGTGAATTAGTACTTTTTGTAGGTACTACTTCTATTTTCCCAGGTCTTCCTTCAGAGTGAAAATCTAGGGCTTCCTGTTTTCTAACCTTTATCATAGCGCCTTTTTCTTATTAACTCACAAACATACAAAATTGAAAGGGTTTGCTTGCTCTTATAAACCAAAGTCTCAGGGCAAAAATCATTGAAGTAAAAACCAGTTGTGGAAAGAGAAATATGATGATTTAACTATTTGATGATTTAACAATTCAACAAACTTAAAATCAATAAATAAGACTATTATTTTTGGAGAACTTAAAGCATAAATAATCGATCAAATTAATTATTTTAAAATTGCTATACTTAAAATTATGAAGGATTTAACTAATAGTACTCCATTGCATTTTTGTGTGATGTGCACGCATATATTCTTTGTAAATAGGTCGATTCCCATCACTACTTAATTCAGGATCGCCCTCTAAAACCTCTATTACGATCTGACGAGCGTATTGCAATATTTTTGAATCCTTACTTATATCGGCTAGCTTTAAATTTAGTAAGCCACTCTGACGAGTTCCCATAATATCACCGGGGCCTCTTAACTTTAAATCCACATCTGCAATTTCAAAACCATTTTGCGTTTGCACCATTGTTTTTAGCCTGGTTTTAGCATCCGCACTTAATTTATCGCCGCTCATTAAGATACAAAACGACTGCTCAGCACCTCTACCCACTCTACCTCTGAGCTGATGTAATTGTGATAAACCAAAACGCTCAGCACTTTCTACTACCATTACAGAAGCATTGGGTACGTTTACACCTACTTCAATTACCGTAGTAGCAACCATAATATGCGTTTCGCCTTTTACAAAACGAGCCATTTCGGCTTCTTTATCTTCGGCCTTCATACGACCATGAACAACAGAAACTTGAAACTGAGGTTTCGGAAAGTGACGACTTATACTCTCGTAACCATCAATTAAATCTTTGTAATCTAAGGTTTTACTATCCTCTATTAAAGGGTAAACAATATACACCTGTCTGCCTTTCTCAATTTCAGACTTTAAAAAGTGAAACATCGACAATCGATGTTTATCCGTTTTATGAAAAGTAGTAATTGGTTTCCTTCCAGGCGGAAGCTCATCGATTAGAGATATATCTAAATCACCATAAACTGCCATTGCTAGTGTTCGGGGTATAGGAGTAGCAGTCATAACCAGCACATGTGGAGGTCTCGTGTTTTTCTTCCACATTTTAGAACGTTGAGAAACCCCAAAACGATGTTGCTCATCTATTACAGCTAAGCCCAAATTTTGATACATCACCTTATCCTCTAAAAGAGCATGTGTACCTACTAAAATATCCAATTCTCCAGACTCTAATTGGCTGTGAATCTCTCTTCTTCTGGCTACTTTTGTAGAACCTGTAAGCAATGCCATTTTCATACCCACAGCTTCCACCATATCCTTTAGCCCCTGAAAATGCTGACTAGCTAAGATTTCTGTTGGTGCCATTAGGCAAGCCTGAAAGCCGTTGTCTTTTGCAATTAACATAGCCATTAAAGCCACAATAGTTTTCCCGGAACCTACATCACCCTGAACCAAACGATTCATTTGTTTACCTGTAGCAACATCTAAACGGATTTCTTTTAAAACTCGTTTTTGAGCTCCAGTTAACTCAAAGGGTAATTGTTCTGTATAAAATGTATTAAAGTAATGGCCAACTTTGGTGAAAGGATACGACAAATAGGTTTCCTTTTTATGTTGCTTTAACTTCATCATTGCCAATTGAAGGTAAAAAAACTCTTCGAATTTCAATCTTCTATGTGCTTGAGCTAATAGAGTTTCTGACTTTGGGAAATGAACATTTAGTAGCGCCTCTCTTTTAGAAATTAACTTGTATTCTTTTCTAATTTCTACTGATAATGTTTCTGGAATAAAAGAAAGTACCTGACCTAAAAGCTCGTGAATCAATTTTGAAATCCCTTTAGAATGCAAAGACTTCAAACCTAATTTCTCGGTAGAAGCATAAATACCTTGCATAGCAGTCGTAAGTGATTTCTTGTGTGATTCTAAGGACTCAATTTCAGGATGAGAAATACTAAAAGTAGAATTATACAAGGTCGGTTTTCCAAAAACGACAATCTCTTCTCCAATATTAATACTTTTCTTAACCCACGAAACTCCTTTAAACCAAACCAAGTCCATAGTATTTGAAGCATCTTGAAAGGTAGCTTTTAAACGCTTTTTTCTACCTATCCCTTCTTCTTTAACACGAATTATTTTCCCTACAATCTGCACATCAGCTAAATCTGCTCGAAGTTCTTCGATTGTATGAAAACGTGTTTTATCTATATATCTAAAAGGATAGAGCTCTAACAAATCGCGGTAACGGAAAACATGCAATTCTTTTTGCAAAACTTCAGCACGCATAGGCCCAACTCCTTTAAGGAATTCTATAGGGGTATCGAGCATATGAGGATTTGCAGCCATCTAATTAATTTCTTCAAATGTAAGTTTTCAATCTGTGAGTGCAAAAAAAAATGCAATAGCAAAACAACAATTGATTATGAATAGATTTTTAGTAGATTTGGAATCAATATTCCCAACCAATCTAATTCTACTATGGACTTAAAACCCACCCGTATATTTGAACTTGCTGAATACACACGTCAGAAATTTAATAAATCTGATGTCTTAGCAGGAAAAGAAGATGGCGTTTGGCGCACATACTCAGCTGAAGAATACGTAAACATTACGGATTCTGTAGGCTATGGACTATTAAACCTCGGTATTGAAAGGGGCGACAAGGTTGCCATTGTATCTCCAAACAGACCAGAATGGAACTTGGCAGATATGGGAATCAATAAAATAGGGGCTATTAATGTGCCTATTTACCCAAACATTACTACAGCAGATTACGAATATATCTTAAACGATTCGGGAGCTAGAATTCTTTTAGTAGGATCCGAAGAGATCTTCCATAAAGTAAAAATGCTTATCGACAAGGTAGAAAGTTTAGAAGCTATTTATGCTTTTGATGAGATCGAAGGAGTTAGAGACTGGCATGAAATTATTGAAGAAGGGATGGCAAATCCCCAAGCTTCAAAAATGAAAGCAAATCAGTTAGAAGTAAAATCATCTGATTTATTCACGCTAATTTACACTTCAGGGACTACAGGAAACCCTAAAGGAGTTATGTTATCTCACGATAATTTATACTCTCAATTAGTTGGTCTTAAAAACGCTATTCCTTTTGATGAAACTGATAGAGCTATAAGTTTCTTACCTCTTTGTCATGTATTCGAAAGAGTAATAGAATATTACTACCTATTTAAAGGTACCTCTATTTACTATGCAGAAAGTATAGAGCTATTAGGTGAGAACTTAAAAGAAGTTAATCCTACAATTATGCCTACCGTTCCTAGATTACTAGAAAAGGTATACGATAAAATTGTAGCCAAAGGATCGGATCTAACCGGTCTAAAAAAGGGGCTTTTCTTTTGGGCACTTAACTTGGGCTTAAGTCACGAATTAGATGGTAAAAACGGTTGGTTTTATGAATTTCAATTAAAAATCGCCAATAAACTAATCTTTACTAAGTGGAGAGAAGCTGTTGGTGGAAATATTAAATACATCGTTTCTGGTGCTGCCGCATTACAACCACGATTAGCAAGAGTATTTACAGCTGCACAAATGCCTATTTACGAAGGGTATGGCTTATCAGAAACCTCACCAGTAATTTCTGTTAACACAACAGAATTAGGAGGAAAAGCGTACGGTACTGTTGGTAAAGTGATGACGGGTGTTGAGGTTAAGTTTGGAGACGACGGAGAGATTCTGTGTAAAGGTCCCAATGTAATGATGGGTTATTATAACAAACCCGAATTAACTGCAGAGGTTATCGACCAAGACGGTTGGTTTTCTACTGGAGATATTGGTAAAATGGTAGATGGTGTGTATTTGAAAATTACAGATCGAAAAAAAGAAATATTCAAAACTTCGGGTGGTAAATATATAGCACCTCAAGTAATGGAAAACAAATACAAAGAATCTCGTATTATAGAACAGATAATGGTTTTAGGAGAAGGAGAAAAAATGCCAGGTGCATTTATAGTACCCGAATTTGAAGCACTAAAAGTATGGTGTAAACTTCACGACATTGTCTATACTACAAATTCAGAAATGGCTTCTCATCCTGAAGTTCTTAAAAAATTCGATGCTGAAATAGCCCATTACAACGAACAATTTGCACCTTTCGAACAAGTAAAGAAGGTAGTTGTTATGAAACAACCTTGGACAATTGAAGGCGGTGAACTTACCGCTACACTCAAACTAAAACGGAAACCTGTTCTGGCTAAGTATCAGAAAGAATACAAACAGATTTACAATTAAAAAAAACGCCTCAGGGCGTTTTTTTTTGCTTTACAATTCACAACAACAAAAAGGTATGCACGCCAAATGTTTTTCACATTATTAGGCTTGCATACCTTTTTTTTTGTAATTTTGAAGTTCAAATTCTCAATATGCTAGACAAGAAACACATTATAGATTTTAGGATTCGCTGGGCATGGCACAGTATTTCTAGATTGTATAACGACAGGGCTAAAAACCACAGCGCTACTACTTCTACCGCTTTTGCTATACTTAACATAGAAAAAGAAGGCACACTTTCTACTCAACTGGGACCCAAAATGGGAATGGAATCGAGGAGTTTGACACGAACTTTAAAAGGTATGTTAGATCGTGGATTTATCAAAAAGAAAACAGATCCTATAGACAAAAGGAAAGTACACTTGTTTCTTACTAAGAAAGGAATGGAGTACAGAAAAATAGCTTCAGAAAATGTAAAAACATTTAACGAACGCGTATTCGAAAAAATTACAGACGAAGAGCTTGAGACCTTTTATAAGGTAATGAATGCTGTAGACAAATCTATTGAAGAATTAAAAAATGAAAAGTAAAAGAACACTAAAAAGTGTTGCAGTAATAGGTTCCGGAATAATGGGCTCTAGAATTGCATGTCACATGGCAAACGTAGGACTCAATGTATTACTATTAGACATAGCGCCCTTTTCGTTAAACGCAGCCGAAGAAAAAGCCGGATTGGCGCTAGACCATCCAAAAGTAAAAAACCGAATTGTAAACGATGCACTCAAAGCGACCTTAAAATCTAAGCCTGCTTCTTTATACAAAAAGGACTTTATTAATAGAGTAAGTACTGGTAACCTTACCGATGACTTCGAGAAAATTGGCGATGCAGATTGGATTATTGAAGTAGTTGTTGAGCGTTTAGATATTAAGAAACAAGTCTTTGAGAAGGTAGAAAAATACCGTAAAGCTGGATCTATAGTATCTAGTAATACTTCTGGTATTCCAATTCATCAAATGCTCGAAGAACGTTCTGATGATTTTAAAGCACACTTTTTAGGAACGCATTTCTTTAACCCTCCTCGCTATTTGGAGCTTTTAGAAATTATT
>Ga0308011_10000323_pt1 | contig 26284 bp, 14 predicted proteins | sample Neamet177_FD_203144 | JGI IMG/M metagenome (GOLD analysis project Ga0308011, IMG submission 203144) | Marine microbial communities from water near the shore, Antarctic Ocean - #177 | ecosystem: Environmental > Aquatic > Marine > Unclassified | place: Southern Ocean | collected 2014-07-25 | reverse complement strand
AAAGTTCGTCCGCGATTTGGGGATGGTTTTTGTTTTGGTAAAAACGGAGTAGGACGAGAGAGCGGTCATTTTTGGAGAGTTCGTCGATGGCGCTGTCGATTTCTGGTGCGAGTTGGTTCCAGGGTTCGGGGGTGTCGTTCATGGCATCGAGGGAGGCGGCGGTTTGTTCGCGTTTTTGGCGGCGGATTTCGGAGCGAACGTAATCGACGGATGCGCTGTGGGTTTCGCGGTGGAACCAGGCGGTGAGAGGAAGGGAGGGCGGGATTTTTTTGGCCTTTTTGACGAGGCGGAGGAAGACGGTTTGGGAGATGTCGCGAGCGGCTTCATCGTTGGCGGTGACGCGTCGGGCCACGGAATGGACGAGAGGAAGGTGTCGGTTGATGAGCGTGACGAGAGCGCTGTCCGAGGGATCGAGCAGGTGCTGGCGAAGGAGTTGATGGTCGCTGATTGGCACGTTTCGAAGAGAAATCGGCAGAGTATGGGGAAAGCGAACGAGGATTTGGAGGAAAAAGAAGGGGTTCGCTTTTTGGGGCCGGAGTCGATTAGACTTGAAAAAGGCGAATGACGAAAGAGAGGGATCATTTTTTGGACGGTCTGCGAGGCGGGGCGATGTTGCTGGGGTTGGTGTTACACGGGGTTTTATCTTTTGCAGGAATTGGGGTGTGGCCGGCGGTGGACGTGAAGTCCTCGTCCGAGGTGATATTGCCGTTGATTGATTGGATTCACGGATTCCGGATGCCGCTCTTCTTTTTGGTGAGTGGGTTTTTCACGGCGATGATGTGGAAAAAGCGGGGGATGGAGGGATTGGTGAGGCAGAGGCTTTTGAGGATCGGTGTGCCATTGTTGGCCGGCGTGTTGATTTTTTACCCAGCGATGATTGCGCTGGGGAGTTGGGGCGAGAGGGTCAAGGCGGAGCGAGTTGAAGAGGGCGACGGAGGTTTTGATTTCCAAGGGTTGCCTTTGTTGGTTCTGAAGGGAGATGACCAGGCCGTGCGGATTTCTCTCGGAAAAGGAGGAGATGCCAATGATCAGGATGATTATGGAACGCCGGTGTTGCACTTGGCGGCGCTGATGGATGATGGGGAGATGGTTGAGATTTTGCTGGAGAATGGGGCTGATATCGAAGGTCGTGGTGGAGATGGTGGGACGGCTTTGATGGCGGCGTGTTTTTTTGGAAGGGAGCGGGCGGCCCGGTTTTTTTTGGATGCTGGTGCGGATGTGTCGGCGAAGGATGACAAGGGGGAGACGGTGATGGACAAGTTGGGGGCTGACTTTGAGTTGGTGAAGGAGATGGGCGGGGTGTGGAAGCTGGAAGTGAAGGCGGAGCATCGGGAGGCGCGGGAGAGGTTGGCGGAGCTGTTGGTCAAGGGAGGCGCGGAGTCGGGCGAGGAGGGAGATTTTGGGTGGTATTGGCTGGGGGTATTTTTGCCGGTGCTTCACCACCTTTGGTTTCTCTATGATTTGTTGTGGTTGCTGGTGGTGTTTGTGCCAGTGGCCCTAGTGATGGGGCGGTTGGGATGGAAGTTGCCGGATTTTTTGATCTCGGTGCCGGGGTGTTTGGTTTGGTTGGTTCCCCTGACCTGGTGGTTGCAGATGACGATGCCGGGGCAATTTGGCCCGGGAACATCGAGCGGTATTTTCCCATGGCCGGCGAAACTCGCTTACTTCGGGGTCTTCTTCTTCTTTGGGGCGATGTGTTTTGGACGGGGATTTTGGGAGCAGAAAGTTGGCAGGATTTGGTGGGGGTGGCTGCTGGTGTCTTTGCCTCTTTTTTGGTGGGGCAAGGAATTGGTGAAGAGTGATCCTTTTTGGGGAGCGCTGCTGGCGAGTGGCTACGCGTGGACCACGATTGTGGGGATGATGGGGCTCTTTCGGAGATTCCTGAATGAAGGGAGGCCTACGGTACGATATTTGTCTGATTCGGCGTATTGGCTCTATCTGACCCACCTTCCGGTGATGATGGCGGTGCAGATTCTAATCAGTGGCTGGGATGTGCCACTGGTGTTGAAGCTGGTGATCGTTATCGGTGGGGTGACGGCGGTGCTGCTGGTGGTTTATGAGGTGGCGGTTCGTTACACTTGGGTGGGAGCGATTTTGAATGGCCGAAAGAGCCGGGTGGTGCCTCCACCTCTTCCCGGCGGAGAGGAATAGGTTGTTTTTTGAAATGTTTCAGTGCCATCTTCCGTCATGGAAATGATGAAAAGACTGACTTTGTTGGCCGGCGGCCTGATGGCAATGCCTGTTTTTGGTGTTCTGGAGTTCAAGGATACCGAGGGAAAGCATCTCGATGTGGTGTCGGATGGCAAGGTGGTGGTGCGCTACATGTATGAACACGATACCTCGACGAAGGAGAAGCATCATGAGACTTATAAGCCGTATCTTCATGTCTTTGATGCCGAGGGGAAGAAGCCGATTACGAAAGGGGCAGGCGGAAAGTTTACCCACCATCGGGGGATTTTCATCGGATGGAGCAAGACTCAGGCGAATGGGAAAAGCTACGATCGCTGGCACATGAAAGGTGGGGACATTATTCACCAAAAGTTTTCCAAGCAGGAGGTGAAGGAAGGCGCTGCTGTTTTCACTTCAGTCACGCACTGGATGGATGATCAGGAGAAGGCATTTCTTGAAGAGGAGAGGACCTTTACGATCACGGAAGGCGTGTATGGAGGACGGGTGATGATTGACTTTCATACGAAGCTTAGTCCTGTGAGTGGTGATGTCTTTTTGAAGGGCGATCCTGAACATGCAGGCGTGCAGTATCGTCCGGCGAACGAAGTTGATACCAAGAAGACGAAGTACCTTTTCCCGAATGGAGTGACCAAGGTGAATGGAGTGAAAGATTTACCCTGGGCGGCCGAGAATTACACTTTGGATGGGAAGGAATACGGAGTCGTGCACATGAATGCGCCAACGAACCCAAAGGGAACAGTGCATTCGGCCTATCGCGACTACGGGCGTTTCGGAGCGTTTTTCCAGAAAGAGATCAAGAAAAGAGAGTCGTTGGAATTGGACTATGGTTTCCTGATTTTGGACGGAGAGCTTCCGGCGGTTGGGAAGATTGACGGAGTTTGGAAAAAGTGGGCGAAGTGAGTTGGATCGTCTTTGTGGACCTCTTCACTTTTATGAATGAAAAAACCCGGGGCAAAGCCCTGGGTTTTTTCTTTGAGGTCAGATCGGCGTAGCGCCGCTTTGCGTGAGACTTTTTTTAGCGCTTCCGCAGGGCGAGGTAGTTGCGGGCTTTTTTGAGGAAGAAGGAGTTCTTTGCGATACCTCCACCAGGCACGGAGTGAGAGATCCAGAGATCACAGGAGGTTCCTCCATCGAGGTTAAGGGCGTATTTGATATTGAAGCCTTTCAAGGGCTGGGATCTGAGGTTGTTGGAAAGGCCTTGAAGAGTTGCGGTGTCGGCGTAGGCGATGCCGAAGTGGTCCGCGCCATCCCAAATGACGAATGAACGGGGGCGGTCGTTGTTGGTAGAGAGGCCGGTGACGACTTTGCCATCCCAAACGAGGCGGGGGCCGGCTTGGAGAAGTTCGGAGGATTTTTGGTAGGTCTTGCGGGTCGCGAGGGTGAGGGCTTTTCCATCGAGAATGCCGCTTCCAAGAAAGGAGGAGGAATTAAATGCCCCGCGCGATTCGCCGCCGGCGATTACGAGGCCAAGCGGAGATCCGTCGGGGTTAAAAAAGCTCCCGTTGATGGTCGCGAGACTTCCTTTTCCGGCCGCTTCGGCGTTGTCGAATTGAGATCCCGGCCCCCCTTTTTGGTCGATGACCTTGAGGAAGAAGTCGCGGCGGTCAAAGGTGACGGCTGTGAATGCGGTGCTGTTGAGTGAGGCAGAGCGGACCTTGAGGGGGTGTTTGGGTGAAGGAGAGAGAGTTGGGGGAGAGATTTTGGGTGTGACTGCTGGAATCGCAGTTTTGGGAGGAGTCACCGGGGGAGCGACAGGAGCGGGGGGCTCAGTCGGGGTAGGTGTTTGGGCGCGCGGGATCGAGACCGAGCAGGAACCCAAGAGAGCGATGAGCGGGAAAAAGAGGGGTATTTTTCGCCGGAAAGTCATTTGACGGCGCTGGCAAGCAGGGTCTGGAAGTTCGGCGGGATTTCCTCGCGGTCAACGATGGCGGTTTCGACATCCGAGAAACCAACACCGGCAATCATTTCGGCGAGCTCAACTTCGGGGAAGCCGAGCCAGGTGTCGTAGTAGAGTTCCCGGGCTTTTTCGAAGGTGTGTTGGAGGAGATCGAGGACGATGAGGCGGCCGCCCGGTTTGAGGATTCGATGGGCTTCGGCCAGGGCCTTGGCCGGCGATTCGGCGTGGTGGAGAGCCTGGGAGAGGATGGCGAGATCGACGGAGGAATCGTCGATAGGAGGGGACTCGATATCGCCGAGGCGGTATTCGAGGTTTGGGAGGTTGTTTTCTTTGGCGAGCTTTTGGCCGAATTCGACCATCTTTTCGGAGTTGTCGATGGCGATGACTTTTTTGGCGCGCTGGGCGATGAGCTGGGAAAGAGTGCCCTCGCCGGCGCCGAGGTCGGCAACCACATCGTAGTTGAGGATCTTGAGCATGGCTTCGGCGAGGCCTTTCCAGGAGCGGCCGGGGACGTATTCGCGGCCGAACTTTCCGGCGAGTTCGTCGAAGTAGGCGCGGACCTGGTCTTTGCGCTTGCGGAGGATGTGGCGGAGGGAGGAGTGGTCTTTTTCACACTCGGGGAGCTCGGAACCTGCTTCGCGGACGATTTTTTCCAGAGCGGGAGGGATTTGGGCGGAGTAGATGTTGTTTTTTCCCGAGCGTTGATCGGCGACGAGGCCTTCTTTTTTGAGTTGGGAGAGCTGGGTCGAGATCCGTGATTGTCCCATTCCGAGGATTTGCTGGAGCTCGGCGACGGAGAGTGATTCTTTCCCGAGGAGCCGCAGAATGCGCAACCGCGTGGGGTCGGAGATCATTTTCAGGGAATTGAGAATTGACGGCATGGGAAAGGGGGATTACTTCGCATCAACGAATCGCGATCCGACGATATCAAAAACAGACCCATGAGCAAAAGCTTCATTTTCTCCTCAGAATCCGTCACCGAAGGGCATCCAGACAAAGTCTGTGATACCGTGTCCGACGCTATCCTCGACGCCTGCCTTGAGCAAGACCCCAAGTCCCGCGTGGCTTGTGAGACTCTTGTGAAGGACAATGTCCTCGTGCTTGCCGGTGAAATCACCACGGGTGCCAAGTTCAACTACGAAGAAGTGGCTCGTGAGGCCGTTCGTAAGATTGGCTACGATAAAACCTACGCCGACAACACCGAGTATAGCTATACGTCGAAGTTTGAAGCTGAGGGCCTCTTTTTCATGAACCTCTTGGGAAAGCAGTCGCAAGACATCGCCCAAGGAGTGGATGCAGATGCTGCTGATCACAAGGACACCGCCGAGCAGGGTGCGGGAGATCAAGGGATCATGTTTGGCTATGCTGTCAACGAAACCGAGGAGCTCATGCCAGCACCTGTGGCCTACGCCCACCGACTGGGTGAGGCCTTGACTAATCTTCGCAAAGACCGCGTGCACACTTGGCTTCGCCCTGATTCCAAGACGCAGGTTTCGATGCAATACGCCGAGGGCAAACCCGTGAGCGTGACTGCCGTGGTGGTCTCCACGATGCACGCTGCTGAGATCGATACGCCTGAAATGCGTGAAATCCTTAAGCGTGACCTCATTGAAAAGGTCATCCCCGGTGAGCTTCTCCGCGACGATACCCAGTATCTCATCAACCCCACCGGGCGTTTTGTGACGGGCGGACCAGAAGGTGATGCCGGACTGACCGGACGTAAAATCATCGTTGATACTTATGGTGGTATGGGCCGTCACGGCGGTGGTGCTTTCTCTGGAAAGGACCCTTCAAAGGTTGATCGCTCGGCCGCCTACATGGCGCGTTGGGTTGCCAAGAACATTGTCGCTGCGGGCCTCGCGACTGAGTGCGAACTTCAGCTCGCCTACGCCATCGGATACCCCGATCCCGTCAGCATCAACGTCAACACCTTCGGCACCAACGAAGTTGAAGAAGACAAGATCGTGAAAGCGGTGCAGGAAATCTTCAGCTTCAAGGCCGCCAACATTGTGGATCAGCTTGATCTCCTTCGCCCCATCTATGGTCAGTCAACCAACTATGGACACTTTGGATACTCGTCTGCCACTCTTCCATGGGAGCAGCTGGACAAAGTCGATGCTCTGAAAGCGGCCCTCTAATTTATCTCTTACCAAAAAATCATTATGTCAGATTACAAAATCAAAGATATCGGCCTTGCCGATTTTGGTCGCAAGGAGCTCGATGTTGCCGAGCACGAAATGCCCGGCCTCGTGGCCACTCGCAAGAAGTATGGTCCTGAAAAGCCACTCGACGGTGTCCGCGTGATGGGGTCGCTTCACATGACCATTCAGACCGCCGTCCTCATGGAGACTCTCCGTGAAGTCGGTGCCGACGTTCGCTGGTGTTCATGCAATATCTTCTCCACCCAGGACCACGCCGCCGCGGCAATGGCCCAGGCCGGTTATCCGATCTTTGCCTGGAAAGGTGAGACTCTCGACGAATACTGGTGGTGCACTTGGCAGGCTCTGCAGTTCCCCAATCCCGATGGCGGCCTTCCGCTCGGCCCTCAACTGATCGTGGACGATGGCGGCGACGCCACTCTCCTGATCCACAAAGGATACGAACTCGAAGACGGATCCGATTGGGTCAATGAGCCCGCTTCCTCCACTGAAGAAGCAGTCATCAAGGGGCTCCTGAAAGACATTCACGCCAAGCAGCCCGGCATCTTCCACGCCTGGGTTCCCGAACTTAAAGGTGTTTCCGAAGAGACCACGACTGGTGTTCACCGCCTCTACCAAATGCAGCGTGACGGGAAGCTTCTCTTCCCTGCTATCAACGTCAACGACTCGGTCACCAAGTCCAAGTTCGACAACCTCTACGGTTGCCGCGAGTCGCTCATCGATGGCATTAAGCGTGCTACTGACGTGATGATCTCCGGTAAAGTCGGCGTCGTTTGCGGATACGGTGATGTAGGGAAAGGATGTGCCCAAGCTCTCCGCGCTCAAGGTGCCCAAGTCGTTGTGACTGAAGTCGATCCTATCTGCGCCCTTCAGGCTGCCATGGAAGGCTTCCGCGTTCTCACCGTTGAAGACACTCTCGGCTGGGGCGACATCTACGTCACCACCACTGGTAACTTTAACATCATCCGCGCCGAGCACATGGACAAGATGAAGGACCAAGCCATTGTGTGTAACATTGGTCACTTCGACAACGAGATCCAGATTGCTGAGCTCGAAGCTCTTGACGGAGTTGAGAAGCTCAACATCAAGCCTCAGGTCGACAAGTACACCTTCAAGTCTGGCAACGCGATCTACATGCTCGCTGAAGGCCGCCTCGTGAACCTTGGTTGTGCCACTGGCCACCCAAGCTTTGTGATGAGCAACAGCTTTACCAACCAGACGCTTGCGCAGATTGCTCTTTGGGAGACCAGGGATACCCGCGAAATCGGAGTGGAAGTCCTTCCGAAGGCGCTTGATGAGGAAGTCGCACGACTTCACCTCGACAAAATCGGAGCCAAGTTGACCAAGCTCACCAAGGAGCAGGCCGACTACATCGATGTCCCGGCCGAAGGCCCCTACAAGCCCGCGCACTATCGCTACTAAAATGTAGCAGAGGCTTCAGCCTCTGATCTCAAACTTTCAAAGCCCGCTCTCTTCGGAGTGCGGGCTTTTTTAGCTGCTGCTGCTAGGAATTTGCTTTTGGCGGGAGGGGCTTTAAGCCAGTCCTTGGACTGGAGCGGAGGGGGGTGAAAGGGGGGGGATTTTTCCAGAGTTTTTCCTTAGGGTGAGAGAATGTGCTCTGGGCCGAGCGGGCTCACAGTTTGGCGCAGGATGGTTTCGACGTGAGCGACCGAGTCGGAGCGTCGATCGCCATCAAGCACCCGTCGATTGCCCACGCTTCCTCTCATGTTCATCACGGGAGGCAATGGCGCTAGACCGCGATCTCCGCCAGTGGTCCGCGCAGGTCGAGGTCCTTGAGTTGGTTGTCGAGCTGGCCAAAGTGATCTTTGGTCGGACCGTTGTTGGCTTGGAGAATGGTGTTGTACCAATTGCCGATCGTCTTGTGACCGGGGCTGCCGTACTTCGGGTAGCGGAGGTAGCGTCCTGCGGTCTTCAGCTTGTGCCCGCGTCCGCCGACGACAATGAACGGCCACTCCTTACGGCGCGAGTGATGCGCCTCGCCGGTATCGGAGAGGTAGATGATCATGGTGTGATCGAGCATGGTGCCGTCACCCTCGGGGACTGCTTTGAGCTTGGCTGCCAGCGTGGCGATTTGATCGATTTGGAATTTGCGGATCACGTCCCGCGCTTCGGCGGACTTCAGCCCGTTGTCGGTGACTTTGTTGTGGCCAATGTCGTGCACGCTGGTGTTCTTGAAGCCGAAGGTGGCATACTTTGCGCTAAGCCAGTCGGCGCGGATTGAGATGACATTGGTCAATCCGGTGATCAGTGCTGCCGAGGTGAGGTTGAAGAAGGTGGACACGCGGTCGGTGAACACGGTCGATGAATATTGGCTGGTGAGTTCCGGGGCATTTTTTCGTATTTTCTCCTGCATTTCGACGAGCTGGTCGTTGCGCGCTCGGACGGACTCGAACGCGTTCAAGTAGTGGTCGAGTTTCTCGCGCTCCTCCGGACTGATCTGCTTGGCGAGGCGCTTGGTGTCCTCACTAAGGAAGTCGAGGAGGTTGGTCTGCAGAGCGAACTCTTTCTTGCCGCCCGTTTTTAAATCGAGCGCACTGCCGAACAGTTCGCGGTAGGCTTTTTCCGCGCTGGCCTGGTAGGGCATCGGACTGTTCTGGCCGTAGGCAGAGATCTTTGGAAAGACCGCGGTGTCCTGGACGATCGGGCCGTAGTTATTGCCGATGCTGTGGCCGTTGGGAGCGAAGCCGTAGTTCCTGAAGGGCGCGGGATTGAGTTGGCCGAGGAGGCAATCGATGGTGGCTGCCGCGGGCTTTTCCGGCGAGTGGTGGCAGCTGAGGGCACCGTAATAAGACGAATGATTCCCTCCGAAGTTAGCACCTGAAAGGCCTTCGAGAATCATCATCTCCTCTTTGAAGGGATCGAGCGATCGCAGCGTAGGGGGCAGCTGATGGTCGGTGAGTTTGAGATCGAGGAGATTGTCGTCATCGCCGATATCAATGCCCTCCGGGCGGATCGCGTCGGGTGTGATGCCACTGGATTTGATGACGAAGACAAAGCGTTTGGGGAAGCCGTCGGAGCGACCGGCAGCATGAGCTTCCATCTGCCGTAGCAGAGGCATCAAGACCGCGCCACTCGCTCCGAGCGTGATGCCTTTGGTGAAATTTCTTCGAGTGGTCATCATTTGCGGTAGAGGAATGAGTCGGATGTTAAAAGCGACACTAACAGCTCGCTAAATTTTCCGCCGCTGTCGAGATAAGCTTTTTCTGCGGCGATGAGAGTTTCGGAGTCGCTGAGCATTTCGTTGCGACCCATCCAATAGCGGAAGCAGTGGCGGATGATCGACTGGCGGACACGGGTGGATTTGGCGAGCCTGTGGACGAGATCGTTGGCGTCTTTGACCGGGCCGTCGATGCCTGCCTCGCCGGTTCCGGTGATTTTGCCGCTGGTGTCGAATGGGTATTCCACCAGTTCACTCTTTTCCAATCCCGACTTGATCTTGTCCGGGGTGAGCATGGTCTCGAAGCGTTTCTGTTTCTTGTTATAATACATCCCGGTACGGACCCAGCCTCGGTCGGTGAAGCTTTCGAAGGGCATGCCGAGTGGCTCGAAGTGTTTGTGACATTTCCAACATTCGTTGACTTTGGTGACCTCGAATCTTTGGCGCAGGGTCTTGTCGTGGTCCTCGGGGATCTTGGCATCGACGCCGATGGGGAGGGCCGGGACGTTGCCGGCGAGCAGGTGGGTGCGTACCCAAATGCCGCGGTGGACGGGATCGTTGGCGTCGTTTGTGGAGTGGGTGATCAGCCAACTGAGGTCGTGGAGCATGCCGGCGCGGAAGATGTCGTCGGTGAGTTTATTGGACTTTTTGATCATGTCGGCCCGCCACGCGTCGGCTTTCTCTTTCGGATGGGACTTGAGTTTTTTCACGTGCCGTTCATCGACCATTTTGAGGAGCTGGGTGCGGCTGTTATTGAAGCGTGGGGATGTCAGCAATTCCTCAAAGACGTGCGTGTCTTCGTTGACGATCGCGGCGATGTGCCCCTGCGGAGCTCCAATTAGTGCGCGCCCTCCCATGCCTGGACCGGGGCTGTCTTTGAAGGTTCCCTCGGCTCTGGGGTAGAGGAAGAACTCCTCGAAGAAACGCACGATGCGCGGGTAGTAGGCGAAGCCGTGTTCGCCTTCTTGGATCATGCGGTGAAAGGCGCTGGCAGGGAAGTGCTTGCGGATCGGAGGCGCGCCGGCGGCGATCATCGCGCGCACGACTTTTCCGACTTCGGTCTTGTTGCTGAGTTTTCCTTCCTCGTAGGCTTTTTGGATGATCGAATTCGCGGTTGGCGGGGAATCGGTGAGTGCGTATGAGAGGGCGAAGGCGATCTCTTGCGGCGAGAGCAGACGCCGGCCGTGTTCGTCGGCGGAACCGCGACCGAGCTCGAGCCGATAGACTGCTTCGCTCGATAGATAGATGCCGAGTAGCGTGGTTTTGAGACCGGCTGCGTTGCCGCCCTCTGCAAGGTTGCGCTCCATGAAGGCGAAGTATTTTGGGAACTCATCTTCAGTGATCGGGCGACCGCAGGCCCGTTCGAACTCTTCGCGAATCACGCGCTCGAGCGCTTCGCGTGGTGGTTGTCCTTCAGCTTCTGAAATAACCTTGAAGCTCTCTTTGCCAGCGATATGGATGGGCTTTCCTTTGTCGGGGCCGTAGGTCATCGGCGCGAGCTCGCGGTCGTGGATTTGGTTGGCGATGATGTCTGAAAGGGCGAGCTGCAGTGCGAGGAAGCCCGACTCGTCCATGATTTCCTGGTCGGCATAGTCGCGGAGGCCGCTGGATTTCGATTTGTAACTGACGGGCTGTGCTTCGATTCCGCCGCGTACGATCTGCTGGTATCTTTTGCCGCCGTAAATGTGTGGGCTCATGCGCCACAGACGCGCCGGCGTGAAAGGTGGTGTGCTGATCGAACCATCGAACAGGAGCTCGTGACTGACACGGTTGCCGAACTCGGGGAGCAGCATGCGCGATTCGAGTTCGAATCCCTTCCCGGCCAGAGTGAGCCCCTCTTTGATCCAGCGAACGATTTCCTCGCGCTCGGCCGCGCTCGGTTGCGGTTTTTTCTCGGGCGGCATTGTGCCGATCTCGAGTTGTTCAAGCACGCGCTCCCACAGGGCGACGGTGTCGGCATTGGTAAAATCGCCATCGATCGTGTCTAGCGAGACTTTCCCCTTCTGGGTCTCATTGTCGTGGCAATCGATACAGTTCGCCTCCAGGAACGGGACGATGCCTTGCTTGAAAAGATCGTCGCCCGCAGCATCTGCTTTCCCCGCGGCTAGCAGCGCAGCGATTAAGATCGTTGGGATGATGGTTGAGTGTCCGGTCAAAACGGTGAAAGAGGATAGATTAAATCAGAAACTGGCGGGTAGGAAGTCGGATCTTGGCGCTGATACTGCTAGGAATTTTCTTTTGGCGGGAGGGCTCTGAAGCCGCCCTTGGACCGGACCGGAGCGGAGGGGGGAGAAAGGGGGTTGATCACCTCTTCGGTTGGGACGAGTCAGTCCCGTGCCCCTCACTTGGTCTCGGCGTCCGAATTGCCAGCATGTTTCCGCAGGAGGGCGACGATCTTGGGACGTGCTTCCTTGATCTGCGCGACATCCACTTCGACCTTCAGGAAACCTGAGATTAACCTGATGATGCCCTCAAGTTCGGCGCTCCATTCCGTGGCCACGGAATTCAGGGCCGTGTCGCCCTCTCCGTTCTTCGCGTTTACCTCGGCCTTCTTCTCGATCAACAGTTCGACAATGTCGAGGTGCCCGAGAAAGGCCGCCGAGTGCAGGGCGGTGCCTCCATCCCTGTTCTTTGCGTTCACGTTCGCGCCTTTCGAGATGAGTAACCTGGCAGCCTCCACACGACCGGCTAACGCTGCCCAGGAGAGGGGGGTGATTCCATTTTTGTCCTGTTTGTCGACGGCGCTCGCGTCTTCGGCCAGTTCTAGCTTGATGGCATCCAAGTCTCCCAGCTTGACGGATTCCCAGAGGCTTTTACCGGCCAGCTTGGGCAATTCCGTGCCGGACTTGGCGCCATGCTTGCGCAGGAGCGCGACTGCCTCGGGTCGGCCCGCCTTCACTTCTTCCAGATCAAACTTTACCTGCATGATGGTGCCAATGAACTGGATGATCCCCTGGAGCTCTTCGCTCCATTCCGCCTCGGCGTTGTCGAGGGGTGTCTCGCCGTCATCGTTGCGAGCATTCACGTCGACCTTGTTCTCAATGAGCGCCTTGATGACTTCGAGCTGCCCCAGGAACGCCGCGCTGTGGAGAGCGGTCTGATTCTCATTGTTCCCGGCATTGACATCCGCACCCTGGCTGAGGAGGAACCTCACCGCCTCGGTCTTTCCGGTCAGGGCCGCGAGGGCCAGAGGCAGTGAACCCAGGGGATCCCGCGCGTTGACGTCCACGCCCTTGGCGAGTTGGGCCTTGATACCGTCGATGTTTCCGGTCTTGGCCGAGTTCCAAATCGAGTCCGAGTTCCACCCTTCGGCAAAGGAGGAGGGGATGACGGGAGGGGGCTCGGGAACCTTGGTCCAGATTGGCATGCCGTCAGAGATCTCTGCGACGAGATCCGCACGGCGGCCACGGATGAATTCGCGGACTTCCTCGAGTTTTCTGGCATGGTTTGCCTGGATTGGAGCGAGGTGGGGCTTCAGCAGGGCCTCGATGCGATCGGTCTCGGCCAGGAGGGCCTCCTCGTTCCACTGCTCTTTCAGCAGGTCCTTGAGGGTCTTGGCATAGAGTTCGCGACCGGCCTCGGATTGATAGAGCTTGTGCGCGATCATTCCCTTGGTCTTCACCGAGATGGGCGCCTTCTCGTCGTAATCCAGCTCGCTGAACTTATCGAAGAGGGTGTCCGCACCCCACGGCACAAAGTGAAACTTGCCGCCCTCCGGGTTGAAGTAGACGAAGAAGTTGTTGTGGTTGCCCGTGTAGCCATCCCAAAAACCAAGCAATCCCTCCACTGCCCAATAGGCATAAAAGGAATCGAGGTCCACTAGTTCGCCGATGGCCTTGATCGGGTCGCGGGCCACCTCGTCTCCCGCCAGGACCTCGATGAGTTTTTCGATCATCATGCGGCCGCGCTTGTCGCTGCCAAATTTCTTCTCCAAGCTTCCCCCCCAGCCTTCCCGGAAATCGACCACCGTTCCTTCGTACAAGGTCCCCTTGTCGGTCCCCATTTCCCGTTTGATGAGCGGTTTGCGAATGGACTCAACGTGGGTATAGATCCCGAGGTTGGTGCCGTTCACGGTGACCTTGACGAAGGCGCTCCGGGGAGCAGGCGCGCCCGCGGCGTTGAACATCGCGTAGCCCATGTGCTGATTGACAAGGGTGGGGTCCTGGTTGTTGTTGTTCATCGTGAGGTTGGTCACCCCTTCGATCCCGCCGTCCTTGTCAACGTGGTTCAATTTGATCTTGAGCGAGGGGCGGGAGTCACTTTGCGAACCGATGAAGCCCTTCTTGCGAAGTCCGACCTTGGGGAACCGGTGCCCGTCGATGGTGACGCTGGCCTCCACATAGACATAGGGGTGGTCGATCGGAGCCTCCTTCCGCTTTTCGCTGAGCACTTCGAACAGATTGCGCGACTGATGTCGGATGGTGTCCCAGTCTTCTTTCGCGAGCGTGATCTGCACATCAATGACGCGGTCGGTCGGGAAGATCTCGTCCAGGGTAAGTCCCTCGCCACTCGTGGTGGCATCCACGGGCACCCATGGTTCGCCATTCGTCTTTCCCGGAGTGGGGTCCCTGAAGACGACGACCTTGTCCTTGGCGATCCTCCCGTCCTTGATTTCGAAGCCAAAGGATTCTCCTTTGGCCACGATCGGAAAGTAGGGATCGAAGGAGTGAATGATATTCTTGTCCTCGATGCGGACGAGTGCGAGATACTCGCCGTCACCGTCCAGTTTGAAATCTGTATGGAGGTTGTCTTTGGCCCCTGGCCGGTCCTTGCCGGAAGCGTGGATGGTCAGGAAGGCGCCGGCTTCCAGCGACCGCTCGGGAAGCTTCCACTTCAGCATGTCATCTGGATCGTCGGTCAGGGCAAAGGCCTGGAGGGAGACCGCCTCGGAACCGCTGTTGAAGAGCTCAATCCAGTCGGTCCGGTCGCCATCCTCGTCCTCATGATCATGTCCTCCGCGAGCCATGACTTCGGAGATGACCAGTTCAGCGCTGGCCGAGCTCACCAGAGCAGTAAGGCAGCAGGTACGGATGAGAGAGGGGAAGAGACGCATCTGAATCAGGGAGGTTCTGGATTGGGTTCGAACTGCTAGGAATTTGCTTTTATTGGCACGTTTCGAAGAGGAATCGACAGAGTATGGGGAAAGCGAACGAGGATTTGGAGGAAAAAGAAGGGGTTCGCTTTTTGGGGCCGGAGTCGATTAGACTGAAAAAGGCGAATACTGCTAGAAATTTGCTTTTGGCGGGAGGGTTCTGAAGCCGCCCTTGGACCGGACCGGAGGGGGGAGAAAGGGGGTTATCGGTGCGCCACTGGATTGTTTCGCCAGCCGGCGGCGCTGGGATTTTTCCCTACGGCGCGCCGAGGGCGTCTTGCCAGTCCGGTGTTTCCGCGGCAGCGGCAATGATTGTGAATGAAAGCGATAGGATGATCGGGAGGTCACCACTATGGCAGGGAATTGATGGTTGCGTGGATGGTCTGTTCGATGGCTGTGCCGTCGGCAGCTTTGATTTTTAGCTTGAGCGAGATTGCGGGGTTGACGCTCACCGACACGACACCCGTCTTCGGATCGGTTTTGGTGCGATGTTCGACCGCCTCTTTCGCAATTCCGGGGATCTCGATCTCGACGCTCCTCTGGCCGATCAGGGTCACCTCACCGACTGGTTTGGGCTCGGGGGCTGGGCCTGTCTTGTTATAGCTCTCTCGCGTGATGCTGAAGTTGTTTGCAACTACCGAACTGGCGTCGAGGTCACAGGGGAAGTCCAATCGGATGCCGCCCGCGGTGGCGGCGGCACCGCTGACGAGGTGCGACGGTTTGCCGGTGTGGCGAATGCGGTAGATCGCGCCGTCGAGTTTTGCGATCGAATCCCAACCACGCTGCGCGGCGATGTAGAGTTGGCCATCGACCGGATTCGTGCGCGGACGCAGTGGGGCGGATTGGAGATCCCATGGGAAACGCACCACGAATCCGTTGGGGAACTTCCCTCCGCCGAGATCTTGTGTGAGGGTGTAAAACGTGGCGCACAGACTCCATGACCCATGGATGATCGAGCCGCTGAGTGGTCCCCAGCGTTTCGGATCCGACCAGCACTGGCCGGCGGTGGAGCTGTCTACCCGCGCGGGTAGGACCGCGAGCATCGGCAGGTTGCGCCGGTTCTCAAAGCCGTAGATCGCGCCTCGCTTCGCGATGGTGAATCCGTTGTAGACCGAATTGCCACTGGGGTTGTCGGCGATGGTGATCCAATCATCCGGCCCGCCAACTCCGAGCCCGTTCGGGTTGCGCAAATCGGTGCCGATGAAGGTAGATTTTTTGCCGTAGCGATCGACGCGCACCACCGCGCCGGTGAGTGGCGATTTGTAGCCGGATTGGGAGTAGTAGAAATTGCCCTCGCGGTCGGTCTGCAGATCGTATTTGAAGGCGTGGTAGCAGGCACCGATCTCGTGCGGGTCCTCGAAGAAGCTCTCGTAGAAGTCGGCCTCGCCATCACCGTTGAGATCGTGCAAGCGCGTGATGCGGTCGCGCCCGCGGACGTAGATCTTGTCCTCGACGATCTTCAGCCCGAGCGGTTCGTAGAGCCCGGCGGCGAAGCGCGACCAGGTGAGCGCGTCGGGGTTTTCTTTCTGCCAGCTGACGATCCACACATCGCCGCTGAGCGTGGAGACGGCGATGCGACCGTCGGAGAAAAAGTCGAGCGCGCTGAGACGCATCCAGCTTCCGTAGGGGTTGGCGAGCGGGACGGTGAGGACGTCGAGCGCGTAGCCTTCGACGTTCTCGCCACGTGCGACGGCGGTTTGCACGGTCTGCGGCCAGCGGCGCTTGCCGCCCTTGGTCAACTTCTTTAGGTCTTTCTGGCGGTGATCGGGTGGCTGAAACGCCAGGTTCTCGATCGCCGAAAAGATGGTAAAATTGACGACTTGATCCGATGCGGGAAGGACACTCGCCAGCCAGCCGCCGGCCACGCGGTGCGATCTGGCGCCAGGCAAGGTCGTGGTGATGGAACCATTTTCCCCTTCTCGGCCCACGGCTAAGCAGCTCAGTTCGGATCGCCCGGGGCCGACGCTAAATTGTCGTCGGAGCAAATTACCGCCCACCCCTTGCTCTGCCAGTTCCAGGATTTCGCGATCGCCGACTTGGTAGCTCAGCACCAATTGATCTCCATGCAAATAGTGGCCACGGAATTTTCGTTCGCCGCCCGTCCAACCGACCTCGTCGATGTTCTTGTAAAGCACCTCGCCGCTCGGGCGCAGCGGCAGGCTACCTTTGAAACTCGTGTGATGCGTCTTGCTCGTATCGGCGAGCTTGCCGTCTTTGGTTTTCCAGACTCCGCTGATCGATAGCCGCGCGGTGTCATAGCAGACGGCAGTGTCGTCTGAGATGCGGATGATCATCGCCTTCTCGGTGGTGTTCTCGATGTGTTCGGCGTTGATATTTTTGATCTCGCTGTAGGCGACGGCGTGTTGCATGAACGGGCCGTAATCCATGTTCGCGCCGGCGCTGCCGTTGACCATCCCAGGGGCGACCGTGACTTTCTGGGCGCTCTTCGCCTGATCCTCGGCGTCCTTGGCGGCGCGCGTGTTCAAGTCGGTGAAGTAGTTATGGTCTGGCTTGAAATACTGTTTTGGGTTCTTCTCTTTGATGATCTCCTCGCGCAGGTGGTGGACGATCTGGTAGCGTTCTTTCCTCGATAGCACAGCGTCCCAACGGAACATCAGGCCGTTGCCGTAGCTGATGGTCTTCCACAGCGAATAAGGGTCGGTGCCGAACTTGAGTTCGTCTTTGGCGAAGCGGCGCGCGAGCGGGTTGAGCGCAAGATCGCCGTCTTTGCCGTGGCAGGAGGCGCAGTGCAGCGCGTAGAGGGCGCGGCCGGAATTGGCATCGCCGGGGCGCAGTGCCTTGATGGTCGCAGCGTGGTCGAATGGCTCGGCGGCGCTGGAGATCAGCGTGGCGGCGAACGATGCGAGTAGGATGAGGCTGGTGGGGCGCATGGTGGTCAATTAGTAGGGCTCGCGGAGAACGGGGAGTTGATCTTGGACCGCATGCGGATCACGGTTTTTTCCTCAGGTCGTAGCAGGCGATGCGACCGTCTTTGGTGCGCATGTAGATTTTGCCATCGGCGATCGGGTATTCCATCGCGACCTCATAGCCGACTGACTGCTAGAAATTTGCTTTTGGCGGGAGGGCTCTGAAGCCGCCCTTGGACCGGAGCGGAGGGGGGAGAAAGGGGGTTATCGTCTTCGGAAAGGGTGAAAGGGTGAAAGGGTGAAAGGGTGAAGGGGTGAAGGGGTGAAGGGGTGAAGGGGTGAAGGGGGGTTGAATTCTGGCCCAACCGCCCACGCTAATGTCTCCTAGCTCTGCCTAACGAAAAGAGGACTGAAACCTAAATTCGAGGAGCCCAACCCTCACGGTAGTCTCTCTTCACGAATTGGTTGGCACGGTCATTATTAGTCGATCTCATGTTAGGACCATCCCAATCAATAGACTGGCCCTCTCCCACTTGTTGAGCAATGCATCCTAATAAAATCACTTCGTTTAGATAAGCTGCGATCTCAAAGTTTGAATAAGCTGGAGAACCACCCTTCATCATTTCGAACCACTCCTCAACGTGTCCTGGCGACCGAGGGACTGTTTGCGGGATTGCTTTACAAGCTTCGTGCTGACTAGCGTCACGGTATCCTTTTTCGCCATTCAACATTACATAAGGATTACCGCCCATATCATCTTGGGAAAATAACTTCCCCTTATCTCCAATAATGACAGCGCCACTACCAGGGAGCTTACCTCCCCGAAGGGCAATCACTTCAGAGACAATCTCCGTCTTGGGGCGAACAGGATCAAAGCTCTGACGAGGATTGCCGTCATACCACCAAAACTTCAGTGGTGGCAGCCCTTCTCGCTCCGGAAACTCAAACCGGACTCTCGAAGTTAGAGGGTAAGTCTCATCATAGATCCGAGAAGCCATCTCACATTCAATCTTGGTTGGATAACCTAACTTCAACGCACGAAACGGCATATTCACGGTGTGACAAGCCATATCGCCTAAAGCACCAGTTCCAAAATCACTCCATCCACGCCACTTAAAGTTATGGTAAACTCCTTTTTTGTAGGGCCGCATCTGTGCCGGCCCGATAAAGCAGTCCCAATTTAAATTATCTGGAATGGGATCTGCGCCGGCAGGGCGCTCTATGCCTTGGGGCCATACCGGACGATTTGTCCACACGTGAAGCTCCTTAGGATTTCCAATAACACCAGCTTGAACGAGCTCAACTGAACGACGCAATCCACTTCCAGCACTGCCTTGGTTCCCCATCTGAGTTGCTAACTTTTTTTCACGAGACAAGTTCCGCATCATGCGCGATTCCCACACCGTTTGAGTCAGAGGCTTCTGGCAATAAACATTTTTCCCCATCTGCATCGCCATGATACCGGCCACCCCGTGGAGGTGATCTGGAGTGGAAATGGTTACGGCATCGACCTTGTCTCCAATCTTAGTCAACATCTCGCGAAAGTCGGAGTATTTGGCCGCCTTGGAATACCGCTGCGCCATCTCATCAAGGTTCGCTCCATCAATATCACACAGGCCAACAATCTCGCCACCACATTTGGCCGCATTCATTGTATCGCTTCTGCCTTTACCACCCACTCCGATGCAGGCTACCTGAATCTTGGAATTCAAATTCTTACCGCTCACAAAAGCAGGCATTCCGAATGTTCCGCCCGCAAGGAGGCCAGACTTCTTGATAAATTGACGTCGGTTGGTCGATGATTGAGCCATGCTAGTAAAACGGGACCTGCGACGCCTGACTTTCAATCACTCTGCAAAACCTCACTTCTTTTTCATTGCTAGGAATTTGCTTTTGGCGGGAGGGCTCTGAAGCCGCCCTTGGACCGGAGCGGAGGGGGGAGAAAGGGGGGGGGTGCCTCCTTCGATCGTGACCGAAGAGTCAGGTCCAGTTTCTTTTCTTCTGCCATGAGGTTTAGTACTAATACCATCCCGGTTAATAAAACCCGAAGTATCCGTTTCGAAAATTAATTTATTTAGGCCCCCCTAAAGAGCACCGGATCACCTCACAAGGTCAAACGACGCCCACTATCGATCAGCGAGGAAACTCCTAACAGATCGGCTCACTTCAAGCTCATGATCCAGGCCGAGATGTCCGCAACGTCCTGTGCGCTCAGCGTGTGTGCGAAGCTGGCAGGCATGACAGATTTTTTGGCATCACTACGTTTCTTCACCTCGTCAGGCTTTACCACGATCTGCTCTCCGGTCAGAAGCACTAGCTTCATGCTCAGCGCGGTCTCCTCACCAATCATGCCAAACAAGACACGACCGTCCTTCATTTCCAGACTCGTTTGCTGAAATCCTTCCACGATGTAAGCATCGGGCTCGAGCGTTGATTGAATGACATAATCCATGTCACGGCGTTTCCCAATTCCCACCAGATCCGGACCGATAGCGACACCCCGATTTCCCACCTTGTGACAGGCGAAACAATTTCCCCTTCCAAAAAATATCTCCTTCCCATGCTTCAGGTCGGCCTTGGGAAGCGCTTCCTTCGCCTCAGCGATAGTCGTTTTCTTGGCCCCTGCTTTGGAGAGAAATACCTGATACATCGATTCACCCCCAGAACCTCCGACCTTATTTCCACCAAGTATTACCTCTCCAGCCTTAACTGATCGCCGATAAACCGAAAAGGATTCACCGTTACTCATGCCCACCACGAAGTCAGTCTTCTCCATCCCCTCAACTAGGGCCTTTGGTGGATTTGTTCGTCCATCATAAGCAAGATAAAGCGTTGCTGGCAGGTTAATGTAAAAGCGCAAAAATTCCGAACTACGATTACTCTTGTCATCGTTGTGCGTGCGGAGCTGAGTGGCACCCGCAAGAGTTTCCGGGATCTCCTTGAAAGTGAAATTCCGGTCAGCATACACCGAAACACCTCGCTGCAATCCATCGAGTTTGGGGCGATAAAGTTTTGCAGAACCCTCGCCGCGAATACCTTGCACGAACAAACGATCCCTCCACTCAGACTCGGAGACCTTGTGAACTAGAAGAGATTCAACATCTGACACTCTCTTTTTCCCGTCAAAGAGGGCCGCCTTGATCATCGCATCTTCCGATACCATAATCTCCTTACCAGCCTTCTGGGATTCGTGTGTAGGTTTAGAACCATCTATGGTGAAACGAATTTGGAACGAAGCCTTAGTCTCAAAAGTTACTTTCGTTGACTCCCTAAAATTGCGCTGAGTCGATGAAAGCGTCAGACCAATTCCGAAGCCTTCCCCAACACCCTCTAAAAACTCCCCCGCCCGTCGCTGCAGATCCCGGTCGCCTTCCTCCATGAATCCCAATGCAGCCATGCTTCGAATACCGGCCCGTTCATCAGAAAGCAGCTCACGGCGTTGTTTCTCCGACAACTGACGTCGCATCACCTGCCAATCAGTATAAAATTCAATACGCCCAGTCTCGGACGCGATCGCATCAAGAATGGCCTTGCTATGCTCACCCCAACCAATGTGGTCAAGCGACTGCATCGCCGCGGCGCGAATCCGGGGAGATTTATCCTGCAAAAGTTTAACCAACAACGGCGTGGCATCTTTGATTTTATTCTCACCAAGAATCCGGGTCGCCTGAATACGGAGATTAGTGTCGGGACCATCTGTGGCAATTGCTCGCAGCTCGGCATGATCACTTTCTGCAGCCTTTGCAATGTGACCCAAGGCCCAAATCGCCCAAGTCTCTTGTGTCTCAGTCAGAGCGTTGGATCCAATCGTTTTGATTAGTTCCAAGCGCACCGAATCACCGCGCCGAACCAACTCGTCCTGCGCGTTCACCCGCCAGACGTGCACTTGGTGCCCAATGTCCTCCATGAGCTCTTTGAAGTTCCACGTCTTAATGTCCTTTTTGCGTTTTGCCGTGTTCCATTTGGACTGAGCAATCAAGGGACTCTCATGGCGCAAGCGAAACACCCGCCCCTGATACTTTGCGCTCTCTTCCGGAGTCCACTTTTCCTTAGGAACATATTCGGTGCCGTAAACCGAACCCCAACCAGCGATATAAAGAGCGCCATCAGGACCGACTTCGATATCAGTCGGACGGAACAAGGAACGACCCTTTGCCCCCTTGTAACCCAGGTCACCGGCCTGGGTCACCCCGCCATCAATTATTTTCCTTTTTTCCCCAGCAGGAACTTGCAAAGCCCCCTTCCATTTCGGTTTGTAGAGAAAGATACAGTTATTCGTCCAATCAGCGATGAGATGACGGTTACGATATTTCTCCGGGAAGTGCTCTGAAGTGTAAAAAACAACGCCAGTCCCCGAACCACTGACACTAGGGAAAAGATCAGATGATGGAGCAACAGCTGGATGCTTGCCCATCCAGTCGAACTTCCACGGATGACGCATCGAGTAATGACCATGACGGATGGGCATAAAAATACGGTCGGCCGGCGGTCCCGGGTCGTTGTCGGTGGCGAGCCAGTTGAACCCGCTGTCCATACACATATCCCACGGATTGCGCATGCCGCGCGCATAGAGTTCGAGATTGTGCCCGCCAGGTCGACAACGGAAAATCCCACCCTCTTTTTCATCCTTGTTGATTGGATGGTAGCTCTTCTTGTAAGTGTCCTTCGTGTAAACCTTGCTGAGCGGATATTCCGTCTTATCGTCGGATTTGATTCCCATCAGGTTGCGGATTGGCTTAGGCGCGTTCGGCTTCACCCAAGTGTTACCCATCGTGAAATAAAGCCAACCATCAGGACCCCAGTTGAGACCGTGCACGCTATGGCGGAGGTTGTTGAGACCAGTATAAATAATTTTATACTGGTCGGCGACATCATCTCCATCGGTATCACGCAACACAGTAATCTCGGGCGCATTGGCAACCCACAATTCGTCACCCTTCCAGGCCATCGACTGGACACAATTCAATCCCTCGGCAAAGGTCTTCACTTTCTCCGCGACACCATCGCCATCCTCATCAATGAGAATTTTGATATAGTCGGTTGGAGAATCTTCCTTGGGCTTCCGGTATTGTGGCCCAGCACCAACATAGAGTCGTCCGTGTTTGTCAAAACACAAAGAAGACGGATTGATGATGTGGGGTTCTCGGACGAAAAAATCGACTTCGAATCCATCCTCCACATCGGGAAGCGCGTCTTTGTCGACTTCGGCGAAGAGGGCTGTAGCTGAAAAAATGGGGAGAATAAAAAAGAACGATTTCATTAGGATAAAAGAACTACGATTGGAAACGAATATTTTACTCATCAACATAGAAAACATCGGAATCATCAATATCCGGGATGCCCACTACAAGCACCCGCATTTTTCCGACAGCACCATGCACCACGCCCGGAGGGATATGGACCATCGTTCCTGGTCTTACTTCTTGTTCCTCCCCATCAAGCAAGACCTTACCCTCGCCTTCGAGGACGTAGTAGAGCTCCGTTGAAATTTTGTGATAGTGAGTCTTAGCACCGTCGATATCAACCGCGTGGGCCCAGGCTGCCACGTCTTCATCACCTCTACTGAGCAGACGATAGCGATGTCCGCAGGCACTTCGTTCCTTGACCGCCTCATCTTGGTGACGGATTATAAGATTGGTGGGTTTTCTCGCCATTTCGTATATTATACTAAGTTAGGCGAGTATAGGAATCATTCAATCTCACCAACACTGAACCTCACTCGGTCAAAAGATGAGCTGAAGATGCATCCCAACAAATAGGCCCAGCAAGCTCTACTAGGAATAATTGAATCGCAGATCCCTTAATACCTTCATTCGCGACTCCAACACTAAGGTCCGACTCTACCATAGCGGACACGAAAGCTTTGTTTACTCGGTGAGCTTCCTAGCGGGCGATAAAATAGTTTCAATTTTGGCCGGTTTTCCACATCTGAATTCTCGGCTGAGCTGATCGTATAGCGCTGATTATTAATACCAATATCTGCTGTGGAATTTACCCGAAGGAAAAGGTACTTTCCTCCCGCGTAGCTTGGATTTTCCTCATAAAACTTCTGTAGATATTGGGTGATACCACACAAGGGGTTCGATTTCACAATCTCCCCGCTATTACTTAGGGTGTAGTCAAAGATTGCATCTTCCAATTTCAAAACACTTGAATTGCCCGTAGGAGTTTCGCTGTATTCAAGGATCGAGCTTGTATCATCCTTAATACCGAGCACCCACAAATCAGCATCCCACTGAGCGAAGGTGCGCACTACATGCAATTCTACTTCAGCTAGAGCAATCTCGAGCCCGTTTGCAAGAACCGGCAATTCAAAAATCAGAACTGCATCTCTCCCGCCAGCCGAGGAAATCGAACCCACTCTCAAGGTATCGAAGCCACGATTCGCCGCCACAGGTGGTCCCTCAGTAATGACATAATCCTCGGCATTGCCTTCAATCACCTCGCTACTGGAAAACCCGGGAACAGGAAGGCTCAACCTCGTCGGTGTTCCACCTCCTTCAAAGGTTCCTACCACCTGCCAATTTTTAAGATCCGAAGAAGTCTCAATCTCGAAAAGCGAAGCATCTGCACCCTGGACGCTCCAAGATGCACCCTGCGGGTTCACCGAAAATCCAGATGCTTTCATGAAGCCCAAGCGCTCCGTCGTTTGCACCAGCTCTTTCCTCATGGAGGCCAAATCATCCGCTCGCGCCGGCGAAGAATAGAGATTATTGATCTCATATGGGTCTCCATCACTACTCGCATCATAAAGCTCATTCCAACTGCTATCGTCGGAATAATTGACCAGCTTGAGCCCGTCGGACCGCCGCAATCCAAGATGAGGAACAACCGCCGCAGCTGGAAACTTCGGATCGATGTTGTATGAGAATATAAAAGAATCCCGCCAATCACTAGGCGTTGATCCAGTCATTAGGGGGAGTAGACTACGACCCTGCATGCTCTCGGGAACTTTTACTCCAGCCAACTCAAGAATTGTCGGTGCAATATCAACATTTAAGGCAATTGGATCGACCGCAAGTGGTTTCGATTGACCGGCGGGATAGCGAATCATCAAAGGAATCCTCAAACTTTCCTCATAAGCCGCTCGCTTGTCACCTAACCGATGCTCTCCTCTAAAAAATCCATTGTCGCTGATGAAAATTACAGCCGTATTGTCCGCAATTTTCAGATCATCGAGGAGCGCCAGTATATCACCTACATTTTGATCAATCCCCACTACCGTTCGCATGTAGTCACGGAGTTGACTCTGACTGGAACCTCCGTTTGCTCGTGGAGCAAAAGGAGGAGGGACCGCGAGATTTGGAACCGCTACCGCTGTATCAGAGGAAAACAATTCACGATTACGTGCCGGTGGGGTCCAAGGTTGGTGAGGCGTTTTAAAGCCGAGGACCGTCAACGACGGACGTCCTCCAGCATGTTGGGCCGTAATAAATTTTTTGGCCTCCTCCGTCGAAACATCATCGACCCAATCAGTTTCCGATGAGGTGAAAAGCGAGCGCCCTGACTCATCGAAGAACTCTGTATTAAAGTAGGTTCCTTGACCTTCAAATGACACGGCGGTGTCAAACCCTGGACGGTCTTTTTGAGTGCCCATATGCCACTTTCCAAAATACCCCGTAGCATAACCGGTCTTCTGCAACAAGGTGGCATAAGTAGTCGCAGTCGCCGGGAAATGAGTGTGGTTATCGGTCACGCGGTGAAGATGTGGGTATTGTCCTGTCAACATTGTTGCACGCGATGGTGAGCAGATCGAATAGACCACAAATGCGTTATTAAAGTGGATCCCTTCACTAGAAAGCCGATCCATATTCGGTGTTTGTTTTACCGGGTTGGACAACCAAGGAAAACGAGCAACCCTCCCCCTAGATTCGATCGAATTTTGCATGAAACTCGTCGCGTCCCAGCGCTGGTCGTCAGGAATCATCACGATGATATTTGGCCCCTCCGGGATAGGCCGCGGGTCAGCTGTCGGGTCTATAGAAACAAAACCTTTATTCTGATCTTTAAAAACTCCCGAAAATGCAATGTTGTCGATTTGAACATTCCCCCCCCCCGCGTTTCCTGACCAGACAAAGCGAAACGAAGCCTTTTCACCTGGAGGAATTCGACTCACCGAGCCAATTATCGGCTCCAAAACCAAAGAAACATTTTCGACTCCTCGGACAGTCCAAGTGTTGGTGTAAAGTAAGGCTAAATCAGCCACCTCAGAGGCGCTTGTGGCATTGATCAACTCGCCCGATGCCGCCAAATAACGAAGCTCTAGGGTATCCGGAGAAGTTGCAGAATTAGCAAGGCCTCGCGCGTCAAAATGAATCGTACTTAACTCAAAATGATAATCGCTGTGATTTGTGATCGAGAAATCTCCTTTCAATAAATTGACATTGCCAGAATTCGCAAATTTCCAGGAACTCGTTCCCCCATTTACCTCACCGTTGGGTGGGGGGTTCCCAAAGGGACCAATACGACCCCCTGGAGATCCATCCGCCAGAGTGGAGCTAGTGATAGCCAGAGACGCTCCAAATGTCCCTCCATTCAAAAAGTCTTTATTTGTCGACTGACCTAGTCCACGCCACCCCTCGTTGGAGGCATTCACTCCTACGCTTCCAGTTAAATAAAGATTACCCGAACTCGACCCCATCGGGGTAGGATCGTAAGTGGAGTTCGTATCAGGGGTGTCGTCTTGAATCCCGGAATTATTATTTCCAGGACTCCTATTTTCAAAGGTCTGCCAGCCGATAACATGCTGCTGTGCAGCCGAATTTTGGACACCCAGTAGACCGATGAGCCCGAGGGTGTAGATTTTAAATAGGTGCTTCTTTTGATGAATGAAAAACATTGAATTCAGAGCGTGTGTGTTTCCTTAACTTGCGCTTACCTGAAAAGATTTCTTAAGCGATA
>Ga0308011_10000315_pt1 | contig 26484 bp, 14 predicted proteins | sample Neamet177_FD_203144 | JGI IMG/M metagenome (GOLD analysis project Ga0308011, IMG submission 203144) | Marine microbial communities from water near the shore, Antarctic Ocean - #177 | ecosystem: Environmental > Aquatic > Marine > Unclassified | place: Southern Ocean | collected 2014-07-25 | reverse complement strand
ATCAACGCTAATAATGTAAATAGTTTTCTCATAGTTATTTTCTGTATTTAGTTTTTCTTTTATTACTTGTTTTCTTTAGTCTAGCCTTAACCTTTTCAACAGCTTCGTTCTTAACACCAACATCCCAGGTGTTCCAGCCTAAAAATGTAGCTACTCTTTGCCAAGCTTTGTTCTGTGAATCTAAAGAAGCCATAACGTTATTAACTTTCATTATAGCTCTATCTAAAGGAATATTAGTAGAAGCTGATACCACATTAGCTATAGCTAAAAAAGCTGGGTTATCAATACTCATACCCATTTCAGGTATAACTTTTTTATTGAATTTATATGTTTGTGTTGCTGAATAAATTTTTCTAACCTTACTACCAATAGGAGGAGATAAGTTTATAGCTTCAATCATCGTGTAAGCATGGTCTGCTCTATAATCCTTATCGTTTTGAGCATTAAATTGAAGTATCATATTTTTAATAGTAGATATACCAGCACCATATACACCACCACCTCTTAATAAACTATCAATAGATGTGTTTAAAGCTCTTAGCTTTTTATCTTCTAATTTCTGTGTTAGCTTCTCATCTTCTTCATCGTCAAAAGCTAGTGCAAATAAACCTGATTGTAATGTTGAGAATATTATGTTTTGAATTACACCATAATATATAATCTTGGATATATTAGTCTTTACATCTCCACGACCATTTTTAATGTCTAGAACAGCTTTTTTAATTAATCGAGCGTACTGCATTGGTGTGTTTTGAAACGCAAGTATCAGTCTACCAAGCGGTCCAGCCTGTTGTTGTGATATTAAAGCAGGATCAGCAGATTGTTGTGATTCTTCTGATGTTTTAGCAAAATCACCAAATGCTTTATCTTTAGCTTGAGCCTCTGTCATACCTTGACTCTTATATGTATTGAATCTATTTCTAAAGAAACTAGCACCACCCATTGATATTGCAAAACTATCTGCCATCTGTGTGGGTAAGAAACCTTTTTTCAATAAGTAAGATATAGCAGCAGAAGCTTTATCTGTTTTACCAGCAACAGCTTGTGCTATTTCAGCTTCATTAACATCACTTTGTAATCCAGATCTTCTTTGTTTTAACATGTCTGAATTAAATATCATACTAAAATCAGACCAAAATTGTGGTTGATTAGCAAAAGCCATACCAGCTTTTAGTGGATTATTATCAGACCAGTTTATGAAGTTAATCATAGATATTGTTTGAAGTATAGCTGATCTACTGTTAAAGAACATTATAGCACCAACAGAGTTGTTAACCCAATTCATCCAACTATTAACTAGTTTGTTTTTACCGGTAGTTCTATTCGTACCGTTTTCCATTCTCCATAGTATATCTTCTAAGGCACTTCTATAATCTTCACCATATATAGCCTCGAGTTTATTCATGTTTTTCTCAGAGAATATTTCATTTTTTCTTTCTATCCAGCTAGCTAAGAACTTTTTTCTATTTGTTTTTTGAGCTATACTAAAGTAATCATAAGCTATAGTGCCACTAACCCAGTCTTGACCAGGTTTTATATAACCTTCTTTTAACTTCGTTGTAGCGCCGACTAAATCAGCAAAACCTCTCATGTTACTATTGTTTCTTACTATATCAGATAACTTCTCTATATCTACCTTAGACATACCTGGTATTTCAAATCCAGCCTTGTTCCAAAGATAAACTCTTATAGCTTGCTCATTTGAATATTGTTTGTGACCAACATCTTTTAATAAGCTTTTAAACGCTTTAGGAAACCTTTTCTTTAAAGCACTAAAATCATTACCTAAAGCTTGCTTTGCAGCGTTAAGTGATCTTGTACCTGCCCAGTATGGATCTATCAAAGCTTGTGTTAAAAACTTAAGAGATTTATTACCAGCTTCGCCAGAGGGTAAAATGTTATACATTAAACCCATAAAGTCTTCAGCTGATGGTGGCATCCAAAACTTATACTTACCTTTACCTAGTCCAGCAGCTTTACCAGCGGCTTTACTGTATTCTTCGTTCTTATTAATACCAGACTTCCTTTCTAGTATAGTGTTAAAGTTTTCATCTAGTGTTTTACTAAACTTAAGCTTAGCTTGTCTTACGTCATTTTTTACTTCTGCTATTTCTAATACTTCTTTTACAGCCTTAACATTTTTTATTGCATCATCAGCAAATAAAATATTGTTGTAACCATCAGCTACTTTAGCTATAACCCAATCAGCTTTTGCAGATGCTTTACCATCTTCTAATCCAGTTATGTTTTCTAAAGGTATATTTAATCCCATACCTTTTAGAAAAGCATGTATTGCATAAGAAGCTTCTTGTGGTCTTGCTGTTAATACATATATTTCTTTACTACCAAACTTACTATTTATTTGTTGAGCTAAATCAAAGAAAGGTCCTTTCTTACCATCTATTACTTTATTAAACTCACTAAAATCAAAAGTAGCTCCAGCAGCTTCTAAGTCAGCTGATTCAATAGCAAACTCTGTAGCATTTATTTTTCTTTTCTTACCATCAGGCATTTTAACACCAACCATACTGTTTGATTGAGCTAGTGTGTCATCAAAATCAAATATGCTCATACCCTTATCAGGAGTTTTAGAAAACTTATAGTTGTTGTTTCTTATATCTTGTATCTTATTAAGTCTATTTAAAGCTTGTTGATTTTTTTTACTGTTTATTTTTCCTTTAAAATTAGACCATTGCTCGCCTATAACTTCTCCTTCGCCACTAATAGATTTCATAGCGTACATGTTTGTGTAACCAAACGTAGCAGGATTATAATATAGTAAACTAGCGTCGTCAGTTATGTAATCAAAACTAGATAATCTATCTTGATTAAATATAACGTTTATATTGTTGTCCATTGTTTTCGGAATAATAGCAACAACGTATTGGTCTTGTATTTGTTTTAATGTATATTTTTTATTACCTGAGTGAAAGCTTAATAAATCAAACAAGGCTTTTTCAGTAGGTACCATGTGTTCAAACATCAGTTCACCTTTGTAATTACTTTCATAATGATATTCAACACGAGCAGCAGACTTCAGCATAGAACCCATACCTTGCTTCATTGACATTATCATCATAGCTTTAACACTAGTATCTTCTATTTTAGCTACGTAAGCTAAATACCTATTAACTTCATCAAAGTTTCTTTTTGCACTTTCTTTATAGTCATTATAGTTTTCTACCCACCATGCTTTAGCTTTATTAACTCTTTTACCTTTTACCGCTAGTTTAGTTGATTGTGATACAGCTGGAGGAAAATTAACCTTAACACCTTTATAATGTATTGCGTAAGACATTCCTTGTTTTGTTTTAGTACCTACTACAGTGACATTTGGTATAAAAGCAAATGTATTGTCGTAAAAATCTTTAGCGCTACTATAAGACTGGTATCTTTTTTTAAAGTTTTTACCACCAACAGTGTTGTGAGATTTATGAAGCATTAAACCTTGAAGAACCTTTATCACCTCTTTGTCATTAGTTATTGGCACTTTAGTTTTTTTACCATCTATAATTACCTCTTTACTCATAGAGTCTAAAAAGTAGTTTTTAAGATTTTCTTTAACATTAGCTTGCTTATCATCATTAAAGAACAAATCTCTAAAAGATTCTTTATTTCCAGTTATTTTATTTATGTTATCGTTTTGTTTATTTATTTTTAAATTTAAACTTTCAAAAATAAAAGTTGAAGGATCTATGTTTTTATTTTTTATACCTTTATTTTTAAGTTTTGGATCTAAATATCTACTTATTGGATTAATTATTTCTCCAGCAAAGCTATTTAATGTTTTAGCATCCCAATTAGGAAACTGAACAGCTAGTGCGTTTATTATGTTTTTTCTGTTTACTGGAAAACCTTTAATCAAGTTTATAAACGGTTGGCTTTTTTCAACAAATTCAGCCTTTTGATCTAAATCTAAAACTTTACTAAATTTTAATTTTGAGTCTCTACCTATTTGTTTAGCTATAAGAGATGTTAAAGCTTGATTTTTTAAGTTGTTTTTATTAACAAGTACTTGTTCAGCTTTACTCATCATTTCTGGTTCAGCTAAAACTTCCATTGTTGCATCGTGAGCAAACTCTGTGCCTAACACTTGAGCTAAACTTTCTTTTCTACCACGCTTTAAAAAGTATTCTACTAATTCTTCTTTAGTTTTAGGTAATTTTTCAAACAAAGCATTACCAGCTGTTTTGCTTTTAACTTTCTTATCTAATGATGATTGTGTTGAACCTTGTCTATCAACAACTTTAACAACAAGATCTTTGTATCTATTGTTTATTAAGTTTTGATCCATCATTTCAAAAGCTTCTACTATAAACTTATCTAAAAAGTTAGTATAATCTACGGTGCTTCTACCCATAACATCATACATAGTTTCTTGTAAGTCTAAACCTAATGCTCTACTTATTTCTTTTTGCCATCTTAAATCTGTAATATCAAGAGTTTCAGAAATCTTACCATCTTTATCAACCTCTACTCCAGCTAATTTTTCAGCTTTAACTGGTTTTCTTTTAATATTCATTTTTCTAAGAATATTCAATGAAACAGCTTTTTTGATTTTATTGTGAACATCGCCATTTCTTTCAAAGCCCATTTTTCTTCTCAATGTTTCTTTTACTTTTACAGGAGCTTGTTTAGCTTTTCGTTCGTCAGCAAGTTTTTTGTCTAGTATTTCGTCAGGTAATAATTCTGTAGTATCTTCTATTTGAGTAGCAAAAGAATCACCTTCAGCATTTTTCTTAGCTTCATCTAAGCTAGGTCCTTTGTTTTCGCTATCTTTAAATAAAGCTTTATTAGCAACCATCTTTGATTGAGCTATATTACTACCAAACCATTTAAATAATTTTGCTTTAGCAGGATCATAACCAGCTAATGGATCTATACCTTTTGCTTCTAGTTCTGCTATCTTTTTTGCTGTTTTTGGTCTACCAGCTAGTCTTATAGCTAGTTCTTCTCTAACTAATTCTCTTTGTGTTGAGTTAACGTTTGTTATTAATCTATCTAAATCACCAAACACTATAGCTTCATAAACTTTACCAAAATTACCATTTGGTCCTTGAAATTCAGCTTTTGTTTTTGCATCACCAGCTAAAGCATTTATCTTGTTTTCTAAAGTACCCTCTCCGTCTAGGTTTACTTTACTAAATTTTCTCTTACCTGTCGACGCAATCTTTTTACTAGTAAATTTTTTAAACCTAGCATCTGTTTTACCTGTTTGAAACGCTTTATTATGAGCTATCATGAAGTCTGTAACGTCATCTGCCGTTTTAAAGTTAAGTTCTGCTTTTGGTATACCTAAAGTATCTGATATAAGATCTTTAACACTATCTATAAAAGATTCTATTCTACCTTTGCCTTGTATTTTTCTAGCTATACTTTTGTCTTTAGACATTAAATCTGATAGTTGAGCTAAATACTCATCTGCATTTACACCAGAAACTTCTTCGTTACTGTAGTCTAGTTGTTTGAAATTATCTAAAACCATCGCGTGAATATCTGCATTGTCTTTAGCCATTTTTTGTTTAAAGCTTTCTATAGCTTTTTGTGCAGCTTCACTAGCTTGTTTGTCTTTTCCATTTAACCTAGCGTTTAATGCTTGATGTATAAATTCATGACCAGCAACATTAAGATTTCCTCCAGCGTCAATTGCCACTGTTTTATTAACAATAACTTTACCAGTTTCAGCATCTATAAAACCAGCTTGCCTACCAGCTTTTTCTCCAAATCTTTCTACAACCTCATCGTATTGAAGCACTTCCTGATTACCACCCATAGCTTCAGCTATATCTGAACCAACTGCTTTTTTTAATACTTGTTGGTTTGTGGTTTGTTTATTTTCTTCTAAACCTTTATTTTTTTCAAAATAAGTATTAGTTATATCTTTTATTTCAGATTTTTTATTACTTATTTCATTTTTTTGAGATTGTGTTACTGAACCCTTTGATTCTAACTCTTGTAACTCTGATTCTAATTTAAACAAAGTATCTCTATCACCTTGATCCGTTACTCTAGTATCTAGATTATTTTTTATAATACCATCAGCTCTTCTTTTTGTTAATGGATCTAGTATGGCGCTGTTATTTGTTACATCAAAATCTACTTGAGCAATCTCTTCATCTGTCATACCACCTGTTAACTCCATGAAATCAGCTTGACCATGCTCTTTACCATTTAGTGTATATTTAGATGGCCCAATGTCTTTTGCTGCTTGTATAGCGGCAACAGGTCCACCAACAACTCCTTCGCCTATAAATTCACCAGCTAATTCAACACCATCTAAAGCCGCTAAAGCCTCATCCATTGTCATACCCATACCAATAGTATCTTTAGCAACAGATCCGACAGCCTCAGCAAAAGCACCAGCGGTACCTTCGACACCTACAGCTGCGACTGCTCCTCCCGCAATTCCGAGTGTTTTTGAAACAACACCAGGGGCTGTTTTACCAATAGTTTGTTGTATTGCTCTATTAGCGAGTGGTCCAGCCTTGACTGTTAGCTTCATAGCTAACTTATCTACAACAGCAGTTGTACCACCTTTTATTAAAGATGCTCTTCTCATTTTATTAAACAGCTCCTTGTTCTCCATTAAGCCTTGTAGGTCTTTACCTGTGTAACCCTCTCCTAGCTCTTCCATTATTAACTCGTCTAAAGCATAAGCAGCATCAACTTGTCCTTGTGCTAAAGAATACATAGACCCTAAAAATCCCACGGCTTTCGTACTTATTTTTCCTTTTTTACCTTTTCTAAATTCATTTGCACCAGCTATAGCTGTACTTATACCAACGGCCCTAGCATCTCCAGAGTACAATGAAACTGTGTTTTGTACTAAAGACTCGTAAGCTGTTAAAAGCGCCTGCTTTGGGTGATTTTTAAAAGCTCCAAAAGCCATTTTAGTATCTTCAAAAGCATTTGGTTCTTCACCATTATTATCTTTTTTAAATTGAACTCTTCTGTCCTCTATCTCTTTATTGAAATCTTTAGTGAAATCAGAAATAGGCTGGGGATTATTATTGTTTTTAATGATATTATTAATCTGCTCTTGGTTATACTCGCCGTCAATATCCAACAAAGCGTCGTTCATAGACTTAAGCTTGTCAGCTTTAGCAAATGGAGAATACTTATCCCAAAAACCAGGCTCCTCTTCCTTAGCCATTATCTTCTCTCTATTTGAGGGTTGCTTAGGTTGATTAATGTAATTCGATATGTAGTTTGATTGTTCTTCGCTCGGACCTGAGCCTGTGTACTTCTGATAAAACGCATTTACCCACTCGTCTGGGTCTTGTTCAGAAGCGAATTGAAGTTTAGTATTCAACTCTTCTTCACTTAGACCTGGACTATATTTTTCGTATAGTTGTCTGTAAAGTTCTTCCATATTATATTGAGTTTGTATCTATACTAGATGATGATGCTGGAGTGCTTCCACCACCAATTATGTTATCCCAATATCTTTTATGATCTGGATTTGTTGGGTCTAAATTTTTTCCTAAAACATTTATAGGTGCGTTGGCTCTAGATCTATATACAACATCAAAAGTTCCATCTCCATTATCAACAACCTCATGTGTACTTGGCCAACCAGGTTCATTTGTAATCATATTTAAATTACCACTTCCCCAGTATTGATCTCTATATTCTACAGATGCCAAAGAACTTTGTGCGTTACCACCACCTGTTGTAGTTGATTTTTGCTTTCTTTCATAACCTTGACCTGCAGCTGATTCCATACCACTAACATACTGGTCTATGACATATTGTTCTAGTTGTTCGTGATTTTCTTCTTGCAACAACCAACCGTTAGGGTTGTCCTTAGCTATTATAGGCGCATCTAAGAACTTATCTGTAGCTAAAGATAATAAACCTTCCCTACCTTTTTCTTGTACAATATTTCTAACTTTTCTTTCGTACATTGATTTAGTGTAACTATCCCAGCTCCCACCTGATTTATACGATGATTCATTTAGTTGCATTAACTTGTTTGCTCCGTCGGAGTTTTTGTTAAAATACTTAGGTAAGTTGTTACCGTCTATCATGCTACCATCTGGTAGTCTAAATTGCAATTGTCCATTAACCAATGTATAATTATGGTTTTCACTAGAATATAATAACTTAAGCATATCTGTATCTGCTCCTTCTGATATTGTTTTACTATCGTAATCTTGTAAGAACTCTGTTTTAGAAGCTTTAAATTGATCTAAGTTTGTACTTATATTTTTAAATTGATTTTTAATACCTTGAAAACCTGACTTAGCTTCTATGTAAGCTGAAGAACCAGGTTTGTTTTTCTTCATTGTTCTAGCCCAGTTGCCAGCTTGTATTTGCATATCTTTAGACCAGTTAGTAACACCATCTCTCATACTTGCAGGAAGTTTTTCAACTTCATATCCAGCTGGTAAGTTATCTATATATGTATCTACTTTCTTATTAAGATAGTTCTGCATGTTTTTATAAGGTACGGGTATTCTACCACCATATCTGCCAGGCATTCTACCTTGTTTCTTAGCTATGCTATTTAAATACAAGTCAGCTATACCCGCGTTTTGCGGCCCCATATATGCTCCTTTAATTAAGTTTTGATTTGCCATGTTTCTTTATATTAAAATAATCCGGTCATTGTTTCTTTAAGGAAGTTGCTTTTCCCTGCACCTATTTGATCGGCACCTGATGATTGAGCAGCTCCAACACCTCCAGCTAAACCACCTATACCAGATACTAAAGACTGTGTTGCTTTGTCTCTAGCTGCGTTTGCAGCACCTAATCTTTGTTGTGACATACCTAACATTGTCTCTGTTTTATCTAATTCAGCAGCTCTTGATTGTTGAGCGCCTTGTATTTCTGCAGCTTGATTCTGCATATCACCAGACGCAGCTTGCATTTGATTTCTAGATTCTTGTTGACCTATACTAACAGACGCAGATTGTAAGTTTTGTGATTGTTGACCAGCCATAGCTTGAGCTAAAGCAGCAATACCACCACCACCTGCTGCACCTTGCATACTACCCATTGTATTTGATAGGGCTTGTTGTTGTTGTTGAGAAGCAAACTGTGCTTGTTGTTGGTTTACTGTTAGGTCTTCATATGCGTTGTCTAGATTACTAGCTAAGTTACTAGTATCTAAGTTTTCATATCTTGCTTTGTTACGGTTAAATTCCGCTTGGGCCTCTCTTTGTTCTCGTTTTCTTTTACCGCTTCCTATAATCCCACCAGCTATTCCGGTAAGACCACCAATAACTGCTCCAGCGGGTCCCATTGCTCCTATCATATTATTTATTTATTAAGTTATTATTATAATTACACATTATTTGCTCGATTCAAAGATTTCAGAGTTAACAGCGAACAACTCTTTCTTAGTTGTAGCTGTAATTTCTAGATCAACCTCTGCGTAGTAACCCACTATACCAGATATATTAGTTTGTGGTGCTTTAGCAAAAAAGATATAGTCACCATTTGAAGGACGTGGAGAAGCGTTAGCTATTTCACAAGTAACTGATGTTTCTGTTACACCTTTACAAGGTCCTATTTCGCTAATAACATTACTCGATGTTTGAAAGTATACTATATCTGCACCAGCATAACTAGTAGAGCTATCGCTGTTTTCTTGTATTGAAACGTTTATAGGGTTGTTAAAGTTTAATGTTATACTAGGCATATTTATTTATTTTTAAACGAATTCAGTTTGAAATAGATTCCAAGACGTACCACCAACTCCAGTTATTCTTAAGTAAGCTAAGAAAGTGTTTGTTGTAGCGGCTTTTGTAAATGTTAAGCATATATTACCATCACTGTGAGGTAAGTTTGATGATCCAGTGGTATCTGATGCTGATGTGAATACTAAGTTTTGAACACCAGATTGATTACCACTACCAAAAGAAGCTCCATTAGGTGAAGCATTACTTCTGTTTCCAGTTGCATTACTAGCAACATCATCATTTGTAATAGTTACTGTTTGAGAGTTTGAGCTAGTAGTGTCAAAGCTAGATCCATTGTATGTAAATAAACCCATACCACTTGGGCCGAATTGTTGTCTTGCTGGAGCTGTACTACTTATACCATCACCAACAAATAATGAATCTGCTTGAACATCCATGTTAGCTAGTGTATTACCAGCAGCGTTGTCAAGGTTAGAGTATAGTATCTCGAATCTATCAGGAACAGTTTGAGCGTTACAGTGAGCTTTAAATGTTCCAGCACCTGTACCTAAAACAATAGGTATTAAATAAACACCAGCTGATCCAGTAGTAGTAATTGAAGCGCCGGGTGAAACACCTATAGCAGCATTAACAGTAGCTGTGTTACTATCAATTGTACCATCATTAGCTTTATAAGTAAATGCGTCTGTAAAATTACTTGAATTATTATGCTCATAATATACTGTGGCTGCAGATAAAGCAGTTCCAGCACTTACAGCAGTTCCTTTACTAGCGTCTGTAAATAAAGAACCTTGACTTGGTACAGATACTATAGTGTAAGTTAAACTATCACTATCAGCATCCGTAGCATTTAACGTTACAAGAACACCACCACCTTTATTAGAAGAAACACTTACTGTGTTAGCTACAGGAGCAGTATTACCAGCTGATATATAAGACTGTAAATCAAATGAAGAAATTACATCATCACCACCACTTACTTCAACCATACCTAACAGTTGAGCAGAAATTGTAGATGCGTTAGTAGCTGTAAAAATTAAACTATTAAAAAATTGTGGAGTAGTTTCGTTTGAACCAAATATAGTTCCACCATTAGATGACATGTTTGTAAATTGTAACACGTTACCAGTAGCATTGTCTATTTGTAAACCAGCTGCTCTAGTTATTGTAAATGTATTTGACATGGAGTTCTCTCCGTTATCAAAGTCAAAATTAATAGAGTTTGGTTGTAATGTTATTGATTTGTTAGCTGATATTGAAACACCAGAAGGTGCGGTACCTGAATAATATAATCTAGCTTGTACTGTTATAGGTAGATCTTGTCTAATTCTAAAAGAGTGAGCTTGTTCACCTGATCCACCAAAGTTAGTTGAAACATTACTACCTGTTAAAATAAAGTCGTAATGATCACTATCTGTTACTGTTGGAAAAGTTATATCAAACTCTTGTTTGCCAGTAGCACCTATTGTAAGATTTGATATTGAATGTATTGACGTTGAATCCTCGTTCGTTACAGCTAAACTAAAAACAGCTGTTGGTGTACCATAAACTTTCATTCTTCTAGTAACACCTACTGGATCTATATTTGTTGTTATTATGTTATACGCAATTATTTCAACAACAGGAACAAAATATTGTTCAGCTTTAGCTACAAAGTAAATTTCTTGTCCAGATATATCTTCATTAGGAAAAGTATACTTAACAGTAAAAGTGCATGCTATTATTCTTCCTTCACTATCTAAAGTATTACTAGAAGTTATTAAAGTTCTATCGTTATTGTCTTGAGATATTATATTTATAAGAGCTCCTTTTAAATTATGCTCAGAAAAACTAAAACCACTATTAGCTGTAAATGTTTTATTAAAAACAATAACTTGTGTTCCAAAATTACCACCAGCGCTATAGTTTGATGTTCCAGAGGTAGTTGTTGTATTGGTTTCTTCTGTTGTAAAACTACCAGTTAAAGCGTATTGTCTTAATATTGCGGCACCATCAACATCTATAGTTAGTGTTGTGTCTGCAGATGGCATTACAAATGTATCTGTTAAATCTACAGCAACTAAAACAGTATTACCTAATGTATTAGCCGTACCACTGTTAGAAAATGATATACTTGATATACCAGATAAACTACCGGTATTGTTTGTAAAAGCAGCAGCAGAAACTACGTAACCAGGTTTAGGTGTTATGATCAACTGTATGTTATCAGTACCTATTGCGGCACCACCTACTTTACCTATTAAACTACTTTCTGTTATTGTACAATTAGTTAATGCCATATTAGTCGTTATTTTCTTTTACCGTTAAAGTAAACGTTGTTGGTGTTAAATCACCTGATGCAGAACCAAGTATATCTATACCTTGAGTAGGAAATGTTTTTGAATTTAAAGTACCAGATGTACCGTTCCAAGTACTAGCATTACCTTTTATAAAGTTATAGTATAAACCTTCTTTTGCTTTAAACGTAGGTACTTTACCAGTTTGTTGATCTGTTGTTATTAAAGGCACTGTCCAACCACTATCACCTTCGTATGCTATTGTTTTAAAGTTTTTAATACTAGAAGGTGCTTTGTTAAATATTAGTTTAACTGTTGATTTATATTGTAAACCATAGAAATTATTCCTTACTTCATTATCATGCGACCATATTTGACTACCTTTAAAAGTATAGTATTTATTATTTAAAGACAAAGCAGATTCAGGCACAAAAGATTTTCTTGATGGAAAGCCATCTAAATTTTGTTTGTAACCAACTGTTTCATCGCTAAAAGATATATTATAACAATTAGAGTAATCATCATAACTACCTATAATAGTATTTTCCGTACTTAACTTATCTGAAAAATAATCACTCATACCTTTGCTAGATATTTCATCTAATCCATTACGTGATAATCTTAGTACTACACCTCTGTTTTTATCTGTAAAGAAAGATCTAAAACCATATGATGCGTAGCTTTCTGGGTTTTTTGATATACCATATTCACCTATATAAGGTATGGTTTGTCCTAACACCGCTTTGTTAGAAGTTATATTAGAGTTACCGTCAGCATTAAATAAAGCATCTTTGTTGGCTAAAACCTTTAATACCTTATCTTCACACAATGTTATAAGATCAGTATCTCTAGCATGTAACTTTTGTATTGATCCATAAGCTGGGTTAATATCTTTAGTTATAGGTAGAGCTAAAATAAATTGATTTAATCTATTCACTCCAGATGTAGAGTTAAATATTTGAGAGAATATAAAACCATTACCTTTTCTTTCTTCAGCATAAGGTTCATCTAACACCGCAGATACTTTAACACCTTTACCTATTCTCACAGCGTTAAAATCGTCTCTTACTCTATCTGATTCAACCCCATTACCAAAAGAGTAACAGTTAAACCAACTTAATGTTTTTATTGTAGCGGCTTCAGCGATAGGAAATGCTTGAGAAGCTTCATAGTATATATCTAGTTCAGCTTGTTCTTTTGGTTCAGTTTCGAATACAGCTGGGTTTGTTGATGATAATATATCATTACCACTAGACGTAAGCTCTTCTACTATTTCTACACCAGTAACAGTACCAAATCCAGATTGAAAGTTTTTTGTCATTACAATTTCAACCCATTTTCTAGCGTTACTAGCATTAGTTCTTTGTCCACCAAACAAACCGGTTATACCTCTTCTATCCCAATGTATTGCACTTTCTTTAACCGTGTAAACCTCACTTTTATTACCGCTAGCATCGTAAAATCTAACAGTTTGATTTTCACCACCTTGTAGGTATTTATCAATAATTTCATGAGTTGGTATTCCAGTATTTATTGGACTAGCTCCACCACCACCATATCCAGCCCAAACTAAACTAAATTCATCCGACTGAGCTACAGGTCTACCTTTCATTATAGAGGGAACAGCCCTGTGATCTTTCCAACCAAAACCTTGTGCACTATCACCACCACCAATCGCTGCGCCACTACCTACGGGAACAACATTAGGAACATCTGAGCTTTGTACTATTCCATAGCTAGCTTCAACGGTACCAAAAGCATCTATTATATTAGTTTTAAAAGTTGCATCTCTATTTATTTTAACAAAAAATCTACCTTCAAATTCAGGTTTTCTTTCAATTACTTTTTCTTTAACAAGTATTTCAAAAGCTCTTGTTGAAGCAGAATCATTTGTTATTGCATCTAAGAAAGCTTCTTCCATTGGAAGCGTTATAGATACTCTAAATTTATTATCTTCACCAGTTGGTCCACCAGATTTTATCTCATAATCTCTAGTAGAACTTCCACCTTTTACTATGCTAATAAAATTTTGAGCTTTAAAAGCAGTGTAAAAACTTGGGTTAGCATCTTGATCACCACTAGTTCCACCTGGTCCAGTAAATTCAAATGTAGTTACATCTGAACCTGGATTAGCAGAAGACGTAGCTTCAACATCAGCATTAGCTATTGTCTTAGCGACTTCAGCTATAAAATCAGGAGCTTTATTTGATATACTTAAAACTTTATATTTAGGAACTTCTTTTACAGTATAATCATTGTCGTGTTGTTTCTTTAAATATAAGTATGTTTCTTCATCTACTTTATTTCTTTCTGATGAAGGAAAACTTAACCAAACATTACCATCTTCAGCTAGATAAAATCTATCTAAAGCTAAATTGTAATATTCGTTTGCAGTTTCTTTTATAAAGTATTTATAATGTGTTGCAAAAGCCGGAGCTGTAGTAGTTATTGAAGCTTTTAGCTTATTTATTTTGTCAGAGTCAACACCTCCTAGTAACAATGTAGATTCTTTACTAGTAAATACTGGTGTTTCTCTACCATAAACATCTTTCCAAACCACGCCTAGTTGATAGTTTCTTATTGACTTTATAGATTCTTCAGGTGTTTGTGGGCTTGGATTTAATACACTTGATACAAAGAAGTTTGTACCTAAGTTGTCATTTACGTTAAAGTTTTGTAAATAATTGGCATATAAAAGCCTATTACCTATTATTTCCTGTGCCTTAGCTTTTAACGGCACATTGTCATAAGGTCTTAATATTTGATTAGCCTCTATTACTTTGTGTATTAATTCAGATTCTATCTCTAATGTTTGACCTGAACCTAAAGGAACTTCATCAACGCTGTAAACTAAGTTACTGTTGCTTTCTTTATATAGTACCTCTATTTCTTTTACGTTAGCTGGTGGAGTTTCAAATCCGCCAATAGTTAATTTTCTTACGTTATTAGTCATACCTAAATTATAACCATCTGCTGATAAATATTTAAACTTACTTGGTAAAAATACAGCTTGTGTAAATGGTGAAAACGTAGAGTAAGAACCGTTTAAGTATTTCCATCTATAAGCAAACCTTGGAAACTTGTACTGAAACATAGCCTCATCTTCTTGTAATAAAACCTCCCACACCAATGACTCGTTAGGCATATTTTCTGGGTTAGACAATATATCTACAGTAACAGTGGAAAACTGACTAGCTCCAGCTGTTATTTGAACAGTAACTTCAAATATTTCTAAATCATTATTACCACTAGAATATTCATTTTTTAATGATAATATATCACCAACTTGATAGTTTGGTGCAGCTCCAAAAGATAGTGTTGTTGATGTTCCACTTGGTATACTTTCAAACTCTACTGGATCTGTGCCTGCAATATTTTGAGTGAATTTTTTTAATGTTGTTAAAGGACTTATACCTGTACCAACTCCCTCTCTTCTTGAGTCACTTTTTGTTACGGTTGGTGGAGTTAATGGTGATTTTTTTATAACAGTAATATCATGCTCTACAAATCCCCTACCATATATTTGAGTATGATTTGTAAATCCACTAGTTGATAAAGCTGAAGCTTCTCTAAATTCTTTTATATCTAAACACTTAGGCTCACTATTGTCATCTGTAAAAAATAATAAACCTTCTATTATATTTATACCAGTTATTAAATGATTTTTAGAAAACTTTAAAATATTACCTTTGTCAACTACAATAGGCGATACAACGTCTGTAGATTGATTGTACTCTATAATAGCATCTATAGTACCTGATGTTATAAACCAGTATATACACTCTGTTTTATCATACTTTATAGATCCTAATGTTTTAACAGCTCCTGTACCTGTATCTGGTATTCCAAATACATCTAAAGAAGCGGTAGACTCATTAAAAACAGTATAAGCTCCAGTATCTTTGTTAAATGTTTTGTTAATACGAGAAGAATTACCCAGTAAATTTTCAATAGCACCTACGTCAGATCCTTCAGAGCTAGCAACTTGTATATTCAAAGCATCTCTGTATTCACCTTCCTGTACTAATCTTTCGTCCAGGTCTTTTTGCATTTTACCCGCACGGAAGTGATTTTTTAACTTCGGCATATCTTAGTGTTTTATTTGCTTAGATTTGTTTCTCAATACTTGTGAGATTTCCTCTGCTTTTATATTACTTAATCTTAATTTTGCTTTTCTTATAGCTGCAAATCTTTCTTTTTTAAATCTTTGTACTAAATACTCTGGCACTAATGTTCTAGCAGCTAACATAGCATGTATCATGTATTTATATATTGCGTCTTCAGCAAACTTATGAACTACAGAATCTATATCATCAGCTAGTCCATCGCTTATGTATTTTAATGTTATTATTTTACTATTTAAATCAGAGCTAAAATGTATAAAACCTTTTGCATGATCTATATAGTAAACCCCATTACCTTGTGACATAGATGGCGTCATACCATATCTTCTACCTTGTGCTAAAGTAGCATCATAAGCATCATCATCTCTAGGGTTATCACTATTATTAGATGTGCTACTTTGAGCTTTAAATTGTTTCCATGTTTCTGATTCAAAAGTTTGTAGTAACTCTCCACCGTCAGCGAACATATAATCAAAGTCATTGCTTTGTAATACAGCTGATGGGTTACCAGTTTTCAATGCAGGATATATTATTCTTTCAATACCAGCTGAATCTCTCCAGCTTAAACCTACATAGTTAACATAATCATGAGGTAAAGCCATTTTAAGCGAAGGTGGTATTTCTATTTCTTGTGATTTTTCTGATCTTAAAGTATCGTAGTTTAATTCTTGAATACCTCTTTGTGCGTGAAACATTACATCTGTTCTGCTAGCTTTTGGTAACAACTTATCTTCACCAACATATGTTATTATAAAATTTTGTATAATATCTTTTAATGTTATGTGTTCATAGTTACCTAAACTCTCTACTAATGTTCTTTGCCTAACTATTATTATAGCACCAACAGCGGGGTTGGCAGAAGCTATAAAGGTTAACCTACCATTTGAAGCATCATAAGAATAAGACGATGCTCCTAGTTGATCTCCATTTACAAAAACATCAAACTCTCCTTCTACACTTGGTAAAGGACTGAATATTAATGTTACGTAACTATTGGAATTACTGGCAGAGTCTACCGTAAATTGATTACTGTTATCGTAGTATTGTTGTTGTGTTCCTGTGAATAAAGGCATATTCTATTATTTTTCTTGTTGAACGTTCTGTGCTTCTTCTTGAGCAGCTATTGGGTAAAGCTGTGGATCTTTTATTGTGATACCAGCTAATTCTAATATCTTTATAACTAGTTCAGATTCCTCAGATTCATGAAGCTGAAAGTTTGTGGATGTAGTAGCATTAAAAAGTGCTTCATCTAATACAGTAGTAAAACCCCAAACTACTTTAATAGGTCTAGCTATATAGTTACACACTACTGTGTCACTTGAACCTATTGTTGTGGGATAAATTTGTATTGATCTTTTTCTTAATACTTCTGTTGATCCAGAATTTCTAACATATACGGGATATGTTATTGTTGGGTTTGTTAATGGGGATGCTATTATGTGATGTACTTTGTTTTGATTGATCTTTTCAACCTCTACGTAACTACCACATTTATTAGTGTATAATTCTCCCATACGATAATGTTCAGGTAAAGTACCTACACCACCGTCAGCCATAACAACTGCTTCTCTGTATTTTTCAAATATGTCAATTTTTTCTTGTATAATATCTACCATGTCTGCATGAGTTGAATCATTACCAGGCATTTTTAAAAATTGATCTAAGTCATAAAAATACTGTTCGAATATATCCATTTGAGCTTGATTAGCAAACAAGTTAAATTCTTGAGGTGTTATATAACCCCTTTGTTCTTTGTTAGCTATTGCTAAAACTCTTTGATATACTGTATCTACTGTTACCGCCATAATTTTTTTTATTTATAGTAAGCAACCACCTCGATAGAGATGGTTACCTCTATAAGTGATTGTTATTCTTTCATTCGTTTTTCTAAATTATTAAAGACCTCTAAACCTTCATCGGTTTGGAACCACGCAGCTAATGCTGAATATGGGTGCTCATCAAATGGCACTGTCATTAATTTCCTGCCGTTTGTAGCCCAAGTAAATTGTCTGTTATCTGGAGACAACTTAATTAAACCTGCTTCAACAGACTTAATACCAAAATTTCTTAACTGTACGTTATCGTCTTGTGCTAAGTTTATAAATAAAGCTGGATTCCTTCTAGCGAATAGTAGTAAATCTCTCTTTATTTCTTTTGAAGCCATGCTTGTAACTTTACTTCCAAGCTCTACTCTTAATATACCTTCAGCTATATCTAAATCTAAATCTTTAGCTATAGTTAAAGCTTCTATTTCTAGCTCCATGTATTCTAAGTCATCGCTTGCTTCTTCTACCTCATCTAGCTCTTTAAAAATTACGTTTTTAAGAGGGTGATAAATTGAAAGCATCTTTTGCAAAGCTTGCTCTCTAGCAGGGACAGCTAATGAGCCGTCTCTAAAAACTATACGACCTAAAGTCGCTATACCTTTTTGATCGTCTACCAATGGTGATGGTTGATTTGTAGCGTATCTTAATTCTTTTTGAAATCCTGCTACCGTATCAAACCATAATAATGGTTTTCTTCTAGTGTGTTTACTCGGTAAAGAGAAAACTAAAGGTTGTTCTTTTGTTGTTAGATAGTAAACTCTATCTTTCATTTCCCAGTTAACTCCTTCTGGAATTCCTGGCACTTGTTTTGTATTTGTCATGATATAATATAATTAAAAAGTTTATAAAAAAAATAAAAGGGTTGGGTGCCGAAGCACCCTTACCTTTTAAGTACTATTGATTATCCTTGGATACCATCAGTAGATTTTAACAATACGAAGTTGTTAGCTGCTTGAACACATAAACATCTCTCAGATAAGAAATGTACGTTCATTGCATCTTCATCACTTGTATAGTTACCTCCAACTGAACCAGTAATCCATGATTTCATTCTTCTGTCGTCAGCTTCAGAAGCTCTGTATCTAACGTGTAAGAATGGTCTTTGGATATTTTTACCCATAATCTGATCGTAAACTGTTGAAGTTCCAGCAGGAACGATAACACCTTCAATATCAGCTACAAGTCCTCTAGTAGTTGAATCATTTAAGTATTTCCAGTCAGTTTTGTAGAAATCGTAAGATCCACGTCTGAAACCAGAAAAACCTAGGTTAAGCGCCATTTCTTCAGAATTGTTGAATACTCCGTAAGAAGTACCACCAGATCCGTAAGAATTTTGAGCAGCTAACATATTGTCAATTGAAAGAGCTGTAGCTCTGTCTAAGAACATCATGTTTTCCTCGATAGCTCCTTGCTTGTCAAGTTCTTGTAGTATAGAATCAAATTCAGCTAAACCTACATGAACTCCAGAAGAAACGCCATCGTCAAAATCAGCGTTGTTGTATACTAATCCTCTTGAGCTAATAGCAGCAAAAAGACCTTCAGATCCAGAAACTCCTGCAGCTGAGATAGCAGATGATGCTGCTTTTTTCTCTGCTTCAATCATAGACATTTCTAATTGATCTTCAAATCTAATTCTTGCTTCGTGCTCAGATTTTAAGTACCATAAGTATCCAGAAGTACCAGCTTCAGTAGCAACTTCAACCCACCCAATTTGAGCAGTGTCAGATCCATTTACACTATACTTGTCTCTTAGAATAATTGGCTTATTCGAGAAAGAAGTAAATGTTGCATCTTTTTTGTTACCAGCGTTGCTTGATCCTTTTGCATATTCTGAACCATAAACAAATACTTTTACAGCAGCAACACCATCAGCACCGATACCTGAAATATCAGCAGCAGTATAAGGTTGTGCAGTTATAGTAGTTGTACTAGGTACAGCAGATACGTAACATTTTAACGTTGCTCCAGCTTTGCTAACGATGATAGTATCACCGATGCTTAGTAAGTGAGCAGCAGAAAATGTTAGTAAGTTTGCAGAAACGTCAGTACCTACGACATCGTCGTAAGCTACGTGGATTCTACCTTGTTCAGACCATACGACCTCGTCAGAAGCCATAGGCATTTCAGCACCGACCATAGATAAGAAACCAGAAATAGTTCTGTTTCCGTATCTTTCAACTTCTTTTTCATAAACTTCCGGTAGGAATTGTTTTGTGAAATTGAAGTCGTTGCCAGCGATTGATAAATAATTTGAACCAAATAAAGTTTTATTCGGTCTCGGCGTTAAGTGCGATAACTCCGCGCCTGTTCCAGCTAATGCCATAATTTTAAATTTTTAATTAAGTTAATATTTATTTTCTAATCTTAATCTTAAAGTCAGAAACTGAATCACCAGGAACCGCTTTTACGGACCAACCGGATGTAGGAATCACATTTGACTGTGCTTGTCTAGGATCCATGTTGATGTTTTTTGATTTAGCTATACTATCCTTGATAGCATCGGCTTTACCTTGTTCGTAAAAATGTTTCGCTACAGCGTCAGGATTATTAGCAGTAAATAAAGATTTGTGATAACCTTTAGCATCTGACATTACTTCATCTTTATCAAGAAACTTCTTGATGAAATTATTAATATCGCTTTGGTCATTTTTAATCTTGTCACTGTCCTTTACATTAAACCTAAATTTCTTTTCTCCGATGTTATATTCAAAACCTTTGAATTTGTCGTTAAAAACCTGATTGGTTTTTTCTTGAAATTTTGTTTGTTGTTCCTTGACTACTTTTTGTGAAGTTTCAACTTCTTGATTGTAACGGTTGAAAAAATCAATTGCTTTCTTTTGCTCAGGCGCTAACCTGCTTCCAGCTTTAATTTCTTCGTAATATTTAGACTTTAGCCCGTCTAGGTGGCTTTTAGCACTGGCAACTTGCTCTTTAAGCGCTAATTTTTTTCTTTTAATGTCTCTATCCTCATCAATTTCTTCATCAAACTCAAAATTGTCTTCCATTAAGAAACCAATTTCATCATCATTTAAATGAGGTTTTGTTTGCTTGTAGTATTCTTTAAGTAGAGATTTGTCATCTTGTTTAGAGTAATCTTGATTTAATCTAACATACTCTTCTAAGCTTCCACCAGTTTCATTCATAAAGTCTACAACTTTTTGTATGTTTTCTGGTAATGGTTCAGCTGTGTCTTGAGACTCTTGTACAGCTTCTTCTACTTTTTCTTGTAGATTTTCTGTCTGCTCTTCGACCTCTTCGTCTGTAATCTCTTCAACTACTGAAGTTTGTTCTTCTTCTTTAACCTCTTGTTCTACAACAGGTGTATCTTCTACCTCTGTTTCTTCTACAGGAGTAACTTCTTCTTTTTTAGAAAGATCAACCTTTATAACGTCATCGACATCTTGATTAACAAGTTGCTTAGGTCTTTTAGGTTTTTCTTTCATTTTCATATCTCCGCCTTCACTTGGTGAGGTTTCGATTTTAGCATCAGTTATAGTTTCACTATCCTTGATTGCTGCTGGTGCAGTTGGTAGTTCTTCGACTACCTCTTGCGGCTTTTCTTTTTCTGCCATAATATAATATTATAAAATTAAACGATTATTATCTCGGGTCAAAACTTCCTAGATTACCTAGGTTACCTAAACTATCATTACCCATTGATTCAAACTTTTTAGGTGATTTATTGTTATTTCTTTGATCTATTAATTCAGATTGTTGACTAGCTTGTATTCTAGTTCTTTCATCTTTACGATCTTCTTTGTTAGTTTCTTTGTTTTTTGTTACATTAAGCTCCATGTTTTTAAGCCTCATGTTAATCATAAACTCATGATTCATAAGTTCTTTTTTGATTTGAGCTTCTTGTTGCATTTTCTTTTGGCCTAACATCATTTTAGCTTCTTCAAGCTGCATCGTACTTTGCATCAAAGCTTGGTTTTTTTGCACTTCTGCTTGTGCAGCTACCTTTTGAGCTTGAGCATTAGCGTTAGCCTGAGTTTCTATATTTTTTTGTTGTAGTAGTTCGTCTCTTTCTCTTTTCTTTTTTCTTCTAACCTTCAACAATTCATTAGCTAATTTAACATTTTTAATGTTTCTAAGATCAATAGCATCTTCTAAGTCTATCATTTGCTGACCTAAAGCTACTTGAATATTGTTTTCTAATAGTTGTTTTTCTTCTTCATCAGGAGCTACATCTAAGAATATACCAAAATCATACAAATGTAAACTAGCTATATCTTCTAATGTACCAACATTGTGACCACCAATCTTTTGAATAAAAGCTTCTTTTGTTGGTGAATATTCTAGTATATCAGATATTCTTAATGATATAGACTCAGCTACTTCGGCTGTAAGATACAAACCAGCATTTAATATATGTCTAGTAGCAGTGTTACTATTAGCGGCAGCTAATTTTTGTACACCTACTAAAGCTCTAGAATCAGGCGTACTACCATCTCTAGCTTCATTTAAACCAGTAGTATCTCTAATCATTTGCATGTAGTAGTTATAGTTTTGTATTAAAACAGGTATTTTACCACCACCATTACCACTTGTTATTTCTTGAATAGGTATTTTACCAGGATTCATATCACCTTCTGAAGTGAATGATCTACCAATTACAGAACCCGTTTGAAAGAACATATTTAATGCTTCTTGTGGGTTGTAGTTAGTTCCATTACCTAAATCTATTTCAGCAAGTCCATCAGCATCTAAATATATACCATCTGGTACCATTCTTGATAACACTTGTTGTATTTTTAAATGAGTTAATTGAATCATATCAGCAAAACCAGTTATACGTTTTACTAATGACTCGATCTTACCTTTATACATTCTTGGTGCAACTATACTATAATTCATTTTAACTTTAGTATAATCACTCTTAGGTCTCATCATGTTCTTAGCCATTTCCCACTTAAGTAGTTTGTCTGTACCTAAAACTAAAGCACCTTCATATAATACTTCTAATGATCTTTCTATTTTTTCATATTGACCAACCATATCTTGTATAGGTGGATCGAAAGTATCATCTCTTAGTATAACTTTACTACCACCACTCATAGTATCTTTAACCTTATAAACTTCGTTCATGTAAGTTTTATAGTTAAAGTATAATATATCTACTGTATTTTTATCAGCTCTATTACTGCTACTGGATGTTCTATAATTTAAGTTTGATTTTTGATTAGGTTGCTTGATGATCTTCATCAATTCGTCTTGATCTAAATTAGGAAACTCTTTTTTTAATTCATTTATAGGTATCGTCTTTACTTCACCTACATAGTACAAGTCATCAAAGTAAGGTGACTCAGTATGTGAATAAACTATATTAGCAGGATCTACATATTCTATTTTAACACCTTGTGAAGTTGTAAATCTATCTTTTACACAAGCTATACCTATAGTTGTTATGTCGTAATATAATCTTTTTCTTGTTTCAGAAAACTTATTACCAGCTAATATAGTAGTTATAGCTTGCTCTTCAGCTAGCTCAACCTCTTGTTTATAACTAAGCTGCATGTGTAGGTTTAACTCTTCTTCACTATCAGGTAGCTTTTCAGGTGGATTTTCTTGTAGACTTATTCCTAACGATTCTTGAGCAAATTTTATAAGCTCTTGAGTTTCTATGTCTCTCATTATAGATTCCATATACTCAGTTCTTTTACTCATTCCATAAGGATCTTGAGAATAAGCTTTTATATCGTAGGTTCTTTCTGCCATACCGTTAACAACTATATCTACAAACTTAGGTATAATAGGTACAGGTTTCCAGTCTAAATTAAGATAAGACAAATCACCGTTAATAGATAATTCATCTTTATATTTTTGTATTGATTGCTCTCCTCTAGCGTATAGTCTTAGTTTGTGATATTCGTTTTGGTTGTTGTAGAATCTAGTATTACCAGAATCACGATCAAACCAATCACTCTCTATAGCTTTAGCAACTTTTAAACCATAGTCACGTCCAACCTTCTCAGAGTCGCTGACAACTTGACTTGGAAAATAACCTTTTGTAATTGATTCTGCCATTTGTTAATCTATTAATTTTGAATGCATCCCTTTATTTTTAAATTTTGATATGCTTATATTTAGTTTCTGTCTTTTTACTTCTGCATTAGGTCTATATAAATGTCTATTACAAGCCATTATAGCTAATCCCGAACTAATTGCAGCATCAAATTTTGTTCTATTGTTTATATCAAACTTAGCCCAGTCTTGTAATGTTTCAATGAAATATAAATCACCGTGTGTTCCATCTATTTTCGTACCAACGTGATCTTGTATGTACATTTCAATTGCAGCTGCATGAGCTTGTTTTATGTCTTCGCTTGAGTTAGGTATTCCACCAACTTCTTTTTCAGCAACAGATAGCTTGTTCCAAGACTTATCTGGTCTATTCATTGAATATCCTCTATAACCACGTCTTCTCAAATAATACAATAGACGAGGTTTATTATTCTCTGCTAATATAGGCATCCCGTAAAATACAAGTGCCATTAGAACGTCTTCAAAGAAGATCTCGGCTGTTTGAGGTCTAGCTACATACTCTAAAAAGAAATGTGCGGGAGGACAATCCTCCATACTAAACTTTGTTAAACCGTGCAAAGCACCTTTAGATCCTTTACCATCAACTGTGCCAGATATATCATAAGAGTCACATCCAAATGAACCCATGTGTTCGTTAGCAGGATATTTAATTCCATTTTTTATTATATGCTTATTTTGTAATTCAGACTTAGGCGTCCAGCTAACTTTAAATCTACCGTTAGCATTTGGGTAAAATATAACTTTACCATCTTTAACACCATTAACCCATTGAAAATTACCTTTTGTCAAAGGAACATTAAGCTCCTCGTTGTAGTCTATTTGCTCGTATATCTTTGCTAAATTAAATATACTGTTTTGTGTCTCATCTCTGAAAGCATGTTCTTCAGTTCTTGGAAATTGCCTGTAAAATTCATTTAAAGCATCTCCATCATTTTTTAAGCCATCAACTTCGTTTTGCCAGTGCTCGATGATTCCCATCTCGATGTATTCTCCGTAAGGTCCTTTAACCTCTTGCTCCGGCGTATCAAAGACAGGGTGTCCATAAGCATCAATGAATCCTTCGTAGTTCCATTCCATAGGTATGAACAAAGAATATAATCCTGTGCTAGTCTGTCCATTACGGTTTCTTTTTTTAACATCTGATCCATTGTAAAGTTTTTTGAAGTTATCTCCTCCTTTGTCTAGAGCATTTGATGTTGAACCCATCATACACTTACCTATAATTCTAGAACCTAATCTAAGGGTAGTTTTAGTAACACGCCAGTTGTTTAGTATGTTATTAGGTCTTTCCCATTTACCACTTTCATCGTGAGCTAGTAGTTTTAGTTTTTCACCATCATAACTATTATCTCCTGTATTTTTCCAATCAATGGTAGTGTCTAATCCTTGTAAGTCTTCTTGATCACTTCCTGATTCTATTTTTCTCCTTGTTAATTTAGATGCTGGTACTCTATATGCTAATTCTGTTTTAGGTCGATCCATACCATCTTGAATCGGTTTAAAAAAGAAAGGATAGTTGACTGATATAGGTACAACTTTATCTGTAAACATTTTCTTAGCATCTGGTCCAGTTTTAGATAATATACCTAATCTAGCATCACTAGATATTGTAGCCATATTAACTAACTCTCCTGACGCCATAAAAGAAAAACCTGAACGTCTGTTTTTAAGGTAACACATACCATAACATCTTTTATCAGCTTTACAAGCTTCCCAAAATATATAGAATAATCTATTAGCTTCTCTAAAATCTGGTTGGCCTACATCTATCTTAGACCATTGTAAGTACATATAGTGTGTACCGGTTATGTAAGTATCTACTCCTTTGTTTTTAAACCAAAATCCTTCTTCTCTTCTTTTAAACTCTTCCTCTATGTAATCTATATGTTGTTCTTTGAAATCTTTAGGTATTTCTTTCCAATCAAATATAGTTTTTAATCTAGATAAAGCTTTAGGTTGTGGACTTACTTGCCACGTATCATTTTCAAACTTATTTACACCAGTTACCTTCGGTAATGCTATTCTTAAATTTTGTATGCTATACACCTCACCTATCTGACCTGTCTTGCTTATAACAATAAGATCATGTTCTTTATTATAACCATATTCCCAGGCTTTCTTTTTGTTTAGCCTTTTTATGGTGTTTATCTTTATAGGTTCTATAACCTCATATAAACTTTGCTTATACATTACTTAGATCTTCTTTCTGCAAAACCACCAAAGCTTTTCTTTTCATCTTCTTTAGGTTTGTTATCAAGTATGTCTTGCTCGTTTTGTATCCTGTTTAATATTTCAAACGCATCGAATATAGCTAGCTTTTTTGTAGCGGCAGCATTTTTAAGTCTGTCAGCTGATATGTCATCATCTGTTTCAACTATAGGTTCTTTAGCTACCTTGATTAATTCATCTACTGCTCTATGTCCAGCTTGGATTATATTCCTTTTCGTTTCCTTGATATTCATATTTAATTGTAATAAAATTAGATAAAACCCTATATAGTCTTTGACCATCAACTATAAACTCATATTCACTGTTAGGTGTAAAACCTATTAAATCTCCTTCGTTT
>Ga0308011_10000314_pt1 | contig 26574 bp, 33 predicted proteins | sample Neamet177_FD_203144 | JGI IMG/M metagenome (GOLD analysis project Ga0308011, IMG submission 203144) | Marine microbial communities from water near the shore, Antarctic Ocean - #177 | ecosystem: Environmental > Aquatic > Marine > Unclassified | place: Southern Ocean | collected 2014-07-25 | reverse complement strand
ATCATAATGTGTATGTCAATCCGTATTGGGCAGGCACACTAAACGAAACAGTAGTTATTAATGAACACATATTTTACAAGTAGGAGATAAAGATGGAGATGTTAGATTCATGGGGAAAGTATAGAGACTTTTTACAAGACACCAAATATATAAACGATGGTGTACAACATGTCTATAAGTTCGAGAACGGTTATGGCGCCAGTGTAGTCAAACATGATTACAGTTACGGTGGCAAATCTGGACTATGGGAGATTGCGGTACTTGACAGTGATGACGAGCTGTGTTACCATACTCCTATCACACAAGATGTTATAGGTTATCTTGCATGGAAAAAAGTTGAACTGTACCTAGAAGAGATTAAACAATTATGAATTTATTTTACTTAGACAAAGAACCAGATATATCTGCTACACTACATTGCGACAAACATGTAGTCAAGATGATTATCGAGTATGCTCAGATGTTATCTACTGCTCATCGCATGTTAGATGGCGAGTCGTATTATGGTTTGTCTAAGAACGGCCGTAGACTACAGAGATGGCGTATGCTTGATGACAGAGAAGATATCTTATACAAGGCATCTCATATCAATCATCCGTCTACTGTATGGGTTCGTGAAAATGCAATACAGTATCAATATGCATATGACATGTTCACCAATCTATGTGACGAGTATACTTACCGTTACGGCAGAACACATATGACAGATACTAAACTCAGACAGTTACTAGACAACATACCAGATAACTGCAATCTAGGTGCGTGGCGAGAACCACCACAGTGTATGCCAGATGATGTCAAATCAGAAAGCGCCATCGATGCGTATCATAAATACTACAGAGAATACAAAAAAGATTTTGCGAAGTGGACTAAAAGAGATGTCCCACAATTTATGTTATGAGATTATTAGTAGAGAATTATGGAGAAGTTAGAATCTTCTCAGAAAGACCTTATGGTTACAAACGATATTATGTACAATGGAAAGACGGAACAGAACAACTGTTTAGTGGCCTTTGGTACAGTGAAAAGAAAGTCAAACAAATTGTAGAGGACCAGTTAAATGCCTAGTTACGATTTCGAAAACTCAGAGACAGGATGTATCGAAGAACGATTCATGTCCTATAAAGTACTCGACCAATTCAAGATAGACAACCCACACTTAAAACAAGTCATATTAACTGCACCCCCAACCACAGGTGGAACAGGGGATAGAGTTAAGATTGATGGTGGGTTTAAAGAAGTCTTATCAAATGTAGGTAAGGCATATCCAGGAAGTGATGTTGACAGAAAATATAATGGTATGAGTGTCAAAGAATCTCAGACTAGAGAAGTCGTTAGTAAACACATCAAACTCCAAAACAATAGGAAGTAAATTATGAACACAGCACCGATATGCGAACTGCATGAATTAGAGAGTATAGAACTTAGTACCATGTACGAGAATGGTAAAAGATACTATACAGATGGCGAAGGTACTATAAAGTATCCATCAGTCACCACAGTCACAGGCATTCTCAATAGAGAACATATTAAGTTGTGGCGAGAACGAGTTGGCGCTGAAGAGGCGAACAAGATTACCAAGGCCGCAACTAACAGAGGTACTAAATTTCATCAACATGTAGAAGACTATCTAAGACAAGATAAGAAAGAGATAATCTTTGAAAACATTCTACAAGAAGGAATGTTCAAGGCAGTTCAACCAGTATTAGATGAAATTATACCTATCGCCTTAGAGGCACCTCTCTACTCCAATGAATTGAGAATGGCAGGTAGAGTCGATTGCGTAGGGCTATGGGAGAATGAGTTAGCTATCATAGACTTCAAATCATCATCAAAGATTAAAAAAGAATACATGGCGAAACCATGGTACATACAAATGACTGCATATGCAATCATGGTAGAAGAGATGACAGGACACGCTGTTGACAACATCGTTGCAATAGTTGGTGTAGAGGGTATGAATACCTTCCAGATATTCGAGGCACAACCTCAAGACTATGTGGATGAACTATTTCAACTAAGAGAACAATACAAGAATCTATACGGCGTATGATTAACATCCACAATAATGATACTCACATGATGAGTATCGTTCACGACTTCATGACAGAACATGAATGCGAACACATCCTACAACATTCACTTGCCTCTTTAGAGTTATCAGATGTTGCGAGCAAAGACGGCAAGGGCATGAAACATGCAGGTCGAACAGGTTCAAATACCTGGTTGCCACATCACACCAACGATGTTATACTTGGTGTTGCAAATAGAATTTCAGATACAGTTCGTATACCCTTAGAGAATGCAGAACCATTTCAGGTTGTACATTACAAAGAAGGACAAGAATACAAATATCATTGGGACTCATTTGATGAATCAGACGAAGAACACAATGATTTATATGTGGGCCAAAGTGGTCAGAGAATAATAACTGTATTAGGTTATTTACGAGATGTACCGAAAGGTGGTGAAACAGGATTCAATAGATTAGGAATCAATGTTCAACCAAAAAGAGGCACAATCGTTATATGGTATAATGTTGAACCAGATACCAATAAACGAGAAATATTATCGCAACATGCAGGTCTACCTGTATTAGAAGGCGAGAAGTATGCATTTAATTTATGGTTCAGAGAAAATAGATTTGGAGAAATCAAATGAGTGATATAATTTTAACCGTCATAGAAGACCATACAGTTTATGTTAAAAGAGAAAAACATATCGATGGCGGATACTTGACAGAGTGTGGAATAACAGAAGAAGAAGTTTTAGAGTACATTGAGTCAGATGGCTTAGATGAAGACGAAGAACTACTTCAAGGTGAATACGATGGCCAACTTAAGAGTGAGGCTATCTTTGAAATAATAACTGAGGCAGAGACCATGGACAAGTATGAAGATTACTACTCCGAGAGAAAGGGTAATGTCGAGTATCATTTCGAAATGGGTGGCTTAAATGATAAGTAGAAAAGAGTTTACGGAACAAGTAGAAAGATTACTTGTAGGTAATAAGACGGACATAATGAGTGCAATACTTAGAGTGTGCGAGAATAATAATGTAGAACCCGAAGGTGCGAAACGATTACTTTCTATTCCGTTAAAGGAGAAGTTGACTGCTGAGGCAGAGAAACTAAAACTGATTAACAGAGAGAAGGCAAGTCGTGGTTCACTTGAAAGTTTTATATCAACATAAAGGAAAATATGAATATAATGAAACATTTCATTGATACAATGAAAACGGTGTTGGTCGAAAGAGCAACAGATTTTGACGGCAGAAGTGACAGACCAGAGTACTGGTATTTCACACTATACGCATGTATAGTAGTAGGACTACTGGCGTTAGCAGATAACTTTGTACTAGGATTTACATTCTTTAGTATGTTAGAACCATTTAGTGGAAACAACGACAGTGGAGTGTTAGTAGCATTATTTACACTTGCGACTGTAGTTCAAAGTATATCAGTAACAGCAAGAAGACTACACGACAGAGGTCGTAGTGGTTGGTGGCAGTTAATGTTAATAGTACCAGGATTAAACTTTATAGTTTTCTATTGGTTAGTAAGAGATGCAAAGGACACACCTGAAGCATTAACATATGAGAACCCATTTGGGTTCCGTTATTAAGGAGAAAAATATGAAAGTAGGAAATTTAGTAAGTGTAGTTACCACGAGTGGTGAGTACATTGGTAAATACGCTGAGTCAGAAACAGGACTCAGATTAGAGAACCCACGCATGATAGTGCAAGCGCCTAACGGTGGCATGGGCTTTGCGAAAGGGGTTGCAGTAACAGGTAAAGTGGATCCTGAATACATGCAGATTGATAGTTATGTTTTTGTTTGTGATACAAACGATGATGTAAAAGAAGCTTATATGACCGCATTTTCGGGTATACAAGTACCTAAGAAGAAAAAGATTATAATGAGTAAGTAATGTCGAGTCGTGAAGGATTTGATAGTTATCAGTTATACTTAGGAATTAAATTACATTTTAATTCGGCATCGTATGACTTCATCAAATACAATGGTAAGGTCAAGGCAGACTTACCATCCTTCATGAAACGAAAAGACAAGTATCACTTTGCCAAACTGGCAAGAACATATAAGAGTGAACTACTTGATTTCTATGTTGCCAACCTATCGTTGAAAGATGCATGGGTTGGTGATTTACTAGAAAATGAATCTAAGAAACTCTACTTAGATTGGAAGAAAAGACAACAGAGATTATCTTATCAGTTTGAACAAGACATGATGTATCTACTAAAGAAGAAAACGATACAAGAGGTATTGACTGTAACAAACGGACAACACCCCTATCTACTCAAACAGTTCCTTGGTAAGAACATATCACTAGAGACAATGTGTATACTAGATGATGTAACTGAATTCAGTAAGAAATGGAATAATCTAATATCAGAAACACTGATATATCCAGATACAATAAACAAGATTGACAAGTATAAGTCATTCATGAATTATAACATTAACACCTATAAACAAAAACTCATAAAAATATGCAAGACAACTTAGATATGTTATACTTAGTAGGCAATGGTCCGTCAAGAAAGAATATAGACCTCAAGACTTTTTCAGAGTGGTGGGGAATGAATATGATATACAGAACCCATACTCCAGATATGACATTCATACATGATGTCTCACCTCAGAATGAGATGATTAAAGAAGAGTACTATAAGAGAGGTAAGGTGTGTGTTGCAGAGTGGGAAGAACTCCCTATAGAAATGTGGGACATGATGAGACTAGGATTGCCAGGAGAGTTAGTCGAAACTCGCCTTCCGGACGATGATGCATTCGTGATGCAAGGGGAAGATTATCACGGCGATAACATGAGATGTTATATGATTGGATATAATCGGGCCTATGGGAATAACATAGTTATATATAAGAATGAACTCCTCAAGAATCTATATTGTGGAATGTATGCATTAGGATATGCAGTACACCACGGATACAAAAACATATGTCTAGTGGGTTATGATTCACTACAGTTTAATGAATCTGGCAATGTGTATAGTCGAAAAGACCATCACACATATGCCGATGAGCATAGAGGTACAGGTGTACTAGATATGCAACAATCTCAATTTGTGAGCCTTATAGGACACATAAATAAAGAGTATCCTGAAATTAAGGTTTATTTTAAAAACCCCATTGAAGGATTTGACTTAATCGTGTATAATGAATTATTATCTCGATTTAAAGTCGAAGATAAATGGATTCTAGGTCAAGGCCTAGAGTCTAAAATATAATGCGATATGAATACAATAGGAGAATACAATGTCAACATCGTTAGATAAGCTCAGACAGGCTATGGAGTCTGCATCACCAGCACAAGGTGATAAAAAAACCTACGGAGACGATACTTTCTGGAAACCCGAACTCGATAAGAGTGGTAACGGTTATGCAGTAGTTCGTTTCTTACCAACTCCACAAGGAGATGAGATGCCATGGGTATCTTACTTCGACCATGGTTTCCAAGGTCCAGGTGGTTGGTATATCGAAAAGTCTTTGACTACCATTGGTAAAAAAGACCCTGTAAGTGAATACAACACATCGTTGTGGAACACAGGAATTGAAGCCAACAAAGAAATGGCTAGAAAACAGAAGCGAAGGCTTCACTATGTTTCTAACATCTTTGTAGTTTCAGACCCCAAGAATCCTGATAATGAAGGGAAGGTATTTCAGTACCGATATGGTAAGAAGATTTTTGAAATGTTGAAAGAGGCTATCTCTCCAGCATTTGAAGATGAGTCTGCTATTAATCCTTTTGACTTAAGAGGCGAAGGTGCAAACTTTAAGATTAAGATTAGAAAAGTAGACGGCTACTGGAACTATGACAAATCTGAGTTCGATGCATCAGCGAATCTATTTGAAGATGAGGCGAGATTAGAAAACATCGCTATGTCTACAAAGAGTCTTTCGGAGATTATATCACCTAGTAAGTTTAAGTCCTATGAAGAACTTAAAGAGAAACTCGACAGAGTTCTTGGTCTTGCAGGTGCTGTAGCAAATTCTACTGCTGAATCAATTGCAGACGACATGGAAGAAGTGCCATGGTCTGGAGTTAATACTGAAACAGTAGCAGAAGAACCTGTAATCTCATCAGTAGAATCTACATCCGAAGGAGATGAAGATGATGCGATGGATTACTTTAAGAAGTTAGCTGATAGCTAATTTTCTTAGTAGGGTGTAGTTGTAATATATTATGTGTTTTTTGAATGCAACTACAAACTTCGGCCGTGGATATGGGGGCATCGAAGTAGGGGAAAGGTTATCAGCAAAAGCGGGATAATCGGTACAGAGCGGGTTGCTGTAAGCGTTGGGGCGACTGTACACTTTTTAAGAGAAATATAATATGCCAAATGTAACACCAAAATTAAATCCTAAAACGAGACAAACGGAATCGTTTGATAGTCTGTTGCGGAGATTTAAACGTGCATGTGATAAGGCAGAGATAGTACCAGAGGTAAGACAACGACAGTACTATGAGAAACCAAACGATACTAAGAATCAAAAGAATCAAGATTTAAAGAGACAGAAGAAGTTAAACGCTAAAAGAGCTCTACAGAACCCAATAAGAAAAAGAAGATAATGAAACAATGGCATGGTGGCAAAGGTTCCGAAAGAAGGAACGCAAACGATAAAGCCTATGCTGACGGATGGGAACTTGCATTCGGCAAAAAGAAACCAGAAGTCAAAGCTCGTAAAGAGACACCCTCACACGCATCTACTCAGATGCATTCAGATAAAACGAAAGTTATTCCTAGAAAAGAAAAGTATAAAGATTAAGTGGAGTAGGCGAAGTTGTTATCTTGCCCACCATCTGGAACATATGAAACCGATTCACTAGATGATGAGTTGTTGACATTAGAAACATTAGTTGTTACAGAACCACCACCACTTGATGCGACCTTAAGGTCAGATGTTTCACTTTGAAGATTCGACATAGTATCTCCAGAATTAGCCGCTTCGGCATTCGTAGCTAAACTATCAATCATTGCTTGAGGGTCTTCAATGCCTTGCATGTCAGCTGCAATATTTGTAGCTACTTCGTCACCCTTTTTACTACCCCATAGACCACCAATAAGACTACCAACAATTCCACCGATTAGTGTGCCGACTACAGGTATAACAGAACCAATGGCTGCACCGGCAGCTCCACCAGCCAAGGCGCCACCAAAACCACCTGCACCTTTACCAACTGAACCAGTCATATTAGCTCTGTTGGCTTTAACTGCCATTTCGTATTCTTCTTTAGTCATTGGTCTTAAGTTACCGTCTTCGCCTTCTATGACATTGGCCTTCTTCTCGAAAGCATCTGTTATGAGGTCCATCTTCTTGTCTTGTTGATACGCATCCATACCACTTTCGGCAACGGCACCTAGACCTGGTATTCTCTTAAGTAATTGACCACCAATCTTGCCGGGAGTTAATTTTGGTTTTGCGTTTGGTTTTTTATCTGGTGTTTCGCTTGTAAGGGGCTTTGTGGTTTTTGCTGTGCTGGTTACCTTTGCAGGTCCAATCAGTTTAGGGAATAATTTATGTAGACCATTTCTAAGACCTCGAAAGATTGATGTTACTTTGTCAGTCATCAATGTAGCCGCTCTGGCCAAGGCAGCAACAGCGCCATCTTCGATTGCTTTCCATGTTAAGGCAAGTGCAGCCCCAACAGCAATAAAGGGTGCCAACATGATTAGGCCCCTTAACATTGCATTCTTTATCATTAGTCCTTTTTCAAATGCAGATTTCTTTAGTGTTTGTACTTTCTCAAATAGTTTTTGTTTACCATATTGTGCTTTCTCAAAGACATATTTCTTAGCATTATCCTTTCTCTCTATCAATGAGTTTTTCATTCCGATTGCCGAGTTTTTCGCAAAAGACACTTTCGCCCTTAACTCAGCCTTGTTGTTTGCGACACTTCTTTTACTCCAGAAACGATTATCACTTTTCTTTTGAAGGGCAGTTTGAGCACCTGTGCGTTCCTTTTGCGCTTTAAAAACCTTTCGCTGAGCTGCTACTTGTTCGTCCAAGATATCTGATTTTTGTTTTTGCAATTCTGCACTATGCTGAAATGTAGAATCGCCAAGACTTTGAGCGTCACCGCCATTAATAATCGCATCAGTAATTTCACCCATTGAAATCGGATGAAGTTTTACCCATATCGCTTCTATGTTTGCTCTCTTATCATCGGCAGTTTTCTGTTCTGCTTTGGCGGCATCGACAGCTTCGTCATATTTGGAATCCAGGACTAAATCCTTTCTGCCCTCGATTATAGGCATAAGTTTTTTAAACCCATCCATTAATACTCCTGGTAACTTTCTCATTCTTATGAGACCAGCGCCCAACATTTGGACAGTACCAATCATTACATTGAATACGGCCTGAGCTTTGAATAGACCTGTTTTAAAAGCATTTATAACTGGACCTAAGGAACCAACACCATTTGTCAGTTCTTTCATACCAGAATTAAATCTTTCAGCACCTTGTTCTAAACCCACATCAAACTTGTTAAAGTTTATCAAGGCACCTTGAGTCTTTCTTAATTTATCAAAGGGTTCGATGAAAGTATCAAAAGCTCTTCTAAGACCACTACCCTGTTTCTTGGTCTCTGCTGTCTCATCTTTTTTCTCATCATCTATGGACTTTTGAACTCCTTGTAGACTACCTCCGCCGGAAACATCTTTGAGAAGAGAGTCAGATATCTTCTTGAGACCACCCTTAGATTCTATTTGGCCCTTGAACGTGTTTACATCGGTGTTTCTTTGAAAGATACTAGTTTCTTCTTGATGAACGAGTGCTTCCCTTAAGGTTATAGCTTGACCTTTTAAATGGGTTTCTGTACCTGCATGTGGGTTGGGTAATCTTGCACTCATATAACTATTTATCCTTTCTTTACTTGCCGAACGCTTTTCCTGCTTCAGATATTCCAAATGCACCCAATGTCACAACTACAAACGATGTGTAGATTGTTTCAGATACTTTTAAGTCCATATCCCATGCAAGAGCAGTAACTAAATCAGTGAGGCCGAATACGACCATTAAGAAGAACGATACGAATCCTATGATTGCTTTTTCATTGACATCATTATCATCTAAGAATAATCCACCGAATGTTCTCTTAGGTGGTTCAAGTCCATTTCTCGCTTTGATAGCATCGTCTTTCATCTCCTTGATGACATCTTCCTGTGCATCAAGCTTCTCGATGAGAGCCATATACTTATCTAAATCAATCTCGACTTCATTCTTACTAGTGTCTTTACTTTCGTCACTCATAACTATCTCCTATTTGCTTGCGCCTTCTGGCGTTCTTTTTCTTCTTCAAGATGTTGCATTAACATCTTAATGTATATCTCCCTTTCCCATGGTATCATTGTTTCTAACTCCGACAATGAATACTTATGGTGTTGCATCATCTGAAAGTTAGTTGTATAATAATTAACTAGACTCTCATGCGAAAGGGCCATTAAAAAAAATTATTAATTCCCTCTAACAATAACGAACTCTTCTCCTTACATATAGGACATGAGTACTCTACTCGTTTTTGTAATGTTGGTACAGAATCAAAGTATGCAGAGATTTTTTCAAATTGTGCTACTGTTAAACTTTCGATAAACTCATTAATCTCTGTATCTCTATACTCAGATAACTCGAATACATTCTCATCATCATACAGTCTAACCATACAACCTCTTAGAATGGGTAAAATAGATTCTTGTTCATTTTTATCCTCTATAGACATTATTAGTTTAGTTAAAGGTGGTGCAAGTTCAACAACTAAATTATCGTTTAGTTCTATCTTGTTATCTTCCATACCAGATGTATCTACTGTAATTGTAGACAAGTCAATTTCAACATTAACCATGCCATTACAATCTTCATCTGTTTGACAAATCAAAGGAAGAGTAACACTCTCACCAATTGATTTTGCTCTTATCTGTAAAAACAGATATTCTAAATCAGCAATGGGTAGTTTGTTTGCATCTACTTTGCCATCTGTAACTGATTTAATTAAGTCTAATATACCACTAAAAATATCAGTGCTGTCTTGACTCTCTTTTGCCTGTAAAAGAAAAGCTTGTTCTTTGACAAGGAAAGGTCTATACTTGACCTTTGTTTTGCTGACTGGTAATTCGCATGTATACGAGGGTGCAGTCTGTATTGGTAAACCCATAATGTAGTTCTCCTAACTTATTATATATTATCCAAAAATACCAGCTAATCGAGCCAGTCTATCTTGAAATCGTTGTGTAGTATCGTTCGCTGAGTTTCCACCTTTTCTAAGGTTTCTTACACCGTTAATGATATCTAATAATCTTCTTCCTTTATTTATCCCGCCTGCATTAGGTGGATTTCTGTAATCGGTTGTGAATGTTCTGAATGCGAAAGTACATTCAAATCTCATGATGTCGCCACTCTCAGCACTCAACTCTTGTTGTGCGAAGGCGATTGGATATGCTTCATATAGTTTGTAGACTAATGAGTCTTTATCCGAATTTGTTATGGCTGATATTTCAATCTCGCCAATGTAATCTTGATAGTATGCAAATTGTGGATTGATTGATGTACCTGCCTCGCCTCCTGCAAACACGGATGCCTGCCAGGCTTCGATGACATATCTATCAGCAAATGTTGAATCACATAGAAATGTAAATGATATTTCACTTCCGTCATGTGATAAGTTAAACGGCATCTTTCTAGTTGGTCCGTATTCAGACCAATCAGCAGTCTCTAATTGTCTACCTGGTAATGATGCATTGATACATCTTAATCCCTCAAAGGATGCTCCTGGAAATAGTTTTTCGCAAAAGAAATTTACGGCGAATCTATTTGCTCTTGCACCTTGGTCAAAGTTATATCTAAACTTATCAATATTTAATCTATCAGCCATTTACTTTCTCCATACTCTCTTTGTATACTGTTTTTGAATTCTGTTTTTGCCATTGGGCAACTGGTAACATTGCCATTGCATCCCAATGGTCAGGAGTTACCTCTAATGGTCTACCATAAATTTGAGTTGTCAGATATCTTTTGTAACAAGCTTTATAGTATCTCAATTTTGGTATAGCTTCTAGCAACTCTTGGGTCATATTGATTTTTGTTCTCATCAATCTTCCATGTTCACCTTCACCATCGAGGTCATCTTCTGGTTCTAACATCTCATACTTATATAATTCATACAAGAATCTAACACGAATTTTAGGTGGTAGATAATGTAGATTTAGTCCAATGAATCCGTCTTGTTTCATTTCTAATATAAACACTAAGGGAAATCTATCCCAATATGGAAGTTTCTTTTTAGTTTTCGCATCATAGAAGAACAAATACATTCTTCCTTCTAGATATCTTCTTCCTGCCAGTTTCTTTAAACTACTTTGTCTGTAAAATGCCTCAGACGAAAGTTTTAATGTCGTAACTTTTTGTCTAAACCATGTTAGACTTTCTAAAGAACGAGCCTTCAATCCTGATGGACTTTCGTTCTGTAACTGTTGTAATAGACTTTCCATGCCTATTATTTATGTCAAATTTTATATATACTGAAGTTTTCTTTTTCGATTCTTTCAACTGACTCGGGATAAAGGCCCAAAATCTCCAGCAGGTCAATCGCTTTTAGAGTGTAGTCGTTTTTGGTTTCAATTGCCACACCTGTTGAACCTTCGGTTCTAACATATGACATAACATCATCGTCAGCTTTGCCACGCAACACGGGAAGTTTCCAATCAAACATCGCACGAATCAAATCTACACAACCGGCAATACTAGGTCTGTCTTCTTGCATGTGAACTTCCAGTATATTACCGTCAACATTTGCAAAGAAAACTGTTTTACCTTCTACGGTGAAGATATCTCGCCATTCCTTGAAGCGGAGAGCCGCTTTGTTTTTAAAATGCCCTACATTATCCCACATAACTATCTTCTCCGTTCTCGCTTTTAGATACCATAACGCATGTATACGAGACATGCCAGGATGAACGAACATATGTATGTTTTCGGTGCGAGCTTGCATGGTAGAATCTAATCCTACCGTTCTATATTGGTCAATAAGATACATTATCTTACTACAGTGATATGATTCATTGTCTAATATGTTTTGTGTTACATCACTGAGAGTTTTTTGAGTTATCGGTGTACCATTTATGTTATCAAGTAATTTAGTTACTGCTGTTTGTAATATCGAATCATTGTATCTGCCGTTGTTCTCACCTATCATGTTCTTTTCCTCGCACTCACCTAAGGTAACGAGATAGGGTACGGATGAGTTATTAGATATCCACTCGTAATATTCTTTCACTTCAACATCTAGTTCTGATATTTCTTCTTCAGTCAAATCATGATAGTGAAAGTGTCGAAACTTTTTATATTTGTTATCTTCTATATTGTCATCTTCAAACATTCTGTATATACTCCTCGACTCTTTTCAGGTCTTCTATTGTGTCTACTGAAAGACCGTCATCTTTCACTTTGGTCATTCTAACTCTTAATCCGTTTTCTAGATATCTCAACATCTCTACTGATTCTGATTTTTCATTCTCACCTACAGTCAAATTAGGAAACATTTCTAACATGTCTCTATCGAATACATACAAACCTAGTTGTTGTTTATTTGATATTGGTAATCTTGAATAGTGTAATGCATAAGTCTTAAGAAGTTGTGGTGTCCCTATTGCAACCTTCACCACATTCTTATCATGCAGTTTGTAGTCATCGTATATATCGACATATGCATTCGATACACCGTCATTATGATTCTCTATGAGTGTGTCAATCGCATCTGGATTGATAAGAGGTTCGTCTCCTTGTATGTTGACAAAGACTCTTCCTTCTAGAAACTTTATTGCTTCGGCACACCTATCTGTACCTGTCTTGAGGTCTGGGTTTACTATCATTTCCACAGGCATTGTCAACCCCTGGCAGTAAGAATATATTCTCATGTCATCTGTAAGTACCACAACAGTGTCTAAGTTTTTGCATTTCATTGCCTGGTCATAGACTCGTTTAATCATAGGCACACCATCTATCTCTGCTAGAGGTTTACCAGCGAATCTACTTGAGTGCCATCTTGCAGGTATTAAACCTACGGTAGTATGAGTTGTTCTATGTGACTGATTGAGACTTCGCATTTTACTTTTCCGTATCCATAATTAACATGTATAAATTTGATGCCTGCTCTTTGGGCTGCATCATAATCAGTTTGCATATCACCAATGTAATATGTGTCGCAAGGGTCAACATTGCACATCGCCATGCAGAATAAGAGTTGGTCTGGATTGGGTTTACCTCTTAGTCCTGATTTTGGACTTACAACATAATCGAATTCAGGTAAGTCTTTTATCATCTCTTGGGTTCTATTTGCATCCTTTGAGGTGACAACTGCGATTTTGAATCCGTCTTCTTTGAGTGAAGTTAATGTTTCCTTTACGCCTTGGTATATAGTGACATCATCAATGTGACTTAATGATGCATTGTCATAAGTCTTTTTGATAGCATCATGATTTGTCATGATACCGATTTCTTTTAGTATGACCTTAAACGGTTTGCCGACATGTTTAAAGTATTCTTCAAATTCTTGTTCTAAGTTATGTTCTGCTTTGCATGATGTCCAAGACATACGCATGTTCTCTTTTGAGTCGATGAGTACACCATCGAGGTCAAACATATATAGTTGTTTCATTTTTTTGCCTTCTTAGGAACTAAGTGGTCTTCTGTTAATATTCTGAACGCAAGCTTTCTTTCAGCACAAAACTCTTCGGCCGCCTTGAATTTGGATTGATTGACTGCGTAATTAGATACTTCTGTTAGGTATCGTTTGGTTTTTCTTTTAGGTTCTTTCGGTGGCGAAAGATACTTCTTAGGTTTCACTTCAATAATCTCACGAATTATCTTACCTTCTCTATTCTTATACTTAATGTAGAAGTCTGGAAAGTATCTATGCACTCTATTATCAAGGGGAGACTTGTAAGGTATGATTACTTCCTCGCTTCCCCATTCTAATATAGCGGCGCTAACATCGCAATATACCATGAATCGTCTCTCCCAAAGCGACCTGTAAAAGATTCTTGTTGGGTCTCCTTTATATTTTTTGTAGTTCTTTGGTTTGAACCGTCCACTGTATGACATAAATAACTATATTAAAGATTAATCTAAGAGTATTTATATGGCCTATATCGACAAACTCCTGAACAAGTTCAACAAAGCTAAGAACGCAATTAACAGCATTAAGGGTATTCAGAGTAAAATTCAAGCAATAAACTACACATCAGCTATAGATGCATTGGGTATAGAGAAGGACGCAGCTAAACTTCTTATAGAAACGAGACGAACTACCCTAGAAACTCAACTGGGGTCTAAGGGTATGGCCGCAAATCATTCTAAATCGCCACCAGAAATTAAAGGCGCAGATTTGATTTATCCTTATCATGACAAATTGGAAAACTACATAGTCTTTGACATTAGACCAAGAAGACCTAGAGGAGAGTTTGTAGCTCATCCTGTTCATTCGTCAAGAAGTATAGCATTGTATATTCCAGATGCACTCATATCACAAGCAAGTGTTGGGTATAGAAATGAAGGTATAAACACATTCCAAAGAACAATAGATAACTTAATGGAAAATATGGAACTCTCAGGCGACTTTGCTGGTCAAGCACTTGAAGGCGCTAAGAAAATGGGAACAAAATTTGTACAGAATGCCTTGAATACTATGCAAGGTGGATTAAGAAACTTAAAAAGAGGCCGTGCTAGTAACCCTCTACAAGAACAGATGTTAGATGGTGTTCCGTTTAGGTCATGGGACTTTACATTTGATTTCTGGCCACAGTCAGCATCTGAAGCTGAAATAGTAAATGGAATCATTTATGCATTCAGAAGTTCTATGTTACCAGATGCTTATTCTGAAAGTTTTGATATAACTAAACCCGGCGAAGGCGTTTTTGGTAAAGATGCAGGTGGTATGAAAGAGGTAATAAAAGATGCAGACTTAAATGCAAGTTACTTTAACTATCCAAATGTATTTGATATCTCATTCGAGGGACCAATTGGTGGTAAAGTTGATGGGTTCTTGCCTGCGGTATGCACAAACGCACAGGTAGATTATACTGGTGGTCAAAAATTCTCAACCTTTGCAGATGGTCAACCCGTTCACATTCAATTAACTCTCAACTTCTTAGAGATTAAAACTCTTACTCTTGGTAACTATGAATCAATTAGTAATGGATCCAAATTATTTTCAGAATACCAGAAACCCACAACCTCAGACACAACCCATAACAGAGAATCCTTAACTATGGGTGATATAGACCAACCTACACCACCTGAAGGAGGATAACAATGGCAGATAAATTTTTCAGTAATTTTCCGGAGATAGAGTATCAACTTGCTGATGGTAAGATTGTATACATTAAAGATTTTTTTAGAAAGTCTAAGATTGAACGAGAATCAGTAAGTGCATTAGTCGAATATGAACTCTTTACATTGTCGGATGGAGAGAGACCAGATACACTTGCAACTAAGTTGTATGGTAATAGTAATCTACATTGGACATTCTTTCTCGTCAATGATATAGAAAACTATTATGATTGGCACAAAGATGTTGGAACATTTGAAAGATACATTGACAAAAAATATCCAGGTCAGTATGCTATAGGAGATGCGACTACTGATATAGTATCTGCTAAAGCATTCATTTCAGATACATCCCACAAGTTTCTATTGGGCGAAAAAGTCACAAGTGCCTCAGCAGAAGGAAGAATCATAACTGTTGAACCTGAAAAATTCAGAATCGCAATTGAAAATGTTACTGGAAGTTTTGTTGCAAATGAAGCCATAACAGGTACAGTATCAACAAACTCATTCACACCAACAACCGTCATCAATCATAGAGATGGTGTAAAGTATTATAAGAACACAAGTGGTTTAAAAAGAAATACTGCATTAGCAGGATACACATCAACATCATTATACAATGACGAGTATGATGCAAACGAAACAAAGAGACATATAAAAATCATTTCACCAGCAATTATAAATAACATAGTGAGAAGATTTGAAAAAGTAATGACATCATGAGTACAAATTATCAACAAGGTGAACTTGTTGTTGATGCGGTAACTATAGTTAATTCTGAACAAGAATCTGTAGATATACTTGCCCTAACATCAAACATAACCATATACGAAGCTATCGATAAACCATTTTTATCTGGTCGTATATCTGTTGTTGATGGACTAGATATGATTAAGAACTACAAACTAGTGGGACAAGAATCACTCACAATCAAAGTAAGACAAAGAGAACACGTTGGTGACGAAATGTCTGCACCAGACTTCTCAATAGATAAAGTATTTAGAATCTATAGTGTGTCAGACATAAAAACTGTTGACCAGAATACCAAAACTTATGTTTTGAATTTTGTAGACCCCAAGTACTTTATATGTCAAAAAACAAAACTCAGTCAAACTATTCGTGGTTCATACTCAAACATGTTACTACAAATTCTAGAAGAGAATGCAGGTTTCAAGAAACTTCCTAAAACTGCATATGACCAATGGGAAGAAACAGTACCCGAACATATGCAAGTCGTTATTCCTAACTGGAATGTAAACAAGTTCATAAGTTTCGTATGTGAGAATGCAGAACTTAAGGGCAACACCAGTTGGAAGAATAGTATGTTCTTTTATCAAACAATAAACGGTGAATTTAGATTTGATAGTTTTCAGAGTATGACCGCAAGAGAATTTCCAATTGGATTCGATTGTTATCCGAGAAACTCCCATGCAAATTCAGAAGGTGAAAACCTTAATGCAGAGTTTACAGGTCTCAATACACAAATACTTGGTTACGATGTGCCACAAAGATTCAACACACTTAAGGGTGTAACTTCAGGTGCATATGCATCAACACTAAAAACTTATGACCCGATTAGAAAGTTAGAAGAAGAGAATGTATACTCTATAACAGAAGTGTTCAAAAGAGGAAATGATTCAGGTCATGTATCTAAGTTTCCTATGATAAGAACATCAGAACCCGAAACAATTTATAAGGCAGAGGAGTTACTAAGTGGCAATGACGATCCAGAATTTTCTGAAGATACTATAACTCTTGCACCAGATGTCTCTTATGATTCCTTCACTATGCATAAAGTTAATATGACAAATGCATTTTCAGATGAAGCCAAGTTAATTGATGCGACAAACGATAAGAAACAACTAACTCAACAGAAAGGACAAGAGTATAGAGATACTGGACCTTTAGAAAGAAAGGCATTGTTATCTATGTTCGAACAAAATTTAGTTAGGGTTGTTATACCATTTAGAAGTGACATGTCAGTAGGCACTATAGTTAAATTAACTCTACCGACTGCTGAACTGAAAGATGATGAGGCCTCAGGAGATAAAATGATGGATAATAGATATCTGATAGGAAAAATTACCATGAGTATAAATCCATTAAAGAATTCAGGAAGACTAACATTACAAACCATAAAAGAAAGTTATGGTGCCGATATCGGAACATACAAACCATTGCTTGAGGGCAGAGGACCAGAGGCGACATAATGGATTGGTATTACGGAATAATAGAAGATAGAAATGACCCATTAAAGATTGGTCGTGTAAGAGTTCGTGTTCATGGTTGTCATACAGACGACAAAAGTAAAATAGGTTCACCAGATTTACCTTGGTCACATGTTATCATGCCAGTAACAAATGCTGGTCTTGGTGGTTTCGGTATTCAACATTCTCTCGTAGAGGGTACTACTGTATTCGGTTTCTGGAGAGATGAGGACATGCAAGACTTTGTTGTCATGGGTGTTCAACAAGGTATCTCACAAAAAGGATATAAAGAAACCATAACAGATGAACTGATAGATAACAGTGTCGACAAGGGTTTCAATGACCCTAGAAGAAAACTACAATCAGATTATGATACTACCGCAGACGGAACCAATCCGCCAGGTGATGCTAAAAGACCAAACTCGCTATCACTTGCACTAAAAACTTCACCACATCTACTTAAAGATTCCGGTATAAAATACGATGGCAAAGGTTCAGTTAGAACAGAATTTACAGAGGCAGAAAAGACACTGCCTTACTATCCCCTAGTTACAGATGCAACAGACTTAAATATATTTTCAACAGGCGATGCAAAATACGATGACAGAGATATGTCCGAGTATATCACAAAAGCGACATCTAATGCAACCCCTATGTATCCTTTCAACAAGGCTTTGTATACTGAGTCTGGTCATATAATAGAACTAGATGATACAAGGGACAATGAAAGAATATCAATAGAACATAGAACAGGCACCTTCTATGAGATAGATAAAGATGGTAATGAGATTCATAGAGTAGTCAATGATAACTATACAGTTATATGTAAAGATAACGAACTCTATGTTGGTGGTAAAGTAAACATAAAAGTTCTTGGTGATGCAACTGTAGATATCGGAGGTGATGCAAAGATAGATGTTAAGAAGACACTAACAATTGACTCAAGAGAAAAGATGACTTTAAGTTCAGGTAAAGAAATCGAAATTACTTCAGCAACTGTATCAATTAATGGTGCAGAAGTTAAACTTAATTCATAATGGCTATTACACTAAAAGTTCCAAGTGCTTTCGCTTGTCCAAATGATGACATATTCTCTCTACCAACTAGAGAAGATTTAATCAATGCTATAAATGATATTGCAAAGATACCAAGTCAGTTAAGAGCTGAGGCTGTAAAAATTAAAGATGAACTCACAGCAGAAGCGCAAGAACAGATAGATAAGATATGTGAAGACATAGAAAAGTTTATAGAAACTATATCTGAGATATTGAGTCCATATTGGAAGAAAGGTCAAACTCGTAATTGGCAGAAAGAGGCAAGAGATGCCATTACAGAATTTATACAAGAGTTTCATATCTATATACCAACTAAGATTGCAGAACTGATATCAAAACTTATACCCGTATCATTGACTCTCAGTCTCTTCGGGTTGACAATAGATTGTCTTAGATTGTTCGACCCAGCATATCAAAAGGAACTACAAGACCAGATAACAGGAATAACAAAAGAACACTTAGACAAACTTAAAGAATTAAAAGAAGATTTAGAAAAGGGTGTAATGACCCAAGAAGAGTTTAACAAAAAATTAAAAGAACTGAACGAGAAGAAGAGTCTGATTGTTAATAAATTCTTTGCATTGATTCCAGAAAACATTAGAGGATTCGATGGTGATTTTGGTGTCAAGTGTGACGAGTGGAAAGGAAAGATGACTTGGCAATACATTAAAACTAAGATACAAGAATTCTTAACTGGTGGTATACATGCAGTCTTCGGCAAGTTGATTGACAAGTTTGATAAGATATGGGATGCATTAGGTTTGCCTAATCTCGTAGCTCTATTTACTATGGACGTTCCCGCTCTAATCGATGCGGCTATAAAATCATTCAAAGAGAAGAGAGATAAGTTAGTAGAGAAACTAAAAGACCCAGATTTATTAGGAAAGGCCAGAGATAAACTACTAGAAGAGATTCGTGGTGTGAACGATAAGATACTGAGTATATTAGATGAATTTAGTATTTTTGGTTTTGATATTGCAAAGATTATAGGTGGCAAAATAGATGAAACTATAACCTCTATAGAAGATAAGATTTGTGAGATTAAAATTGCATTCGAAGACTTCAAACAGAACTGGCAAAAAAAGTTACTGTTTGAGTGGGTAACGATAGTCAAGAAGTTTTTCAGTGCAATAGGATTAGGTAAAATTTTCGACTTTATGTTTTTCACTCTATGCGACTTACTGAAACTGATTGGTTTCCCTCCATCGATACCCAAGATAGCTGCAATTGCAGGTTTCGCTAGTATAGTCGGTACTACACCTAAAGTCAATACATATGTTCCTGATAAAGGAGATGATAGTGGAGTCAATTTTAAGAACGGAGAATGGGACGGCATTGATGGTTCACCGAGTGAGACAAAATCATTTGATATTCCTGTCGCATCAGGAGACACAAGAGTCTTTAAAGATGGTGTAGAATTAGAGATAATAACAAACTATACAGTATCGGGTGGCAAAGTGATTTTCAATACGGCACCTTTATTAAACGAAAGTGTATCAATACTGAAAATAGTTTCAGTCTGACTGAAAATTTAACAAACGGAGATGTATAAATAGATATATGGCAAATCTAAATGACTACTCAAAACCTAACTCTAAGGTAAATGCTACTAAAGACATCTATGCAGACTTGGATATTATGTTTTCTGCTAATCCTATCTCAGGTGATATCACAACAAAGAAGGATTCAGATGCAGTTAAGAGGTCAGTAAAAAACATTTTGTTGACTAATCACTATGAGAGACCATTTAAGCCGAACTTTGGCGCTAACTTAAGAGCAATGTTGTTTGAATTAGACGGCATTGGCGCAAAAAAGAGAATAAAAAAGAACATAATTAAGACCTTATCGATACTAGAACCAAGAATCGGTAGTATTAGAGTAGATATAAGCGAAACAGAGTCTAATAATATAGATGTAAGAGTAAGTTATATCATTAGAAATGGTCTAAACCAATCAAGTGTAGATTTTAAAGTAAGTAGGGTACGATAATGGCAACAAACAGTTCACAAATAAACGCAACCGATTTAGATTTTGATACTATCGCAGAGAATATCAAAACATATCTAAAGGGTCAAGAGAAATTTAAAGATTACGACTTCGAAGGTTCTAATATGTCAGTTCTAATTGACATGTTGGCATATGCAGGACACATTGGTGGTCTAAATTTAAACCTTGCAGCCTCAGAGATGTTTTTAGACTCAGCACAACTCAGAAAGAATGTAGTATCTCGTGCAAAAGACTTAGGGTTTACTCCTGCATCTGAAAGGGCATCGACTGCTCAACTAGAAATCAAACTGAGTAACATTAGAAACGCAGACCAAAGTACGCCGACAGCGAATGATATGACTATATTTAGAGGACATAACTTCGCTACATCATATGATGGCGTATCATATAACTATGTTTGTGCATCATCTAAAGTACCTACTAGAGACGGCAACATATTTACATACAGTCCAGTAGATATCATTCAAGGACAATACATAACAGATTCATTTGTCTTTGATACCCAAATTAAGAACGCAAAGTTTGTAGTATCTAATTCAAGAGTTGACAAATCCAGATTAGAAATATCTGTAAACTCAAATGGTGTAGTATCTAAGTATGCTTTATCAACAGATGTATCAACTATAGTAAGTGCATCTCGTGTATTCTATGCACAAGAGAACGAAGAAGGATTCACTGAGATATACTTTGGTGATGGCGTGTTGGGTGCAGCTCTAAAAGATGGTGATGTTATTAACGCAACTTATATTGCAGTAGATGACATTCATGCCGATGGTGCAAAACTATTCAGTATGATTAATAATGTTAATGGATTCTCAAACGCTAGTATCACGACTTTGGTTGTTTCGGGTGGTGGTGCAGAGAAAGAATCTATAGACTCAATCAAATTTAAAGCAACAAAGTTCTATACATCTCAGAACAGACTGGTAACACTGAATGACTACAAAGCAAAGGTCAGTGAGTATTACCCGAACGCAGATGCAGTTGCAGTATGGGGTGGAGAAGATAATGACCCACCTGAGTATGGTAAAGTATTCATAACACTTAAACCTCAGAACGCAGACTATCTATCAGTTTCAGAAAAGTCAGTAGTACAGAACAAGTTAAATCAATTAAACATGTTGACTGTTAGACCAGTAATTATAGATGCAGAAATAGTTAAGATTCTATTGACTACTGTATTCAAATACAATGCCGCTGATACTACATTATCAAAAGGAGAATTAGAGACTATCGTAAGAAGTTCTATAGTTGCTTTTGATAATACAAATTTAAACAACTTCGACAGTATATTCAGACATTCAAATCTTGCTAAGGCAATCGATGAGACGAGTGTATCTATACTATCGAACATTACGAATGTTAGATTACAAAAGAGAAAACAAGTTAAGATAAGTTTCTCTGAAGGATTTAATGTTCTATTTGGAAATGGTTTTTATCATCCACATGACGGTCATAATAAGGCGTCAGGTGGGGTTTTAACCTCAACAGGTTTTAAGGTCGATGGCGATACCGTTAATACTTACTTCTTTGATGATAATGGTTCTGGTTTAGTCAGAAGATATTCAGTCAATAGTGGTACAAGAGTTTTCGCAGACCTAAGTGCTGGCACTATAAATTATGCCAGTGGAAAAATTTCGATTGATGCCATCAAGTTTACCTCAACAGTAAACAGTGACACATCGATAGACTTCACCGTTGTACCCTCAAGTTCAGATGTTGTTGCAATTAGGGGTTCCCTAATTGACATCAGTGTTGACGACATTAAGGTAACAGCAGAAGTCGACACCATTAGTAGTGGTGAAAGCAGTGCTGGGGTAGGATTTGTTTCTACTTCTAGTACTAATTATTAAAAAAATATGAAACAAGTGGTCACGGTTTATGCCGTGAGTAGTTTCCCATTTAATTGGATTATAGGAGGAAAATTAAAATGGCAGATAAGAAAATAACAGCATTAACAGAGATAGCGGCAGGTGATGTCAACAGTGTAGATTTACTACATGTGGTTGATAACCCAGGCGGGACTCCGGTTAATAAAAAAATGAGTTTGGCTAGAATGTTTAACAATCTACCAACTTACATTGCATTTGATGATGTTGAAGCATTGACAACTGGAACAGCGATTAGTGTCACTAAAGCTGTAACACAAATCAATATGGCTAGTGTCAGTGGTGACCAACAGTTCACCCTTGCAAGAGGAACATCAGTTGGACAAATCAAAGTTATCGTAAGATTAGATGACGGCGATACAGACAATTGTGATATCACGGTAACTGGTTGGACAGACTCTACAGTCGCAGCCCCTCAGATTCTTTTAGAAACTGGTGGTGCAGTAATTTGTATTGCTCTAGGTTCAGAAGGTTCATTGACTTGGCATCCACTCTCAGTAGTTGGTACTAATTCAGTAGTAGCTGGTATCTAATACCAAATAGGATTTATAGATGGCACATGAAAAACATATTGTAGATAGATTATCTACTCGACTACCAAGTCTTCTTCCTGAGTATATCAGAGATGAGGCACCAGTATTTGAGTTGTTCCTACAATCGTATTTTGAGTATCTAGAATCCGAAATCATAGTCCTGACATCGAAAGGTGAATTAACAGGAATAAGATTAGAGGACGGTACCTCTCAAACAGCGTCAACGATTCTGATTGAAGCAGGTACCGACACCTCGGCTCCCGATATATTAACATCTAGAATAATACAAGAAGGAGTGACAGAACCGTTTACAGTGGGTGAATACATCTACGGAAACAAAAGTGGTTCAGTCGCAAAAATTAAAGTTATTAATGGACTAACATTAATAGTTGACACTATATCAGGTACAGGTTTCTCACCAACAGAAACGATTGTAGGAAGAGATAGTTCTCAAACAGGTACTATATCAACATACAAAGAGAATTCAGTAGTAGCAAATAACAGACTACTAGACTATTCAGATATAGACCAAACATTGGATACATTTTTACAATATTTCCAAAAAGATTTTATACCGTCTCTTGATTTAAAAGAGACACAAAACCCAAGATTAACTCTTAAGAACATAGGCACCCTATACAAACAAAAGGGTACTGCTGATTCAGTCAAGTTCTTAATGAGATTACTATATGGTGAAGATGCCGAGATAAAATATCCGATAGATGAAACAGTATTTGCATCGGAATCAGGATACATCGAAGAAAGAAGATTGGCTATTGCCATGGTTAGTGGCGCACCAAAGAGTAACGATAGAATAAGACAATATGATGTTTCAGATGCTACTATAGTAACAGCAGAGGCAATCGTAGAACAAGTATCACCTATAGATTTAGCAAACAACATATACTCACTCTCTATTACGAGAGAACATAGGGGTGTATTTGAATTCAATAAATCAGCAACAGTATTAGACAGAGATGGTGTTACTACATATACAGGAACCGTTCAAGGTATCATATCAAAAGTTGATGACACCGAAGGTTCTATATACTTTGAACTAGAAGATAATTCTGGTGAGATACTAGACGAAGACGGAAATGGATTACTACACGAAGAAACCTCAACTGGTTCTATGTATAGTCCAGCAGATTTTGTAAACTTCACTGGTGGAAAATTAGATACAGATGTAAATAGAGCTACATCAAACATAACAGAATTGTCGAGAGGTCCGGTAGAACATATCTACATAGATTTATCTGGCCAAAACTATACTGGCGGAGAAATAGTTGTCTTTGACGATGCAAGTTCCGGTGGTAATGGTGCAGAGGCCGTCATTGGTGCAGTTGGTGATGAGATAATACTAGAAGATGCGATGTCAGATGAACAGTTTGAGATAACCGCAACTGCAAACCAAACAGTATTTGGTGGTGTAATACAAACAGGCGATAGATTCGACAATGTATTAGATGACCATGGTTTCCCAATATCTATTAATAGATTTCATGGTGCATGTGAAGTTCACATTGACGGCATAGTTCAGTCGCAATCAACATATACTATAGAACCACAAAAGATAACATTCACAACAAATCCTAATTTGTCTGGTGGAGAAAGAGTAGAAATATTTACAGATAAGAGTAGAGTCTTATACGAAGACGGTGACGAGATGTTACTTAATGCCTATCAGAACACTGTAGGCGGCTCTATTATATCAACAGACCAAAGAGTACGAAGAGTTCAGATAACAAATGGTGGCGCAGGTTATTCAACATTGCCATCCGTATTCCCAGGTGGTTATCTATACTTCAAAGATATCACAGGATATCAACAAGGAGAAATTGTTACTGGTGCAACATCAAATGCAACAGGTACAGTTCTTAGATTAGAACCAAAGACTAATAGACTTGTAATCAAAAGGTCATCTTCTGATACTGGTATTTTTGTCAAGGGCGAAAACGTAGTCGGTAGTAATTCTTCTACCAATTTAGTTTGTACTACTGCAAAAGTTACAGAAGGTACAGGTGGTAAATTCTATGCATGGTCATCTAAGATTGGTGGTGTTGAAAAACTAACATTATCTAATCAAGGTAGTAAATTTGATGCTAATGCAGTACTAGATGAACTTACATCTATGCATAACATGTTGGTAACTACTCCTTCAGGTACACCAAACAAAGGTGTAACAATTACTGGTGTTATCTCTGGTGCAACAGCGCAAGTAGAGTCATATGATAATATCAGAAACATACTTAAATACACTAATCTTGTTGGTATGTTTATCAACGATGAGAAAGTAACCTTTGAAAGTACAGACAGTTTCTTAATTCTTAAGAATGACCCGTACACTGCAAGAGGTAAAGTTGCTGGTGAGGGTATTGTAAATGACAATTTCTTGAGTGATAAAGGTTTCTTATCTTCTAAAGTCGCAAATATACATGATAGTAAATTCTATCAATCACACTCTTATGTCATTAAAGTTGGCGAGAGTATTAATAAGTATCGTTCAATAGTTAAAGACCTAGTTCATCCATCTGGTCATTTATTCTTTGGTGAGGTTGCACTTAAATCTCAACTCTTAGGATCCTCTAAATCTGGTGTCAAAGATATACCATTTGATGTGAACGAAGAAAACAAAATGGGTATAGTTTCAACCAAGTTTGTTCCTACAATTGTCATTCAGGCTTACCCTACAGACAATGTATTAATGGAAGAATCTACTAGAGATGTACCTGTAAGATTAGAGACTGAAGATAATCATCTATTAGAGAACGAAGACTCAAGAGAGAACAAAGCACATCTAAGTAAAGAAACTCTCATGTTATTCCACACAACTTCAACTGAAGTTGATAATCAGATAATGGTCACTCAATATAAAGAGGCATCAGGAATAAATGCATCTACTAATGGTCTTAGAGTTCACGGTGGAGAGATTAAAGGTGCAGGTCACTTAAACATTCTAAACAGAAAAGAGTTCATAACAACTGCATTAGATACTAAACTAGACAATGACCCAAGTACTGTAGCATCAACCAAGAGACCAACAATAACAGAATTCAATACATTCATACAAAAATCTCCAAGAAGAGATGGCGCTGTGACTGTATTAAATCTCGAAACAGCAGACCACGATTACTATGTAAACAATACAGATGTTCCTTTAACAAGTGAATTTGGTAATATTGCAATAAGACCTGCTGACTCAGGTAAAGTATTCCAATTATGGCAACCGTCAGAAGAAATATTGATACTTGAAGATGGAACTAAAATACTAAACGAAGAACCTTTAAACTATGTAAGACTCGACCCATTTGATAGAGATTTACATGGCGAAAAGATACTAATGGAAAATGGCGAAGGTAGTTTCTTATTAGAAGATGATACTGTACCTGAGACTAGAGAACATTTCGTAACTGAAAGGTCCATTGAACTAGACAATCCTTACATGTACATGGAAGATAATTCTAGAATAGTATTCGAAGACGATGTTGTTTTGATAGACGAAGAATCTGGTGAAGAAGTTCACACAT
>Ga0308011_10000298_pt1 | contig 27306 bp, 33 predicted proteins | sample Neamet177_FD_203144 | JGI IMG/M metagenome (GOLD analysis project Ga0308011, IMG submission 203144) | Marine microbial communities from water near the shore, Antarctic Ocean - #177 | ecosystem: Environmental > Aquatic > Marine > Unclassified | place: Southern Ocean | collected 2014-07-25 | reverse complement strand
AGATGGCTATAGAAGCATATGAAGATGACTATGGTGAAGTTAGTGACCAAACTGCTAACAAATGGTATGAGGTGACAGCGTAATGAATAAGTTACACCTAAAAATACAAAAAGGTCAGTTCCAAGATATGTTTTCTACAATGCCTTACAAAGTAACTACATATTATGATTATGTGTTAGATTTCTATTTTGATACTAGAAAAGAAGCACAAGCATTTATTGATCACAGCAAATTCATGGATAGATGGCATAAAGAATACGGAACAAAGTTAGAGGAGACAGCGTAATGATTACAAATAGTGATGTAAAGAAAAAGTTTAGAGAACTGTGTATTGATATTCATAATTCAGACGGTGGTTATAGCGGAACTGACAGTTGGTTTTATGATTGGGTTGAATATCAAAATATTCAAGCCTTAAGTGTTAGTAGAAAATATGTTAATGAACAACTTGAACATAAGATAAATGCAGGTTCAATCATTGGTAATATATATTGGATGAAAAAGCCACAATGGTTAAAGGAGGAGACAGCGTAATGGTTAATATTGGAGATACTGCATATTTGTTTGGAAAGCCTCAAGGTGTTGTTGAAAAGATTAATTACTATAAAAATGGAAATATCAAGACAATAGTATACAAGAATAGATCTGGTATTGAAACAGACAGAGTTACTGTCAACCCAAGAACCCTAGATGAGAAATTATATCCAACTACATTTAAGAAGGAGACCGCGTAAAAGGCAAAAAGGCCACATAAATACTATTGTAATAGAGTCTCAGTAAAAATATAAATTAACTACCATGGGTTAATTAGTGTATTAAAGCTGTCTTTTAGCATCTAAAACCTACATTATTGTACTAATAGTGTGGGTTTTTTTACAGGCTTAATAAATTAGCCTTATAAATTCTAGCTAAATATCCTTCTAAGACTGGCCAAATCAGCCGCTATATCACACAAAAAAGGATAAATATTTTTACTGTTGACACGGCGGGGGTTCCGTTTCTAATGGTCACCTGGGCGTTAGACTTCCTTGTTGAGCCCAGGTGTTTTAATGAAGATCTTAAACGGATAAATAACATTGTAAAACAAAACAACAAGGAGAACAATAATGTTAAAACAATCAGAAATTATTAGCTCACCAGAAGTGCAAAGTGAGACAGCTAAGTTAATTAAAAGTATCACAACCCTGTCTAATCTAGTATTAATATACCTTACCATTACGTGGGGATACCTTGGATTAGAGTTCATATTAAGGAGTATATTCACATAATGCCAGCAGCAGAATATAACATAACCGTATCTCAGAACGCAGACTTCACTAGAAGTTTTCAACTTAAAGAAGCAAATACAATAGTAAACTTAACAGGTTACGCATTTGCTGGAAAGATTAAGAAAAACTTTAATGAAACATCAGGCACAGACTTTACATCAGCAATTACTAATGCAGCAAATGGACTGTGGACAATGACTTTAACAGACGTTCAAACCACAGCGTTATCACCTGGTGATCAAGTGTATGACATTGTAATGACAGATGCCAATGGAATTAAGACCAGATTGTTACAAGGTAAAGCATACGTCAGTCCTGGAGTAGTTTAACATGAGCACATATACAATACTTCCTAAGGATGACAATGACTTAGCGGTAACGCTAACCACTGATGATCAGAGTCAAGTAATAGTTGTAGACAGTGCAACTCAACAAGTAACCGTCACAGAGAACACAATAGTAGTAAGCGTTCAAGCCGGTACCACAGGTTCATTAACCGTAGACAGTGTCAATACTAAGACTGGAATAGTTGTCCTTAACACAGATGATATCCTTGACACTACTCAAACAAACAAATACTTTACAGCGGCAGCAAGTTCAACTCAATTTAATGTTGACTTAGCAACCAAGACAAGTGACAACCTTACAGAAGGTTCAACCAATAAGTATTCAACAGATGCCAATATTAGATCAGCTATCTCAGGCGTTGGTGACATTAACTTTAGTCAAGCAACAGGAGAGATATCATTTGATGGAAGCAGTCTTGTAACAAGTGTTAACGGACAAGATGGAGCCGTTACTTTAACTACATCCAACATAGCAGAAGGTAGTAGACTATATTATACTAACGCTAGGTTTGATGGACAGTTAGCAAGCAAGACAACAGACAATCTTACTGAGGGTGGAAGTAGACTATACTTTACTAATCCAAGAACACAAACTCAGATAACACTAAACACAGAACAATTTATTAAAGCTGGTTCAACAGAAACACTAACAAACAAATCAGGTAACATATCACAATGGTCAAACAATAGTGCGTATGTAACAGATGTGAATGGAGTTGTAGGTCCATCTCCAGTATTAAACACAGACAATATTCAACAGGGTGCAAGCCCAACAAACAAATGGTTTACTCAAGTGTTAGCCAGAGGTTCAATAGAAGTAATTGATGCAGGTGGAGATGGTTCATTAACATATAACAATGCAACAGGAAAGATAACTTACACTGGGCCAAGTCCTAGTGATGTAAGAACTTTAATAAGTGTAACTAATACAGCTGGCGGAGATGGACTACTAAGTTATGATAATTCAACAGGTGTAATTACATACACTGGACCAACACCAGCAGACGTTAGAGCACACTTTAGTGCCGGTGAAGGAATTGATATATCAGCTTCAGGAGTTATCTCAGGTGAAGATGCTTCAGACACTAACAAAGGTATTGCAAAATATAATACTAATGAATTCACAGTTGCATCAGGTAATGTCAGTATTAAGACAGATGGCATTGATGAAACACACATAGACTTTGGCACAGGAGCCAATCAAGTAAGTACTGCGGACTTACCAGAACAAACAAACTTATACTACACAGATGTCAGAGCTAATGCAGCCATTGACAACAGAGTAGACAAACCATATGTAGATGCATTAAACATTAAAGCAGCCAGTGTGGATCCAAACAGTGTTACACTAGGAACAGACACAACTGGCAACTATGTTGCAACCGTAACGGGAACAGCGTCTGAAGTAGAAGTAACAGGAAGCGGAACAGAAACATCTGCAGTTACAGTTGGCTTACCAGCTGATGTAACCATTAGCAGAGATTTAGTTGTTACACGTAACCTTACAGTTCAAGGTACTACAACAACAGTTGACACTGATAACTTATTAGTCAAAGACAATGTACTTGTAATTAACACTGGTAGTGCCAGTGTGCCAGCATTTGATTCAGGACTACTTATTGACAGAGGTGCTTCAGATAATGCAGCAATCATTTGGGATGAGAGTGCAGATAACTTTACACTAGGTACAACCACAGCAACAGGAGCCACCACAGACCCAATTACAGTTACCAAAGGAACATTGAATGCAAACCTTTCAGGAAACGTAACTGGAGATCTTACAGGTAACGTAACAGGTAATACTTCAGGCAACGCTGGAACAGTTACTAATGGTGTTTATACAACTGACACTGGAACAGTAACTAATACAATGTTAGCAGGTTCAATTGCTAATGCTAAACTATCAAACAGTGCATTGACAATTGGTTCTACTGCAATTCCATTAGGTACTACAGCAACTACTATTACTGGGTTAGCTTCAGTAACATCAACTGCATTAGTAGGAAACTTAACAGGTAATGTTGCAGGTGACTCAACTGGTATTCATACTGGGCAAGTTATTGGAACAACCGTAAGTGCAAGCTCAGGCTTTAGTGGAGCACTATCAGGAAACGTAACAGGAAACTTAACCGGAAACGTAGATGGTGATGTAACTGGTGACTTAACAGGTAACAGTGCTGGAGTTCATACAGGTAATGTAAGTGGTAACATAACTGGTGATGTAGCAGGAAACTTAACAGGTAATGTTACAGGTAATGTAACTTCAAGCGGAACATCAACATTTAGTACAGTTAACATTGACGGTGGAAACATTGACGGCACTGCAATTGGTGCAACTAGTGCAAGCTCAGGTAAATTTACAACATTAGAAACAACTGGCAATATAACAGCAAACCTAATAGGTAACACTAACGGTACTCATACAGGGCCAAGTGTTGGCAACGTAACAGGGGATGTTACTGGAGATGTATTAGGAGATGTTACTGGTGACTTAACTGGAGCCAGCAATGGAACACACACTGGACCAGTAATAGGTACAACAGTTAGTGCAAGTGCAGGATTGACTGGAACTTTAGTAGGTAATGTAACAGGTGATCTAACAGGTAATGTAACTGGTAATGTTGCAGGTAATCTAACTGGAAAAGTTGTTTCAACCGGCACTGGTGCACAAAAGAGTGTATTCACTGAAGTTGATATTAACGGTGGTACTATTGATAACACGCCAATTGGCGCTAACGTAGCAAGCACAGGTACATTTACAAACGTTACCACAAGTGGTACTATAAGCAGTACTGGAGTTATAACAGGAAACGTAACTGGAAACTTAACTGGTAACAGTGCAGGAGTTCATACAGGTAATGTAACTGGTAATGTTACTGGAAACCTAGACGGAATCATTGGAGCTAATACACCAGCAGTTATAACTGGAACAGTCATTACAGGTACTAGTTTAGTAGGTCCATTAACTGGCAACGTAACAGGTAACACTAATGGAATTCATACAGGTACTGTAATTGGTAATGTAACTGGACAAGTAAGTGACTTATCAAACTTATCAACAACAAATTTAAGCCAAGGAACTAATTTATATTATACAGATGCACAAGTATTAACTAAGATTAATGCTACAAGTATTGATGCATTAAGTGATGTTGACACAACTACAGCAGCGCCAACAGGTGGACAAGTTTTAACGTGGGTGGTTGGTAATGCTAAATGGGAACCAACAAGTACAGGCATTGGTGATGTTACACTAACTGGAGCACAAACACTAACAAACAAGACATTAGAAACACCAGTCTTTGGTAGTGCCAGCGGTACAGGACTACAGTATGAAATAGAATCAACAAGGCCAACACGTGGATTGTTAATTAAGGCTCAGGTGTCAGATAATTACGGCATTCTTTCATTGTCACCTAGCCGCAGCGGCGCATATACTATTGCAAATATTAAAACAGCCTCATCTGTTATTCCAACAGATCCAAACTATGGATACGGTTATACAAGCTCTGCATTGGCAGTTGCAAGTCTTAATGGTGTTTCTAATCCTTGGATTGATAAATCTATAATTAATACAAGCATAGGAAGACAATATGATACTGCACAAGGAACAGATAAACCTGCAATAGAAATTTTTGCTATGAATGGACCTGGTTACACTGTAACATCTAGGGTTCAAAGTAATCCAAATATTTTAACTCCAGCACAGGGCACATACTATAGTGCGTTACCTAAGGACAATGCAGAACATTTCTCAGTCTTGTCACTTACAGGAGCTGCTGTACCACCGTCTAGCACAGGAGTTGGAAATACTATACAAAGTTCATCTACTCATAGTACAAACGGAGCACCATATTATACAGAGAATGCATTAGATATTAAGGCTTCACAGATAACATTCTATGCAAACAAATATCAATTCCCAACAAATACTCCAACAGTTGGACAAGTATTAGGAGCTGCCAATGGCAGTGGATATTTACAATGGGTTAGTTCATCTGGTACAGTTAGTAGTGTTAACAATAAAACAGGAGCTGTTGTCCTTAATACGGATGATGTTCTTGAACTAGCTTCACCTACTAACAAATACTTTACAGATGCTAGAGTAGAAACTAAAATAAACCTTACTAACCTAGATGAAATCCAAGATGTTGTTTATACAACAGCTCCAACAGCCGGTCAGGTATTGTTATGGGATTCATCAGTTGTGCCTAGTGGCGCATGGAGACCAAACACAGTATCAGGAACAGGAACAGTTACAAGCGTTGCATCTGGCACTGGTTTAACAGGTGGACCAATTACTGCAGCAGGAACATTGAATGTTGATGTTGGAACCACTCCAGGTAAGATTGTTCAGTTTACAACCCTTGGAGGCGGTGCTGCTTATCCAGCCGTAGACGGAAGTTTAATAACAAACTTACCATCTAGTGGTGTAACAAGTATTATAGCAGGAACAGGCTTAACTGGCGGAACAATTACAAGCACAGGCACAATAAACGTTGACGTTGGAACTACAGCAAACAAGATAGTACAACTAGATAGCAGTGCAAAGCTACCAGCAATTGACGGAAGTCTACTTACTAACTTACCAAGTGGTGCAGTTGATCAAACATTAACTTTCAGTTCACCAAACTTAACAATATCCGGCAGCGGTGGAAACAGTGTTGACCTAAGTAGCTTAACACCAAGCTCAATGGCGTGGAGTTCAATTACATCTACACCAACTACAATTGCAGGATACGGAATTACAGATGCATTTAATGGAGCATTCAGTTCATTAACAAGCAAACCAACTACAATAAGTGGATACGGAATTACAGATGCATTTGATGGAGCATTTAGTTCATTAACAAGCAAACCAACTACAATTAGTGGATACGGAATTACAGATGGCACAACGCTAACTGGAACTGAAACACTAACTAACAAAACATTAACATCACCTTATATTAATGAAATTAAAAATACAGCTAATGTTGGCAGCTCTTATAACTTTACACCATTAAAATTCTCTAATTTTTATGACCCTTCACTAAGTCCAAAAGACTTTACTTCTTACAATGGTGCTTTTCATATATCTAACTATACTGATGGGGTGAGTGACGCTATTAATGTTTGGCAACTACAAACATCAAGACAAAAGAATATCCTTAGACTTGATGCTTATAATCAAGACCGGGTAGATGTTAACGGTATTAAAACTCCTAAGAACTTTACAGCTGGTAACTTTATTTCTGGCAAAACATATAAAATTGTTAGTGTTGGAACTACAGACTTTACAGCAATTGGTTCACCAAATAATAATGTTAACCAAACGTTTATAGCAACAGGCGTAGGTTCAGGAACAGGAACAGCTGACATATGGGATACTGGCTCACAGAATGTTCTCTTTGGACTTAAAGGCGCAGATGACATTGGATTTCAACCAGCTGACAGCGGTGGTCTAGTAAATGGTGTTAAGTATAAGATATGGTATGTTGGCACAACAGACTTTACAGCCGTTGGTGCAGCTAATAACAATGTAGGCACAGAATTTATTGACAATGGTGCAGTAGCAAGTTCAGGAACTGGTATTGCAGTTGACATGAGAGCAAGCAAAGGAACTTGGAATCAATTTAGCAGCAACACGGGCGCACAAACAGCTCCAGGTTGGCGCACTAACTTAGAATTTAATGCTAACAAAATTAGATTCCATGACAGTTATGTATTTCCAACAACAGATGGAACAGCAGGCCAAGTATTAACTACAGATGGCGCTGAGCAATTAGATTGGACTACGGTTTCAGGAAGTGGTTCATCAACTACAATTAACAACAATGCAGTTAACAGACTTATTACAGGTTCAGCTACTGCAAACACATTAAATGGTCAAGGTGATTTAACTTATGATGGTGATCATTTACTAATAGAAGGAACTGCAGGCGGAACAGATGATGCAGTTGTTAATATTAAAACAGACAATTCAAGTTGGAACACACCACAGATTACATTAGAAGACAGTGACTCAAAAGCAGTTGCAATTGTTGGACAAAATGATTCTACAGCAGAGTCAGACAAGTTAGTATTCATGTTAGACCCAGAAGGCAATCACAATGCCACTGGTGCATACACAGGTGATTACGGATTCTACTTTAATAAAGTTTGGTCTAACGTAGCCAGCACTGGCATTAAAATGGAGAACAGAATATTTGGTGCTGAAGAAAAGTTTATAACTAGTGTCTTTGGTGACTATTCTAGTGCAATAGGTTCACAATATGATTACAAGCCATTTGAATTCAACGCTGAAAAATATGAATTCAACACTAGGAATGCACATGGATCAGTTACTGAAACATTAAACGTTAGAACTTCTGGAATAACATTTCATAACAATTACACATTCCCTCCAACAGATGGCACAGCTAATCAAGTATTACAAACAGATGGTTCAGGTAACGTTACATTTGCTACCGTTGCAGGCACAGGAACTGTAACAAGTATTATAGCAGGAACTGGCTTAACTGGCGGAACAATTACAGGCACAGGAACTGTAGCCATTGATTCAACAGTAGCAACACTAACCGGAACACAAACACTAACTAACAAAACATTAACTTCAGTAGTATTAGGCGGAACAACTGCTACAGCAAGTGGCAACTTAATAGTTAGCCCAGCAACGCAAATACTAGAAGTCAAAGGTGATGGAAGCAGTATAGAAGGACAGATTAAACTTAACTGTCATGCTAACACACACGGACAAACAATTAAAGCACAGCCACACAGTGCAAGCGTTACCAACACAATGTTATTGCCTACAGGAGCTAATTCAACATTAGTAAGTGAAATAAGTACAAGCACATTAACAAACAAGAGTGGTGCAATATCACAATGGACTAATGATGTTAACTTTCTAAGCACATCAAGTGATGCTAACGCATTAGCAGATATAAACTATACAACTACACCAACTGAAGGACAAGTACTTGCTTGGGATAACGCTAACCAGTATTGGGAACCAACTACAAGCAGTGGTGGTGGAGCAACAGATTTAAACAGTTTAACAGACGTAACTATAACAAGTGTTGCCAACAATGACTTGCTTATGTATAACAGCACAGCAAGTAAATGGCAGAACACTAACTTAGGCGTAAGTGTAACACCAACACTAACAGGTAATTCAACAGCTTCATCAGCTTTAACTTACGTATTAACAGTAAGCAATCATGCAACATATGATGATCCAGCATACTTCTTAGAAGTATACACAGGTTCTACTAAGGTTGTAGATAATGATGATGTTACAGATAACCTAGATGGAACACTAAGTTTTACAGCACCAGCAGCAGGCACACATGAAATAAGAATTAGATGTCAAGACTTTGGTGACTTACAATCAGAGATAGCAACCAAGGCACTAACAACCGCAGCATTTGGTGGCACATACCGTTACTGGCGTGTTGCTAACTTCTCAGGTAATCCAACTAACATGGGTATTAGGACTATTAAATTCTATGGAGGCACAGGGCAATCTGGCACAGCATATCCAACTAACATGACTAGTGGCACAGCACCATCACCGTTTGTTGCTACTGCAAGTTATTACTATACTCCAGCAGGTGATACATATGCACCTTGGAAAGCATTTGATAGTGTCTATAACAGTTGGGTTTGGCTGTTGGGACACACTGGAGCACAATTAGCTACAGACTGGGTTCAAGTAGATATGGGAAGTAACACATCAATTAGCAGCTTAACAGTTGGTCCATGGTATAGTAACCAACCAAGTCAATTTGAAATACTTGCATCAAACACAGGAGCGTTTAGCGGTGAAGAAACTACAATTGCAACAATAACAACTACTGGTAACTCTAGTGATGTTGCTAATGTATATAACGTAGGATAAGGAGAACATTATGAGTTTAGCAAGTGAATGTCAAGCCGCAGTATTTAATTATGTAGACGCTGACACACAAAGAAATGCCGCACTAACAGGTGAACATAAAGAATATGTAATGTTAGTAATACAATTATTACGTGATCAATACACAGTTCAAAAGGCGGAAGGTGAAACAACCTTTACAGTGCCAGATGGAATAGCAGTAACATTAACTGAGGAGTGTCCCTGGTGAGCCAGATAATTAAACCAAAGCGTAAACACACAGCAGGCGCACCAACAACAAGTGACTTGGCAGCAAATGAAATTGCAATTAACACATCTGACTTTAGCATTTATGTTAGAGATGACTCAAATAATATATTAAGAGTAGGCGGTGTGCAAACACCAATGAATCAAGACTTGGATACAAATGCCTTTACACTCAAAAACGCAATTACAAAAACAATTGTTCCAACAGTTGTTAATTTTGGGACTCCAATTAAATTACCAAGATACACTTTGACCGGAATGAATGCATTAGTGACAATTGATCCACACTATTGTGTTGTTGGAAGAACATATAAAATTACAACACCAGGTAATACTGATTGGGAAGATATGGGCGCAACAGCAGGTCCTGGAAATAATTTCCAGAATGTAATATTTACAGCCACAGAAGCCGCACCAAGCGGAACAACAGGCGGTGCAAGATTTGGGGATGATTCAACAACAATTTCTAATGAATTTGGCGGAATGCTTGTATTTAATACAGACAACAATAACGTTATGGTATATAAGGCAACTGCTTATCAATGGATTACAGTAGACTAATGGAAGAAATTAAAAAAACAAAAGGAAGACCACGTAAAGACATAGACGTTAACGTCTTAAAGAATCTGTGTGAGATTCAATGTACTAAACAAGAAATGGCTTATATATTAAGTTGTAGCGTTGATACATTGAATAGACACTATAGTGATGTAATGAACATGGGCAAGAGTCTAAGTAAAGTTACATTACGTAGAGCACAGTGGCGCAATGCAATTGAAAAAAATAATGTTACTATGCAAATATGGCTTGGTAAGAATATATTAAATCAAACTGATGCACCATTGACTGAAGAAAGTGAAACCATATTACCTTGGAGTGATTAATGTTAGATAAAGATAAAGAGATTGAAAAATGCAAAGAATTGAAAGCAGAACATGAACAAAATGTTAGTGATATTCAAACCATTAAACAATCAATTGAAACAATTATGAATAATCATTTGTATCACATTGAAAAGGACATGGAAAGACAAACTAAGAAGATTGAGAAGCTAGATAATAGAATCTGGTGGGTACTTGGCATACTAGTAGTGTCAACAGTTATAGGGATGATGGAACATGGCATATAAAAAGAAAAAGAAAAAAGTTAAAAAGTATGGAAAATAAACCAAAAGGGAAAACATTATGAAATTATTTAAAGAATGGATTCAAATTAAAACAGTTCAAAAACAATTAAAAGTATGGGCAGTAATTGCAATAGCACTTTTTGTTGCACTGCAAGTTTGGCAACATTATATGCCAGCATCTGGTGTGTAAATAAACATGAAAATAACCCCCCAATCCTTAGATAGTTGGAGAATAATTCCTAGACTATTAATATTATTTTACATGATTTGTTTTTATAACTCCACGCAATGGTTTATGGCTTTACAAGATCCTACCAATGCACAAGCAGGATTTGTTAGCACTATAGTTGGTGCAGGCGCAGCTTGGTTTGGATTGTATGTAAGTGGAAAGTCAAATGCCTCTAAGTGAAGTGCAGAAAACAGTGTCAAATGACACAAATAGATTTAAGGTTGTTGTAGCAGGAAGACGTTGGGGCAAAAGTTGGCTAGCCATGCATGAGATAGCAAAGTATGCCAGGTTTCCTAACAGCAAAGTATTTGCAGTGTTTCCAAGTTACAGACAAGCTAAACAGATTATATGGGATGACTTAAAGGAAAAGTTTATACGTTGTAGATGGGCTAAAAAAATTAATGAAAGTGATTTAACAATTACTTTAGTAAACGGCTCAATAGTATATTTAAGAAGTGCAGACAACCCAGATAGTTTACGTGGTGTGAGTATGAGTTATTTAGTAATGGATGAGTGTGCAATGATTGATCAAAAGATGTGGACTGAAGTATGTAGACCTGCATTAAGTGACAAGCAAGGACATGCAATGTTTATTACAACACCTAAGGGTAAAGCAAGTTGGGTGTATGAACTATGGCAAAATGCACATGCACAAGAGAATTGGAATGCGTTTCAATTTACAACACTAGACGGTGGACAAGTTCTACCAGAAGAGATAGACGCAGCCCGTAATGAACTAGATGATAAATCATTTAGACAAGAGTATGAAGCAAGTTTTGAAACATACGCTGGATCAATATATTATAACTGGGACAGTAAGACACACATTAGGAAACAAGATCAAGACTTAAAAAGAAATGAGATATTACATGTTGCAATGGACTTTAACGTTAGTCCACTAGTTGCAGCAATAACACGTGTTAATGGAAATGAAATAAGTGTTATAGATGAGATTAGTATGCAAGGATCAAATACGTTTGAGATGGCTGAAGAATTGTTAAACAGATATCCTAACAACAGGATGTGGGTTTATCCAGATGCGTCAGGACAGGCACGCAAAACCAGTTCAAACACAAGTGATCATCACATATTAAGAAACGCAGGTTTTGTATTGAAAGTAAAGAATATAAACCCGCCAGTAAAAGATAGAATAGCATCTGTTAATGCAAGCCTTAAGGCGGTAGACGGTAGTGTAAAACTTACTGTAGACCCTAAATGTAAGAACATTATTAAGTGTATTAGCAGTCAAACTTACAAAGAAGGAACACAGGTTCCTGATAAAAGTAGTAACTTGGATCATATGAATGACGCCCTTGGTTACTTGGTACATTGGATTAATCCAATTGGGAGACCAAAAGTAGATACTGAAAGAAGATCTCCAACATTATTCAGCCGTTATTAAACGGATAAATAAACAGTATACAGGTCAACTACCTTTATAAAGGAAAAGCAAATTATGTTAACAACAGACCAAATAAAACAAACGCACCCTAGCTACCAGCAGATAGTAGACCAGGCTAATTATCATTACAAATCATACGTGGGTGGTGAATTGTATAAAAGTGGTAGTTACTTAACACACTACATTGGTGAAGACAACGGACCCGGTGATCAATACTCTAAACGTATTGACAGTACACCGTTAGACAATCATGTACAAACAACTATAGATATATATAGAAGTTTCTTATTTAGAACATTACCAAAACGAGAATTAGGACTATTAATTAATAATCCTTTAGTTGAAGAATGGATGAAAGATACAGACCAAGAAGGACAGAACTTGGATAACTTCTTAAAGAATGCAAATGATTTAGCAATGGTACACGGAAGTACTTGGATACTTGTTGACAAACCAGCATACCAAGTAGAAACAGAAGCTGAAGCAATTCAATTAGGCATACGTGCTTATGCAGCTATGTACACACCTCAAAACGTTCTTGATTGGTATTATGAACGTAACATTGCAGGCAAGATGGTTCTCAAATACATTAAAGTAAAAGAATCAGAGAATGATGAATTTATAAACTTTACATGCTGGCATGAAGATAGTGTAGAGAAATACAAAGTATCTAAGGATGCAGAAACTGGTGATTACGGATCAATAGTTGAACACATTGAACATGCAAACCCATTGGGTTACATTCCATTTGTATTTCATAGTCCATTAAAGAGTCCAGTTAAGGGTGTAGGTTTTTCATTAATCTCAGACGTAGCTGATCAACAAAGGTTTATATACAACTGTACTAGCGAGGTAGTGGAACACCTAAAAATAAGTTCCCATCCTACATTAGTTAAACCAACAAGCACAGATGCAGTTGCAGGCGCAGGTAGTATACTTAACTTAGATGAAGATGTTGATCCAGGATTAAAACCTTACTTGTTACAACCAACATTAAGTACAACAGATAGTATTCTTAAATCAATTGAAAAGAGTGTACAAGCTATACAAAGAATGACGCACACAAGCGCCATACAAGCTACTACGGGAAGTCCAATGAGTGGAGTGGCACTACAGACGGAGAGACAACTATTAAACGCTAAATTAGCTGATATAGCCGCCTCACTAAGAGAATCTGAACTACTAATGTGGGCTATATTTTTGGATTGGCAATTATTGACACAACCAGAAGACTTTAGTATTGAATATCCAGATACATTTGATATGCGTGATGAACATCTAGAACTAGACTTGCTAATGAAAGCACGTAGTAGTGGTGTTGATAGTCCACTATACCAAGCAGAGATAAGCAGACAAGTTGTTGCACTTACAGTTGATGATGCAGAAGTACAAGCTAAGATACTTGAAGATATAACTGGTATGGAAGAATACGGAACACATGAGATGTATGAACCTAATACAGGTGAAGTTGTTGTTGTTACAAGTGAAGAACAACACTTATCACTATTGGAACGTGGTTACAAAATGAGTAACGGTTATTAAAAGTGGCTTTTAATTACAAGAAACATGATAAAGTCTATGATGACGCATTAGAAGATATACGTGAAAATGTATATGATAATATCAAAGCTCTTGAGAATGAAGTAGCAGAAATAGTAGCACAAGGATTAACAGCAGAAGCAGTAAGACCAATGGTTATGCAAGCATTTACTAGACACAGCCAAGAAGTTAAATCAGCGGCACAGCCCTTAACAATGTTAAGTGAAGACTTCTTAAAGCAAAGTGATATTCCTGTAGGACCAACTGATTACACAGTGCAAAACACACTGTTAAATTTAGGTGCAGATGAACTAAGCAGTACGTTAGAAGGTGGCGGTGAAGATGTAGTTAAAACAATAGTGCTTGCCACAGTTGCAGGCTTAGCCACAGCTACAATAGTTGATCAAGTAAGAGGAAGAATTAGCGGAATACATATGGAAAGTAAAGACCCAAATGTACGCAAAGAACAACGTAAATTACGTAAGTTAGTTAAAACAGGTGCTAAGGGCGCTGCCATTGGAGCAGTACAACAAAGCATTAAAAGTAAATTAGGAAATATTAATACAGCGGCTAGTGTGGGAACACGGATGAGTACACTTGTTAATAATGTTGTTGGTGAGTTCAACGGCACATTTTCAAAGGCACGTGCGGCTAGTAAGAATATAAAAATGTTTGAATATGTAGGCGGAATTATGGCTACATCAAGACCGTTTTGTGTTTCAATGTTAGGCAGTAGAATGTCTGAAGAAGAAATACAAAATATATGGGACGGTGAACACTGGGACGGTAAAGAGCCTGGTGATGCATTTGTAGTAAGAGGCGGGTATAACTGCAGACACTACTGGGTCCCATTAGAAGAATCCTACTCAATAGAGGCAAGTTTAACTGATGAGTAAAGATGATAAATAAAGTATAACAAGTAGATACAATAGTATCCTAACCCTAACTAAAAAGGAATATTGACATGACAATGAATGAAACTCATGGTGTGGAAACACAAACTGAAACTACAGCCACTGGGGATGTAGCAACAGGCCAAAATATAGAATCCCAGGTTGAAGCCGCTAAGACTTTTACTCAAGAAGAAGTAAATGACCTTATTGGCAAACGTATTGCCCAAGTTAACAAGAAGTTTGAAGGTGTTGACTTGAATGAATACAACGCACTCAAGAGCTTGAAAGAGCAAGTTGAGGAAGAGACACTGATTAAGAAGGAAGACTTTCAAGGTGTTCTTAAGAAACAGAAAGAGAAGTCAGATGGGGAACTATCTAAACTACGTTCTGAACTTGAGAGTATTAAAATTGATGGAGCATTAATTGATGCGGCATCTAAAGCAAAGTCTGTAGCTCCTGATCACGTAGCTCAACTACTGAGAAAGAACATTAAACTAGATGCAGAAGGTCACGTTATTGTAACTGACACAGAAGGTAAACAACGTTATACGGACAACGCGGACCCTATGACAGTTTCCAATTTAGTTGAAGAGTTTCTATCAGGTAATACATATTTTAAAAGTGCCGGCCCTAGTGGTGCAGGTTCTACGGGTAATACAAATAACGCTAGTCCACAGAGTTTGGATTTAGCACAACTTGATATGAACAATCCTGAGCACAGAGAAGTCTATAAAAAGATGAAAATGTCAGGGAAAGTTTAATTAATAATAATCATTATTAGGAGAAAATATAATGGCTAATGAATATAACTCAGGTTTTGACCTGACACACTTAATGGTTCCAACTAAAGCGGCGGCAATTTTTGCAGCACAGGAATCATCTTTATACATGGGCGGAGCACTAGTTCCAATGTTAAATTGCCCAGCAGGATCAACTCAGGTTAAAGTACCTAAGTTGGCAAAGATGGCAGATCCAACAGTAATCACAGCTGAAGGCACACCATCATTTGTAGTTCCAGGTGACATTGTTGTTACACCAACAACAGCTACAAGTCAACCAATTAACTTAGGCCTTTATGCAGCACGTAGTGTTGTAAGAGACATAGGTGGAGTTGACACAGGTGAAATTGGTAGAGTTCTTGGTAACTCAATTGCATCAGTATGGGATAAAGCTGTAACAGCTTCTTTTGCAGGTTTAACTGCACAAGAAATGGGTGCAGGCGCAGCCAACACTCTTGCAGTTTCAGACCTTTTTGAAGCAGTAGCAACAATCCGTGGTAACGGTGAAACAGGTGCATTGTTTGGTATTATTGGAACTAACCAATACGCAGCTCTTATGGCTGACATTGGTGGATCAGCATTTGCTGGTGGTGAATTCCAGAACTCAGCAATGAGAAATGGTTACTTTGGCACAATTGCTGGTGTTCCATTATTTGTATCATCATACGTTAATGACACTGACATGGGCACAGTTGCTAAGAAACCAGCAGCATGTATTATGTCTGCAGACGCAGTCAAAGGCGCAATCCAAGGCGGCGTGAAGTTAGAAATTGCACGTAGACCAGAAGCGGTTGGATTTGATTGTATAGCCTCCCTGGCAGCTGGAGTTGCAGTAACTGACGCAGAGCGCGGTGTTATTATAATTGACGCAGCATAAACAGTAAACACTTTACTAGGGGAGCTAATCCCCTAGTATTCTTAACTAGGAGAAAATGAATTGGCTTACGCAACAGCAGCAAACTTAAACTTTTATGCACCAGAAGTATATGAAGGTGATACAGAGGATTGGGATACTGAATTAGCACTTGCTGAAACTGATATTAAAAATCAAGTTCAAGTTAAGTGGTATGATCAAGTAAAAAATCCTGGCACATTTGATTCATCTAAATTACATGGTGGTCAATGGGAAAAGGCAACTGTATATCAAGCCTTAGTAGCATACGTGTTACCTAAGATGAGCACTTTTAGAGTTGAAGATACATTCATTGAACAAATACATTTTTATAAAGACCGTTTGAAAGATGAATTAAATATTCAATTTGCACTGGGAATTAAATATGATGATAACAATGACGGAACAATAACAGCAGATGAAACTTATCAGTACGCACAAGATAGGCTATACCGGTAATGGCTAATAGCAGAGAAAATATATGTGCAGAAATAGTTACGTTATTTAAAGCACAACGTTCAGTTAAGTTTGGTAGAGTAGTTAGGGACCCTATAGTTCCTAGTGAGATACCTAAGACTGCGTTTCCTTGCATCTATGTTGAATCAAGTAATGAAGACATAGAAGATATTGCTAATGCAGGGATGAGACAAGGAGTAATGGAAGTAGCCATTGTTTTAACAATAATGGGTAAAGACAGAAATACTCAACTTAATGTAGCAATCCAGGCAATGGAAGATACTATCAACACTGATAGAACATTAAGTGGTAAGGCAGAAGATTGTTCTCTTACGAGAATAGAGGCGCTTGAGACTGGTGACATGAGTCCGTTTAGCTCAAGCAAAATAGTGTTTACGTGTAGTTACGTATATACTATCAACACATAACATTATTAGGAGAAAATATAATGGCCGCAATTAAAGGTAAAGATGGAGTAGTTGAAATTGGTGTAGATGGCAGTGAAGTTGCTGTAGCACAAGTTAAAAGTTATTCAATCACACAAAATGTTGAGACAGCTGAAACAACCGTAATGGGTAATGACAGTGCAACACACGTTCCTACAATTCTATCATGGGAAGGAAGCTTAGACTTAGTTTATGATTTTCAAGACATGACTAGAGCGGACTTACGTCCAGGAAGTGTAGCAAACCTAGAACTTTTTTCAGGTGGATCAGGAGATGACAAGTATGAAGGTGCAATTATTGTTACTAGTTTTGAAGTTACAGGTGAAACCAATGATGTAGTTGGTGCAACAATGAACTTTACTGGTACTGGTGATCTAACACGTACAACAGTCTAAGTCATAGGCAGGGCTAAGTTCTGCCTATTTCAACAACAGGAGCATAATATGTCAAAAGCAGACACTACATTAGGAAACATGAAAACAGCAATGCAGGCTGACTTTAACAAATTTGTAACTGAATTTACAAGCAATCTAAAGGTTAGAACCCCAATAGACACAGGTGCGGCGAGACGTGCTTGGTCTAAAGTAGGAGATCTTAAGATAGGCTCAGGTGCTAATAAAAGAATACTAACTAACGCTGTTGGTTACGCTTCCATCTTAGACAAAGGAAGTTCAAGACAGGAGCCAAAAGGTATTGTAAAAAATGCATTTAAGCAAACAAGAACAAAATAAACAAGGAGAAGAACTATGAGTGAAGAAACAATTAATATCATTGACAATGCAACTAAGCATTTTCAAACACAATTATCAGGTGAACTGTTACATGTGGAAGTTCCAGAATGGGATTGTAAAATCTATTTTAAACCAGCTTTTACATTTGCACAACAAGAAAAGATCATTACATTAAGTAATGAAGGTAAGATGGTTGAAGCATTAGTTGAAACGTTAATAGTACGTGCATTAGATGCAGACGGTAAGAAAGTATTTAGAGCAGCACAAAAACCTAAGTTAATGCATGAAATTGATCCTAACGTAATTATACGTGTTGTTACAGAGATGAACCGGGAAATCAATGAGGAAGACCTGGGAAAGCACTAAGACAAGAAAAGGATTTATTTTTCATCTTTTTCTTGGCTGAACAAATGGGCCAAACAGTAGAATGGGTTATGAACAATGTCTCTGTGTTAGAACTAAGAGCATGGGCACTATACCACACTGTGAAGAATGAGAAGACTTAATGAAAAGGAATTAGACAATGAGCACCAATTATACAATTGATATTAATGCCAAAGATAACACCAAGGGTGCTATTGCTGGTGTAGGCGGCGGGCTTACAGGATTAAGTAACAAAGCAGGCAAATTAAAAATAGCCTTGGGCGCAGCAGCAATTGCAGGTGCAGGTATCATGGCTGGTAAAGCTGTGTTAAATGCAATTGACAATATGGATAGTTTGGCAAAGAGTGCTAGACAATCTGGGTCAGCTCTAACTAATGAAGCATTTCAAGGTTTTCAAGTATTAGGTAAAGCAATGGAAGAGGCTGGTATTGATCAAGCCACTTATGAAAGAGCTTTATTACAAACAAATTCAAGACTAAAAGCAGGAACAGAAGGACAAAAGTCATTTGCTAAGATCACTGATAAACTAGGTGATAGTATTAAGCAACAAAATGGTGACTTAAAGTCTGGACCTGACTTGTTAGTTGCAATGACAAACGCCTTAAATGCAGGCACAATTTCAACAGAAGAATTTGCCAAAGTAGTTGGTGGACGTGCAGGACCGTTAATACAAGAACAGTTTGCAAGCATGAACACAAGTGCGGAAGGCTTACAAGCAACACTAGATGATGTTAAAGGTTCAACTAACATTGTAGATCTAGATGCGGCTAACAACGCAGAAGCATTTAATGATACAATAGGTAGATTAAAAGAAGGCATGGGTCAGATAATGACTGATGCTATAACACCTATGCTTCCTGTTCTAAGAGAACTAGCAGAGAAGTTAATGGCTAAAATGCCAGATATAATTGCTGGTGTTACTAAAGCATTTGATGCATTGAAACCAGTAATGAAACTATTAGGCACATTACTAACTGAAGTTATTTGGCCTATACTAAGCAAAGTGTTTGATGTGTTAGGCACTATAGCTACAGCAATTACACCACTAATAGAAAAATCAATACCATTATTAAAAACTGGATTTGAAACAGCTGGTAAAGCTATTCAAGGACTTGTTGACTTCTTTGTTAAACTAATTGAAAAGATTAAAGCAATACCAGAAGAAGTTAAGAAAATGAAAGATGCTATTGTTGGTAAAATGGGTGACATGGTTACAAGTACAAAGAAGAAACTAACAGGCTGGAAAGACAGTGTGTTAGGTATCTTTAAAGATACAGAAGATGAAGCAGTTGGTAATTCAATTATTCCTGATATGGTTGATGCAATCATTGGTGAATTTACAAGAATGAAAGACGTTACAATTGACACAACACAAGCTATGAGTGATGGTGTTACAGGCACTATGGACACAGGAATGAAAAAGTTTACTGATGTATTAACTAGTGCGTTTGATGATGGTAAGTTAGAAATGAATGACTTTAAAGGCTTCTTCAAACAAACAATGTCACAAATGATCAAGGATGCAATCTTTGGTTCAAACAAAATTAGTCAATCACTTGGAAGTAGTTTACACGGAGGCGGTGGTAAGAAGAGCGGCATTGGTGGATTCTTTAAGAGTGTTATTGGTGGATTGTTTGGCGCACGTGCAAGCGGTGGTCCAGTTACAAGTGGTAAAAGCTACTTAGTAGGTGAACAAGGTCCAGAAATGTTTACACCAAGTGGTAATGGAAGCATTGCTAGAAACAACGGTGATGGCGGTGGAGGTTTAGTAGTTAACTTTAATTTAAACAGCATTGATTCACGTAGCGGCACTGAATTTATTTTAGAACAAAAGAAACACATAGTAGGAATGATTAACCAAGCGTATAGGAAACGCGGCCGTCAGGGAGTTTATTAAAGATGATTAGCATATTACAATACCCAAGTGGAAGTTCAGGAGATCATTTTATTGATCCTAATTACCTTGGCACAAATACAACAGGATTCCAAGGAAGGATTAAAAGTCTAAGAGATGGAAACTATAAAACACTAAACAGTGGATCAATATCAAGTAGTGTTGACACTATAATGGAAAATTGTAGTAGGTTTAAATACTATCTTAAAGATAAATCATATAGTGGAAATATAGCAATATATGATATATGGTACAGGCCAATGATTAGAGGCACAGTAAACAGTAGTGGAGTTATTACTAGTGCTACAATAATTACAAAAGGAAATGAACAGTTTAGGCAACGCACAGCTATAAACACATATGGAGGTTCAGCACAAATTAGTGCAAAGTTTTGGAAAGAAGGCGTTGCAGGCGTTCAAACAGCTTCATCTACTGCAAGTATTACAATAAACACAAACAGTAATGGTTATATAACAAGTGTTAGTGGAAGTGGCGGAAGTGGCTACGGAAGTGCAGGCTTTGTTATGTTTGAAATACAACAAGCGGCAGCAGATACATATCCAGCAACACCAACATTACTTGAAGCAGCTGATACATGGGACACAGATGATGAATGGCTTGATGCAGGCAACACAGTTCCAACAAAGAATTGGCCAACTACAGTAGCACCTACTTCAGCAGAAATTAAATATACACAACCAGCAACAATTACAAGAAGCCAATCAGGCATTAAGTATGTGCAAAGTGCAGGCTATGTAAAATGGGGATTAGATGTAGAATATCCTCCAATGTCAGCAACGCAATTTAAAGAGTATCATGCTATTGTACAAGCGGCACGTGGACAAGCTATTCCAATGTTTTTTAACTTAGTACAAAGTGGTAACAACTTACTTTGGAAGAACATGAATAGTAATAACACTACAAACAAGTTACTATTAAAAGATAATTTAGCTATAAACGCCAGCCTAATATTACTTGAAGGCTTAGCATCAACAGATAAACTTACGCAAGGTGATACAATAGTAGGTCAGAATGGTGATGTAAATGGTGAGATGAATACCATCATAAGTACTACTAATGCAAATGTATTTGGAGAGGCTAAAGTTAGAATTGCTTATCCAGTAAGAACAGCTCAAACAGCCGGCAACTATTGGAACACATCTCCTGATTATGTAATTGTTACATTAAATGAAAGTGAGTTTGAATATAATGTTGGAACAAACGGCTTATACAACGTAAGTGTAAGATTTGAACTAGATGAATGGAAATAAACAATGGCAAATAGAGGAATAGTAAGTGCAACACTACTTGCAGCAATTGAAGAAAACGTTGTTACATATTATGATTGTCTTAGTATTTCAACTGAACAAAGCGGTTCAGATGTTGTATACAGGGTTACAAACGCACCACAAGACGTTGTAGTTGACGGTCAAACTTATGTAGCGTTTGGACAATACTTAGTTGCTGGAGATATTGAAGAAGACACTAACATGGATATTCCATTAATGAGTGTTCAACTTTCAGGCATTGCTCCATATGAACCTAATGCACCCGTAACAGGTGAATCTTTTATGCAAACTATGTTAAAAGATACAACTAATTACATAGATTATCCAATAACAAGACACAGAGTTTATTTTGATTTAAACTTTATTGACAAAGGAGCAGTGTTATTATTTGAAGGTAGAATCTCAAATGCTAGTATTACATTTGATCCTGAAGGCGTTAGTAGTGTAGCATTAGAAGCAACATCACATTGGGTAGACTTTACACGTACTAGTGGACGCTTTACAAACACAAACTCACAACAATCACATTACGCAGGTGACTTGGGATTCCAGTATGCCAAAGACATAATGAAAGACATAATATGGCAGGAACCACCAGAATGATATTAGAACAAAAAAGAGACTTAGCTTTATTTTTAGCTGGGCTTAAACACAAACAACATAACTGGGGCACGTTTGATTGCAACACATGGTGGTGTGAATGGATTGATAGATTAACTGGTTCAGATGTATCTAGTGAAGTTATAGGACATTACCATAATGAAAAGACTGCAATGAAATTTGCAAGAAGTCACAATGCAATTGAATATGTTTTGCGTATGGGATACACACAACTAGATGTTAATGCAGTAGAATCAATTCCTGTAACAGGTGATGTGTGGATTCAAAACCATAGAACACATTATAGTATATTAATGATCTTTAATGGATTAGCTTGGAGCATTAGCAGTGAGCATGGACTAATTAGTAGTCACCCAGAGCATCTTCTCAAAGAAACTGAGAAAACTGTTGAGACAACTAGGTTTAGGAGAGTATAATGCCAGCAATAATTCCAATTATAATTAATGCAATTGTTACAGCAGTAATAGTAGCAGTAGTTGACGTAGTAGTTGATGTTGTAATTGACGCAGTCTTTGGTTCAGATGAAATTGAAACTAGAGATGAAATGCAACAGCAAGCAGAAACTGCCGCAAGAGCAAGAGCATTATTAGTTAATAAGAATTCAAACAACGCAGGTATTCCACTTGTATACGGAAAGTATAGATTGGGTGGAGTTAGAGTTTACTTAGAAACATCAAACGGAAGTGGAAGCATTGGCAACAATGACGCTGATAATGAATATTTTAATATGGTGTTATCAATGTGTGAAGGTGAAATGGGTCCCATAAAAGAATTATATTTTGGTGATGAACTAGTATGGTCAGGCACTGCTAATGCAGGTGGCGGAACAGATGGTGTTACACTATCAGGATATACATCTGGAACTACATTCTATGATTCATTAAGTGAAAGCGGTGGCGCTACAATTAAATACTTTAACGGAAGTCTTAATCAAAATGCTGACAGTATGATGTCAAACAGTGTAGGTGGTGGTACTTGGACTTCTAATCACAAGCTCACTGGTGTTGCATACTTGTCAATGAAAATAAGAGCAAATGCAGAAGCTTATGCAGGAGGTATACCAGTTATTACCGCAGTACTAGATGGTAAAGATATTCCAGATGTACAATTTATTAGTGACGGACAAACAGGCACGCCAGCAGTTGAAGAGGGTGAAAATTCAAACCCAGCAAATGTTATATATGATTATCTTACAAATACAATTTATGGAAAAGGTTTAGATCATACTACTACTGGTTCATACCAAGCAGGACTAGACATTGACATAGCAAGTTTTAAAAAAGCACGTACAGACTTAATAGCTGCTTATAACGGTGGTTCAGGTTCAAATATGTTTAACGGCACACTATCAACCGGACAAAAGTTATATGAGAATTTACAAAGACTAGCAAGATCATGCAACGGAATGTTAACGTTTAGTGGTGGTAAGTATAAACTAATAATACAAAACAAAAATGAAACAGTACCATCAGGCTCAACTGCTCACATATTCAGTGAAGATAACATTCTTGGACAAGTAACAGTTAATAGAGGAAAGAAATCTACTAAAATTAATAAAGTTACAGCAGGATTTACTGATCAATCAACAAAATACATTGATAATATTATAGTTACTAAAAATGCAAGTGCATTAGCTGAAGACAATGGTACAGTATTAGAAGCAAGTTTAGATCATCAGTTAACAACAAACGCAGCGTTTGTTACAAGAATGAATGAATATAGAATTGCTAAAACTAGAAATCAAACAGCAATAGTATTCACAGCATCACATAAAGCTCTTGCAGTTGAATGTGGTGATATAATTAAAGTAACACAAACACAGTTAGGATGGGATAATAAATTATTTAGAGCAGTAACAATTACTCTCAACAGTGATAATGAAGTAGCCATAAGTGCTATTGAATACATAGCTAGCATACAAATATAAAGGAACCAATTTATGAGTAAAATTAGATTTGATGGTGGATTAACACCAGTAATGTTACCAACAAAAGAAGACGTTGTAACACAAGCACCAATTGGTATATTAAAAGATATTCAAATTAACGCGGCTACACTACAAAGCGGTGACATATTACAATATGATGGTACTACTACTCCACCAGAATGGCGCAACAGTAATATTATAGATGGCGGAACTTACTAACAACATCTAGTCAAACTAGGCGTCTTAGACGCTCAACAAGTGCTATATATAGTACCCAAAAACAAAAGGCAACCCCATGCACAAGAAAACCCTACAAAAATTTGAACTACGTGCCTTATTTAAAGAAGCACTAGAAGTTAAAGATTTCAATGATACTGGATCTGTAACATATAGAAAACTAACCCATTTTGTGTGGGTTAAAAAGTTAAAAGAACAGATTCCTGGAACACTTTCATTATATATGTTTGTCAACAACGGCATACTAATAGCTACCAACTCCATCTGCATCAATGAGTGGCTTGATGTTCATGACTTACCAAGACGCAGAGAATTCAATATAACCACTATTGAACAAAAAATTAAAGTCAATAATGGTGATACCACAATAGACAACAGAACACCTCAATCAGTAGTACAAACTGGACTTAGAAAAAGCAGAATAGCTTACGCTAACCGTATTAAAGGCTTGCCAGGCCAAAACATGAGAGAAGAAATATGGAAGATGTACGCAGATGGGCTTACAGTTGTTGATATTGCTAGGATTTTTGATGTAACAGCACCAGCAGTTCATTACCATATTAACAAAAAACAAAAAGAGGTTGACAAAAGCACTGTTTAGTGCTATCATAAATACTAATGTGGAAGTTTAATCATTTGACATGAAACCATTTTATTTAGATTCTCCAATCAAAGATAGAGTACTCCGTTAAACTTTCACACTACAGTTATATTAGTGTATCATCATACGTTATTTTATACCCAATGTCATTGGGACTCCTTTAAATGAAACCGGATACCTAGTATAACGGGGGGCTGGCACACGCTAGCCCTTTTTAATGGCCAAAACCACAGAAAAAACAGCGTAATAACGCAAAACTTGACAAATTCACTAAATACGTGTATAATAAAGAAACAACAAGGAGAATAACAATGAAAACAACTAAAGTAGAACTAACAGTAACAGACGTATTAAATGCAATTCAAATCATTGACGTATCAATGACTAGAGGAGCGTTTAAGGCAAATGAAGCAACAAACATAGGCAAGGTATTTGATAAATTAGTGGAATTTTATGAAGCTAATAAACCAGAAGAAACTGAGGCTGATGATGCTAGTAATTCCAAATGATCTCTTAGAGATTAAAGCTCACCACACATATTGTCATAAAAGCAGACATTCAACATGGACTGGTCTTAATAAAGCTGACAAATTACAAGGAAGCAAAATTGATAAGCTACGCAACACACTACCTAACAGTAGTTGGGCGTGGCTGTTAATAAGTGTAGAAGATAATTTACAAAAACTTCCAACAAAACAGCGTGATGACTGGGATAGAGCAATGCTTAATTTATTACGTCAATGTGATATAAACATTAACCCTAAAAATGCAGTCTATGTAGACGGTGAATTTAAGGATTACATAGCTGACAAAAACAGAGACTGGAAAAAGCTTCAAAAGGCGCTTTGGCAATTTCTTTGTGCAGCTATGGAAGCGTTAGAATTCCTACACTATGATTTTGAACCTAATCCAAACAGCTTGTTTGAAGTAGCTTGACAAATACCCTAAACTAATATATACTAACACAGAACCCTTACAAATAAGATTAAGCCTAGCACGGCAACTGATAGTGCTACTGAATCCCTTCCTAATAGAGAGGGTAAGTTAAGATTGCTTATTATCTGATTCAAGAGACTACCCTGTTTTGCAGGATGCCTTAAAAGAAGCTCCCAATGGAGTATTGCTTTTCTCTTGTCTTAATGGTGTGGCAAATATATACTAATATTGGCTAAGTGAGAGGGATACACAATTCAGCCCTCATGTGCATTACAGTAACTTCTGTATTGGTTGTAATGCATTGCGTTAAAAGAGACACGCTTGTAAAAGGAGACAGCAAAACCTGCCTTTCCCATTGGGTTAAGTTAATACAGTAAATGACGGATACTTCAAGTAACCAAATTTATAGTTTACGCTAGAAATAGCGTGACTATGACTTCAACTTCAAGTAATATCTTATTAATGAGTTTGAAATAAAAAAATAAACTGATAACATAGCTTTAGCTATGTTGATGTTTGCTGTTGTGCGTTAGCAGAACAGATTATAAAGTAAATAAATACTATTATGGTAATAGAAGTATACAGTTTCTTAGAAGGTTTCCGTTTTGTTGATAAAATGGAATATTCTGACTATTTACAATGGGAGAAAGATCTAATGATTTTAAAACTTGAAGGTAGATTTGTAGGATATAAGCAATATGACATATCAATGGCAGACTTTAATAAACTCAGTGAAATACAACGGAATAATATGCCGTGTAAAGCGGTATTTGACAGAGAAGCCTATGTTAGTCAAAGGAAACACTAATGGAATTTGATGGAATGAAGCATGCTGACGCTATAATAAGGCGTTGCAATCACAATTTAAAACTGTGGAAAAGTGTATATGCTAGCTTAGGTGTACCATTTGAGTGGCGTGAACCAACCGGTGATGAGTTACTTAGAGCATTGATATTTGAAGCTGCTAGACACAAAGATGCAAATAAAGGTTGACAAGTAAGACATCTTGCTGTATAATACTAAGTATAAGCAATAAAGTTTATGACAACGGAGTATAAAATGACACAAGAAGAATTTGAAAAACTACCAAAAACTGAACAAGATTTTAGATGGGCATTATTTGTAGAAAGTAATGGACATGAACAACTTGTTAGTAAAACACGCATCCAACAACTAAGAAAACA
>Ga0308011_10000297_pt1 | contig 27331 bp, 23 predicted proteins | sample Neamet177_FD_203144 | JGI IMG/M metagenome (GOLD analysis project Ga0308011, IMG submission 203144) | Marine microbial communities from water near the shore, Antarctic Ocean - #177 | ecosystem: Environmental > Aquatic > Marine > Unclassified | place: Southern Ocean | collected 2014-07-25 | reverse complement strand
ATGCTATTGCGGCTTGTTCATCAATAATAATATATCGTGGCTGCTCTGAGCAAAGATAAACTAAGCTAGTTGAACCGACTTGAACTACGGGGCTTAAACTGTCTGGTATTTGAGTGAACTCTTGTTGTAATAGGGTACTTGCTTGCTCACCCACTAACGCAACAAAACTTAAGTTGTCAGTTTCTTCAATTGAAACCTTAGCGAAAACCCCAAATTTTTTCAGTTCTTTAAGTGAACTCTCAATACTCGCTTTAGGTTGTAATAATAAGTGAGCAGATGAACGGTTGATTAATCTAAATACCGAAAATACTTTGCCTTTGGCATCACAATGAGCACCAACAAGTAAGTTCGATTCCGTGCTGTTGTTAACATCACAGGTGACTTGTCCTTGTAGGTATTTACTTTGTTCTTCACCCGATAAAGAAATCGCTCCAAAATCACTAAGTTCAATAAAGTAAGTCTCTGGTAATTGATTTAGAGAAGGTAATTGTGTACTGGTGGTAATGGTCATGATTAACTCAATGGAAGCGGGTAACGTTGCTTGTGTATTAAAGGTTAACTATAGAATAGGGGCGAAAATGATAAAAACAACTCGTTAGCTGATTTTATTACTGGGAGTGGCTGTTTTTAATAGCTGTGCCGTGTGAGTTATTGCTACAATGCTGACGCGTTCATCAATTGTAATAATCAATTGTATTAATCTATTCTATTTATATATACAGGGTATTTATGTCAGTTAACGAAAAAACAAGCAGTGCTGTAACAGGCAATACAGTGACAAACAATGAAAATTCGGCTAATGTTTTAAAGGTTAATAAGGCACGTTTAAAATGGGCATGTCGTCGCGGTATGTTAGAACTGGATGTATTGTTTATGCCTTTTGTTGATGAAGCCTATGATGACTTATCAAATAAAGATCAGTTTACGTTTGAACGCCTATTAACAGGTCAAGATCCTGAATTGTTTGCATGGTTTATGGGGCATGAAGTTTGTGAAGATAAAGAGCTCAACGCAATGGTCCAACATATACTCAAGCGCGTCAAAGTATAATATTAATGTCAGGGCTTCTCGATATAAGTTAGCGACTTACGGTTTTTTAGTAACAATCATTATTTTAGTGAGTATTGTTACTTTTACCTATAATTATATTTTGGCTCAGGCTTTTTCAGTAGTAAGTATCATTGTCTTTAGTGTGTTTTTATCAAATAAAAATACTAACCCCATTATTTGTTCATTAATACTAAATGATAAGGGAGGAATTCAACTTCTTTCCGGCTCTACTTCACAGTCCAGTAATATCCTTACAACCATTGAGTTACCTCCTATATATTATCAGCTTCAAGCGAGTAGTCGTTTCAGTTTTATAGGATGCTGGTTAGTTATGACGCCTGATTATTCCAAATCTACGCCACAACAGGATATTTCCAAAGTTTTCCCTAAACAATTATTTATATTTAGGGATAGTGTTAGTGAACAAGATTTTTCTCGTATAGCGAATGTTATAAAACAGTTGTAAATAACAGAGTGTTTTGACCTAAATATCATTCTATAAATGTTTTAATTACTAGGCGTTTTTGTTCAATGTTTGCCTTTAATCTAGCGGCGTAAGTATCGTTGGCTCTGTGGTTGTTAATAAGTCAGGGTAATCTAACGTATAATGCAAACCTCGGCTTTCTTTTCGTTCCATCGCACACTTTATTATAAGTTCAGCCACTTGCACTAAATTTCTTAATTCTAGTAAGTTATTACTCACTTTGAAGTTTTGATAATAATCATCCATTTCTTTTTGTAAAAGTTCAACACGATGTAATGCGCGTTCAAGACGTTTAGTTGTTCTAACAATACCGACAAAATCCCACATAAATAATCTGAGTTCGTGCCAGTTATGCTGAATTACTACTTCTTCATCTGAGTCGGTTACGCGACTCTCATCCCAACGAGGTAATGTTAAGTAACGATTGTCTTGTAATAAAGTTTCACTGATCTCTATCGCTGCTGCACGAGCAAAAACAATGCATTCAAGGAGAGAGTTACTGGCTAAACGGTTAGCTCCGTGCAGGCCGGTATAAGACATTTCACCAATAGCATAAAGTTGACTTATATCCGTTTTACCTTGTTTATCAACCATTACTCCACCACAAGTATAATGTGCGGCAGGTACAATAGGCATTGGTTGTTTAGTGATATCTATGCCTAAAGACAATGTTTTTTCATAAATTGTCGGGAAATGCTGTTTGATAAAGTCACTCGGTTTATGGCTAATATCAAGATACATGCAGTCGGCACCTAAGCGCTTCATTTCATAATCAATTGCACGTGCAACAATATCTCGTGGTGCTAGTTCAGCACGTTCGTCAAAAGCAGGCATAAAACGGCTACCATCAGGACGTCTTAATTTAGCTCCTTCGCCACGAAGTGCTTCGGTGAGTAAGAAAGTACCAGCAGAGGGATGAAATAAGCAAGTAGGGTGAAATTGATTAAATTCCATATTAGCAACACGACAACCAGCACGCCAAGCCATAGCTATGCCATCACCACTAGCAACATCAGGATTAGAAGTGTATTGATATACCTTACTCGCGCCACCTGTTGCTAAAATAATTTTTTGGGCGTAAATACTTTCTACTTTTTCAGTATTTCTATTCCAAATATAGGCACCAATACATTGTTTGGTTTGTCTGTCTTCGGTGTTGGTTGATGAATTAGTTGTAGTATTTGGCTGGCAAATAAGATCAATTGCGTTAAACCGCTCGAATATTCTAATACGAGAATGTTTTTTGACTTGATCGGATAGTGTTGTTTGAATTGCTTGACCAGTAGCATCAGCAGAATGCAAAATTCTGCGGTGGCTATGCCCACCTTCACGGGTTAAATGGTATCGATCTTTACCTTCATTATTCTTTTCTTTGTCAAATTCAACACCTTGTTGTATTAGCCACTCTAAACAAGACTTAGCATTTTGGGTGGTGAATTGAACCGTTTCTTCATCACATAAGCCAGCCCCGGCAATAAGGGTGTCTTCAACATGAGCCGATACGCTATCATTTTCATCAAATACCGCAGCAATGCCTCCTTGTGCATAAAAAGTGGAACCTTCATTTAAGGGACCTTTGCTTAAAATGACCACGTCGGCATTTTTTGCCAAGTGGAGTGCCAAAGTTAGGCCAGCTGCGCCACTGCCAACGATTAAAACATCACAATTATTTTGTTGAGTCATACTTTTTGATTAAGTTCGGTTGTAAAAGCGAATATATAAGTAAAGGAGTTTCAAGTATTCTATAATACATAGCTAAAAGCCGCCAGATATAAGCGTTTAATTACACACTGGTAACTAGTAATATTATTGCTCGACAACTTATTGTAAGAAAAATAAATCTATTTTAAAAAAAACTAAAATAAAAAGAACTTTTTTTAGAAACGTTAGTCTTACTTAATGTGTTTGTTATGAGGCAATTAAAAAAATATGAGTATAGTTCAATTGTCAGTGTTAAAAGATATGGCTCAAAAGAGCGAACCAAATATAGACCAACAGTTGGTTGAGCGAGTTCAACGTGGTGATAAAAACGCGTTTAATTTATTAGTTACTAAATACCAACATAAAGTTGCTAGTTTAGTGAGTCGTTATGTTAGAAACCATAGTGACGTACCTGATATAGTTCAAGAAGCATTTATTAAAGCATATAGAGCGTTACCTAACTTTAGAGGTGATAGTGCTTTTTATACTTGGCTGTATCGTATTGCTGTAAATTGTGCAAAAAATCACAGTGTCGCACTGGGTAGAAAACCACCTAGTAACGATGTTGAAATAGACGATGCTGAAAATTATGATGTTGGTGGTGCTTTGCGGGAGAATGCTTCCCCTGAAAAAATATTACTTACAGAAGAAATTAAAAAACTTATCTTTAGTACAATGGAATCATTACCTGAAGATCTGCGATTAGCTATTAACTTTCGGGAAATTGAAGGTTTAAGTTATGAAGAAATAGCGACTATCATGGAGTGTCCTGTAGGGACCGTCCGTTCACGTATTTTTAGAGCTCGTGATACAATTGATAAGAAGATTAGACCTTTGTTGCAAAAAAATAACTAATTAATTTTAATTAATAAATATATAAATAGTTAAGTAAATTAAAAGTACGTTAGTTTTAAAAATAGTTTTAACCCAGTTTTATTAAGGTAAATATGAGCGAAATTAAATCAGAATCAATATCTTCATTAGTAGACAATTATTCTCCGTCTACAGATGACAGTGTTAGTGCGCATATAGTTGATAATATGCTCAAGGATGAAGATTCATCAAGTGCTTGGCAAAATTATCACTTGATAGGTGACGTATTACGTAATGAAGTGCCACAGACATTACAATTGGATTTAAGTAAAACAATAGCAGATGCTATTGCTCAAGAAGCAACAATACTCTCACCCAATTCATCTGTTCAAACCTCTTCGCAGGATATGGTACAAAAAGATGATTCGTTTGCTGATGACTTAGTTGTAAGTAAAGCAGCTTCAATACAATATGCAGAAAACACTACAAGTAACATTGTTGATGCGACTAATCGTTTTAAAGCGAAAATTTCTAATTTAGTTAAGCCTTTGGGACAAATGGCTATAGCTGCTTCTGCTGCTGGTTTAATGATTATTGGCGTTCAGACTAATGTTGCCGATAACTCAGTAACACCAAGCCAAGTAGTGCAAACAGTACCTTTATCTGGCTATGCTAATCCCGTTAGCTTTAGTGTTCAATCACCTCAGATAGAACAAAATTTTCAAAGTAAACAGCAAACCCAACAAGCAATAGTGGCAGAAAGAGTTGCGCAACAACGTCGATTACAATCATTGTTAAAAGATCACAATCAACAAGTGAAATTTGGCAACAAGTAAAATATGCCAGTAATATAAAATAGCTTGAACGGCTGAATTAGTTGATAATACAATTCTAATAGGAACAGGTATAATTAACCTTTCAGCCATTATTTACGAGAATTTATGAAATTATCAGTACTTTTTGTATTGCTGTTAAGCTTTAATGTATCTGCTGTTACCCCTGACACCAAGTCCGCGAAGCTTTGGCTCGAACGACTATCCCAATCATTACATCAACTTAATTTTACAGCATCTTTTGTTGTGGTAAAAAATAATCAGGCAGAGCCCTATCATTGGTTTCATGGTATTGCAGGCAATGATGAAGAATTAGAAATATTAACCCGATTAAATGGGTCTCGGCATGATATTCTTCGTATAGGGAAGGTCGTTAGTTATATCGAGCCTGAAAAAGAACCTTATTCCGTTATTTCTAATGATATCCAAGGTCCTATTCCCAGTGTTTTTCGTGGTGATGTTAGTCAACTCGAAGAAAGTTATCGTTTTATCTCCGTGGGACGTAGTCGTATTTTAGGTCGGGTTGCTCAACTTGTCCGTATTGTCGCAAAAGATAAGTATCGTTTTAGTTACTGGCTTTGGTTGGATCAAGAAACAGGCTTACCTTTAAAAATAGCAATACTGACGCGTGAAGGGAAATTACTTGAACAAGTTCAATTTACCCACATTGAAGTGACAGAGCACTTATCAGATAATTTAGTACAACTACAGTTACAATCAACTGAATTACCAAAGGTTATTTCGTTAAGTAACCAACAACAGGATAAAAAACTTTCTTGGCAAGTTGATTGGCTTCCCCGAGGTTTTTCTGTATTAAAATCAAACCGTCATAATTTAAATACCTATAATCGAGGTGATGATAGGGCTGTTGAGTTTATGCTGTTTTCTGATGGCTTAGTTGAAATATCTGTTTATGTTAACTCTAGCCAAGAAAATTATAGAGATCCTGAGTACGCTAGTGATGGTTCAACAATTGTATTTAACCATATATCACAAGGGATAGAAGTTGGAGTTGTCGGTGATATACCTCTAGAAACAGCTCAAAAAATTGCAGAGTCAATAGGGCCTGCCGTGACTGAAAATATTAATAATGATCGTCAGAGTTCATTAAGTGAAGACAAAAATGATTAAAGAACTAACGAATGTTGTTGCTATTGAATCTGGATATATTACCGTTACAAGTCAAATAAAATCAACTTGCGGTGGTTGCGCGCAGCTTGATACTTGTGGCAGCGGGCAAATTGCTAAGGCATTACCTCAAGGTAAGCTTACCTTAACTTTACCTTACGATATTGATGCTATAAACCCCGAAGGGAATAAATTAAAGTTAGGTGATTGTGTTGTGTTAGCTCTACCCGAACAGCATATTTTATCTAGTGCAGGTCAAGTTTACTTATTGCCATTATTCGGTTTGATAACTTTTTCTGCGTTAGGGCAGTGGTTGTTAAATCAACAAATATTATCTCATGAATTGTTGGCCTTAGGGGTTGGGATTACAGGAGCGTATTTAGGTTACCGACTTGCTAAATTTAAACAACAGCAGGGTAAGCAAAGTAAAAAGCTACAACCTCAAATTATTGATGTAATTCCCTCTTAATAAGATTAATAGCCTCTTCTTAAGATAAGTAAATAAAGTCTTAGCCACTACCTAGCCAATTACGGCTTGAAACAAAAGATATCTGAACAAAAGATAGCCCCAAGGCACTAAATTCGTTAAAATCACGTCATAATATTATTTTAACGCTTCTTATTTGACTGCCCTTTATGAAAAACATTAGAAACTTCTCAATTATTGCCCATATCGATCATGGTAAATCAACACTTTCAGACCGTCTTATCCAACATTGTGGTGGTTTACAAGAACGTGAAATGGAAGCCCAAGTACTTGATTCAATGGATATTGAACGTGAACGCGGCATAACAATTAAAGCGCAAAGTGTTACGTTAGACTATAAAGCGAAAGATGGTGAAGTTTACCAGTTAAACTTTATCGACACGCCAGGTCATGTTGATTTTTCCTATGAAGTATCACGCTCATTAGCCTCTTGTGAAGGTGCATTACTTGTTGTAGATGCAGGACAAGGCGTTGAAGCGCAAACAGTTGCGAACTGTTATACCGCCCTTGAAATGGATTTAGAAGTTTTACCTATTTTAAATAAAATTGATTTGCCCCAAGCAGATCCTGAACGAGTATGTGAAGAAATTGAACATATTATAGGTATCGACGCAACTGATGCTGTTACTTGTTCAGCTAAAACAGGATTGGGTATAGAAGATGTTTTAGAGACGATTGTTAAAAACATTCCTTCGCCTGAAGGTGATGTCACCGAACCATTACAAGCGTTAATTGTTGACTCATGGTTTGATAATTACCAAGGTGTTGTTTCACTTGTTCGTGTTATCAATGGTGAAGTTAAAAAAGGCGATAAAATGTTGGTGATGTCTACCGGACAAGTTCACCAAATTGATAAAGTCGGTATATTCACGCCAAAACAAACCGATACAGGTGTATTAAAAGCTGGCGAAGTAGGTTTTATTATTGCGGGTATTAAAGAGATTCATGGAGCTCCTGTAGGAGATACCATCACCATCAGTAAAAAAGAAACCGCTAAAGCTTTACCTGGCTTTAAAAAAGCACAACCACAAGTTTATGCCGGTATTTTCCCTATAAGCTCAGATGATTATGAAAACTTCAGAGATGCGCTTAACAAATTGAGTTTAAATGATGCTTCATTATTCTTCGAGCCAGAAAACTCGTCAGCATTAGGTTTTGGTTTCCGCATTGGTTTCTTAGGCATGCTTCACATGGAAATTATTCAAGAGCGTTTAGCGCGTGAATATGATCTTGATTTAATCACCACTGCACCTACCGTAAATTATGAGATTGTAACCACAAGTGGTGAAGTACTTTCTATAGATAACCCTGCTGATCTTCCTGCAACGAATAATATTGAAGAAATTAGAGAGCCTATCGTTCAAGCAAATATTTTAGTACCACAAGAATATTTAGGTAATGTTATTACTTTATGTATTGAAAAACGCGGTGTGCAAAAGGATTTAATTTATCACGGAAACCAAGTAGCAGTAACTTATGAATTGCCAATGGCAGAAGTGGTAATGGACTTTTTTGATAAATTAAAATCAACAAGTAGAGGTTACGCTTCACTTGATTATAGTTTTATTCGTTTTGAAGCTGCGGATATGGTGCGTGTAGATGTAATGATTAATGGCGATCGCGTTGATGCTTTAGCTATGATTACTCACAGAGCTAACTCTGTTGCTCGTGGTCGATTACTCGTAGATAAACTTAAAGAATTGATACATCGTCAGATGTTTGATATTGCGATTCAGGCGGCTATTGGTAATAACGTTATTGCACGTACTACGGTTAAGCAATTACGCAAAAACGTTACCGCTAAATGTTACGGTGGTGATATCAGTCGTAAGAAAAAGCTTCTACAAAAACAAAAAGACGGTAAAAAACGCATGAAGCAAGTAGGCAATGTTGAAGTACCACAAGAAGCATTCTTAGCCGTTCTTAAACTAGACAGCTAATTTGAGTTATTAAGTTAATTTATAAAGTAGTGATTAGAAAGTAATTCTTATCGCTATAACTTATCTCATGGGATTTAGCGTAATTGGATTTAACCTAATAAGGTTTAACCCAACAGAATTTTAAAATAGGAAGTGTATGGCCGTTTATTTTTCGATTATCTTAGTGATAATTACTGGTATAACAGGGATCGTTTGGTTTGCGGATAAGTTTTATTTAGCACCGCAGCGACAGTTAAAAGCGATTACCGCACAAGCAGCAGCTAAAGAATTATCGGCTGCTGAAATAACGCCTGAAGCGTTGGCTACGTTAACCGAGCCTTCTCCGCTTGTTGATACAGCGATACAAATATTCCCCGTTATTGCTTTTGTATTAATCTTACGTTCTTTTTTATATGAACCTTTTCAAATACCCTCAGGTTCAATGATGCCAACATTACTTGATGGTGACTTTATTCTTGTGAATAAATTCAATTACGGGTTAAAAGACCCTGTCGTCAGACACAAGTTTATTGAAAATGGTTTACCAGAACATGGTGATGTCGTGGTTTTTAAGTACCCAGAAGACCCAAGAATTGATTATATTAAGCGTGTTATCGGTTTGCCCGGTGATCGAATTATTTACCGCAACAAATCTCTTTATATTAAGCGCGCTTGCCAAGAAACTGATGCTAAATGTCCTGAATTTGAACAAATATTGCAAAATCTTGTTGGTCAGTATGAAGGACCTGATTCTCAGCTTGGTCAAAATGAATTCGAATCAGAAATGTTAAATAAAAGTCATCAAATACTAAATGATAGTCGCACTTTATCTCGAGTTTCTATGTATTTCGAACAAGCGGGCACTGAAGCTGATGAGTTTTTAGTTCCTGCAAAACATTATTTTGTGATGGGCGACAATCGTGATAATTCTTTAGATGGTCGTTTCTGGGGCTTTGTACCCGAAGAAAACCTTGTAGGAGAAGCTGTAGCCATTTGGATGAGCTTTGATTTTAATAGAAGTGAAGACAGCTTTTTACCTAAATGGTTTCCAACAGGTGTGCGCTTTTCTCGCATCGGCGCTATTATATAACATGAGTACTTCAATAATGTTGTCACCTATTATATATAACCAAAGAGTCGTATCGTGAAAATTAATCCGCATAGTCTTGCTAGATTAACCAAAAAGCTTGGTTATGAATTTAATGATCCTAATTTATTAGTACAAGCGCTTACTCACCGAAGTGCTAAAGGTGCTCATAATGAAAGACTTGAGTTCTTAGGTGACTCAATTCTAGGCTTTGTTATTGCAGAAGTACTATATGATAAGTTTCCAAGCCATGATGAGGGTGATTTAACGCGTATGCGTTCCAGTTTAGTGAAGGGTGTTACTTTAGCTGAAGTCGCTCGAGACTTTGATTTGGGTGAATGCTTAATACTAGGGCCTGGCGAGTTAAAAAGTGGTGGTCACCGTCGTGAGTCTATATTAGAAGATGCAATTGAAGCCATTATTGGTGCAGTATATTTAGATTCCACTATCGAGCGCTGTAAAGCCCTTATTTTAAATTGGTTTGATAAACGTTTAACTGTGATTAAACCAGGCAATGAACAAAAAGATCCTAAAACTCGTCTACAAGAGTTTTTGCAAGGAAGAAAAATAGCGCTTCCAACGTATGATGTTATTGACACTACAGGGCAGTCGCACAATCAAGAATTCACTGTTAGATGTCAAACATCAGTAATTAATGAGGTAGTTGTAGCAAAAGGAACGAGTCGCCGTAAAGCTGAGCAAGAAGCGGCGCAGCAAATACTTGCCTTAATAGAACAAGAAAAAACAGGAAAAGTAAAGCCGACTAATTCTGATGATAAGCCAGTGAAGAAAACTAAACTAGCAAAACCACGATTGACTAAAAGTAGTTCTGTTAAAGCGAGTTCAAATAAAAGTAATTCAGCTCAACGTAACTCAAGTAAAAAAACCAGCACGAGAAATTAAATTATGCAAGACGAATCCTCAAACACCTATGCTGGCTTAATTGCTATTGTTGGTCGCCCAAATGTTGGTAAATCAACGTTATTGAATGCCTTGTTAGGGCAAAAGATTTCTATTACCTCGAAAAAACCACAGACTACACGCCATCGTATTTTAGGTATTTTGACTGAAGAAAATAGACAAGCAATCTTGGTTGATACTCCAGGTTTACACACGGAAGAAAAACGCGCCATCAATAGATTAATGAATCGTGCAGCAAGTAGTTCTATTGCAGAAGTTGAACTAATAATGTTTTTAGTTGAAGGAACGCATTGGACACAAGATGACGACCTAGTCTTATCTAAAATAAAACAAAGTGGTATGCCTTGTATATTAGTAGTAAACAAAACAGATAATATACCTGATAAAGATGATTTATTACCCCATTTGCAACAGTTAGGCGAAATGCACGACTTTAGAGATATAGTTCCTATTTGTGCCACCAAAGGTCATGGCGTTGATACCATTCGCAAGTTATGTATGACCTCGCTCCCTGAAGGCGCTTTCTGGTTCCCAGAAGATCATATTACTGATCGTTCTAGTCGTTTTATGGCTTCTGAAATTATTCGTGAAAAGCTTATTCGTTTTACTGGAGATGAATTACCTTACTCTATTACCGTAGAGATAGAACAATTTAAGATGGATGATAAAGGCATTATTCACATCAATGCATTGATCTTAGTTGAACGAGATAGTCAAAAACGCATGGTTATTGGTAATAAAGGTGAACGCTTAAAAACTATTGGTGTTGAGGCAAGACGAGACATGGAAAATTTATTTGAGAGTAAAGTCTTTCTTGAAACTTGGGTCAAAGTGAAATCAGGGTGGGCGGATGATGAACGCGCATTACGCAGTTTAGGTTATGGTGATGATTATTCTGGTTAACAGGAAAAGCCTTAAAAATATTTATTGCTATGAAATTGGACAATAGGCAATGATTGAACAAAATGCCTTTGTTTTACATCGCCGCCCCTACCGTGAAAACCAAATGTTAGTTGATTTATTAACAGAGCATGACGGAAAGGTAACAGCCTTAGTTTACGTTGGTCAGTCTAAGCGTTCTATAAAAAAAGGCTTAATCCAGCCTTTTTTACCACTTAGGTTAATAATGAAAGGCGATGGTAATTTTAAGCAAATTACCCAAGTTGACTCAATTGCTAAGTCATTCTCTCTAGTAAAACATAGCTTGTTTAGTTCTTTTTATATTAACGAATTGATGATTCGTTTATTAACAGATCATATTGCATGTCAGTCGTTATTTTATCAATATCAAACAACGTTAACAGCCTTAGCGAAAGGTGAAGAAATTGCCCCTCAACTACGCTTATTTGAATTAGCTCTGCTTGAAGAGTTAGGCTTGTCATTTGATTTTAGCCCTGTATTTGAACACGATGTTAATTACTTTCATTATATATCGGAGCAAGGCTTTGTTCCTGTTTTCGGTGCTTTTCCAAAAAACAGTACCCAATGTTTTGATAAAAACCATTTACAAGTCATTGCTCAACGAGAATCATTATACGAAAATAGATTATCAGGTAATGAAGTAGCAGAAGAAATTAATCATACGTTTAAGTTACTCATGCGACAGGTCATCAATCAACTTTTAGGGAATAAACCCTTAAATAGTCGTAAACTCTTTGCCAACAAAGCATAAGAACAAAGTATTTAAACTGAATCCAAGCTTATACTAGCTCAATGAATGACTAGTAAAGACAAAAAATAAAAAGAGATATCGATATGACTGAATTATTATTAGGTGTAAATGTTGACCATATTGCAACGCTAAGACAAGCACGTGGCACAACTTACCCTGATCCTGTATATGCCGCAAGTGTTGCTGAGCATGCAGGGGCTGATGGCATTACGGTTCACTTACGTGAAGATAGACGCCATATTCAAGACAGAGACATATATGTATTAAAGCAAACCTTACATACACGTATGAACTTTGAAATGGCGGTTACTGATGAAATGGTAGCCATTGCTTGCGATGTTAAACCTGTATTTTGTTGTTTAGTACCAGAAAAACGCGAAGAGCTGACGACTGAAGGCGGTTTAGATGTTGTTGGTCAATTAGATAAAATAGCTAAAGCAACACAGAAATTAGCTAATGCAGGTATAGCGGTTAGTTTATTTATCGATGCTGATAAAGCCCAAATTGATGCCGCGTTTGCCTGTAAGGCACCGTATATCGAAATACATACCGGGCATTATGCCGATTTAACTTGTGAGGAAGAGCAGAAAGTAGAACTGGAACGCTTAACTGTGGGTATTAAGTATGCCCATAGTTTAGGGCTAAAAGTTAACGCGGGGCATGGTTTAAATTATTTTAATGTGAAGCCAATTGCTGCAATTAAAGAAATAATTGAATTAAATATCGGTCACGCAATAATTGCTCGCGCAGTAATTGATGGCCTAGATAAAGCCGTTCGAGATATGAAAAAATTGATGCTAGAAGCAAGGACTTACAATATTTAAGTTACATCAAGGAACATAAAAAATACTTTCTTTACATTTTTTATGTATACCTTAAATATATAGATAAAGTTCGGTATTAGTTAAAAAACACTCGTTTATTTTATTTTTGTGCAATTTATGGTCTACACTTTAAGGAAGAAGCTGTAGAACGGATTCAGTATAAAATAAGTGAGGGTAAACGATGCAAGCACAAATGAAACCAATGTTAGAGCGTCGAAGAGAGGCTCCAGAGCAGTCAGCTTGGTGGAATAAATTATCATTGGCACAAAAATTCTCTGCTAGTAGTTTAGGGAAGTTCGGCTATGAACTTACTTTCGTTCGAAAAGGCGAGAAAGAAAAGTTAGCAGTGCTTCAGTGCAGTGGTGGTGTTGCCGTCATCTCTGAGGATGGCGATATAGATACCTCGCCAGATATAATTCTTAGGTAACTATATAAGCTTTCTATTCATTAGTTATCTATTCAGAAGTTATCTAACCATATTAAAGCAACAGTCTCTGTTGCTTTTTTGTTTAAGAATAAATAAAAGTTAACCTTTAACTTCAAGTCAGTAATTGCTCATTTCTTTTAAAGCGTCAGGCACTGCAAATAATACTTGTTCAATATGTTCGAAAAACTCAAGAAATTCAGGTTCAAGTTCTTCAAGACTAGATCCTATTTTTAATTGTGTTTCTAACTGGTTTGTGATTTTTGCTAAATTGGGTGTTCCCGTGTAGCAACATGCTCCATTAAGTTTATGAACAAGACGTTTGATAAGCTCTACATCTTGTTCAATAATCGCTTCACGAATACTAAGCTCAGTTTCAGGTAAACTTTCAATTAAACCTAAAAACATTTCTTTGGCTAAATCTACTTTATTAGCACTGCGTTTGAGTGCTAAAGGCCAATCAATAACCTTCATTACTTGTCTCTCTTGAGCTGCTTCTACAAGCTCATTACTCTCACTACTTTCATTGGTTTTTCCTACCGGACTTACTAGATGATCAAAGTCACAATATTCATAGATGATATGTCGTAACATTGTTTCATCTATTGGTTTAGTCATATAAGCATTAAAGCCTTGTTGGTGCATTTTTTCTTTCTCGCCACTTAAAGCATGCGCAGTAACTGCAATAATTGGGGTCTTATCGTTACAAGGAAGCTTTTTAATTTCTTTGAGTGCGCTAATGCCATCTAATATAGGCATTTGAATGTCCATGAAAATTAATGCAAAGCTTTCTATTTCACATAGCTCGATAGCAGACATACCATTATCGGCGGTTACCACTTCATCAACTTGCTCTAATAATAAAGCGTTTATTAGTTTTAAATTTGCTTCGTTATCATCAACAGCTAAAACCTTGATCGGAAGTCTTTTCCCTATAGGAGAATTAAGGGTGAGCCTTTGCGGTTCAGTGATTACTGACGATTGAAGTACTTTACTTAAGCTATTTGATGTGAGTGGTTTACTCAAGCAACTAATCGCCCCATTGGCAATAAGCGCGTCCTGTAAACTCGGTGAGTTACTGTTTAATGCAAGGTGAATATTGCTAGATATTGGTTTTAATTGTGAGACTGTTTTTTTCAAGTCACCGAGGGCGGTGGCTGTTTGATTATGACCAATAAGTACGTAATCAAAGCCTTCTTGTGCTTGTGTACTATGAGCCAAAGTTTGAGATAATTGGTGCCTGTTAATAACACTAGTAACTTGCATCTTCCAATTTTTTAAAATGCTCTTAGTGGCCTCTCTACAGTGTTCGTTCTCTTCGTAATAAAGTACTGTTTTATCTGCTAAATGCTGGTTTGTTGACTCCAAAATTAATGGCATCGCGTTTATCTCACATTGGAATGTAAACCAAAAGCTAGAACCTTTATTTTTTTCACTGCTGAAACCTATATTACCAAGCATTTCTTGTGCGAGTCGTTGGCAGATGACTAAACCTAAACCAGTTCCTCCGTATAATCGAGTTATGCTTTGATCTGCCTGTGTGAAAGCATCAAAAATAGTTCGTTGTTGATCGAGTGTCATACCAATACCAGTATCCTGGACGATAACCTTAAGTTTAATATTCTTCTGATTTATCTCTTCACTCTCTATATCTACAGATACTAAGCCTTGCGGTGTAAATTTTATCGCATTACAGATCAAATTAGTGATTATTTGGTTTATTCTCATGCTATCTCCCACAAGGGAGTCGGGTACGTCTTGAGGAATATTTATTGATAACTCTATATTTTTCTTATGGGCAGAGGGTGCCAGTAACGTTAACGTTTCTTCCAAAGACTCCCTCAAAGAAAAAGGAATGCTCTCAATTACCATTTTACCTGCATCAAGCTTTGAGAAATCGAGAATATCTTTAATAATCGTTAATAAATTATTTGCGGAGCGATCAATCGTTTGTAAATAGTCACGTTGGTTTTCAGTCAATGGGGTTTTAAGTACTTGTCGAGTAAAGCCAATGACACCATTGAGAGGAGTTCTTAATTCATGGCTCATATTTGCTAAAAACTCAGATTTTACTCTATTGGCATCTTGAGCTTTCCGCTTAGCTAAGCTTAATTCAACGTTCTGAATTTCAAATTGTTCTAAACTTTCCCTTAAGTCGATAGTCGCTTGATCGATACTAGCGTGCATTTCATTTTGGTAACCATCAAGTGATTGAGCCATGGCATTAATACCATTTTTTAAGAAGTTAAGCTCACCAATAAGTTGACCACTGACTCTGCTTTCTAACTTGCCTTCTCTAATACGTTCAATCGCCTGAACCATAGAGTTTATTGGTTTAGTTACTTTTTTAATTAATCTAAGGGCAAATATAGCGCTGAGTAATGCGCCAAGTAAAGCAAAGGAAAATGCAATTAAAAATTGGCTTTGTTGTTTGAAATTCAGCTGACTCTTATCTATTTGCATCGCTATGTAGCCGATTACAATGGGTTTAGCACTATTGTTTGATCTACTAAATTGTGAACGTCCATCACTCCTAAAGTCATTATTATCATTAGTCTTTTGGGCGTTATAGTTCTCATCGATAATAGGTGTTCTAAAAATAAGATAGTCGGGTATTTCTTGTATACTGGTATAACTGGGGAGTTTAGAGCCTGCTTTTAATCTCATTAAGTTGGTTTCACCATGATAGGCGCTAGTAACAAAAGCTTGATTGTCTTGAGTGAAAATTACAATGCTTTTTACAATATTTGATTGATTTCGGTGAGTGAAACTAAGAAGTTGACGAAGTTTATCTCTATCCTTATTAAGTAAAGGGTCTTTGCTGGCAATGGCAATCGGCTCAATGATACTTTTAGCGCGTTGTTCAAGAAAGTTATCAAGTTCAACAGAACGGCTATAAGAAAAATAACTCGCTAAGCTAAAACCTATTAGCGTAGTTGGCACGATTGTGAGTATGATAACCCAGTCTTTTAAGCTGATTTTTTGCATTTAATTGTTGAACTTTTATGATGATTTTAGGGTAAAATACAAGTTGAAATAATTAGTTATGTATTCGATTATCAATTAGGTAACTAATTAATAATCAAACTTAACACAAATACTCTCATAAACAGCTAAATATAGACACTATTACTCAAAACCATTGTTAGTTTTAAGGTGAAAATGGCAAACTTTTTTAAAGCAGTAGCGAAACCTAAAGTAGTAAATGAACAGTTAACGGTTTGTATTGATAAGCTAGATACGAACGGTGTTGGTGTTGCGCGTTGGAAAGGTAAACCCGTTTTCATCGCGGGAGCATTACCTAATGAAGTTATTGACGTGAAAATTATTGAGCAGAAAAGTAAATATGCTCGCGCAAAAATCACTTCAATAACTAAGATAAGTGAAAGTAGAGTAGCCCCCGAGTGTCAGCATTTTGGTCTTTGTGGTGGTTGTGATTTACAAATGCTTGCAGTAGAAGAACAATTGCTATTCAAACAGCAAAAAGTTACTGAGTTATTTTCTCGAAGCTTTAGTGCCCTTAAACTTGCTACTAAAATTGAACAAGCAGATTTACCTTGGCAAACACCGATAAAAAGTGAACCTTGGCATTATCGTCGTAAAGCACGTATTGGTGTTCAATTCGACAAAAAGGCTCAAGCGACTATTGGCTTTAGGCAAAAGTCGACTAACCAATTAGCTGCTATCAAGTCATGTCCTGTTTTAGTTGAACCGCTAAATGCTATTTTCCCTTTACTAAAAAAGGTACTAGCACAACTTACCGTTAAAGCAGCCATAGGTCATATAGAAGTTATTCAAGCGGATGGTCAAGTTGTTCTCGTTATTAGACAACTTAAATCGTTGAATGACACTGACATCAAGCTTTGGAAATCTTATGCACAGCAACATTTTTGGCATGTCATTATTGATGACGGTAATAAACAAACCCCTTTGCTTGAAGGCAAAGAGGGCAATGATGTTGTACTCTCGTATGCATTAGAAGACACCAGTAAAATCTATTTCTCCAGCAGTGACTTTATTCAAATTAATCATAAAGTAAATATTGCTATGATCAGCCAAGCCTTAGCTTGGTTAAATATTTCACCTAACGACAATGTACTGGATTTATTTTGTGGTCTTGGTAATTTTAGTTTAGCCCTAGCAAAAAAGGCACAACGTGTTGTTGGTGTTGAAGGCGTACAGGTCATGGTTGATAAAGCGAAACATAACGCCGATGTTAACGGCTTAGATAATTGTCAGTTTAATCAAGCCGATTTAAACAGTACTTGGTTATCAGAGCCGTGGGCGAAAGAGTTGGCTTTTGATAAAGTATTACTAGATCCTGCAAGAGCAGGTGCAGAGCAGGCAGTGAGCCAAATAGCGGAGCTAAAAATACCTATCGTTTTATACGTTAGTTGTGATCCTGCTACATTAGCAAGAGACAGCGCGGTACTTGTTTCTCAGGGATATAAGCTTGAAAAAATATCACTCATGGATATGTTTTCTCAAACAAAGCATGTTGAGACTATGGTATTGTTTACGCAGTAGTATTTAGTTATTTAGTTATAAATTTATAATGTTCGTTTCTCAAGAATAAAGGAATACTCATGGTTTCCGTGCGTAAGTCACACCAAATTACAGTGCAAAGTTTTGAACAATGGTTAACCGGTTTGTCGTTAACTGATGTTAAAGCCAAGGCTTTATCAGAATTATGGCTAAAGGTGTCTAGCTATTATCAGCATGAAAGCGCGGCCAACAATGAAAAACTTACGTTACTTAATAAAAGTATGGAAATGGTTGAGATCTTAAGTGGTTTAAATCTTGATGCAGACTCACTAGTGGCCGCTTTTATTGCTCCGCTATTAGAACATGACATTATTGACATAACTTTTGTCAAAGAACACTTTTCTAAAGATATTCACATGCTTTCCCAAGGTGTTGAACAAATGGCGGCTATTAAAGCGTTGCGTCAAGAAGGCAGCCAATCAAATGATAAAGCTCCGCACAATATAGATAATATTCGCCGTATGTTGCTTGCCATGGTTGATGATGTCCGCGCGGTAGTAATCAAATTAGCCGAACGTTTATGTGACTTACGATCAAAGAAAAATAGCGATGAAGAAACGCGTGTCTTAGCAGCAAAAGAAAGCGCAAACATTTACGCGCCACTAGCTAACCGTTTAGGTATAGGTCAATTAAAATGGGAACTTGAAGATATCTCATTTCGTTATCTTCATCCTCAGGTCTATAAAAAAATTGCTAAACTTTTAGATGAGACTCGTCTAGAGCGAGAGCAATACATGAAAAGCTTTGTTAGCCATTTATCAAATGAACTTGATACGCTAAGCATTAATGGCGAAGTGTATGGTCGTCCTAAGCATATCTATAGCATTTGGAAGAAAATGCAACAAAAGTCACTTGATTTTGAACAGTTATTTGATGTTCGTGCGGTACGTGTAGTTGTTGAAAAAGTACAAGATTGTTATTCTGCATTAGGCATTGTTCATACTCAATGGCAACATATTGCGAAAGAGTTTTCTGATTATGTCGCCACACCTAAATCTAATGGGTATCAGTCTATCCATACGGTAGTTTTAGGTCCAGAAGGTAAGTCGGTTGAAGTACAAATTAGAACTAAACAAATGGATGATGATGCTGAACTTGGCGTCGCGGCGCATTGGCGTTATAAAGAAGGTAACGCCAGCGGTAAAAGTAATAGTTTTGATGATAAAATAGGCTGGCTTAGAAAAATATTACAATGGCAAGATGATGTTTCTGAAAGCGGTGAAATTCTTGATGAATTAAGAAGCCAGGTCTTTGAAGACCGAATTTATGTATTCACACCTGGCGGTGATGTTATTGATTTGCCTATGGGATCAACGCCTTTAGATTTTGCTTATTATATTCACTCTAATGTAGGTCACTGTTGTATTGGTGCAAAAGTTTTTGGGAAAATTGTTCCTTTTACGCATCAACTGCACACAGGTGATCAGGTAGAAATATTAACGAGTAAAAAACCTAATCCGAGTAGAGACTGGCTTAACCCTAATTTAAATTATATTTACTCCTCTCGTGCTAGAGCTAAAGTTCAGCACTTTTTTAAATTACTCGATAGAGATAAATATGTTATTCAGGGTAAAGATTTATTCGATAGTGAAATAGCTAAATATGACTTACCCAGCATAGATCTATTAACTGCTGCCAAACACTTTAATATGAAAACGGTAGATGATCTTTATGCAGGAATAGCCACTGGCAATGTAAGACTTCAACATACGGTAAATTACTTTACTCAGCTTGATAGTAAGTTTAAACCTGCGCCTGAAATAGACCCCCAAAGTTTAGTTAAACAAAGCGCTGCGAATAAATCCCTCACTCAGGACGATAATGGCATAACCGTATCGGGCGTTGGTAACTTACTTACCCATATGGCTAAATGTTGTCAGCCGGTACCGGGTGATACTATTTCTGGCTTTATTACTCAGGGACGAGGGATCTCAGTACATAGAGATGATTGTGAACAACTTTCAAAGTCTTTAGATTTACAGCCTGAACGCTTAGTTGAAGTACAGTGGGGTAATAAAGATAAGAAAAGTTATCAAGCCTCAGCGCAAATTATTGGCAGTGACAGGCAAGGTTTATTACGCGATATTTCTACTATTATATCCAATGAAACAGTAAGTATTGTTGGGATGGAGAGTAATACCGATAAAACCAATCAAACAGTAATCATGAATATTAAGTTAGAAGTTGCGAGTAGTGAACTATTAACAAGAGTGCTAGACAAGTTACGTCAATTAGATGATGTAACCCAAGTCAGAAGACTTTAATTTAATACATATGCCGAACAGAACAATACATAAATTTAATTTAGTTAATAAAGAAGTCAATAATAATGCTAACTGAAAAAGCCTCAATACAAAAACTCCGTTGGATCATGACACAACTGCGTGATCCTATAACAGGGTGTCCGTGGGATTTGAAACAAGACTTTGCTTCTATAACAAGTCATACCTTAGAAGAAGCGTATGAAGTGGTTGATGCTATTGAGCAAAAGGATTTTGTCGAACTTGAAAAAGAGCTTGGTGATTTATTATTTCAAGTGATATTTTACAGTCACCTTGGTCAAGAGCAACAATACTTTGATCTTGATTCAGTAATAGGGGCTATTTGTGAAAAACTCATTCGTCGACATCCGCATGTTTTTGCTACGGCCAGTTTAGAAACAGATGCAGAAATCAAAGCGAATTGGGAAAATGAGAAAATTCTAGAAAGAGAGCAAAAGAACAATATAAAAAATAGTGATAATTTAAGTATTCTTGCTGATATACCTAAAAATTTACCTGCTTTATCACAAGCGGCCAAAATTCAAAAACGCTGTTCTCATGTTGGCTTTGATTGGGACAATAAAGAAGACGTATTTGCAAAAATTGAAGAAGAAGTACAAGAAGTTAAAGCAGAGCTTGATGCTGATATTCTTAACAAAGCCGCACTCGGTGAAGAGTTAGGTGACTTGATGTTTGCAGTAGTTAATTTATGCCGACATGCGAAAGAAGATCCTGAAACGCTACTTCGTAAAGCAAATAAAAAATTTACTAAACGTTTTCATGGCGTAGAAGCGCAAGTTAACGAATCAGGTAAAAGCTTTACAGAACATGACTTAAGCGAATTAGAAAACTACTGGCAAGAAGTTAAAAATCAAGAACGTAAAGGGTAGAGATATTTTCTTATACCTTTATAAAAGCCAATTTCAAAGTGAATATAACCAAGATTATGACAACGAAAATGACAAATAGTACTGCAGAAAATAATTATCCAACTAAAGCGCACATAACCATCGCGTTAACTAACCCTAAAACCCCAACGAATGTTGGTGCGGTGATGCGTGCAGCAGGCTGTTATCAAGCAGATCAAATTATTTATAACGGTAACCGTTATGCTAAAGCTGCCGAATACCATAAACATACCTTACAAACTGATACCTTCAACATGGCTGATAAAATTCCGTTGTTGCGGGTAGATAGCTTTCTAAACCTTAAAGACACGTTAGAAAGTATTCCACCGACAGCTAAAATTATATGTGTCGACTTAGTTGAGGGCGCAACACCATTGCCGCATTTTGTTCACCCCGAGCAGGCGGTTTATATTTTTGGCCCAGAAGATAGCTCAATAAAGCAAGACGTGATTGATATCGCAGATGACGTTGTTTATGTACCGACAGTAGGATGTATGAACCTTGCAGCAACAGTTAATGTTTTACTTTACGACCGCCTAGCAAAGACCGTTATTGCTCAAGAAAATTCAATGAATGCTGATAATGAGCTTATCCGTAAAAGCCGTGATACTAATAACACCTCGAAATTTAGCAAGTGGAAGCAAGAAATATAACGCAGGTGGGTGTACCGATGCTTTTACTAAAAATAATAGGCTTAATGTTTGTCGGCTTAGCACTTTTAGGTGCGGTATTACCTATTTTACCCACCACACCCTTTTTATTAGTGGCAGCGGCATGTTTTGCTAAATCTTCACCAACGCTGCAAGCTAAACTACTAGCTAACAAAACCTTTGGCCCCATTATTCGAGACTGGCAAGAATCGCGCAGCATTTCATTAAAAGCCAAGCGCGTTGCACTTTTAACTATGTTGCTATCAATGTGTTGGTCAGCGTATTTATTGAAAAGTGTGTTGTTAATAAGCCTTGTTGTATTGTTAATGTTAGGGCCATTTATCTTTGTAGCTAGATTACCGTTGAGTAAGTAATAGATTTACTTATAGGCAAAAACGAGCAGGGTAATATGTTTGTTGTGGGGATACTTTAGGTTTTAATCGCACTTTTACATTCAATTATTGTTAATGTTTAGTTCATGGGTGTCCCATATATTCCCATCCCATATATTCCCAAAAGTGTTTTAATATTTTTGTAAACCTCTTCAATAATATTAAATACCTTTGAGATCAAGCCACAATTTATTTTTTTTCATCAGCGACTTTCCATTAATCATATCATTGGATAATTCAAAATATTGTTTATTTCTCCATTGCGTTAAAGGGAACATGTGCCTAGATATTTCATGTGATTTCATCAACGCCATAAAACTTCCATCAGATAAAGCAGTCATTAATCCATGTTTTAATTGCTCGGCTAACGCTACATTTTTCTTTTCAACAAAATAATACATAGAAAAGTCATAATGAAGAATAAAGTCGTCCATCACAATAATATTAGGGAAATATTGTATTGCTTTTTTTTGTTCGATAATACTTTCAAATATTGCCCGTGGAAAATAATCACAACGTTCGTTAACTAACATTTTTAACATAAGACTAACAGCATCGAACCTAGTAACAAGGTAGCCATTACTCTCTAAAATATCAGAGTCTATCCAATTAGTCCCTTGGCAGGCGGTCAGTTTTTTTAATTGCTCAGGAGACTTTATATTCAGAAATTTATTTTTGTTTTCTTGGGTAATTAATAAGCTCCGGTAACCAAGCAGACCTCTAAATAAAGGAAAATCTATAGGTAAATAACTTAATTCGAGTTCAGCGTCGGTCCCAGACCAAATGATATCAATGACATCCCGCTTTAATAAAACGATTCCTTTACTTGCGCCTACCTCTTTAGAGTCAACAAATACTAGTTTTCTTTTAGGGTATAAATGTTTATTTTTACTTAATATTAAACGAAGGAGTTCAGTACTATAATCATGCACGAGAGAAATATCGTCCCATCGAGACAGTACTCGAATATCATTAGCATAGGATTTAATAGCAATGCAACTGAGGAAAATACAAATAAATAAACATAATAAAAGAGGGCGTATTTTAAATATTGATTTAGAAAGCATTTATCCCTCAGTATGAATTGCAATGATATAAAAATTCTAGTCTAAGAAGTGATAATACTCAATTAAGTATATAAATCAAAACACTCAATAATTAACATTTCTCAGTCGCATACTATGATCTAATATTAAGCAGAACCTTTTAACCAAGTTACTTCCGACCAACCTAACCATAGGGACTGCTATACCCGCTCCACTTTAAGATGCAGGATTCAGCTGGAATTAGAAACGCCTTTAGGCAAGGCATTGATTGCAGAGAATGACTGTTTCTTCTCAAAATCAATAACGTAGCATAAAGCGTTTCTAAACCAGCCTTTGGGGAAGGCTTGGCAAATCATACTCTGCGTTACATTTCTTTTTAAGGGAACAACCCTTAATAAAAAATGTGCCTTGATTATGAATCGCTCAGACTTCCTGAAACGAGCATCTTCAAGTGGAACGGGTATAATACCTAATCGTGCACTTATTTACGCCAATGCTTTGCCCACAAGTACCGCTAAGTGAGCGGGTAGCGTTAAACTCAGTGCTATTTCATGCCCACGTTCTGACATTTTCCCCCACGTTAATTGCACAATACGAACAATCTTGGCTTCATTATCTTGCTCTGTATATTTTGCGGCAAACTCATCAAAGTAATGCATAAGAAAAACTAAACAGGCAACATCTTCTAATGTTTGCGTATCAGGATTTGATTTTAGGTTTTCTTTTCTTAAAATCGACGCACACCTTTCAGACTCTTCAGAGCTATAACCTTGCTCAACCATAATGCTAGCGGTTAACTCTGCATGAAATTTACCTTGTGCAATGCGCCATTGGTAATATCCTGCTTTTCCGTCTGCAAATTCAGAGCGAAGTAATTGCCAACGTTTAATGTGTTGTGCACGAACGGCAACTTGAAGTAGTTCGTTAGCGTCAGGCCAAAAGTTATTTAAACAATCAGTCATTTGTTGTCCGTAAACTAACTCTTTTGCTTGGCTACTACCGTTAAATACTATTACATTAGGATCTTGGCGATTAATATCGTCAATAGCAGATAATGTGTTGTTTAATTTTTCTGAAGTCATTGTAATCAACCATAATAAAAGTTCAGGTAAGTTACATTATTATACTTAACCTGTAATAAAAAAGAATCAAAGTAGTAAAAGTTCATGCAGATAAGAATAAATAGACAATTTTAATGCTGTGATCGCTTGTTGTTATTGTTGTTCGTTTCGCTTTTACGTATAATGCTTTCCCGTCCTGCTTGGTTAACAAAGCTCCTATTTAAACACTGAATATTTCATCGAAATACTGTATTTAATCTACTATTAGATACAAGTAACTGAAGTGAACTGTAGTTTTTTAAATAAAAGTATAAGTATTAACAACTTAAGCACAAAATTCTGTTTTTTCTGACATCGGTGTAAACATGACAACTAGATATATTTTTGTAACTGGCGGTGTAGTATCGTCTCTTGGTAAAGGTATTGCCGCAGCATCCCTAGCAGCAATTCTTGAAGCGCGTGGCTTAAAAGTGACCATGCTAAAACTTGATCCGTATATTAACGTTGATCCTGGTACCATGAGTCCAATACAGCATGGTGAGGTTTTTGTAACCGAAGACGGCGCAGAAACAGATCTTGATTTAGGTCATTATGAACGTTTTATTCGTACCAAAATGACCAAACGAAACAATTTCACATCGGGTAGAATTTACCAAGATGTATTAGCACGTGAACGTAAAGGTGAGTTTTTAGGTGCTACAATCCAAGTAATCCCTCATATCACGAACGATATTAAACGTCGTGTTATTGAAGGTGCTGAAGGTTACGATATCGCTATGGTAGAAGTAGGCGGTACAGTTGGTGATATGGAATCACAACCTTTCTTAGAAGCTATTCGCCAATTAGCATTAGAAGTCGGCCGTGAACGCGCTATGTTTATGCACCTTACGTTAGTGCCATATTTAGCTGCAGCGGGTGAAATTAAAACTAAGCCAACACAGCATTCAGTAAAAGACTTACGTTCTATCGGTATTTTACCTGATATTTTAGTTTGCCGTTCAGACAGAGCTATCCCTAATGCAGAACGTGCAAAAATAGCATTGTTCACAAACGTTGAAGAAAAAGCGGTTGTGTCAATGCGTGATGTCGACAGTATTTATAAAATCCCAGCGTTATTAAAAGCACAAGGCACTGATGATTTAGTCGTTAAGCGTTTTGGTTTAGATGTACCTGAAGCTGATTTATCTGAATGGGAAGAAGTGCTTTATCATGAAGCTAACCCTAAGGGTGAAATCACTGTTGGTATGGTTGGTAAGTATATTGAATTGCCAGATGCCTATAAGTCAGTAAACGAAGCATTAAAACACGCAGGCTTGAAAAAACAAGTCACGGTGAATATCAAGTACATTGACTCGCAAGATGTTGAAGTTAAAGGTGTTGAAATTTTATCTGAATTAGATGCTATTCTTGTACCTGGTGGTTTTGGTATACGTGGTGTTGAAGGTAAAATTTTAACCGCACAATATGCTCGTGAAAACAAAATACCTTATTTAGGTATCTGTTTAGGTATGCAAGTCGCGTTAATTGAATTTGCCCGTAATGTTGCAGGCTTAACTGGCGCACATAGTACTGAATTCAATAAAGAGACTGAATATCCAGTCGTTGGCTTAATCAACGAATGGCTAGATGAAGAAGGACAAGTTGAATACCGTAGCGAAAAATCAGACTTAGGCGGCACTATGCGTTTAGGTTCACAATTGTGTCACTTAGTAAAAGATACTAAAGTTTGTGACGTTTACGGCAGTGAAACTATTTATGAAAGACATCGCCATCGTTATGAAGTAAATAATAAATTTCGTGAAGAATTAAGTAACGCGGGTTTAATTTTCTCTGGTTTATCAACAGACAAAAGTTTAGTTGAAGTAATCGAATTACCAGATCACCCTTGGTTTATTGCGGGTCAATTCCACCCAGAGTTTAATTCTACTCCGCGTGATGGACATCCGTTATTTGAAAGCTTTGTTGCAACAAGTTTTGAACTGCAAAAAGCTAAGTAAAACCCTTAAATTTAACGTGGCTACCACTGCGTTTTTTGATTTATATTAAAGAAATAACGAAGTTGTTCGTATAGAATATGCCGCAACTTTAATACGTTTAGAAATTCAATTTATTGCTCAACACTTTGCTTGAGCGTCATAAAAATAGTAGGAATAGTAATGTCAAATATTAGTAAGATTATTGGTCGTGAAATCATGGACTCACGTGGTAACCCAACAGTAGAAGCGGAAGTTCACCTTGCTGACGGCTCTATTGGTTTAGCTGCTGCTCCATCTGGCGCATCTACAGGTTCTCGTGAAGCTTTAGAATTACGCGATGGCGACAAAGCTCGTTACTTAGGTAAGGGTGTTCTTAAGGCTGTTGCAGCTATTAATGGTCCTATCGCTGAAGCGCTAGCGGGTAAAGACGCAATCGCACAAGCTGAACTTGACCAAATCATGATCGACTTAGATGGCACTGAAAACAAAGCTAAATTTGGCGCAAACGCTATTTTAGCTGTTTCTCTAGCTGCTGCTAAAGCTGCTGCAATCTCTAAGAAAGTACCTCTTTACGCTCACATTGCTGACTTAAACGGTACTTCTGGTGTTTACTCTATGCCGCTTCCAATGATGAACATCATCAATGGTGGTGAGCATGCAGATAACTCTGTAGACATCCAAGAATTTATGATCCAACCTGTTGGCGCTCCTAACTTCCGTGAAGGTTTACGTATGGGTGCTGAAGTATTCCATAGCCTTGCTAAAGTTCTTAAAGCTGACGGTCACTCAACTGCTGTTGGTGATGAAGGTGGTTTTGCTCCTAACCTTGAGTCTAACGAAGCGGCACTTGCTGCAATCGAAAAAGCTGTTGCAAACGCAGGTTACGAACTAGGTAAAGACATTACTCTAGCGATGGATTGTGCTGCTTCTGAATTCTACGACGCAGACAAAGGTATTTACGACCTTAAAGGCGAAGGCAAAAAATTCACTTCTGAAGAGTTTAACTTCTTCTTACAAGACCTTACTAACAAGTACCCAATCGTTTCTATCGAAGATGGTCTTGACGAGTCTGACTGGGATGGTTTTGCACACCAAACTAAACTAATGGGTGATAAAATCCAATTAGTTGGTGATGATTTATTCGTTACA
>Ga0308011_10000294_pt1 | contig 27466 bp, 22 predicted proteins | sample Neamet177_FD_203144 | JGI IMG/M metagenome (GOLD analysis project Ga0308011, IMG submission 203144) | Marine microbial communities from water near the shore, Antarctic Ocean - #177 | ecosystem: Environmental > Aquatic > Marine > Unclassified | place: Southern Ocean | collected 2014-07-25 | reverse complement strand
CCAATGCTCTTGCAATACCAATTCTTTGTCTTTGTCCTCCAGAAAATTCATGTGGATAACGGTAAAAATGAGCAGGGTCTAAACTTACTCTTGTTAAGAGTTCTTCAACTTTTTTCTTTCTTTGCTCGTCATTTTCCAGGATACCATGCACTTGCATAGGCTCCATAATTGCATTTCCAATTGTCATTCTTGGGTTAAGGGATGAGTAAGGGTCTTGGAAGATAATTTGCACATCTTTACGGAAGGTTCTTAGTTCTTCAGTATTCATTTTTGCAATGTCCCTCCCTTTGTAAATCATTTCTCCAGAGGTTGGCTCTTCAAGGCGAATAATCGTTCTCCCAATTGTTGTTTTCCCACAGCCACTCTCTCCAACCAAACCTAAAGTTTCTCCAGGATATACATCAAAAGTAATGTCATCTACCGCTTTAACATGGCTTGTAATGCCTCCAAAAAATCCATTTCTAATTGGAAAATAAGTTTTCAAATTTTTAATTTGTAAAATAGGTTCTTGTGTAAATAGTTTTTCCTGTTTTACTTTTCTATCATTATCTGGAATGACTAAATCTTTTGTAAATTCTGCAACTGAAATACCATTATCAATTATCTCTCCGCTTTCATCAATTTTCATAAAGTCAGAAACGGTAGGCAAGAAAGTATAGCGTTTATCCAATGGAGGACGACATGCTAAAAGTCCTTTAGTATAAGGGTGCTTTGGATTATTAAAGATGTCCCAAACACTACCTTGTTCTACAATATTTCCTTTGTACATCACTACTACTTTATCGGCTAGTTCAGCAATTACACCCAAATCATGGGTGATGAACATAATCCCCATATCGTGTTCCTTTTGCAAGTTTTGCATCAGTTGTAAGATGGTTTTTTGTACGGTAACATCAAGGGCAGTAGTTGGCTCATCAGCAATTAATACTGTTGGCTGGCAACTCATTGCCATAGCTATCATCACTCTTTGTTTTTGTCCTCCAGAAATTTGATGAGGGTAAGTGCTGAAAATTCGTTCAGGATCAGGTAACTGTACTTCTTCAAAAAGACTAATGGTTAATGCTTTTGCTGCTTTCTTATTTAGTTTTTGGTGCAATACAATTGCTTCCATCACTTGGTCTCCACAGGTAAATACTGGGTTTAAGGAGGTCATTGGCTCTTGGAAAATCATAGCAATATCATTCCCCCTAAACTTACGCATTTCCTCTTCCGAAATTTTTAACAAATCAGTAGATTTCCCATCTTTTCCATGAAAAATAATTTCTCCTCCGCTAATAACTCCAGGAGGAGAAGGGATCAATCGCATTGCTGAAAGTGAAGTAACCGATTTTCCTGAACCTGATTCACCAACAATCCCAATCGTCTCTCCTTTATTAAGGGTAAAACTAACGCCATTCACAGCCTTTACAGTTGTCCCTTCCGTATGAAACTCGGTAACTAAATTTTTAAACTCTAATAATGTATTTTCCATCTTCTGCTTTATTTTTTAGGTCGTTAAAAATAGACTTTAAATTCTATTTATACAAACTCAATGTTATTTTCTGAAATAAGATCTTCTCCTTTGTACTTCAAAAGGAGTTGTGCTACAGTTAAAGTATCTTTCTGACAATATATTTTTATGCGTTCTAAGTCTTTTTCTTTCCAATATACTCCTGCAACTTGGCTACCATCAATATCATCCTTTGGTGTGGGAATATCAAAAAGGGCAGCCAATAATTTTATGGAAGTATAATGCTTGTAATCGCCAAATTTCCACAATTCCATAGTATCCAAATGATTTACTTCCCAAGGTTTTTTTCCTGCAATATCCAATAGTTTAGGTAGTTTTAATCCATTGATAAGCGTTCGCCTAGCAATAAATGGAAAGTCAAATTCCTTGCCATTGTGTGCGCATAACTGATGTTGCTTTTTGTTAAATTGATCGTTTAACAAGTCATTAAAATCACTAATTATTTGTTTTTCATCATCTCCATAAAAGGATTTGATACGGAAATGATTTTCACCTTTATCAATAAATAAATAGCCAACTGAAATGCAAATAATTTTAGCAAACTCTGCCATAACCCCAGCTTTTAGTTTGTAAAATTCGCTTGGGGAATATTCCTCTTTTCTTTGCCAAGTAGTTTTCTCGGCCCATAAAGTTTGGAAAGTAATATCTAAATCCTCAAAAGTAGGCGAGCAAGGAACCGTTTCGATATCCAGAAAAAGGATGTTTTTTATTTTAATATCTGCAAGCATAATTAATTAGGATACATTTCAAGTGCAGCATCAATAAATTGGTAAAAATCTTCTTGGTGTCCATCTTCCAAGTTCTTCCCATATTTTCTTCCTAACCTAACTACAACCATATTTTTTTCAGGAATACAAATTACATATTGCCCCCAAAGGCCTCTGGCATAATAAACGGATAAGCCTTGTCTTTTTGCTAACCAAAATTGATATCCATAATTTGTATTAGGATTTCCTTTTTTATCCAATAAATTAGCAATTGAAGTTGCATCATTTACATAGCTACTATCAATTATTTGCTCTCCATTCCAATTCCCTTTATGCAGATATAGTTTTCCTAAACGCGCAAAATCCCTTGCGTTAGAATTGATACAGCAAAAACCTTTTTCATCTCCTCCTTCCGTATCAGTATTCCAAAGTGCAGGATGCTTTGCTCCCATTGGTTTCCATAGTTTTTCGGCCGCATATTCACTAATTGTTTTCCCTGTTGCCTGCTCAACAATAAAAGCCAATAATTGCGTGCATGAACTGTGGTACTTAAATACTTTCCCGGGAGTTTCAATTGCTTGTAAATTGACAACTAATCCTCTTAAATCTTCTCCAAAATAGGCCTCTGCAGTTTGTCCGAACGGATCGTGATAATTCTCTTTCCAATTAAGTCCTGAGCTCATGGTTAGCAGATTTTTTACCGTAATATTTTTCTCTTTATCTCCACAAAATTTGGGAAAAAAATCACATACTTTTTGGTCTACATTTTTTATTTTACCTTCTTTTATCGCTACTCCAATTAAAGTAGAAACCCAGCTTTTGGACATTGAAAATGAATTGGACATAGTGTCAGCCGAATAACCGTGCCAATATTCTTCATAGCATATGCTGTCGTTTATGATTACCATAAAAGCAACTGTTTTCAAATTCTCATTTATGGGCTTAATAAATTCTGGTAATTTGGCTTTGTTATAGTTGTTTGCAATTGCCCATTCTTGGTGTTCTCCCGCCTCAATAGTGTTGGCTGGAAAATAAATAAAATCATGAATGTATGATGAGGTATAGCCTTTCAGATAGGTGATAGAGATCCCTTTGTATAACCAATTTTTCCCACTTACAATGATGAGCAGATTGATTACTACAAAAATAATGAGTAAGTATTTTAAGAGTTTTTTCACCTTAAATAATTTCCATTTCAAACAGTTCAATCAAATGTGCTTTAACTTTATTTCTAACTTCTTCAAAATCTAATTCTCTGCCTAGTTCTTGCCGTAAAGAAGTAACTTTTTTATCAACTATTCCGCATGGGATAATATTCCCGAAATACGAAAGGTCGGAATTTATATTAAATGCAAAGCCGTGCATAGTAACCCAACGGCTACTTTTTACTCCTAGTGCACAAATTTTTCTTGCTTTTGGAGTTCCTACATCAAACCAAACGCCTGTTTCTCCTTGTGAGCGTTCAGATTCCAATCCGTATTCCCTTAAAGTAAGGATTACTGCCTCTTCCAAAAAACGTAAATATTTATGAATGTCAGTAAAAAAATTGTCCAAATCCATAATCGGATAACCCACCAATTGCCCAGGACCGTGATAGGTAATATCGCCTCCTCTGTTTATTTTATGAAAGGTTGCTCCTCTGCTTTTTAGGTAATCCTCATTTACCAAAAGGTTTTTTTCATCACCACTTTTCCCTAAAGTATAGACATGGGGGTGCTCACAAAAAATCAAATGATTTTTGGTTGCAACTGTTTTGTTTTCTTTTCGGTTTGAAGATTTTACAGCTAAAATTTCCGCAAAAAGTTCCTCTTGAAAATCCCAACATTTTTTGTAGTCAATCAGCCCTAAATCCTTAAATGATACTTTTTTGTTCATTATACTTTAGCGAGTTCTCCTTTCAAAAATTCGATAACATCTATCTCAATAGCATCTACATTATTCATTTCGGACAGGTACCAACTCACCCAATCTCCCAGACTTATATGGTAAAGTGAATTTTCAATTAAAGAATCGCCTTTACTCCAAATTTCAGTGATATTACTTGTAAACTTTGAAATTACTTTTTTATTGATATCCATTCTTATTTGGTTACGATCATAATCGCATTTATTACGGAAGTAAACAACCGCTAAATCATCAACATTCGTTCTCCAACCCAATAATTCATTATGATTCATTTCTGGGACAACATGGTGCCAACATAGCATTTTAGAGTTTTCATTTATTTGCTGACGGAAACGAACAGCTACTCCTTCAAAGCCATTAGCCACATAAATAACTGGGGTTTGTTTGTACATTTTTTTTGCCAAATCCATTGCTTGTTTTTGGATATCAGCTTTTTCTGTATCAAGAAGGGTAATTGCTTTATCAAAGTCTGCTTTAAAAGAATCGTCAATAATTCCATAATGATTTAACATAAAGAATAGTTCAGTAAATGCATAGCCAATCATACCTCTTGGTGGATGGTTTCCTGGAATAATTATTTTGTTGTACTCATTTTCTTCAGCAATAGCTTTTAACTTTCCTCCTGAACTAATTACTGCAATTTCTGCTCCTCTTGCTTGGCATTTTTCTAAAGCATAAAGAGTTTCTTCAGTATTTCCTGAGTAGGAATTCGCAATAACAAGCGTATGTTCATTCACAAAATTAGGAATGCTGTAGTCTTTTGTTGCAGCAATAGGAATATTTACTTTTGACGAGATAATATCACTTACAATTGTTCCTCCAATTCCAGAACCACCCAATCCACAAATCAAAACATTTCTGATTTCTTTAGTATAAGGAGTTAAAGTTGTATTGTTTGCAATCTCTATTGCTTCTCTTAAATGATTGCTAAAATCATTGATGTAATCGTTCATTTTCATCTTAAATATTTTTATAATTTGAAATTAAAATTGGCTTGTTAAAAGAAGTCGAAAATACGAAATAATAGGATAATAGAATTCCTATCTTTGCAAAAAATTTAACAGATGACCAGAGTACTTTCCGAGCAAGAATTAGTGAGAAGAGAATCCTTACAAAAATTAAGAGATTTAGGAATTGATCCTTATCCAGCTGACCTATTTGATGTAAACATAACATCCAAACAGATTAAGGAAAAATACAAGGAGGGAGAGGAGTTAAATGTAGTACTTGCTGGGAGGTTGATGAGCAGAAGAATTATGGGTAAAGCCTCTTTTGCAGAGTTGCAGGATAGTGATGGGAAAATTCAGATTTATGTAAATAGAGATGTAATTTGTGAAGGGGAAGATAAAACTATGTACAATACAGTTTTCAAAAAACTATTGGATATTGGTGATATTATTGGAGTTACAGGAACGGTTTTCATCACTAAAGTTGGCGAGATATCAGTAAAAGTAAAGGAGTTAAAAGTGCTTACAAAATCCTTACGCCCATTGCCTTTACCAAAGGTGGATGCTGATGGAACAGTGCATGATGCCTTTACTGATCCTGAAAAAAGATACAGACAGAGATATGTGGATTTAGTAGTAAACCCTGAAGTAAAGGATGCTTTTATTAAGCGTACAAAACTGACTAATTCTATGCGTGAGTTTTTGAATAAGAAAGAATATTTGGAAGTGGAAACTCCAATTTTACAACCGCTTTATGGTGGTGCTGCTGCTCGTCCATTCAAAACACACCACAATACTTTGGATATGGAGTTATACCTTAGAATTGCAAACGAATTGTACTTAAAAAGATTGGTTGTAGGTGGTTTTGATGGAGTGTATGAGTTTTCAAAAGATTTTAGAAATGAAGGAATGAGTCGTTTTCATAATCCTGAATTTACACAAATGGAATTGTATGTTGCCTACAAGGATTATGCTTGGATGATGGATTTGGTAGAAGAAATGGTAGAGAAAATTGCTATGGATTTACACGGGAAAACAGAAATTCAGGTTGGTGATAATTTAATCAATTTCCAAAGACCTTGGAAGCGTTATACTATGTATGAAGCAATTGAGCATTTTACAGGAATTGATATCTCAAAAATGGATGAGGCTACTATGGCCGAAACTGCTAAAAAATTAGGGGTTGATGTGGATAAAAGTATGGGGAGAGGAAAATTGATTGATGAGATTTTTGGAGAAAAATGTGAAGGACAATTAATACAACCTACTTTCATTACGGATTATCCTGTAGAGATGTCACCATTGGCAAAAAAACACAGAGAGCATGAAGGTTTAGTAGAACGTTTTGAAGCGATTTGTAACGGAAAAGAAATCTGTAATGCCTTTTCAGAATTGAATGACCCTATTGACCAAAGAGAAAGATTTGCAGAGCAATTGGAATTAGGAAAAAGAGGAGATGATGAAGCAATGTTATTGGATGAAGATTTCCTAAGAGCGATAGAATACGGAATGCCACCAACAGCAGGTTTGGGTATTGGTATCGATAGACTTTCTATGATTATGACCAATAGCAATTCTATACAAGATGTATTGTTTTTCCCACAAATGAAAGCGGAAAAAGGAGGGTCTGAGGAATAGGAAAAGGCTTACTTAAAGTAAACTATCTTGCTAAAAGTTTTTTTGAAACTTTATACTTTGCGGAATATAAAAGACCTTCTTGGCGAGTTTTAATCGTCACAAATTCTTTCTTGTACCATTTTGGGTCTGTTGCTTTCTTTTTATGATCTTCATGTGATGAAGCTTCATGAGACTCATCTTTAGACCAAGGCGCAATAGTATAAATGCTAAGTCCGAAATGCTCAGCTCTGTCTAAAACAATCTCAAAATCGGTTTCAGAGAAATATTGAACACCCTCTTGTCCAAATCCATCATTCAGGTTTTTTAAATCTGTAAATATATTTTTTTCTAAAAATTGTGATTGTTCCATGTTTGTGTTTTTGATGATGGTTTGTGTATGAAATATAGGTTGCAAAAGTAGGCTAAATTTCTCACAACTGAAGCTGAAAAGGTGAGGGGTGAAAAACAATTTTATTTAGTTAAATATTCCTACTGCAAGCTCAGCCCAAATAAGAAAAAGGATTCCAACAATTGCTAGACAGATAGCAATCCTAAATTTGGTATTTTTTACTTTTTGTATTATAAAATTACAAGCCAAACCTGTGCTAAGCAGTAGAATTCCAGCAACAATAAAATCCAAAATATCCCAATTTACTTCATTGGTGAATTGCATTGCTATTAATGGGGTAAGCAAGAGGAGTGCAACTACTGAAATTATGAGAGTGTGTGTTTTATTTTTCAAAACAAATATTAGAATAAAGTTTTATTACATTAAGCGTTTTCCATACTTTATGTTCAAATTCTTTAGGTGAAAACTTAAATAGAATAACTGTTTTTTTCTCTTTTTCACAATAACTGCTTTCAATTAAAACATTTAAAGTAATCAGGTTGTTAGTTGCAAAACGATCATATGTTTTAACATATCCTTTAAAAAATATAGTTGATTTCTTTCTTTTAGTTTTAGTGACTTTTGCAGATGCTTTTCGATTATCTGTTGTATCACCCATGTCAACTTTATTTAAGCTATTAAAATATTTAACTAAATCTATTTCCAACTCTTTTTCTGTGATTTTGCTATCTAAATCTATGCTCCAAGCATAGGTGTATGACCAAAAAAATGTGTGTTCTGGATTTATCCAGCCTTTAGGTGGGAATCTTACTTCTCCTACTCCTATGTAGTTAATGTTTCTTGCAGGAAAACGAAGGACTTCTTGTCCCCAAGTGGAATCAAGTTCTATTAAATTAAATTCATTTTTTTGCCCGAAAGTAGTTATGGAACAAAGTAGTAATAGTGAAATTAGTGCGATAGTTTTATTTTTCATTCTTTATTAAATTGTTTTATTTTGGTTAACAACTGGTTATATGCAATACTACAAAAATTAATAGATAACAAACCAGAAACTTTTAGGTCATCATAGCTTAAATTCTACAATGATTTATCCTCTTTAGGAGTTTTTAATTTTTTCTGTTTTGCTTTTTCCAATCAGCTTTATTAACTCTTCATTTTTGGCTTCCATTACTTTTTTAACTGAACCAAAATGAGTAATCAACATCTCTACTGTTTTCGAACCTATTCCTTCAATTTTATCCAATGAAGTACCAAGGCTATCTTTCCCTCTTTGCTTGCGGTGGTGAATAATGCCAAAGCGGTGGGCTTCATCCCTTAATTGTTGTATCAACTTCAAACTTTCTGATCGTTTGTCCAAATAAAGAGGCACACTATCTCCTGGAAAATAGATTTCTTCCAAGCGTTTGGCAATACCGATAATGGCAATTTTCCCTCTAAGTTTGAGTTTGTCTAAACTCTTTACTGCTGAACTTAATTGCCCTTTTCCTCCATCAACAACAATCAATTCTGGTAAAGGCTGTTCTTCATCCAAAAGGCGTTTGTACCTCCTGTAAACGACCTCTTCCATACTTGCATAATCATCAGGACCAACTACTGTTTTAATATTAAAATGGCGATAATCCTTTTTGCTAGGCCTTGCGTTTTTAAACACCACACAAGCCGCTACAGGATTTGTTCCTTGTGTATTGGAATTATCAAAACATTCAATATGTCTTGGACGATTTACAAGGTGTAAATCTTTTTGCAATTGTTCCAAAATTCGCTTATTGTCTTGCTTTTCAATGTTGTTGATTTTGCGTTTTTGTTGGTCCAGCAACATGTATTTTGCATTCCTTAAACTTAGGTCAATAAGTTTTTTCTTATCCCCAATTTTTGGGATGGTAATACTTAAGTTTTCCCAAACATTTTCCAAGGAATGAGAACAGTAAATGGTTTTTGAAGTGCTTTTGAACCTTTGCCTAAGTTCCACTATTGCGAGTTGCAATAATTCTTCTTCTGTTTCTTCTAGTTTTTTGTTCAGTTCCAAGGTATGTGCTTGAATAATTGCGCCTGAATTTATTTTCAGATAGTTTACAAAAGCAGTTGTTTCATAGCTAAGTATGGTAAACACATCTACATCATTTATCTTAGGGTTTACAATGGTGGATTTCGCTTGGTAGTTGCTCAACAGATCAATTTTCTCCTTTACCGATTGTGCTTTTTCAAACTCCATTGCTTCCGAAAAACCAAGCATAACCGTTTTTAAATACTGAATTACAGACTTAATATCTCCTTTTATTATCTGTTTGATATGCTCAATTCCTAATTGATATTCCTTGCTACTTTGTTTGTCTTCACAAGGCCCCAAGCAGTTGCCCATATGGTATTCCAAGCAGACTTTAAACTTCTTTGCCTTGATGTTTTTATCCGTCAAGTTTAGACTGCAATTCCGTAATGGATATAGCTGATGAAAAAAATCCAATAGTGTTTTTACCAAGCGAACAGAAGTGTAAGGTCCGTAATAAGCCGACCCATCTTTTATTACATTTCTAGTTTGGAAAATCCTTGGGAAAGGTTCATTTTTTATGCAAATCCAAGGGTAAGTTTTTCCGTCTTTTAGGGCAACATTATACTTGGGCTGATGTTTTTTTATCAGGTTGTTTTCCAAGAGTAGTGCATCCATTTCACTACTTACAACTACATATTTTATGTCCTGTATTTTACTGACTAATACCCGTGTTTTACCGTGTTCTTGTTTTTTAGTAAAATAAGATGAAACCCGTTTTTTCAGATTTTTAGCTTTTCCGATATAAAGTAACTTATCGCTTTTGTCATAATACTGATAAATTCCTGCTTTTGGCGGAATGTTTTTCAGCAATTCTTCTATGTGTTTTGGGACTGGCATTAGTAGTGTAAAACAACAACTTTTTTATAAGACTCTACTGTCCCATCTTCCGAAAATACTTGCATAAAAACAATGTACATTCCTGTGTTTAGTCGTAAGCCCTCTGCTGATGTCCCATCCCATATTTCACTACCTTCATTGCCAATCATTTTATTGTTCATTAGGTTTTTCACTTCTCTCCCCTCAGTGTCAAAAATCTTGATTGTAGCCATTAAGTTTGTTTTGCTGAAATTCCAATTTATCGAGCAAAAATCCTTATCTCCATCATTGTTTGGCCTGAAAGATTTGGGGTCAATATTCATTTCACCAATACTTTGCATAATGAATTCTTGAGAGTTTTTGTAGGTTGGTGTTCCGAAACCTACCGTACTTGCTGCCGAATGCCAATTGCTAGTGTTTTGCGTTTCCGCATTCTTGTCTAAGCGTTCCAAACTTACGCCATCTTTTGTTTCCAATAAAGAAAAGTGCATGTCTTCATAATAGGTAAAAGCATTTATAATTTGGTTTAAGGATTGATGCACGATACAAATTGTTCCTTCTTCATTGGAGAGGGTAGGCATACTTTCGACCTCAATAAAAGCATAAGGGGTTTCAGTTTTATATTGCGCTTTTACTTTTGCCGAGTCAGTGGTTAATACCAAATAAGTATTTGGTGCAAAAAGATGTGTTTCTGCTGTGATTACTTTACTATTCTCAGGACTTAAAGCTCCTCCAAATTCAAAAAAGTTGGCTATTCGTAATTTTGATAAATCAAAAAAGGAGTTGGAGTTGTTGTAAATCTCAATATAATCTACTCCATCATCTTTTGGGTTAAACAGGATTTCATTAATGATGATATCATTCTTCAAAGCAGAGTCTGAAATTCCAAAACTTATAGTATTTGAAAGTAAATTTTCAGAACAATCCATTAAGTTATATGCATCTATTGTATAAGTAGAGTTCTCCAAAAATATAAAGCCAAAACTTAGCGATACACTATTAAAAAAGGGAGCAATTGCCGTGCTTTTTATTGGGATGTTTCCGTTTATCTCAAAGAAAGAACTATCCGCCAATTGTAAAGAATCAACCCGTTTGTTAAAATGAATTTTTACCGTATTGCTGTCAATAATATATGCTTTTGTAATCCTGAACTCCTCAATAAATACAGGGGTGCCAAAAACTGAATTTTGTGTGCCAGGCGTCCCTCCAATATTGCCAACAGAAGCCCTCCAATTATTATATCCTTCACAAAATAGGTTAGGATTTACCTGCTCAATACTCCAGCCCCCCTCATTTTTGTTGTCATTATTATACCATTTATCCGTGTAGGAAATGCCGTTTATCACCTTCCTATTTTTGTCCTTTAGGATTAAGTTTGCACCTCCATTCGTTAATGAAATGGAAGAAAATCCAATGCTTGAAATATGGCTTGGAAAGGAGTCAATTTCAGTTTCTTTTATTAAGATCACAAAACTATTTGGCTCAATAGCCGATACAGGAAATTGCTTTTCGGTCGTTCCAATTACAATTGTCCAATCGGTTAAGTTAATCGGTTTATTTGTGCGATTATAAAGTTCAATATACTCCAATTCTGGCAACCCAATGGATGGGGTTGGGTCGCAAAAAATCTCATTGATTACAATATCGTTTTCATTAATTGTAGGCGGAGTAGTAGTGTCATAAGTACCACTAACATTAAAATTGTCAAACCAAAATAAGTCGGATCGTGTTGCGGTATATTTGCAATAAATTCCAAAATAATTGGAGGCTGTTATGCTGTTTTCAAAAGCAGTTCCTTGCAATATAAATTGACTGGAAGTATCAACAAATAATTCCCAATTCCCAATACTATCTCGCGTAACTTTCACTTTAAAATCTGGGTCTACACCAGCAATTCCATCTGTTCCATCAATAATTTTTGTGTTAGTATTCCCATTCTGAACATATAAACTAACATCATCAATCACTCCACTTTCTCCGCCAATACGCACATATATTCCGTTTAATGAACCACTAATATCCGCATTATCAGAAATAAGATAAACCTTAGAATAGTTAGAAGTTGAGGGAGAAAAATCCATTTTTATTTCAAATTCCCAAACCCCATTTATGATGGCTTTGCTCTCAGTTGTTAAATAGGAGGTGTTCGAAATAGTATCATTTAAGTGCAATTTTTTCAAATTGTCAATTTCAAATCGAGTAATATCACTTGTCCATATTGGATTATTTGTAAAATCCCCATCAGAAAAGTCATCAGTAAATTGCGCAAAAATAACTGAGGGAAGGCTAAATAAGATAAAAATAAAAAAGTACTTCTTCATAGATGGTAAATGTAGTACTTTTGGAAAATAAAATTACATAAATGAGAGTAGCAATTATAGGGGCAACAGGATTAGTTGGCCAAAAGATGTTGGAAGTGATGCAGGAAAGAGATTTTCGACTTACTGAACTTATGCTTGTGGCTTCCGAAAAATCATGTGGTAAAACAATAAACTACAAGGGAAATTCTCACACAATAATCAGTTTATCGGAACTGTTGGAAAATCCTCCTCAACTTGCAATTTTTTCTGCAGGAAGTGATATTTCAGAAAAATGGGCTTCAAAATTGGCGGAAAAAGGATGTAAGGTAATCGATAATTCTTCTTTTTGGAGAATGAATCCAAACTGTAAATTAATTGTTCCTGAAATAAATGGAGATCAACTTATAAAGGAGGATTTCATTATTGCAAATCCGAATTGTTCTACTATTCAACTAGTGATGGCATTGGCTCCACTTCATAAAAAATATGGCATAAAAAGAGTAATTGTTTCTACTTATCAGTCAATTACAGGTACAGGAATGAAGGCTATAAAACAGTTGGAAAATGAAGTGAATAATATTGAAGGAGAGATGGCCTATCCTTACCAAATCCACCAAAATGCAATTCCTCAATGTGATATTTTTTTAGAAAATGATTACACCAAAGAAGAAATGAAACTTTGCAATGAAACTAAAAAAATATTAGATGATAATATAAATGTTTCGGCAACTGCCGTTAGAATTCCAGTTGTTGCAGGGCATTCCGAAAGTGTAAATATTACTTTTGAAAATGAGATTGATATTGCTGAGATTAAAAATATTTTATCGGAAACAAATGGTATAACTCTACAAGATAATGTAAGTGAACAAGTTTATCCTATGCCTATTTTTTCTCAAGGAAAAGATGATGTTTTTGTAGGGAGAATTAGAGAGGATTATACTTTTCCGAACACAATAAATATGTGGATTGTTTCAGATAACTTAAGAAAAGGAGCTGCTACAAATACTATTCAAATAGCAGAATATCTGCTTAAAAATAATTTGATATGATAATTAGTCATAAATATAAATTCCTATTTATAGGTCTTCCATTCTCGGCATCTTCAGCAATTACAAAGGAGTTACACGCAAACTATGAAGGAAAACCTTACTTAAGAAAGCATTCATTATACCATGAGTTTAAAAAGGTCGCTACCAAAAAAGAAAAGGATTATTTTGTTTTTGCAGTGCTCAGGAATCCTATGGAAATTGCAATAACGGTTTATGAAAAAATGAAAGCAAATGCTAAAGGGAATTTTACTAACCCAGATTTATTTAAAGAAAATGGAGGGCATATTACTAAAAACCACAGATTACGATTCAATTTTATAAAGGATAATAATGCTAGTTTTCAGCAGTATTTTTTGAAATTTCATACTAAGCCTTATGACAACTTATCCAGTATTACTCTTGATAATTGTGATTTCGTAATTCGGTATGAAAATATTACTAGTGATTATTTGTTAGCCTTAAAGAAGGCAGGGATAGATAGTCCTACAGCACTTCCTGTTGCAAATAGAACTGCAGGGAAAAGAGAGAGTATGTCTGACTACTATACAGAAGAGATTAGAAAGCATACTATTTATGTTTTTGGGCCCTTTTTAATAAAGTATAACTATTCATTTCCAGAAGATTGGGGAAAAATAAATATCCCGTTATTGAGTACTTTAAAGTTTAAATTTATGGGCTTACTCAGGGAAATAAATGAAAAATTTATTAAGAAACGCTCTGGAAGAAAAAGTATTTCTGGCACCATTTATGGTGATATGCAAAGAGAAAAAGCTAGCTAAATACTTTTCTGTAAAAAAGAAGAATCATAAATATTCCCACCGATATTCCGGCATCAGCAATATTGAAAACAGGACGAAAAAAGATGAAATGGTCGCCTCCCCAAAATGGAAACCATTCAGGATAATGACTATTTACTAAAGGGAAATACAGCATATCAACAACCTTTCCGTGCAACAAAGAGGAATAGCCACCTGTTTCTGGTAAAAACTGAGCGACATTATGATAGCTTTCATTAAAAATAATACCATAAAAAGAACTATCGATAATATTTCCTATTGCGCCACCAATAATTAAACCTAAAGCAAGTAAAGCGCCATTAGGTATTTTGTTTTTGCTAAGGTCAATAATGTACTTTATCCCAAAAGCGACAACAATAATTCGGAATAAGGTAAGTAGCGTTTTTCCTGTATGTCCACCAAATTCCATACCAAAAGCCATCCCGTTATTTTCAGTAAAATGAAGGATAAACCAATCAAAAATTCTGATTTCTTCTCCTAAAATAAAATGAGTTTTAATCCAAATCTTTAGGACTTGATCAATTATGACAAGAATAAAAGCGGTAAGAAATATCTTTCTCAAAGTAAGCTATTGTGCTTTTTTTGCTTCAATGCTAAGTGTAGCGTGTGGAACTAATTGTAATCTTCCTTTAGGAATTAATTTACCAGTAATTCTGCAAATTCCGTAAGTTTTATTCTTAATACGGATTAGCGCATTATTAAGGTGTAAAATAAATTTTGCTTGTCTTTCGGCTAACTTAATATTCTCTTCTTTCGATAGTGTAGATGACCCTTCCTCAAACTGCTTAAAAGTAGGTGAAGTGTCTTCAGTTCCGTTATCAGAATCGTTAGCAGTAGCTGCCCTTAAAAGATTTAAATCCTCTTGAGCAGTTTCAATTTTAGATAAAATTAATTGTCTAAACTCTTCAAGCTCATCTTTTGTATATGTAGTTTTTTCAACCATTGTTGTTATTGTTTTTTAATACTCACTTTTGCAGTGATTTTGTCTACCAAATCAATCATATCTACATTGTTTTCAATTACCTCTGTGAATTTTAATTTGTCTGCTAAAGTTTCATCACAAATATAAGCGAAATTATTTTGAATAGCAGGCTTTAAACGTTCATTGTTTTCAACCAAGATATTAACCTTATCCGTCACCTCAAACCCCTTGTCTTTTCTAAGGTTTTGAATTCTATTGATAAATTCTCTAGCCATTCCCTCCTCTTTTAAATCATCAGAAATTGTAATGTCTAAAGCAACCGTTATCCCATTATTATTAGCCACAATGCATCCAGGAATGTCGGCAGAACTAATTTCAACATCAGTTAAGTCAATTGTAATTTTATCATTAATTCTATAACTACCTTCCTTTTCAATTTTCTTGATATCTTCAGAAGTAAATTTAGTGATAACTCCAGAAATTAACTTCATGTCTTTTCCAAATTTTGGGCCTAGTGTTTTGAAATTAGGTTTTATTTGTTTGGTCAAAACATTAGAACCTTCAGTCAAGTATTCAATTTCTTTTACATTTATTTCGCTTAGAATAATTGATGAAATCTGCTCAATATCTTGTTGCATTTTCGGGCTCAATACGGGTATCATTATTTTTTGCAAAGGCTGTCTTACTCGAATCATTTCTTTTTTCCTTAGCGACAAAGTAAGTGAAGTAATGTTTTGTGCCAATTGCATTTTATGTTCTAAATCAGCATCAATTTTACTACTATCCGACTTTGGAAAATCGGCTAAATGTACAGAATTTACAGACTGCTTATTGCTAATGTTATTTAAATCTTGGAACAAACGATCCATAAAAAATGGAGCAATAGGAGCTGCAATTAATGAGATTTTTTCTAAACATTCGTAAAGCGTTTGGTAGGCAGAAACCTTATCAGAATTGTACTCTCCTTTCCAAAAACGCCTTCTGCTTAAACGTACATGCCAATTACTTAATTTTCCGATTACAAAATCCTGAATTAATCGTGCAACACGAGTAGGTTCATAGTTTTCATAATTGCCTTCAACCTCCTTTATTAAGGTATTTAATTCTGAAATAATCCAACGGTCAATCTCGGTTCTATCTTCAAGAGCCACTTCATCTTCAGCATAATTAAACCCATCAATATTTGCGTATAAAGCAAAGAAAGAATAGGTGTTGTAAAGCGTACCAAAGAATTTTCTTTGCACCTCCTGTATTCCTGCTTCATCAAACTTTAAGTTATCCCAAGGCTGTGCGTTTGATATCATATACCACCTTGTCGCATCAGCACCATATTGGTCAATTATTTTGAAAGGATCGGCAGCATTTCCTAATCGTTTGGACATTTTGTTTCCGTTCTTGTCCAAAACTAAACCGTTTGAAATTACATTTTTATACGCAACAGAATCAAACAACATAGTTGAAATTGCATGCAAAGTAAAGAACCATCCTCTAGTTTGGTCAACTCCTTCAGCAATGAAATCAGCAGGATAATTTTTTTCAAATACTTCTTTGTTTTCAAACGGATAATGCAATTGCGCATAAGGCATTGCTCCTGAATCAAACCAAACATCAATCAAATCCAACTCCCTTTTCATTGGTTCACCATTCTCTGAAACCAAAATGATATCATCAACATAAGGCCTGTGCAGGTCAAATGTATTGTAGTTTTCTTCTGAGAAATCACCTACTTTAAAATCACCTAAAGGATTAGTTTTCATAACCCCTGCAGCAATTGATTTTTCAATTTCATTCTTCAATTCTTCAATTGAACTAATACAGATTTCAGTTTCTCCATCTTCAGTTCTCCAAATAGGAATAGGAATTCCCCAAAAACGAGAACGGGATAAATTCCAGTCGACTAAATTTTCAAGCCAGTTTCCAAAACGCCCTTCACCAGTTGATTTAGGTTTCCAGTTAATGGTATTGTTAAGTTCCATCATTCTCTCCTTATAGTCGGTAGTTTTTACAAACCAACTGTTCATAGGATAGTATAAAATAGGTTTATCGGTACGCCAACAATGTGGGTAGGAGTGTTCGTATTTCTCTGCTTTAAAGCAAAGGTTTTCTTCTTTTAATTTGATGACAATTTGTACATCAACAGAGAGTTTTGGTTTTTTTTCTCCTTCAGTGTAGTACTCATCTTTCACATACATACCAGCAAAATCAGTTACCTGTTCAACAAACTTTCCTTGCTTGTTTACTAAAGTTAAACTTCCAATTCCATTTTGTTTACATACTCTATTGTCATCAGCCCCAAAACTTGGTGCTAAGTGTACAATTCCTGTGCCATCTTCAGTAGTTACAAAGTCAGCCAATAAAACCCTAAAAGCATCTCCATCTTCTGGTTGTGCGTAAGATAAAAGTTGCTCGTATTTTAATCCTTCTAAACTATCTCCTTTGAATTCTGAAATGAATTTATAAGGCAAGTTTTTATTACCAGTTTCATAGTCATCAAATTTTAAATCAGCATTTTCAGCAGTAAAATATTTTGAAGATAAGGCCTTTGCAACAACAACTGTAATCGCCTTTCCGGTATATTGATTAAGTGTTTCTACTAGTAAATAGTCAATTTTTTTTCCAACTGCTAATGCTGTGTTGGAAGGCAATGTCCAAGGGGTAGTTGTCCATGCTAAAAAGTAAACTTCATTATTTGTTTTATTGAATAAAAATTCAGAATCTCCATTCCTTTTTACCTTAAATTGAGCAATTGTAGAAGTATCCTTTACATTACGATAACAGCCAGGTTGATTGAGTTCATGTGTACTTAATCCTGTTCCTGCTTTTGGTGAAAAAGGTTGAATAGTATGTCCTTTGTAGAGCAAACCTTTCTTATGCATTTTCCCTAAGAGCCACCAAACGCTTTCAATGTATTTATTGTCGTAAGTTACATAAGGTTTTTTCATATCTACCCAATACCCCATTTCTTCAGTAATGTCCTCCCAACTCCCTTTGTACTTCATTACGTTGGTTCGGCAAGCCTTATTATAATCCTCAATGGATATTGTTGAGCCAATATCTTCTTTTGTAATACCTAATTCTTTTTCTACTCCAAGTTCTACTGGCAATCCGTGTGTATCCCATCCTGCTTTTCGGTTTACTTGAAATCCTTGTTGGGTTTTGTATCGGCAGAAAAGATCTTTAATCGTACGTGCAATTACATGGTGAATTCCTGGCATTCCATTTGCTGAAGGCGGCCCTTCATAAAAAGTAAATGTAGGATTTCCCTTTCTGCTTTCAATACTTTGATTGAAAACATCAGATTTTCTCCAATTTTCTAAAACTTCTTTATGTGTTTTAGATAAACTTAATTGTTTGTATTCCTTGAACTTGCTCATGTTTTATGCTAAATATAATGCGTGCAAATATAGTTTTTGCATTTTAGAAAAGCAATGCTAATTTGCCTTAAAAAAATCAGTAAAAATAAAGGAGATTTTATTTACTTAATCAGCTTAATTTCGGAGGATTCTTGATGCTTCCAACCTTCAAAATCTTGGTAATATATTTCGTAAATATACGATCCCATTGGCAAATCATTCCCAGTTAATTGATGTTTTCCATCCCAACCATTGATTGACTTTCCACCATCATAAATGCATTTCAGATCGTTAATATTGTTGGTAGAATAGACTAATTCACTAAAACGACCATACAGATTAAAGGTGAAAGTTTCTTCTCTTATTCCGTGATAAGAAATACAAAAGTAGTCGTTTAAACCATCTAAATCAGGAGTAAATGAATTGGGGATATACACCCAATATTCATCAGTAATTTGAATATACTTAAAGGTAGTGTCTGTACATCCATTATCGTCATGGATAATAAGATTTACTTGATATAGCGCTAATGAATCCTTGTAGGTATGGTAAGGATTTTCTGAATAATCAGAAGGTGTATTATCTCCAAAATCCCACTGCCAGTCTACAATATTCCCTTCCGATTTGTCAATCAGTTGAGTTGTGGTATAAAGGATAGTCATACTATCAGGTTGTGGTTCAAAATTTGCAATTGGAGATTCTAATAGAGTAACTAGAGCTGAACCATTAATTGCACCTGATGCATTAGCATCAGAAAAATTAACTAAGACATAACTTCCTTCTTCCTTAGTGTTAATAATATGTGGGTTAACTGTAGTGTTAATTAAGGGTTGTATTATTCCATTTATGGAGTAGGAAAATGTGTATGGTGCTATAGCATTAGTAAAATAAACTTTTACTTGAGCACTTGTTTCAGCACTATTACAAATAGTATCATTTCCTTCAATAAATGCACCCATTTTATAAATATGTAAAATTACAGAATCGTTATATACACCATAAAAAGAATTAGTAGCTCCACTCGTTCCATTTAAAAGGGTATTACTGTCAGTTTCCCATGAGCTGAATACAAATTGAAGGTCGACAGTAGGAGTGATTGTATTTAAAGTATCAATAAATACAGTTTCTGAATATGGGAAACTTGAAATAATATTTCCATTAATATTAATTGAAGTTGTAGTTCCAGGGGGGTCTACATCATATGTGATGGTTGGTTTTTTGTAAATATGTAAGGTTATAGTATCATGGTTAAAGGCATAAAATGAATCTACCATATTAGCGGCTAAAGGCATGAGCGTAACACTATCAGAATCCCAAGTATTAAAACCATATAAAGGGTCAATATTTGGGGATATATTTACCGTATCTCCTATCATATAGTTTATTGATGTAGGAAAGGTGTTGATTACGGCTCCATCCACTGTTATTGTTGTAGCGGTTCCTGCAGGAGTTACTATATAGGTTATAGTTTTTGTAGGTACAAAATAAGCTCGAACTGTTACATCTCCTTGCAAGTCCAATACTAAAGTATCAATATTTGGGTTATAAATATAGGGATTTGCTGATATAACTTCCCAGTGGTCAAATGGACCACTTTTTACTTCAAAAGGCAGTGCTATTCCTCCAAATCTTTGGTCTGTCCAAGGGGTGTTTAAGTTATTAATAATATTTCCATTACTCATTTCTACTTCTCCTATTCCAATGATTTCTACTGTCACATCATAAGGGCCTGTAATTGCAGTATCACAATCAACAAATCCAGAGTTCATGCTGTCGCACCTTGCAATAATAAAATTTCTTAAGTCCTGCACATTACTTTGCCAAGCAGCCATTGTTCCTCCCCAAGTTGTAATTTGCCTTTGCATTTCAGGGTCAATTACTGACACCATACTATCAAGAATATGTATCATAAAAGTGCATGAGAACGAACTATTTGCCAAATCCTGCCATCTATTGACATAGTCATCATGAAACTCCTGATTGGTAAGCATTTCATTCCAAATTGGAACATGTCCTTGTCCACCAGTATTTCCAAGAGAACTTGGGTCACAAGGGTCAGCACCTACCCCAGTATTAGGGACCCCAGTATAATTTGTTCCGTGCCCAAATGTATTATCCATATCCCAAAGAGTGTACCTCCACTTCCTTTTGTCTCCAGCCGGATCCATCCCTCTCCACCATGCGGTATTCCAATTTAACCAATCGGCACATACCACATAGGAGTTTAACAAAAAGTAATCAATTAAACTTCCTGTATTAAATTGACTCTTTGCAGTATTGTAATTTGCTTGGATGTTCATAGGGTTTGCTGCAACATAAGCAACAAAACTATTCCAATCTGGTTGCGCGTTCGGAGCTCCAAATTCAGTCCAAGTTCCTCCCCAAGTTTTAAGATATTGTAAATTATTTTTATCTTGATCGTAATAATAACCTGTAAAATCCTGATCATCTACCTTTTCTCTCATTTCATAAACCCCCCAATAAACTCCATTCAAATATAGAATACAAGAAGATGTAGATCTTTCGTCTAATCTTAAATCAGCAATTTGTGAAAGGTGGTTAACATAAGCATCTCTAATGTGGGCTCCCGACCCTCCATAAGAAAATGGATAATTGTCATTTGCAGCAGCCTTTACAATAACTCTTTGGAATTTCTCTCTACTTTTAGTGGTAAAAATTTTGTCTTGTAAAGCATAATTATAGCCAAATTGATCTCTCATAACATAATCAAATCCTCTTTGATCATATGCCCAAGAATCATTACCATGCTTATTGTATTCTCCAGTTCCTTTATCTAGTAAAATACCGTTTTTATCAAACCATTCAATAGTACCAGTTGGCTCAAGCCCACTTACGGACCAAGATGGAGTTCCTGTTAATAAATCATTCGGTCCATTCCCTAATTGATTTCCAGAAACAGACAGTATTGGAATAGTATGTGTGTCGTTAATAAAGAAAGTATGATAATCAATAAAAGAAGGAGGAATGTTAGCGGTTGAGCTATAGCAAATAGCCTTTACTACTGTTGTTGCTGAAATCGTAATTGCACCCGCATATAATGTTGAGGTATTGTTTGGCTCATCCCCATTTGTGGTGTAATAGATGTCAATGTTAGGGTCTGGGGTGCTTAATGTTAAATTAACATTGGCTGAATTATATCCTCCCACTTGAGAGAAAACTGGAGTTGTTGCATATTCTTGCAATGCCCCAATATTACTAGCGTTAGGCGTTCCTGTTGTAAAAACACTCCAAACGGCAGCACCATCCGTTTGCCTTCCTCTTGTATGCGAATCTTGATTTGGCAATACTCGAATAGAATCCTGAAAAACTGCAGCCCCATCAGAAAGCATTAGTATTTCATTCCCTTTAGTTTGTGTTATTTTGAAATTGGAATGCGCATTTGTTCCAGTTATCTCATCTCTACCAGAACAGTAAACAAGCACTACACCATTTGCAGGAATAATGAAAGAGGATGGAAAAATCCATTTTGTTGGGTTTGTTGGTTTATCAGTAAGTGCCCATCCGTTTATGTCGATAGCAGCTGCAGTTGGGTTATATAGTTCTACCCAGTCCTCAAATTCACCATAATTATCGGTAGAAGTATTGTAGTTGGCGGCAGAATATTCATTAATTACAATTTGCCCTTTTGCAGAAAAAAGAGCAAAACAAATAATTAATAATGTGTAAATTGATTTATTCATTCTACAAAAATACGGAAAATTTATGATTTCTAAGGAGGTGCTAAGAGTAGAATCTTATGTATTCAAAATTAAGGACTCACTAAAAGAACTTACAATACATTTTTTCTACTTTTGCTAACTATTTTAATATACCTTGATGCAGAATAATATAAAAGAAGATTTACATTTTTTCAATGAGTTAGTTAATGAATTAATTAATGATGAATCAGCAAACCCTATTGCAGAAGCTACCCCAACATCAGCACTCAATGCTAAATTTGATTTAGACTTAAAGCCAACTCCTGCTATTGATGAGGATTTTAAGAAGATATTGAAGAAATTGGTGTTAAACACACCAAAATCATCTTCAAGATTATTTTTTAATCAACTGTTTGGCGGGAGGCACAGTAAAGCAATTTTAGGAGACTTGTTGTCTGTTATGCTTAATAATAGCATGGCAACTTATAAAATAGCAGGACCTCAAGTAGCTGTTGAAAAGGAAATTATTAAGCAAGTAAATAATTTAATTGGTTATCCTGAAGGTTGTGGAGGAACTTTCCCGACAGGAGGTTCAATGTGTAACTTTATGTCCTTAGTAATGGCAAGGGATAAAAAGGATGCTGAAATAAAAAATAAAGGAATGCAAGGAAAGCTACTTGCATATACCTCAGAAAACTCTCATTATTCTATTGCTAAAAATGCAGCTTTTACAGGGGTAGGAAGAGATAATATTCGTTATATAAAGTCAAATGAAAATGGAAAAATTGATGTTGCCGGTTTCAAACAACAAGTAAAAAGCGATATTGAAAATGGTTTTGTCCCCTTTTACATAAACGCAACTGCAGGAACTACCGTTTTATGTGCTTTTGATAATGTTGCTGAGTTAGCGCCAATTTGTAAGGAGTATAACATTTGGTTACACCTAGATGGTGCGTTTGGTGGCTCGGTTATCTTTACAGAAAAATATAGGCATTTAGTGAATGGAATTGAATTTACAGATTCATTCTGTTTTAATGCTCATAAAACTTTAGGCGCTCCATTAAGCACTTCAACTCTTTTAGTGAAAGACAATAGAGATTTGTATAATTCATTTAATAATGACGCTTCTTATTTATACCAAACAGATGATGAAAACTATAATTTAGGGCAAACATCTTTTGAATGTGGAAGAAGAAATAATGCATTAAAACTATGGACGCTTTGGAAAGCAATAGGTACTAATGGTATTGCTGATATTGTTGAGCATGAATTTGAGCTTGCTAATACCGCAAGGAATTATGTAAAAGAAAATACTGATTATACTTTGTATAGTTTTGATGATTCTTTGTCAGTTTGCTTTAATTATAAAGATTTTGATCCTGAAGATTTGTGTACAAAACTATATCAACACAATAAATTGATGGTTGGGTTTGGCTATTTTAAAAAGCAAGGATTTGTCAGATTAGTTACTATTAATGGCGAAAATACACATGAGAATATACTTAACTTTTTTAAGGTGTTAGAGGAGTTTGTAGGTGAAAATGGGGATTCATTAAAGAGAATTAAGTAAGATTAATTTTTTACCTTTACAGCATGCAAAATGACTTTATAATTGTACTTGCTTGGCCAGAAGGAATGGTAGCTGCAGCTGGAGCATGGTACGATAAATTTATTTCATCTGACGGAAAATATAGAGTAGGGCATTCTGCACTTGTATTGGTGAATTCCACAACAGGATTATTACATTATTTTGATTTTGGAAGGTATCATACTCCATTTGGTTTTGGGAGGGCAAGGGATTTAGAAACTGACCCTGATATTACCTTAAATATTATTGCGAACATTAAGGATAATGAAATCTTGAATATAAAGGAGATTGTTTCGGAATTAGCAGTGCTAAAAGCAACTCATGGTCATGGAAAAATCTTTGCGTCAGTACTAAAAAATATAGATTATAAAAAGGGATATGATTATGCGAAATCCGTACAGGAAAAAGGATGTATTGCTTATGGCCCTGCAGTGGTTAACGGAACAAATTGCTCCCGTTTTGTTGCTCGTGTTATGCGTGAGTCAAAACCAGGATTATTTACAGCATTAAGGTTAAGGTATCCTTTTTGCTTAACACCATCCCCTAAAAGAAATATCAGCATTGCAAATCCTAATTATTATGTTGCGGATAAAGAAAGTTGCAAGCAAGTAAATAAAAGTTTTATAACCTCCTACTTTAGTAGTATTGAAAGAATATAATTATGGATCCTAAAAAACATATAAATGTTCCTGAAAGTGCACAATGGTTAAGTGGTAGTGTAGGTTCGGGTTCATGGTTTTTTATTGCCGCTAAAGAAAATCAAAATCAATATCAAATAAAACGCTTTTCTCGTGAAGGAATGTTGGAGTGTGATAGACTTTTTACAGTAGATAATAATACTTTTGATATTAGCGTTAACTATCAATTTACCTTTCTTTCACATTGTAAAGAATGTACAATTATACAAAACGAGATAACCTATAAATTTTATACCAATGAATATTAAAGTATATGGTGCCGATTGGTGCCCAGATTGTGTTAATGCAAAAAACTTTTTAAACTCAAAAGGAGTTGAATTTGAGTACATTGACATTACTGACAATGAACAGGCAATAGCGCTTGTTGAGCAAATAAATAACGGTAGAAGAGTAATCCCTACTTTGGTGGTGGATGGTACAACTTATACTAATCCAGGTATTGCTGGATTAATGAAAATATTAGCACAATAAACACTAATTTCGCAATCCTAAAAATAATACCATGAGTGATTCAATAAAACATGAATGTGGAGTAGCAATGCTCCGATTACTTAAGCCCTTAGAATTTTATCAAAAGAAATACGGTACCGCTTTGTATGGCTTAAATAAAATGTATTTGTTGATGGAAAAACAACACAATAGAGGGCAAGATGGTGTTGGTCTGGCAAATGTAAAGTTGGATGTTCCTGCAGGAAAAAGATACATTAGCAGGAAACGATCGGTAGCTACTAATCCTATTCAGGATGTGTTCAAGCAAGTAAACAGAAGGTTTGTTGAGTTGGAAGCAAGTGATCCTGAAAAATTGCAGGATGCAAAATGGATGAAAGAAAATTTACCTTTTACAGGAGAATTATTTTTAGGACACTTAAGATACGGGACTTTTGGGGGAAATACGATTGAACAATGTCATCCTTTTTTAAGACAAAGCAATTGGAAAACAAGAAATGTAGTGTTAGCAGGGAATTTCAATATGACAAATGTTGATGAGCTTTTTGAGCAGTTAGTGGACTTGGGGCAACACCCAAAACAAATGGCTGATACAGTTACTATTTTGGAAAAAATCGGTCATTTCTTGGATGAAGCAAATGATGATATCTACTATAAGCATAAGGATAAATTTACTAAAAAAGAAATAACTTCAAAAATTGAAGATGAGTTGGACTTGCAAGATATCCTAACTCAATCCGCTAAATACTGGGATGGAGGTTATGTAATGTGTGGATTGATGGGCCATGGTGATGCTTTTGCATTGAGAGACCCAAATGCTATCCGACCTGCATACTATTATAAAGACGATGAGATTGTTGTTGTTGCATCAGAAAGACCAGTAATACAAACTGCTTTTAATGTAAATATTGAAGATGTTAAAGAGATAAAAAGAGGACATGCGCTCATCATAAAAAAGGATGGAACTGTTGAAGAAAAACAAGTGCGTGAACCTTTAGAAAGAAAAGCTTGTTCGTTTGAGCGTATTTATTTTAGTAGAGGAAATGATGCAAGTATTTACAATGAGAGACTTGAATTGGGAAGAAGAATTTTCCCAAAGGTATTGGAATCGATTGGTTATGATGTTAAAAATACTGTGTTTTCGTATATTCCTAATACGGCTGAGGTGTCTTATTTCGGATTATTGAAAGGATGCCATGCTTACCTAAATGAAGTAAAAACAAAAAAGATTCAGGCACTAGGAAACAATCCTTGTCATGATGAAATTGCAAAAATAATGGAGATATCTCCAAGAGCAGAGAAGATTGCAATTAAGGATGCAAAACTAAGAACATTCATTACTTCTGATGATAGTAGAGATGATTTGGTTGCTCATGTTTATGATGTTACTTATGGTACCGTAAAACCTACTGACAACCTAGTAATGATTGATGATAGTATTGTAAGAGGAACTACCTTAAAGCAATCAATTATTAGAATACTTGACCGATTGAACCCTAAGAAAATTATAGTTGTTTCTTCAGCCCCACAAATTAGATATCCTGATTGTTACGGAATTGATATGGCAAAAATGGGTGATTTTATTGCTTTTAATGCGGCAGTATCTTTACTAAAAGATACCAATCAAGAACACATACTTACTGAAGCTTACGAAAAATGTAAGGCACAAGAAAATTTACCAAAGGAGGAAATGGTAAACCATGTGAAAGATATTTATAAGCCTTTTACTGCTGAAGAAATCTCAAAGAAAACAAGTGAACTATTAACGCCAAAAGGAACAAATGCTGAGGTGGAAATAATTTATCAATCTATTTCTGATTTACATGCTTCTTGCCCTGACCACAAAGGGGATTGGTACTTTACAGGAAACTACCCAACTCCTGGAGGAGTGAAGGTGGTGAACAAAGCCTTTATGAACTACATGGAAGGAATTAATGAGAGAGCTTACTAAGCACTTTTAGCAACCAATTTATACCCTAAGTATGCTGCTGGCAAGTAGAATAGTAAATCTATTTTGAACCAGTCAGGATGTGTTAGGCTTTCTAAATTATACCACCCTGCAAAAGTGAAAAATAAACCAATAATTAAGAATTGATATTTAAATGCAGTTGAGTTTTTCCATTTTGAAATTTGAGAAAGTAAGGTAGTGACTAATGCCCCAATAAAGGAACCCATAGCGTGAGAAAAAATTACTAATAGCATAGCGCCCAAAGGTGCAATCGCCATATATTTGTTAAGTGCATCAGCATCTTCCATAGTAACTCCTTCAGGCAAAGGGTAGAATACCATACTTAGGTAATGCATAGCCATCATGCCCATCATTCCTAAAATTACACCTATTATAGTTGTGCTTATTGCTCGTAACATATCCTTAATTTTTGGTAAATATAATAAAGAAGCCCTACCAAATTGGTAGGGCTTCTTTATTATATGTGAGAAGGATTATCTTTTCTCAGTAGTGTAAACATTTCCGTACCACCAGAATCTTTGTTCTTTTGATGAACCATATTGCTCAACTGCCATGTCGAAAGCCGAACCGAAAGAGTGCATATCGAATACTGGTAATTGATCTCCTAAGTATTCTTTCAGCTCTAACTCCTTAACGATAGTATTAGGGTCTTCTAAAGCAGTTTCCATAGCTACAGCAGCTAATTCCTCAGCTGTCATTTTTTCAGCATGCTTAGGCGCTATAGTCATCTCATCAATTAAGTGAGTTGCTCCAGCAAACTTGTCAATAATGAACATAGTATATCTG
>Ga0308011_10000293_pt1 | contig 27498 bp, 22 predicted proteins | sample Neamet177_FD_203144 | JGI IMG/M metagenome (GOLD analysis project Ga0308011, IMG submission 203144) | Marine microbial communities from water near the shore, Antarctic Ocean - #177 | ecosystem: Environmental > Aquatic > Marine > Unclassified | place: Southern Ocean | collected 2014-07-25 | reverse complement strand
CCATCCCCAATTGAGTTAGAACCAAAATGGTGAAAATTCGGCCAAAGTTCCCAACAATTGCAAGTGGCATCGCCGAAGCAAAAAGAACCGCTTTTTTCCAAAGCTCCTTTTGGGTGTAGTTGGCGTAAACTGCGGCGATCATCACAAGGGCCATCAGTGATCGAATCCCACTACAGCCTTCAGCAATCTCGAGATCAGAACCACCAATAGTAATCGTTGAACCTGAGCGGGTGAGATCCATTCCGAAAAACATGCCCGTCTGGTAACAAAGTTTGGTGATTAGAGTTTGGAGGTTCCCAGTCAAGGCCGCCTCCAGGCCCGGCACTGGGATGGTAAACCAGAAGAAAAAGGCAGGGAAGATAATCGCTTTGGCAAATCTCAGTCCAAAACTGAAATGGACTAAGCCGATAATTACAAATGGCACCCCAATCAGCGCCAAACGAGGTTGGATGGTCCGAATCGACACAAGGTAGAACAGCAATCCCAAAGAAAGTGAAAAAATCCCCCACATCGATGGGGATAGCTTTTCGCCCCTATTATTTTTCCATGCAATCACAGCCATCACCACAAAGGCGAGGGGAACAAACCGTCCATGAAGAAATCCATTAAGCGAGTTACAAGCACTCCATGTCCATCCCGCCAGCGATAGGCCCGGTGTCGTCGGATACGCCGGATAGAACGTAAACATGTATAAAAAAATCACCCATGCGGCAGCACCAGTAAAAAGAACTGCGGGCGCCATGGATGAAAATCCATTCCTAGAAAGAGTGATTTCACTCGCAGTGTCGGTCTCACTGTTCATGTCCCGCTATTAAGGCTCAATACAGTCAGGCAACAAGGCAAATCCCCGTGGCTCCTTCAGTTTGCCTCAGGATAAACAACATCGTCATCAGTCCACATTAATCGATCACTTCCTGCAGATCTAACTTGGAAACGCGTTCCTGTCTCCCTATGAAAAAAAAGCGGAGATCCGAAACGATCCAATAGTTCTCCATTTCCACTAATCGCCCTATGAGATGGTCGAATCCAAGCCATCCGATCACGGTTTACACCACTCAAGAAAGACGTGAGGGCTTCGTTGTCCGGAAGGAAATAGCTCGTGAAATCTTTGATCATCGTCTGGCTCTCCGTAAGTGTCGTCGCCACAATCTCAAGATCATCTTTGAGGGAATTCTCGTCCGCCCCGTATTCAAGCTCAAACCACGAGTTTGGGATCACCCGCACTGACGAGGGAGGGGGCTCTTTTTCAGAAACAGTTTCCCCTTCCGGATATTGAACCGCTTCGGAGGAAAAAGATTCTTTGGGACCGAACCTCAAGACCGCCAGAACAACCACCCCCAATACCCCTAATAATACCAGCCGTCTGGTCATAGCAGATTCATTAATCCAAGAGGAGGCTCTGGCAAGCTCGTGTCATAAAAACGCCCAACATTCGGGAGAATCATTGCCAAGCTGGACTTTGGAACTCCCATCCAGAGCGCAAGCTCAGCGAAATACTCATCTACCGAAAGAGTTGGAACCAATCGGCCGCGTCCCGAGTCCAATGGGTTCCCCAACGCCAATTCAGGATACGATCCATATACTTTCTTCCCGTTGACTGCCCCACCTACGACAATCTGATTGCCTCCCCATGCATGATCGCTTCCACCCCCATTGGGAGAGAGCGTTCGACCAAAGTCCGAAGCCGTGAATAACGTCACGTTGTCCGAGAGATTCATACTCTCGATAGCAGCCTGAAACTCGGTAATTGCCTCGCTCAGCTGGGCGAGCATTGTTGCGTGCGGATCCAGAGAAGAATGCAGGTCCCATCCCGGAGCCTTAACAAAAAACGTCTGGCGCTTCTTGCTCAATCCTTCTCTTGCCGAGATGCTCTGCACCACATCCTTAAGTTGCGCCGAAATCGGATTCGTCATCGTAAACGGAGAAGTGATTTCTGGAGCAGTCGCCACCGCATCTCGATATTCTTTACTCGCCGCGATCGCGTCTACGGTCTTGCTCGCCAAAGCACGTTCAAAGACATTCTGGTATTCGGCTTCGAGAACCGTTTCGATTGCCCTCCTTCGATTAAGGTAACTTCCGGTCTCCCAGTTGGCCAAACCCGGCAGCGTGCCAGGAGATTTAGAGAAGACGGCAGTCCCACTGCTACTTTGAAAGATATTTGTGCCCGCCGTCGACATATTCATCGATACTCCACTGACACCATTTAGGTCTTGAAAGTAATCCCCTAGCCGACCAGCCCAACCAGAGTCAGGCAGGCGTGTTTCGGGGAGGCTAGTTTGCCAATGAAGTTGCTGATCAGAATGAGAGAATAACCCTAAAGGAAGGGTTGCTGTTCCAGCCTGAATACTCGCGACAGTGGTTCTCTCGATCAATGTCCCAACATTCGATACGAAGGCCGCTTTACCTCCCTCATAAAGACTGATCAGGCCTGGCATATTGGAGTTCACTCCAAGCTGCCGGCCATCGGGCAAAGTATGACTAAGCGGTGTAATCTCCGTGGTCGGCAGCGCCAATGATCTTCGGGCGACGGCATATTCGGCATACTCCTCTCCGGCCTGCGGCAGCAGCATATTGAACGAATCGTTTCCACCGGCGAGAAACACGCACACCAGGGCTTTAAAGTCCTCCGCTGCTGGCGTTTCAGCAGCGGAAAGCGAACCAACCAGCTTCAAATTCAGAGCAGAAGAAAGCGCCGCAATCGAACCCACTGATGCACAACTGAGTTCCCCAATGAAACTTCTTCTGTTCGTATTTATCATCTCCTCCTTCATAATTATCTCAAGACGCTGAATTCAGGGGACGTGACAATGATTTGCACCGCCGCCCTGACTTTCTCGAGTTGGAAGAACTCGTTGTTGATTCGCTCCATGATGACCGATTTCGTGTTCGGGGACATTTCACCCCAGGTGAGGAGAAGGTCGAGGCGATCAGCCAATTGATCAGGATCATCCGTGAGAGCAAGCTCCTCGGAATAGTCGATCCCTCTGACAAAATGTCCGATCGTCGCTGTCTTTTTGAGCCGATCGTGGGTAGCCAGAAGTGAACTGGTAGTAGCAATCTGCAGCTCAGGAGCCTTAAGCCCAAGCTCATATGGTTCTCCTCGTGGTGTGTAGCCTGGTAGGTAAAAGTTAAAAACTGACGGGGAAGACATTGCATACTGCCCCAACTCAGCCTTCAGAGTTGTATGAAAGGCCCCATACTTCCCCGAAGTGTCTGGGTCAGCAAAGGCTCTCAAAATATGAGTCAGGCGAATCAACGGCTCTCTGACCTTTCCGGACTGACTGGAGTCTCCACCCCCAGCCCGGACTTCGGGATCAAGTAAAATGGCTTTCAAAACCTCCCCTAGATCACCATCGCTTGCATCCCACGAAGATGTCACTCGCCTCAAATAAGCGGGACTCGGATTTGAGGTTGTAAATCTTTGAATCAAGCGAAAACAAATAAACGGCGCCACGTTCTGATGGGCGCACAGCGCATCAAGCGTTTGTTGCACGTCGACCTCACCAGTTTGACCGGCAGGAATAACAACTCCGTCAAATAGAACCTTGGTTCCTGGTTCGTGCTCTTCATCCCAAACCTTCATAGGGTTCACATAGTCAGAACCAGTCCCGAAATCATAAAAACTTGTCGCCGGTTGCCCTCTCTTCGTCGTGCTATGACTCATTCCCGTAAACACCTTGGCCATCTCCTTGATTATCTCATTATCATAAGTTGGTATGCTCTTCCCTCCGTCATCAAGCTGATGCGTGCCATCGGGATTTAATTTCCAAAGCCCGATTGTAAACAGCTGCATGATCTCTCTCGCAAAGTTTTCATCCGGAAAACGATTAATAGAAAGATCGCCTTTCCGATTGTTTAAGTGCGACAGATAAAACCCCATTGATGAACTATACGTCACGTCATTTAAGATTTCCCGAAAGGCCCCAAAGCCGTTTTTCACAAAAATATCGTAATAAGCGGCCTGCGTACTGATGTTATCACCGATCACCGATCCTGGCTCGTTATTCACCACAAATATCTGGCTTAGTGCGTAGGCCATCCTCTGGTTCAATTGATCTGGTGCAATGAGAGCTGCCCTCCACCAACCATGCCGCCATAGCGCGGACGAAAAAGTCATGCCAGTTTTCCACATTTCACTCCCAGTCAGACTCGGGGTGGACGATAGTTGCTCATCGAGATAACCAGTGATTCCGTTTTCCGTGACAGCACGGATCGAGTCCATTGTCGGGCCAAAGCTTGATTGAATTAGAAATCGAGCTGCCTCCTCATCAGTTGGGAGGCGCCGTTCCAGTGATTCCCCATTTACCAGAGTCGTTCCACCAGCGCTCTCTAATTGACGAATCGCCTGCTCGTAGTCCGGAATTCCAACTTGTCCCGAGCTATGGGTGGACTGATCACTCCACCCCATCAAAAACTCTTCCCATGCCTCAACTCCGTCACCATCACTGTCAAAATCATTGGCCACGAGTCGGTAGACTCCTGCCGAATCTGTCGAAGGCATCGTCACCGTCATCGCTTGTGGAGAAATAACCGGGCTGATAGTTACTTTCGTCTCCCAAGCGCCAGAATCGCGATCCCTTGCTTCGATTTCGTAAACTTTGCCCGGCACTCCTTCCCACCCAAGTACGACTTCATCGTTGGCAACCTGAATCATCCCAATATGAAACCAGTCTGATGAATCAGTTGGACTCGTCCCCGCAATCATTTCGCTAATGTTCGATTGCCCGTCGCCGTCAAAGTCGCCATCATCTGGAAGAACTTCGGGATACAGTAAATTCCAAATCTCAGAGGCCCCGTCACCATTCAGATCTACCGCAGCGGTCGCAGGAGTTGCGGGAATCAGGAGGCAAGCACAGATCAACTTGGCCCATCTGGGCAAGCGCTCTATGTTGAAATTTGGAATTTTTTTAATCATCCCTTCTAAATCACTATCAGAAAACTCATGTTAGCGCACGTTGTCAAAAATAATCCCCAAATCAATCTTGGATTGCACTTCAAGTTAGCAGCCAAAAACCGACTTATAAATCGTCCGTGATTTTCGAGCCACAGCTGCCCAAGTCAAATCAGAGCACACAAAATCCTGCGCCCGTCCCCCCATCGCCGCTAGCTCCCCACGCGCTGTCCATACCGTATCGAAACCTTCCGCGATACTTGCCACATTCGGATCCACCAAAAATCCAGCCTTTGCCTTTTCCACATGTTCGGCAATCCCGGCCTCGCGGGAGACCATCACCGGCCTCCCTGCCAACATCGCCTCCACGATCGTCAGTCCGAACCCGTCAAAACGTGAGCACAACACGGACAGATCCGCCCTGCTGTGGATCGTGACCGAGTGCTCCGGAAGTCGGCCGGTGAACCTCATGCGGTCGGATATCCCCAGTTCTTTTGCCAACGATTCAAGGAATGGTCTGTCCACCCAATCATTCCCGCTCAATTGGAGAAAGATCTTTTCATCATTTTCGAAACCCGAGAGGAATTGCGCAAATCCACGTATGAGGAGATCCAACCCCTTGTGATTTCGATCCATTCTCCCGAGATACTGAATCACAAAATCATCCCCCTCCCCCGGAATCCTAGCTTTCGGATCGATAAACTTCCGGTCCTCCGGATGGCAGCCGTTCGCAATCGTATAGACCGGAGTTTTTCGGCCCAGTGCCCGTAAAGGAGCCTCGTGACCGGCAGACAGCAGCTGAATCGCGGCAGCATGATCAATCACCCACTTTTCGCACAAATGCCAAAACGCGAACTTCCTGAAAGCCCCGTGTCTTGTGAGATCCCTCACATAAGGATCATGGGGCATGAAAATATAAGGAACCTTCCGTTTGTGAAGAGCTCGTGCCAAAGCAAAAACTTGCGGGCTGTAGGTTCCATGCAAGACCGCTCCATCGAGAACCAACTCCCCGGAATCAAGGGCACGCAAAAAATCAGTCGGCAGATCAAACGGATGTTTCTTCCGATGGGGATACTTGATCAGCGGGGGCTCCCTCCCGGTAAACTCCTTAGCCGGTTTTCCGCGAAAAGTGATAATGGGGACGTCCAGCTCCTCAATTTTTTCGAAGGCAGAACCCAGCCCTCTGCAAAAGCTGGTCAAACCCTCCTGTCCCGGAAAATAAGAAAGAATATGAGCGACTTTTTTCATCTCGTCCTTTTAGCCAAGGCCAACACCAAGGTTTCGAAAACCCTCTCCACAACTTCATCGAGCTCCTGCCCGCAATCTACCAGAACAGCTCGATCTCCCCAGTCTTCCGAGATCGTATGATATGCCTTGAGTTGCCGCTCCAATTCAGCGGGCGCAACTTCCTGTTTTCTCTTCAAGATAGTCTCTGCCGCAGTATGAAGAATAATTACCCTGTCCGGTTTGGGGATGAGCTTAAAGACCCACTTGGCAACTCCCATCCCGGCCCCATATCGATACCTCCTCGGGTCCGCCAAAAGATCTGGATAAAAACGATCGGAAAGCACAAGCGATTGCTTGGCCCGCAAATGAACTAGATCACGCGCCATCGCGATCCACCAGACCACGACAATCTTTCCAAGTTGTAACAGCGATAGAAAACTTGATTTGGGTGGCCTGGCGTGGGGATCGGTAACCACTGCCGTCGATGTCTCGGCATTTCTACTGAGCTGAGGCAGCCAGTGGATCGACCTCATCTTTATCCTCGAAAGCTTGAGCTTCTCGGTCAAACCCTCGATCACCGATGATTTTCCACTCCCGTCGGGACCCAAAATTCCGACCCATGGATAGGGCGTGCGCCAATGAAACCCGAGTTCACAAAACCAATGCCTCGCCACCCCTTTTAAAGTCTTCAGCGGAGAAGATCTCAACCTGCGAAGCCACAAGGTAACCCTCAGCTTGCCGGCCATATTCGTCGCCTCGGACGCTTTCCCCTCAGCCGCCAGTTGGTAAAGCGCTTCCGCAAGTTGACCTCCAAAGGCTGCTTCCAAACTACTCCTGAAATTGGCCTCGTCCTCGGTCGCTCCCAGCTTCACAAAGCCAGTGTATCGAGAATTAAACCGCGCCCCCCAAAGTAAGCCCGTCATCCAGGCAATGAAGGCATCATGCCCCAAAGCAGGTCTCGGGATCCCGTCTCCGGAGACCGAAACCCCGTCCCAAAAAGACTCCCGATCTAAATACTCCACCCCGTTCCATTCAAAGACCGGAAGAAGGTCAACTTGCCCCCATTTAAAAAAGTGCTGAATTACGTATCGGCGTGGAATCCTCAGCCATGAAGTCCCGAGCTGATTTTCGCAAATTGTGAGAGCTTTTGAACGGTCCCTGACAGCGATATCCCAGTCACTCAGTGGCCCCTGCTCCAGTCCTCCCCTCTCGAAGCGGAGAAATGCCACGTTTCCGGAGCCCGCTTTTGCATAGGCTTGAAGCCCCTCTTTAGTTCGAAGATTCATCACCCTCTTTCCCACTAATCTTCTGAGCAGAGGTGGCCTCCAGCTTTACCAAGGGAATACACCATCGGTAGACTCGCTTGAATACGAATTTATTTAACCTGAAAAAGATTGAAAGGATCCCGTCCGCAAACCAAACCCACGGTGGCGAATGCATGACTTGCTGCCCGTAGCAGCGAATAATCGTGGCTGATTCTGCAAACTGCTTTTGCCTCACAAGTTCATCGGAAGCATTCCGATCCCGCTTGTTTCGGTGCCGGAGACTCAAGTTCCCTCCATGCACTCGGAAATCTGCTAGTTTGGAGTGAAGATAGGAAAACTTCTTACCTACTGATGCCAGACGATTGTAGAACTCCCCATCCATCACATATTTAAAATTCTCATTCAACAAGTGGCCTTCATCAATGACTGTCCTCTTTCGGTAAAAAGCGGCGGTCGATCCAATATAACAAACTAAGTAACAATGCATTGTTTTCTGAAAGGGAAACAGCGTCATCGATCTTTGCAAAGACCCAGTTTCATTTACAAAATCCCATCCAGAATAAATTACGTCAGCACTTTTCCCGGCCGCAAATTCAAGAACTGCTTTCAGCGCTCCTGGTTTCAATCGATCATCGGCGTTTAGCCACATCACCCACTTCCCCTTGGCCGCCGCGAAACCTTTATTGATAGCGTGACTCATTCCGTCGTCTGGCTCCTGAATCAAACGAACTTTAGGGTATCTGGAAACGATTTCATCGGTTTCATCGGTGGAACCAGCATCGTAAATCAAATGCTCCAAAACAACATCGTGCTGGATGTCAACACTTTCAAGACACTCCCCAATGAATTTCCCATAATTCAGGCTAGGGGTAATGATCGAAAAATCAATTTTCTCGGATTTCATTTGAGTTCATAATGTTGGTCGAACTTTCGACATTCTTCTTTGAATTGTCCATAGGCGAAGTGTCTTCGCTCTATCTCAGACACTGTCTCGGTATGCCTGATCGATTTCTCCGGCAAGCCGTTGCCAGGAAAAGGCCTTCGCCCGCTTGATTGCCGCGTTTTGGATCTCTTCCCATTTTTGCCGCCGTTCCGGCAGGGAGGCTATCGCCCGCGCGAATCCGGAAACCACATCCTCCCGTGAACCCGGCCGAATCTTAATTCCACAGTGATCGGTCACAATCATTCCCGGTCCCGCCCAATCGCGACAATTTCCCTGACGCCCCAAAGCAAGCGACTCCAGCACCGCCTGACCAAAGGCTTCGTTCAAGGCAGGATGGATTAAGGCATCGCATGCTCTCATTAACTCATAGACATCCTCCAGTGCAGGCAACTTCTCGGCAAAGTGAATCCGGTCGGCCAATCCGTGTCTTGCAACCCTCGCTTCCAGGGATTTGCGCTCAGGACCCGACTCAAGAATCGTCAGCTCAACATCCACACCGCTTACGATCGCTTTATGGACTGCCTCAATCGCCAAATCGACCCCTTTCCAATGCACCAATCGGCAAGCGGTCAGCAACCGTATCGGACCTTCATGCGGGGTAGGATCGACAGGGCGGGAAAGCGCAAATGCCTCCACCTCATCATCACCACAACCCGATTGCGGAACGCGCCGAACATCGTCCACCCCGAGTTTTTTAAAGGCCGTAACCGAAGCATCCGTCGCCCCCAGTGCCACCGAGCAACTTCGGTAGGCCTTTCTCGTTGATGGCAACCAAGATCCAAATTTAAAAAGCAACTCCCTGATCCGGTCTTTCAGCCAAAGTCGCAACGGAAGATCTGCGACAAGCTCGGGAGGGCTCATCTCGGCGCCACCCGCAGGCCCGACCACCAACGGCTTCTTAAAGCCCGAGAGCAAACTCGGCGGAATAACGCTCCCAAAAGTCAGTCGATGCAAAACATCAACCTGGTGACTGGCTAGATAATGGGCCGCCGCCTTCTTCATCTCACGTTGCCATAGGAGGTTATAAAGTCGTAGCCCAACAGACCCTCGTTTCTTAACCCTTGCGAAGAAGGCCGGAGGTTCGACATAGATCCACTCCACATCCTTTGTCCGCTCGTCAGCCACCTCCTCGATTTTCTCCCTGTTTCTCGACCTCGTAATCACGGCCAGCTGATGTTGATATCGAGCAGCCAGCTGGCAGACGACATTCCACCCCACTCCTTTTTCCGATCCTTCCCCCGGCTCGCAGGAGTAGGCCTCGATGACAACTTTCATCTCAAAAACTTAATAGCTATCGGGAAGAAGGATCATTTCCCCTCCCCATACCAGACTTCCAGCCTATGACAAGGCCTTGGCAGAAACTTCAGACTCTTCCATAGGTTCCTCTCTCGGATCACGATGCAAATTCTCAAAATCGATATTATTTCTAAGGAAGCAAATCATCCCAACATTTAGAAAAAACTGTGAGATGTCTCCGGAAAAGGTCCCAAAAACAAAGAAGAATATAAATGGCTGTGCAAAAGCAGGAATACATACGAGTGCCGCTATCCCGAAATAGGGAGTTCCTTTGAGAGACCTTAGCAGCCGATGACTGGAAATGAGAACTGCGATCAACCCCAGCGCAAAGATCCCTAACCCGACGTAGCCCACCGCCCTCACAAAACTCACCGGGCCGCTGTGATAGTCACCATTGATCAAAAGAGACACTTGTTGCGCGCTCAGGGTACCAAACCCAGCCATCTGGTGCTCCCCTTGCGACATAGCCGACTGAAGGTCGAGCTCCTTCGAGCTGAAACCGAGGCCATCTCCCATCATCTTATTCTTAATCCAGCGTTCCGAAGTAAGGGCCTCTTCCCACATCTCGAACCGCCAGTCGTTTGAATCCTCACCCTCTCGCACATAACGCTGCTCCCATGTTCCCGGAAGGAATGATAAGGCTCTCTGCGCCTCCGCTGACAGAGGAAGCATCAAATTCAAGATCGCCAGACTCATCAGACCAAAAACTCCCACCAAAAAAGCTGCAATCACTGCTCTGATCCCCTGCCAATAAAATACGCCAATTGCCAAAATCAGAATCCCCCCTCCCAGTTGGCTTCTGAAGCCGCTGACCAAACCTCCCAAAATGGCAAAGCAGACAATGAGGGTCCAACGATTAAAAAGGAGTGATTTTAGCGGATTCGTATAGGCGACCGTAATCCTTGATAAGATTTTAGCAGAATCCGCACCTGCCATATTCCGGCCCGCCGCGCCGCCGCTTGTACCTTGAGAGTTAAAATCAAGATTTCCGGTTCCCAACGCCAAAGCCAGTGGCAGGGCCAGCCCCGGCACGTAGGCGAGCCACTGGGCCACCAACGTGAATACCCCTCCAACGAGAGCATACTTACGCATGGCAAACAGATCCTTAACCGGAACACTCAGGACACTGAACAACACACACATCATTAAACCCACTCCAAATGTAAAATAAGCCCGGCCACCCACACTGGAACTTCCAAGGACATTCAATCCCACCGGATTTCTTGCATACGCCTGAACAACGGACCCAATGACAAGCAGTCCAAAAAGATGAATGAGGCGCCACTGAATTTTAAATTTCAGGTTACGGGTCAGGAAGAGAAGAGTGCATCCCCCAATCACAATCAGATAAGCCAGGTCAGCAGCACGCCATTGCCCCGGCATCCAGCGGAACGAAAGGCTCGATAACATCGTGAGCGGAACGAGCAACCAGATCCGGCTGCCAAACCCGACCAAGATAGCAATCATCATTGCCACTCCCGTCACTTTCAATACCTCGCCCTGTGCTGAAGCAGCACCAATCCCCAGATACAGGCTGAGCATCAATGTGATGACAGCGGTGATCGCGACCTTGAGCTTATTCTGATTCATTTAGCAGTTTGTGGGTATTTGAATATTTACGAGACACAAGCAGACGACGTTCTCGATAAAAGGGCAACTAAATCGTTACGAGAATTCCCGCGACACTTCCTGAAATACCGTCAGCATCCGTTCAGATACAGTTTTTAGTGAATAGGCCTTGCGAAGCCTGAGACCGCAGTCCCGTATTTCTCCAGGATCCATTGCTAGGACTTCGTCCAGAGCGGCCATCTGGGATTCTGGGTTGTCCAAAGACATTCCCCCTTTCGCCGTCGCCACACTCAACACTTCTTCAACCGAAGTCTCACGAACAAAGCAAACAGGGGTTCCGAGATAGTAAGCCTCCAATGCCGGAAGACCAAAGCCTTCGATTTCGGAGGGCAGAATCAAAGCCTTTGCCTTGCGGTATGTCGCCTGCAATTCCTCATCACTCAAGAAGGGGCGCTTTATGATTCTGTCAGATTCTTCAACGAGAGATCTGATTTCTTCAGGCACGTTGCCAATCAGGTGAAGAGCCGGGAGATCTTCCCTCGTTTTCGCAATTTCAACCCACCACCGGATCAACCGAGCTGTCCCCTTGTGAGGCTCCACCGAAGCAAGGTGGATGACATAGTCTTCCTTCTCATGAAAATCAGGCTGGGGAACACCGTCGTATGAACAAGGTTCATAAGTCACCGTAATTTTTTTGGCCGGGATTCCATGTCGGGCCATAAAAGAAAGAATCTGATTTTTTGAAGACTCGGATACGGTCAAAATCCAATCCGCTTGCCGAAGGGTATGCTTCAACATCATTGCCCAATAACTGTATTCCCACTGACTGCGCCACTCGGGGTAATGATCTTCATCATACTGGATGATGGTATCGTGAATTGTCACCACCGAGGGGCGGCATTGGCGGCTCAATAACGGAAGGTATCCTTTCGGGAAATAATTCACAGCACTTGAATCCCGGATTAATGATAAAAGCGGATGTAAGTGGTCAGTGAGAAAACGAACCAATTTGTGACGAGTTCCCCATGGCAATACTAGAGCCTGCGTAACTCCTTCCGGAGCACGCTGGGAGGTTTTTGAAACGATCGTAGTGAGTTCAACGCTACCCGTAGAATAGAGAGCTTGCAGCACGATATGAGACATGCGGGAAATCCCGAAACTACGGTCATAACCGGGATTTTGATCAGCAAGATAGACGGAAATTGGAATTTTCTCTGCCGATCTCACCAACGAAGGACCTTCAGTGACCCTCGTCGAAGCCAGTAAAGCAGGTCCACAGAATTTCTTTAAGACATCCCTCAGGTTGCCCATAAAGTCATCCAGTTGATAGTTTTGAAGGAACCGAGAACGCAGCAACTCGATCGTTTCAGAATTCCGTCCTTCGTGAAAGTCTCGACAACATTTCAAGAGAGACCGAAAAAGCGCTCTACTGTCAGCCGGGGGGGTCAGATAGAGATAATCCGTCAATAATACCCCCTTCACACCGTCCGATTCCGAAGCGACGATGTTCATCCCATGAGCCATGGCTTCCACCGTCGTCAGGCCGAAACTCTCCCATCGGCTGGGTGAAAGAAAAATGTCATGCCCCGCATACGCTTGGGATTTTCCCTCAGCCCCAAGGTAGCCAAGAATCTGAAGGTCCAACCGGGAGCCTCCGAGATTCTTAAGCGCTTCTACTTCTTCTTCAAATCTGCAAGCGAGGGTGCTCTCTACCCCGCCGGCCAGAGAAAACTGGAAACGCCACGAATCCTCCGTTTCCTCCAAAAGAAGTCGGATCGCTTTGATCGCATCAAAAAGCCCCTTGGCTTCCGTTCCATGGGAAAGGAAAAGAATTCTAAAGACAGGTGCTTGGGAATCCTTAAAAGCAGCTATGGCCCTGAGGCGCTCAAGCCCCAAATTCCTCCCATAGTCAGGGCAAGGATCCGCGATCCCGTTACGCACCACAAGGGAATGGACGGATCCCACTGCTGAAACATCAGCTTGAGACTGCTCTGACACCGCGATTGAACCATGAGGCTCTTCAAGAACCAATCGGCTTATTTTACGCGCAATTCGATCAAACCACTTCGGTCCCGGCAGGTAAACCCTCTCTGATCCGTTGGCCCATTCCCCCTGCCCGATGGCATGCCAATGGAAGACGACTCGGCAATAGAAACGCCGTATGACCGCCAGAACAAACCAGTCCCTGATTACCGCACTCCATTTTACCGGCCCCGGAACATAATAAAGCACTGGCTGAGAGAGCTTGCACCTAAGCCGGATCGCCTGAAGGAGATATCCCGCAATAAGAACTCCCTTTCGAAGGGAATTCTCCCCAACCTCCTCCAACGTTTCCGATAACCGAGCGTTGACATGATGAACATCAAAAGATTTTTCGTCAGCACGAAGCGCCTGAAGTGCGAGCTTTACCATACGGCTTTGGCCATGTTCAGGTGGAGGCACCTGGGCAAAAACCACGATGGGTATCGCGGCCTCCTTGACTTTAGGCGTTCTGTCGGTCTCGTTTGACATTGATTATTTTATTCGCGGGAACCTGACTGGATAAAAAGGAGACTGTAAGAACGACAGAATACCGGACCCGTCAATGATCTAATGAAGCAGTCAGCAATCGATCCAGGATCGGCCCAGATCCCTCAAGATTTGAACCCAGAGAAAAAGCCATCGCAGCGATGAAAAGTTCACGGCGAGCATCGCCCCAGCCAACCCGTTTCAAATAAGCTTGGTAAGGATCCTTACCAAGAGCGGCCTCAACTTCATCCACGATCTCTTCGGGAGACAGTCGCTGGACCAAACGCAGGTCCTGTGAGAGAAAGTGCACAAGATCAAATCCCGGAACCCCCCATGGCACTCCCCACTCCCAATCAAGCGCAAGTATGTCCCCTTTTGCATTCCTGAGTAAATTCCACGGGGCAAAATCTCCATGACGAACCGAAGGAGTCAGCTCGATTTTATTCAAACGATTGAAAACCTCATCCCCCCTCAGACGACTAGAAAGAACGTCCCTGATTTTTTCCCATTCGGGAAACGTATTCAACAAGCAAGGTGCTTCCCCAAGAACCCACTGACCAAGTAAAGTCAAGTAGGCTTGGGGCTCATTTGGATTCACAAAACGCCCCCTGAAATAGGGCAGCCTCATCATTCCGACCTCTCCCGAGTTCTGCGTTCCCAAAATCTCCGGAATCCCGACTAAACCCTTTGGCAGGTTTTGAATTGTTGCGGCTTCTCCGTCGATCAAGTCAACGCCCTCGCTCCCAAAGGCCATCTTCGCAACCTCAAACCGGCCTTCGTTCCAATAAGAAGCAATCGCTCTTTGCACCTTGTGATCCGGATTTCCGAGCAACACTCCTTCGCTACCCGTCTCAACATTGGTCATCTTCTGCCCTGCAGGCTCAGCACCCTCTTCAATGTGGAGTTTTTTGCAGAAAAGACCATGAACTCCAAGCCTCACAGACCACTCGACACACCACACAAAAACTTTCGCTACGATTCGCTGGGGCTGGTAAAGTCGCAACGCCATCAGAGCGGCTTCTTTTTTGCGAGGAAGCGCCAGCAGGACCCGCCCCCCTTTTTTCACAAGAAAAACATCCGTCCCCGCTGCTCCTAGAGCAACAAATGACCGGGAAATGACTTCGTGGTCGTTCATACCAATTATGATTTTTTGTTCTCTTCCAAACGTCTGTTCTCACAAATATCAGGCCCCTTTAACTCCCGGAAAATCCTTAAGGATTTTGAGATCCTTCGGAATCAAGGCTGACGATGGCCATGCCCCATAAAAGACAAAGCGCGTTGCGTCCCGTGCTTCTGGAAACCGTTTTAAGAAGCCCGCCAATGATTTCAGGAAAAAATCCGGAGAACGGGCCCCTGTTAAATCAAAATTCCCATAATAATCGATCTCCAATCTCTCACTCACCTAAGCAAGAAAGTGAAAGGCAGCTTCACCACTCAAGCCATGATATTTTGAAGAATGAGGACCTTGCGCATGAAGATCGGATCGAAAGGAGGTCGGCCATCTTTACTCTAATCTTTGGTGGTATAGCCGGCGACCTCTTCGAGGACGGGACGAAAGCTCTCCCAATTGATGAGGGCGCCCAGTTTAAGGATGCCGACTTCACGCTGGGTGACTTTTTTTTGGTGATTAAGAGCAGCAAAGAGATCTCCACCACCGTTGATCTTGCGATATGCCCTCATCCGAGAAGCTACCTAAGCCAGAGATTATCAGGGATATCCTAAATGACGATTAGGTTACCGGAGGCGCTCTAACCTTAATTTACTTTGAGTTTTGAAATTCGAATCGCCTACCGCCTCGCCGCATTAATCCGGCGAGGCCGCAGTTCTAAATTCTTCATAATAGAGATTGATTCTTGAGACCTTGGAGGCCCAATCATATTCGCCGGAAACTCGGAGCCTCCCCGCCTTGCCCATCGCAACCCTTTCCTCCCGATTTCCGGCCAAATCGCTCATAGCTTGCGAGAGGTTATCGATCGCCTCCTCAGTTGATCCAGCGGCCACCTTCAGCCCGCAATCGTCGGAAACCATGATTGCCGATCCCTGGTGATCAAAACAAATGACAGGGAGTTCCATTGTCATAGCCTCCAAAACAGCAGCTCCCGAAGTATCCCTCAAACTCGGAAAAGAAAAAACATCAGCTCGGGCAAATTCATGCTCCATCTCCGTGTGGCTCACAAGCCCAGTCAAAACGATCCGGTCAGAGCAATCCATCCGCCCCACTTCCTCTTTCAAGCAATCCGCGAGAGGCCCGTCTCCCACGATGCGTAGTTCCGTATTTGAAGTCTCTTTGGCGTGCTTCTCAAAAGCTCGAATGAGAAGCAACACACCTTTCCGCCCCTCAAGCCGGCCCGCAAATAGGAAGACCACCTGATCACTTGAGGTGGATTTTTCCCTCGGAGTGAACTTGGTGATGTCGACACCCACATCGATCATGAAATCTGTTCTTCCTTTACAATTTTTCCCCAGAAGCTGCTTCGTTTCCTGATTCGCAAACAAGACCAATGATGATCTTCGCAAGGTTCCACGACACAACGGATTCCAGGATGAAAGGCGCACCCTGAGGTTTCGCAAAAACTCTTTTACCCCTCCCTTTCCTCCGAAGGCACTCAAAAGAGATCGGGGAACAGTTTGTCCTCCGCCCATCGGCCCCCAAATTTTTGCTCCCTCAAGTCTCCAAAAAGCCAAGGGCGGAACCTCAAACGAATTAAATGTCAGTTGGTGGACAATCTCGAAGTTTCCGTCCGCTTTCCTCAGGGTCTTGGCAACAGCCATCTGCCATAGTTGATAAAAGACCTGCACGGGCAAAACCCCCATCTTCTTAAGACGCAATGCCCAGGAACCCGGGTCTACATAGATAAATCGGGGAGACGGCCCGGAATACCCTTTGAGATCATCTTCAATCTTTTCACGGTTGTTGGCACGGGTCACAACCGTTAAGTCGTGAGTTTTGGCCAACCCAAGGGACATGTTCCAACCCGTCCCCAACTCCGAACCTCTTCCGGGCTCACAGGCATAAGCGATTAATAGGATCTTCACGGGAGATGAAATGGGTTTTGCGTTCTGCGAGGCACGTGGCCTTTCGCCGAATCAAAGTTTTGCAATTCTCCGAACGATTCTCTTGTTGAGATGGTCTAGAATCGATCGAGTCACTTCGGCTGAATCCTTCGAAGCCTCTGCGTCGATCATGGCTCTCAGTTTACATGCCAAAAGATTTTTCCCCGCCTTGGTCTCGACCACAAGAGAGGTCCTGATCATTAGATTCAAAGCCTTCACGGCCCCTGATGACTTCAGGCGTGGCGTGACCTTGTTCCTGCGATAGAGTGGCTTGATTGGCCTCAGAGCATCTTCGATCACCTCTTCGCCAGAGGGTGAATCACCAGTGGAAAAACCCAGCCACAATCCCGTAGGCTGCCGACACCGACGAAGATACAGTTGGATTTCCGAAAGACCGTATCGTTTGCCGGAGCGCACAGGTTTAAAGGCCGCAGCATCCGGATACCATTCCTTGAGTTCGCCCAAAAGACCGGCTTCGGATTCTTCAATCTTCGGTTGAAATCCAAAGGCCTGTTTTAGACTTTCGGCAAAGTTGCTGGAGTCCTCGTGACAGAGTTCCTTCAATCGCGATTCGATCTCGTGGTAGCCCTTATTTTTGGCAGCGGCCTTTGCCAAAATGTAAGCTGCCTCTGCTCCCGGAGAAGTGACCTTGAAAGATTTGCCCCCCACTTCTCTCGCCTCTTTTTGAAGAGTTTCGGAACTCACAAGAAAATGCCCGAGCCTCCGGTAGTCCCAAGTGACATCCAGCGCAATCTGCTCAAATTCACCGCCATTCTGCATACAGACACAAAAGAATGCCGAAGGTTCATGTTCAATCACCTGAACAAGCCTCCAACCATGCTCCCTGGAGAATCGCTCCAGAAAAACAAGTAACTCACGAGGGCTGCAACCCGCAACGGCATAGTCGACATCCGATTCAATTTTTTCAGGGAGATCCTTCCACGAATGAAGAACGATGCCCTTCCAGCCTTCATCATCTAGGGCCGCCCAATAGCGATCAAAGAAATTTTCTCGCGTAATCACAGTTTCGAATTTACTGGAATCATTTCGCTGTCCCCCTGCGTCCCCGATTCAAGGTCTCTGGGATTCCCCCTGATTACCGTGGCAGGATTTCCTGCCACCACCGTGTTCGATGCAACATCCCGTGTCACAACCGAACCAGCACCAATTACGGCATGATCACCTACCGTCACTCCTTTTAGAATGATGGCACGAGCTCCGATAAAACACTTCCTCCCAATCACAACAGGCCGGCTGACTGCCTGCGGATCAGTTCCCCAGTCTCCCTCTTTTGTTTGCAGATGAAAATCCGTATCGAGAATCATGGCTCCACCTCCGATGATCGTTCCCTCCCCAATGACAACACTTGTCGCTGCACAGATAATTGATGAACTCACACCCACTCGATCGGCCAGCTTGATTTCCGCTCCCGGAGCGATTGTCGCCAATCGGCACCTCCCCCCCTCGGCAAGGGGGTTGGCAATTCCCGTGTTGCAGAGAGAGACCTCATCTCCAAGCGAGATCGTACTTCCAGAGGTTCGATTGATTCCAGGCCTTCCGATACACACGAATCCTCTCCCCACTGAAAGGCCTCTGAGTTTCAGAATAACTCCCCAAAATGGCGAAAGAAAGGTCAGCATATATTTCTTTAACAAACGTAACAATTGCATGAGCTCAGGAAATAGTTTAACACTTTAGCGCTTGAGTTGCGAATTCAACTTGGACGGAGCAAGTTTCAAGTGTCGGCAAGATCGCACCTCTAAGTAGCGGAGAGAGAATCTGGAGGAGAGAGAAGTTTTTCATAGATCTGTCTGAAGCTCCGTGCGGTTGTCGCAGGATTTAGGATTTCACGGTGCTCCTGCCATCCTTTCCTTCCCATTTCCATGCAATCCTCGCGATCTCCACAAATCTCAAGAATCGATTTACTCAATCCCACCAAGTCTGCAGGTTCTATGACAAATCCACATCCTGAATCATCAACATAACTAGAAGCGCCTGCGGCATTTGTGATCACAACAGGTAATCCGACCACTCGTGCCTCCTTTACTACCGTTGGGCCTGTGTCAGCAAAAGTAGGAATGACCAAAGCCCATGCCGCTTCGAGCTCGGAGATCACTTTCGAACGATCAATTTTCCCAAGCCAGGTCACATTTTCAGTCGCCTTCTCCATAAGATGGTTTTTCAAAGCCCCCTCTCCCGCAATTCGAAAGTTGATTCCGGCGCACTGCGGCAGAGCGGCCACCTCGATTAAATGCGCAACACCTTTCCTCTCATCGATGGATCCGACGAACAAAACTGTGGGCTGTTGGACTGGGTCCCAATTCGCTTCGTGAAACTTTTCATCCACCCCATACTCCACAATATCGACCATGATCTTAGGATTTAGATCGGAAAGGAGCAGAGCTGCCATTGGACTTTCGGCAGTTCCATGCTCGTAAGCTCCAACAGTTTTTTTCTCATACCTGGCTTGCACACGGAAAAGAAATGCTCCCCCAACCTCTCTGACATAGTCGGTCAAACATCCCTGTAGCGTGAACAACTTTTGAGGCACCCCGGATCTAGCTCCCGCAATCCCGCACACTTCTTCGCTGCCCCATGCATGAACCAGATCGGGGCTCAGTTTCCTAATCAACTTTTTCACTTTCCAGGTTTCCAAAAAAAACTTTGATACAATTCCAACTGCCAGACTTCCTCTCGGAAAGATGTGAAAAAATTGGCCGAAGGCTTCCTTAAAATGATATTCCGAAGTCTCCTTCGAGAAGGTAATCCAATGAAGTTCGAAATCTCTCTTTTCCCGTTCGAACGCCGGAATCAAAGCTTCAAGCCAAGTGCAATAGTGGCCTCCGTGTTTGAGCTTTTCCAAACCCGGGATTATCCAGACCGGAACGTTAGCTATAATTGCGATTTTCTTTGCCATCGATGATTTTATTTTTAGCGAGCGACGCATCTCGAAAGAGATCTTTCCAGAAACAACTGAGATTGATTGATCCAGCTCAAGGGGAGCTCGGGCGCTTTCGCCAATTTCGAATCGAGAATCGCCAGGTCATCAGGCGCTATCTCTCCAGGCTCAAAAAGTCGGAAATCCTGAGACGTGCGCTGCAAAATTTGTTTAATTTTCGCTGAAGTCGCTGGTGCATTGGCAAGGATGAAGGGGCGTCCATATTTCATGGAATAAATCGTTCCATGTAAGGTCCCACTTATGAATGTCGCCTCGGCATTTTTAAACAGCTCCACCCATTGAAAGGGAGTCAGAGTCCGATACATCTTATCCGCACCTGAACATCTTGATAGTGCACTTATAAGAAGCAGATTGCGGGAACGACAATAGTCGCTTAAATCCGCACTTTGCTGTGCGCTGATATTCCCTCCATAGGCAAAGAGATACTTTCCTTTGGGTTTCAATGGGGATTTCGAAGGAGGATCAGGGGCCAGCCAAGTTGGATCCACGACTAGTTCGCTGTCCAATCCCGATGCCTCTCTGACTAAATTAGCGGTCGCTTCATCCCGCACTCCAATACTCGTAAAATTCTTCAGTCCGTTCCTGATGTAATCTGGAAAAGGGCCCTGGGGATCGGAGGGGCCGCAGCTGGCTGCGTAGGCGATAATCGGTTTATCCTTCAAACCGCTAATTCCACCAAAATACACTGGGTCGTGCCCATAATTTTCGCACGAGTAGTCCCACACTACGTCACTCCCTACGACAAAAGCATCAAAGTCATCCCAAGGAACCTTTGAAGCGTCCGAGACGAACGGATGTTTACAAAGATCATCTTCAATGTTGCAAAAACCCCTCCGTTTCAGCATCCAAAAAATCTTTGCTTTCACTGAAGAGAGGTTCTTCAACGGAATTTTAATCTGATTACTTTCGTGATGAGTCGCGTGAAGATAATTCACGGCATGAGCCTCATAACCCAGCGCACGAATTGCATGAACCAGATGCCAAGCTTGAAGAAACCCGCCAAAATTTGGGCCGTTGTGATAGGTAAGGACCCCAATGCGAGGTCTGGATTTGGCTGTCATAAATTAAATTTTTAGTGCCACTTGATGAACTGGGAAACAGGCGACCGCGGAGAACAAGTGACCTCGTGGCCCTCGGAGGCGTAGCCGCACCCAATCAGCATGATGATCCGTTCATGTTCCGGAATCTTTGCGGCCGCCCTTAGGAGACGATCGTCCTTGTTTAAACGAGACCAGTTCAAAGCAACAGACGAAAGGCCCCGGGCATGAAGGGCCAGGAGAAAGTTCATCGAAAACAACCCGCCCTCAATCCATCCCTGATAACGTTCTCCCCCTCCGCCAAAAAGTCTCATGTCAGAGGTCACAATGGCGACCGTCGGAATGAGGTGGCCAAACCCACGGTTCCCATTCTGGAAAGATAACATTTTCTGTGCCGCTTCTCCTTCATATAAATGAACCCTCCAAGTCTGGCGATTGCACACCGAGGGCGCAGAGATCGCAACCTCGACCGCGCTGGTCAGGAGGTCGTGCTCTGGAACCCGGTCCAAACTAAATTGACGCACACTGTGGCGGCTTAGAGCGAATCGGTCAAATTTGGCCAGATCATCCGCTGATATTTCGTTTGGCAGTTTTGATCCCGCGTCCACCTTACAGATCTCATCTTCGTCGCAAAACCCGGGAGGAATTAAATCTGAAACATCAATGTTCAAGTTGTGATGCTTTCGGTGGTAGGATTTGATCACCGCAAGAGCCGCCTGAAAGTGAAACTCATTTTCATCCCCTCCGGCATCCTTCCAGATGGAGGTCAGAACAATGAGCCGCTTCAATATCGCAACCCCCGAACGGGGGCGAAAGTCAGCCATCACCAAGCCCTTCTCCAAGACATGATAATGTTTGATCAAATCTGATTCGATATGAGTAAGTTCGTGTTTTTTTGCCGGTCCCGCCCAACTGGCCGAGCAAAAATATCGATGCGCATCGAGTGCCGACTCTCGCTGCAGTTTCATCCACTCCAGTGCGCGGCGACACTTTTTTTTAAGACGGGCTAGAAGTGACATCTTCATTTGTTGCTTGATATTTATTCAGTCGAATTTCAGTCAAGATTCCGTTTGAGAAACTCGATGGAAGACGATCTTATTGCTGACAACATACTATCGTCGACAGCGGTGGCACTTTCACGTGCAATTTCTTCAATCTCAGTCACCGGAGTCTCATCACCAACCAGGCTGTCGGGCCAACTCACGAATTTTAAAAGGGGCCTCATTCTTGCATTCCGGGTCGAGTGCTTGATCCCCACCAAGGGGCGACCGAAATTGAGAGCAAACGCTGTGCCGTGGAATGAATTCGTAAAGATAAACTCCGCATTCAAAAACAGCTCAAGAAACTCCAGAGGGCCGGCATCTTTGATGACCCGGCCAATCGTCTTGGTGCGGTTGATAATTGATCCTGTAATATGAACAACCGGAATTCCGGTATGAGTGGCCACCTTCTGAAGCTACGGAATTAAATTCCTCACTCTCTTACAGGTAATAGGGGAGACTCTATTTCCTAAATCGCATGAAATCCCTGAAAAGATTTCGAAGTGAAATGAGGTTATCTCTCCTTGATTAGTTTCCACAAGCTACAACCAAGAAAAATAAGTCCGATCAGGAATAGGCCTGCCGTAGCCAAGAGAGCACTCTGCCCGGGAAATTCGAATTGCTGGGAAAATAGTCTAAGAACGGTCGGCGATTGATCGGACGCCGCAACGAAAGATCCAGTCAGGAAAGTCAGGAAAATTGTCAGGAAACCAAGAGCCAACAACTGGGGAGAAATCTCTCGGTATGTATAACCGCATCCCTTTACTCCCCTCAGCCATGCGTAGCCAAGATCCACTAGCGGCTGCAAAGCAAAGACTGCTGCTACTCCAGCAAGTCCGAACCATTCCCAACCAAGAATTGCGAAGAACATACTTGCGAAAAGCTTTACAATCGAAACCGTTGCCGCCTTTCCCATGGACCCCGAGATCGGCAGAAGGATCTGAAAAAGGCCTGCAAAAGGGGTGGTGACCAATGCAACGGCAAACCACATGTTGGCCATCAAGCCGGCAAAGTAATGGTCGGCCGCAATCAACTGAACAATCATGGGGTTCACGGCCAGAACAATGGCAGCTCCACAGAGGGCACCGCTCAGGCTCACTCTCCCAACAGCAAGATGCTTCTTAAGAAAAGCCTCCCGCTTTCCTAAGACATGCAGCCTTTGTAAGCTCGGGTAAAAGGATTGATAGGTTCTCCCAATCAGACTCCCTCCAAGAAATGGAGCTCTGGAGGTGAAATTATAGACGGGCACCATTGTGAGTCCGCCAAGACGAGCCAACATGAGAGTCGGCAAACCTTTTAAGACTGCGCCCACTAATCCCACGATTGCCATGTTGCCACTCAGACTGAAGAGAGTTAAAAATCGGGCTTTTTTTACTCCTGACCCATTCCATTTCGGAGTGTACGGACCGAAGACAATGGAAAAACGACAGCAAACCCAAATGGCAATCTGCGAGACCACGAGGGATGCTAGATAGGATTTCAGTCCCCACCCAGCTCGGAGACAAAGGTAGAATACAATAAAACCGCACCAAGGGGCGATGGCCTGCATCAGAAGAACCCAATGAAATCGGTTCTGCGCAGTCAAAAGTCCTATCGTGCCCCTCACAGGAAAAGACAACCCGGTAATTAAGACCCCGCCCAACAAGAGGTGCCATGTGTCATCTCTCAGTTTAGAATCGATGTCCATCCACTGGATCAAAACCGGCACCAAGAGAACTCCGAGAATGATGACGATGGCACCTTGCACCCATAGCGTCACGCGGGTAGCGGTCCACCATCGATCAATCTCGTCCCTGTCATCGTTTGCAACTGCTTCGCCCATTAACCTCCCCATCCCCGAACCAATGCCAAGGTCCATCCACACGAGATAACTCAGCATCGTATTGACAACGGCCCACAAGCCAATTTCTGACTTTTCAAGATAATGGACCGCAACTGGGATGCTTAAGAGCCCATACAAAGACGTCGAAACAAAACCAAAGTACGATGCTCCCGCATTTAGGGCAGCCGGACTCGATGAAAGCCGTCGGATCATAAAGTCATTGCTGCAAATTCCCTTTCCAGCATTCGAAGTCGAAGGGACATGTCAGCGTCCCTTGTCATCAAAGGATCATACCTGCCGCCACCGTTTCATTCGTGCCGGGATCGATAAGAATAAATGATCCGGTGTGACGATTCTTGTTGTAGGAATCGTAGAAGAGAGGAGATGCGGTATGGAGTTTGACACGCCCGATCTCGTTGAGAGTTAACGAGCTCACATCCTCATTTTTTCTCAAGGTGTTAATGTCCATCTTATAGCGAAGCTCGGAGACAATCGCTTTCGCCTCTCTCGTGGTATGCCTGATCACAAACTTGCTGCGGGGATTAAGATTTACGGTCGAAAACCAACAAATCATCGCTTCAATATCCTGACCCAAGTGCGGAGCATTATTGTCTTTGACGAGCATATCTCCACGGGAAATATCGATCTCATCGTTCAACGTCATGACAACCGACTGAGGGGCAAAAGCTTCGGCGAGCTCTTTTTTATCCTGATAAATTTTATCAATCGTTGTGGAAAAACCGGAAGGCATGATGCGGACAGCATCGCCCGGTTTGAATACGCCGCCCGAAACCCTCCCAGCAAAGCCACGGAAGTCATGAAATTTGTCACTTTGAGGTCGAATCACCCACTGCACCGGGAATCGGGCTTGAACGTGGTTTTCATCACCACCCACGTAGACATTCTCCAGATGGTAAAGGAGGCTCGCGCCCTCGTACCAAGGCATGTTTTCAGACCGGTTGACAATGTTATCCCCGTTAAGGGCGGAGATTGGAATCGGCCTGATATCGACGATATTATCGAGCCGGGATGCAAACGATTTATAATCAGCAATAATTTTGTCATAAACATCCTGGCTGTAATCCACCAAATCCATTTTATTGACTGCGACCACCACGTGCTGGATTCGAAGAAGATTCGCAATGAACGAGTGTCTTTTTGTCTGCTCGATGACTCCTTTCCGGGCGTCGATAAGAACGATCGCGAGATTCGCAGTTGAGGCTCCCGTGACCATGTTCCGGGTGTATTGAATGTGCCCAGGGGTATCAGCGATGATAAATTTCCGCTTGGGTGTGGCGAAATAGCGGTAGGCGACATCGATGGTTATTCCTTGCTCCCGCTCGGCCTTGAGCCCGTCAGTGAGGAGAGCGAGGTTCATATTCTCATCACCCTTTTTCCGTGACGATTCCTTAATTGCTTCCAATTGATCTTCAAAGATCGACTTGGAGTCATAGAGGAGGCGGCCAATGAGAGTGGATTTACCATCATCAACTGAGCCAGCGGTGGTGAAACGAAGAAGGTCCATTATAGGTTTGATCTAATTTTGAGAAACAAGTCTCCCGGAGAGGATGATGGCCTTCTGAGCCTCGGCATCTGTCACCGGTTTGTTCGCGACCTTTCCATCCTTGTAGGTGGCAACAGAATGAGCGGAAAACTGCTGGAAAGTGACTTTGAGGTCATCAAGGTAGACCACCTCGTTGCCACCGTTAAAGGTTTTCCCTCCGCCGGAAAGTCCCTCGAAATAGAATCTGAGATTGGCGTTGTTATTAATGGATTCGGCTACGATCGACTTTCCGACCCAACGTCCCCTTGTCGTCATGACCTGACCGTCAAGTGGCGCGAGAAGTCCTTGGTGAAAGGCAAAGCCTCTCAATTTTTGATTTTCCAGAGGAATCAGGTAGTGAAAATTAAGTTTGACTAACGATGCACTGGTCTCTGGTTCTAGGAGATTGGGCCATTCAATTCGCGGATTGGGAGCCACCGGTCCCATCTTGATTCGAAGACACTTCCGCTCCTCGTGAGTGACTCCCGGTTTCACCTCAAGGCTGACTGCCTGCATCGGAGGAGTCAGAACGTCATCTAAATCACTTTCGAAAGCGACATAGGGATCAACTTGATAGCCCTTTGCTCCTACGAATTCTCCAAGAACGGTTGCTTTGGTTTCCCCTTTCTGTTTTTTCCCTCCGGTAATTTCGACCACGTTTTCGACCGGGCTATCCATGCTGAAATCCCCGCTCTTGTCGAAGCGAACCAAGACCTCCAGATGATCACCGGAGCGGCGGATTCTCATCGCGACAGGAGCATTTCGATCAAGCCTCACCCGCTCCAGCAGATTCTTTGACGAAACAATCTTTGGATCGGCCGCGATGGCTTCGCGCTGCACTTTCGCTTTTTTTGCCTGAGCAATGCGCCCCGCTTTGGTTAAAGTTTCCGTCTGTTTCTCAAGCAGCCCGTCCATCTTGGTTGCCACCTCAACGATCGCAGTGGCGTTCTCCCTGTCGACAAGGACCCGAGTCTTTTCATAAACCTTGCGCATTTTAACCAGATCCGCGGGCAACGACTTTCCCAATTTGGGCAGCGGCCAGGCTTTGTTCTTGAGATCTTCTTTCTCCTTCGTGATCTTCAGGACGTCGTCGAGGCGGCCTCCCTCCTGAAGTTTTTTCTGAACCCGCTCCAAAGCGCCCAAATAGCCCGTGACCAGTTTGTCGAGAGCAAGGGTGTGCTTGTTTTTTAACTCAAGCATCTTCACCTCATAGGAAACCTTGAGCTCATCGAGGGTTCTCGCTTCAACCACTCCCGGAAGAAAGAGGATGAAAACGAATATTTGGATTCTGCGAATAAACATAGGTCTGAGAAGGTAACTAAAAAGATCGTTTAGGGGATTCTAAAAATAACCTTCTTTCTTTCGGTCTTCCATCGCCGTTTCCGAGCGTTTGTCATCAGCCCGATTCCCACGTTCGGTCTGTCGGGCAGCGGCAACTTCCTCGATGATCTTTTCCATTGTGTTGGCGCTGCTTTCAACTGCGCCAGTAATGGTTGCATCACCCATGGTCCGGAAGCGGATTACTTTGGTTTCCACCAGCTCTCCCTCCCTGGGTTGCACGAATTCCGAAACCGCGAGGATCACCCCATTGCGTGTGACCGTCTCGCGCTCATGGGCGTAATACAGGCTTGGAAGCTCAATCCCTTCTTGGTGCATATACATCCAAACGTCCATCTCGGTAAAGTTTGAGAGGGGAAAGATCCGAAAGTGCTCTCCCGGTTGCTTTCTTCCGTTGAAAAGATTCCAGAGCTCGGGACGTTGGTTTTTTGGGTCCCATTCACCAAAGTCGTTCCGGTGGGAAAAGAATCGCTCCTTGGCCCGGGCTTTTTCCTCATCCCGCCGACCGCCTCCAAGAACAGCGTCATATTGCTGCTCTTCGATGGTCTCGAGAAGGGTCACGGTTTGAAGTTTGTTTCGAGAGGCGTTTGGACCGGTTTCCTCAACCGCAGTGCCTTGGTCAATGGAATCTTGCACCATGCCTACGTATAGACGGGCCCCTATTTTATCTGCGTAGGCATCCCGGAATTCAATGGTTTCCGGGAAGTTATGGCCCGTATCGACGTGCACGAGGGGAAAAGGGATCCGGGCAGGATAAAAGGCCTTCCGGGAAATGTGGGCCATCACAATGGAGTCCTTGCCAGCAGAGAATAGGAGACCGGGATTCTCAAATTGAGCCGCTGTTTCCCGGAGGATGAAAATTGCTTCGGCCTCAAGTTGGTCGAGGTGGCTCAGGTTGTAATCAAACATATGATGATTAAGTTGGTCAGGTTAGTCAGGTTTTTGCTGCGGGGAGGGGGATAAAGCCGATTTTTCACTCTGGCAAGAGAGTTTTTATCATTTCAAC
>Ga0308011_10000291_pt1 | contig 27601 bp, 26 predicted proteins | sample Neamet177_FD_203144 | JGI IMG/M metagenome (GOLD analysis project Ga0308011, IMG submission 203144) | Marine microbial communities from water near the shore, Antarctic Ocean - #177 | ecosystem: Environmental > Aquatic > Marine > Unclassified | place: Southern Ocean | collected 2014-07-25 | reverse complement strand
TGGTATTACATATAGATAAACAAGTATTATCATCTTCTTCAACGCAATACAAAGCAATCAATATCTTATCAACGTTATGTCTTGAGTTACCATTAGAGTGCCAACCAAGTTCAGTATCACCAAACATGCCAAGCTTCTTACCATGCTTATCCTTCTTGCCAGTGACTAGAAAGATCTCAGGTGTCTTCTTAGGATTCATGAATAGATCAGGAGTCTCACACTCACCTATTGTCTTCATAAATGTTGCTAAGCCTTCAGCAGTAAAGTCTTGCTCATGCCATATACTATGACCATCGATCTGTGTCTTGATCATAGCCCATTGAAGTCTTTGCTTAGGTAAGTTTGTTATTTGTATAGTCATTTTATACTTTGCTCTTCCATCCATTTAGACCAAAATTCTTTTACCAAATGCATATTTGTTTCTGGATAAATTTCATAACGTGCTAAATATTTTTTTAATTCAGCTTCATATGATTCCCAATTATATATTGAATCCATCAAGAAGATATTAGTATATTTACACCAAGAGTCATTCCTTTTTAATATTGCCTTTTCATATTCATTATCCCACCAAGCAATTGAATCCCTATCACCACTAGTAACACTTGTTTTTATTAGCCAATTCTTTTGAGCTATCTTAAGATATTTAATATTTCTAGGACTTAGAAAGGTTATTAGTGAACCATGTTCTTTAATAAGACTATCTACAAACTCGTGTTGTGTTTCAGCATAGTGGCTTGATTCTATAGTACCTAATGGTTCCACCTTTTGTACTTGCCCTCTCCAATCAATAAAGCTTATAAGCCTACTATTACAATATAATCCAAAAGAAGTTGGGAAACAATTTGCTAATGGATTATCTTTATAAAATTCAGCATGACATGGTTTAAATTCCCAATTGCCAGAAACCATTAGAGCTAATAGAGATGTTTTAACCATATCTCCACCCATACCGGGTGTCCAACTAAAAATTAATGGCGGTATAGTCAAATGCAGTTCTCCACAATTGTCTTTCAAGATATTGAATAGGTGATCTCCTATGGATTGTATGTAGCTGATCCATAATAAGTAAGTCCCCTCTTCTGAATACGTGATGCTTCATATATTTAGATTTAAATAGGTATCCCCACATCTCATCGTAGAAATCTTTAAACTCTTCGTCAGTCATCATGACACCATTTGTACTTGCACCAACCATAAATGGTAAAGCAAAGTATAAGTATTCTCTACCGTCAACAGGATGTACACCTATAAGTGGTCTATAATCAACTGTCTCGTGGTGATTGTTAGATGATTCATCATTGTAAAATTCTTTACCTGTTCTAATTTCTGCCGATGGTTCTAGATCTTCGCCAGGAACATCATGCTCAGATATTTTATATATAGCATCATGTACATGGTCAAGATGAATATTGATTCCTCTATATTTTTCCTGTATCTCAGTAGGTAATTCAGCAAAGCAATCAGACTGGCTGCATATAGAAAGAACTGTATCAATACATTCCTCTACACAATACAACGATACTATTATATCTTCAAACTCATGTCGTGCCGATCCATTCTGATGCCACTCTAATTCAGTATCACCGAACATACCAATACGTTTACCTTCCTCATTCCTTTGGCCGGATACTATACTGATCTCTCTTGCATTTACTGGATTCATAAAGTATTCATTACGATCCATTTTACCAAATCGTTTACATGCTTCTATATGTTGTGCTTGTGTTAGATCTTGTTCATGTAGTACTACGCTACCATCTTTGACAATCTTTAATGCTAAGTCTCTGATTTCATCATCAGTGTAATCTAATATATTTACCATACCCAACTCACAAAAGAATATCTTAATCCTTTAGTGACCTCCGTTATTCTATGGGGATATAAAAAGTTGCTAGGGAAATACATGACTTCACCTTTACCTACATAGTATTCTTCTTTATTCCAAAATCTCACATAGCCTCCTTCGTGCTGATTATCTAAACTGCCTACAATAGAAACTGTAGGGATGCCTTTTCTTTTACCATCAAATATATATCTTACGTGATCACAATGCTCCATCATGTCATGGGTCTTACTATACTTCATAAATTTAGGATCAGTAAAGTCTGTATAGTAATCATACCACTCTATGTCCTTCATATATTCGTGAATATAATAATCTAATCCATTCTTTACACTAGCTCTGACTTTATCTAAGGTTGGCCTGTCATCCATATGAGTTAGACCATAGTTTCTATCTTGCTCAGGAATATTAGGATCACCCATGAACTGTGCCCAATCTATACTGAGCGTAGATCCTTTAATACCATCTTGTGGTCTGAGTTCATCTGGATATGCATTGACTACATCTTTAGGGAATGGCAACCAAGTCTGCTGAAGGTTAAGCCTGTCTATTGCTTCATCACAAAGTTCATCGTCAATCCATTTTGCCTTATAGACATAATGTGTTAGGTCTAAATTCATATTATAATTCTATTTCTGTTATGTCATCTTGTCCATCTAAACTAAACATGAATGCTATACGCGGTTCATCGCTTTCATTGAATACTCCATGAGCGAATCCTGTATTAAAGAAATACGCTTTGCCAGCTTCTAAATATGTCTCAACCTTTTCACCTTTAACCTTAAATACATTCTTGACTTTCTCATTAGTGTATACAGGTATGACTACTCTTGTTGCGTATGTAGGATCATAGTCAATATGCATAGGCACATCGGTATGGCCATCGAGTTTAGTAATACGAACTCTCATCTTATCACATTTAAACTGGTTAGTTATCTCTTCAAAGTAACTACCTATCAGTTTATCATTTGGTTTGTTATATAGTTTCTCTTCGTTACGTCTTAGTCTTTCTTTTATATCACTTGTAAACGGTAACTCTTCACCATTGAGCTCAGTCAAATTAATTTGTTTAAAGTTATCGTATACAGATTTGCTCAATGCCATATGGTTATCACATAACATTTTGTTAGCGGTCTTGACATCTACATATTCAGCAGATAGAACATCTGTGGCAGCTTGAAGCTTACCAAGATCTATATGAATATGTTTCAATTCACCGTGAGTCGGTAATTTATACTTAGTTCTCATATTTCTATTTATACAACATAGTTATGGTGTTTTCTTAAATGTGACTTATACCACTTAGCTGTTCTTAATAGTTTACGTGGCTTATCTTTAAGTATATCTGGTCTTCTATGTATACCTATTATGTTATCGAATAAACATATGTCACCTTCTTGCCATGTGTGTTTATATATGTAGTCATTATTACATACATAGTTAACCCACATATCATAGAATATATCTTCTGGGTGCTCATATGGTTTACCATCTAATAGAAATCCATGCACTTCATATGGACTAAAGAATAAACCTTCAACACCCAATGGATGATCAGGCACAAGTTTATGGTTATTCATTATACCTCTACTTGCACCAAACTTTTCTTTATTCTCAGGCTCCATGTTTTGACAGTTAACTATCTCACGTGTGTTTCTATTCTTATTGATCTCGTCTAATACTTCTTGACCATATATCTTTTTAAACGCTGGTTGCCATGCCTTCTTAATAACACCTAATGTTCTTTTAGGATCGAGTACTACAGTAAGCTTACGATATAATTCTTGTTTCTCTTTAGGTAGTTGAGCAAAGTATGGTACTGAATTAGCAAACCATGTCTCAGTGTCATAGGTTATTGTCTTAGCGTATAAGCCTATTACTTCTTCTGCATCAGCAACAGGTGTCATGTTAGTGTGCCAATCTAATTCATAGTCACCAAATAATCCTTGGTTCCTTTCATCCATCATCTCATTTGTTACTGTCCAAAACAAATGTGAATGTTCTTTATCAGTACACCATATCTCTGGACTTAAATGATAACCTACGCCAAGAGACCATTCAGCATATTCCTCAGGTGTTGCTCCGCTATCACGTATAACAACTAAACCTTGATTGGCAATTTGCTTTGCTACGTTATCTGGATTTATTTCACTTAGTGGTACACCACTATATTCAGGTACTACCATTCTATTAGCGGGGTTAAGCAAAGTCGAGCCACACTGTTTTCTTTCATCCGTCTTCTACGCATATAATAATCATCATACGAGTTAGCCAAGAAGAAACAATCAGTAGGTATAAGGTTCATCATCTCACAAACCTTCTCTTGCTTATCTCTATGTTCGTTATACATATCATCAACAGTGTAATTGCTCATGATTAAATCTATTGTTTTAACACCACCATAATTCCAGTTCTCAAATTCTTTTAATAAGTGTAATGTCTTATGAGGTTTCTTTGTATATACTAAACCTAATCTATTGCCAACTAAACCGAATCCTTTAGAGAAAGAAAACATAACTTGTTCAGTATTTTTAGGCACATCTATATGTTGTATATCAGTGGATGATATATATGTACAATCTAATATGACTGGACAATCAACATCTAGTATTTTAAAGTTGCCATCAGTAGCAGATGGATTAGATACATATAGAACTTTGTCGTTATGCTCTTCACCTGTTATCTCATGGCCTTGCTTAATTGTGTTAGGGTATTCATACTCACCTGTGTAATGTTGCCAATCTCTATCTTCACTTAATAGCCAATGATGTATTGCATCAGTAGTACCATTAACAAAATAACAATAAGGGAATTCAGCTAGATCAATAATTTCATGGACCCACGATCTATGTGTTGCCTCAACCCATTCTAGATCTTGAGCTGCATCACCATTACCACGTTTGTAATATGTATCAGCTACGCGTTGTTCCTTCAACAAATGCCATACATCTGCAGTCATAGGAACATCTACCCAAGGGTTATTTCTTATTGTTTTTTTATTTTCCAAAATCTATTCGCCAGTTTACCACCTAGATCATACTTACCTAATATTAATCTACGCGGATGCATATGATGTTGTTCATGGTAACCATCACCACCTAATATCCAATTCATCCATGGTCCATCTTTAGGGCCAGTAGGCCAATGCCCAAATATATTTAACATACCAAATCCTATCTTCGCAAACATGAATGGCATAAATGCTGCAGCCCACCAGAAGTATGGAGAGATCAACATACATATTGCCCAGTATGTAAATAAGAATATCTTCCAATTGTTATGAGCCCATACAAGTCTTGGGTTATCATATAGATCCTTTGCAAATCGTATTGGTATTTTCGGTATAGACCACGTAGTTAATGCAACCTTTAAGTAACCTATCTCTTTATAATTGTGTGGATCTAATGGTCCCTCGGTATCGGCATGATGCATTCTATGAGACGCTACCCAACCAATAGGTGTACGAACACAAGCAATCATAATTCCTATTATGAATCCCCATTCGTGTGCTACACTTGTTCTAAATTGTCCATGAGCAAAGTATCTATGTAGACCTACACTGACAGCGTAATGAGTTATTACCTGACACCATATAAAGCCTAATGCTGTTGCCCACCAAAATAATTCTAAGTCCATTTGCCCATCGCCATATATCTATTCCAAAAAGAGATCTTCTTCTTATCTCCACCACGTACTTCTCGTTTAAGTACTTTGCTTTTCATTGTTCGCCATCCACCATTTAATAAAGCTATACCATTCTTTTCAGCTAACTCTACTTCACTCTTAACACAATTGATATGATCAGGCTCATCATCTTTATCATTACTTTGTAATACAAGCAATGTTCTATCAGGATCAAAGTAATATTCTTTCATATCAAGCATGTCAGGCATATGTTCACATGATGTATTTATGACTAAATGAGCTCTACGCTTTTCTTTATAATTAAAATAATCACCCTGAGTATTAGTAAATATTTTAACATCTTGCATATCTACATCCCACATACTTAGATATACACCAAACACTTTAGCAGCAAATGGATCCATATCAAAGAAGTCTATTGCTCTTATCTGATCACCAAACTTTGCATATAACAAATCGATCATAGGAAAGCCAAACCAACCACCTACTATTTCAATCTTAAATTTGCCTTCATCATCACGTGGTATCTGTACATTGTCTAACTCTTCTACCAACCATGTCTTACCTTCTATCTGGTTAGGTGAACAACTCTCAATAAACCTATCTAGCCTTTCAGGATAATTCCTGTGAAACCATTTAAGCATATTATAATATATATCTAAGTCTTGAGTTTTATTATTTGCTATATCAGAACCTAAGTGATCTGCCTCACGCGATCGTTTACGAGTTGATGTATCTACTAGTTGCATCCGTACACCATAAAATATTTACCTTTCCATCTTGTACACTCATTAAAAGACCAAATCTCTTCTAAACAATTTTGTTTTACCATCATCTTATTACTTATTATAGGATTACAATCACCATTATGTTTCTCATTATCACCTATCAATATGAATTCTCTATCTTTATACATCTCTCCCAGCGGCCACATCTTCTCACATGCGTAATTTATAATAAGATCTTCATGTAACTCTACATCAAATACAACATCTTTATTAATAATATTCTTATCATCACTACGTGCAGGATCATAGTCATACATATTAACTTCTTTAAAAGATTTTATGTTTGAAAATTCATTATATAGATTTCTCTTATTAGCTGGTCCAACAATAGCAATCGTTTCAGCATCACTGAATGTTGTTACCTGTGTGTATATCCATGCATCAACTTTTGTCATAACTCACCCAATGATCCCATGGCCACATACCTTCTGTTTCATGTAACTCGTATGCTTCTATATCCATATTTTGTATAATAATATGTGAGGTATTAAATAAAGTTATCCTCACTTCCTTTCTTTCTTCATACTGTGGCTCACTAAAATTATAATTATCTACTAAACCTTCTTCCCAAAATGCTAATCTATCTGTACGCCAATGCTGGTAATATAAGTATTTATCTAAAGATTTATAAGTGAACATTAGCTTCTCTAGATTCTTATCAGTGTAATCAAATAGCCATTGCGCTACATCATCTTTCCACATAACAAAGCTACTATTCACATGGCAATCAGATCCTTTACCAAACCATTTGAAAGAGTTTTCTTTATCCATATTCCAATGATTGAGAATAAAGGTAGGCTTCTTAAAGTCACGTGTCACCATAGATGTTACTTCCGTTGTAATCAATACATCTAAATCAATCCAACCTATTGTACCAGGAATATCTAGATCCATTAGGCACAGTTTCTCACGAGTAAAGATTTTATCTTGACCGTAAGCTCTCCAAGAGTCTGGACCTATTTGATTGTAATCTAAAAGAAGTACTTCAGGACGTATCCCATCAGGATTGTCAGTAATACAAGTGAAAGCAAAAGGGACATCACAATATTTTACAAGACTACCGTATAATCTGTTAACATATTCTGGTCCATACTTATCACCCCACTTAAACGTAAAGAAGTGGAATTTTATTTCCGGGTCCAACTTCGCTAGGAAGTCCTCCGTATTCATTAATATACCATTTGATGACATTCTTATAAAACTCCTCCGAGTTATGATCTGCTTTAAATTGTTTTATCCAAATATTGTTTGCATTATGTGAGCTTATTACTAGAGCAGCCTCGAGTTGAAGTTCTCGCATCTCAAAAGTATTTATAAGGCCTTCTATACCGTCCATAATGGTATCACATTCCCTGGCTTACGTTTAGGTATCTTACTATCAGCTGAAGATACGCAAGCACTTGTTGTACATATCTTGGGTCCATCATATAATTTAAACCCAGTTTCTATTTGACCTAATGGCTCATCATGACATGAGTAACTTCTTTTGATTGTACCATCAGGCTCTCTTATAATAATACTTCTATAACCTGATGAGCATTCCCATCCTTTAAAGTTATTAAAGTTAAATGCATTCAGTCTCTCTGCTTGATCAATATAATATTTCTTACCCTTACTATCAGTTAATTCTATTTCAAAGTGAGCAGGTACTTTACCATACTGATTATCTACTGCAGCATCTCTCCATTTATAATGAGGTCTTTCAACTTTAGATTTGGCTGTAGTGTATCCTCTTTGTGGCATACCATTGTGTAGTCTTGATAACTGATCATCAGTATATCCATCAACAACAAATGAAGCTGTAGGATCACTCTGTGGTTTAAGTGTTACATTGATACCACGTTCATGAAAGTATAATGCCTCTTCATAAAACTCTTCAAAGAACTCAGGTACCATAACCATATTAATAGTAATCTGTATATTACGTGACTGACAGAATTCTAATTTGTCTGCGAACTCACTTACCTTCTTAGGTGTGTTAACATGTTCCCTATGATAGGATGCAGTGATAGATACTCTATTCATATCTTTAGATGCTTGATAATATTCCTCGAACCATTTCATGTTACGAGAAACATTTGATGTCATGTGTAAACTATGAAAGTTACAATTAGGCATATCGTTATTAAGGTGGCGTACAATATCGAGGTAGCTCGGATGAAATGTCGGTTCGCCTCCCGAAAGTGAGAAGTGAAACGAATTAAATCCTCTTTCTCTAGCTTGTCTTTTGATTTCATCTATAGTTCCTATGGTTGCTGCAAGTGGTCTATGATCTTTCTTATCTGATCTAGCATACGGCCAGCAGTAAGAACACTTGTAATTACAGAATCTTCCTAGGAGCCAAGACACGGTAAACGTATCCCTATCCAACATAGACCTCGTACCGAAGTGCTGTATGTCATCAAAGGGTACTTGACCGAAGTCATACTCACTCCACTTTAATTCTTTGCTCATCTCTCCATGCCTGCCAAAATTGTTTAACTACTGGTAAGTTTTCTATATGACATTCTCTATCATAAACACCGCAGAAGCTTATTAGTTCCCATTTAAATGATTCCCAATCGAAGAAGTTATCCATAAACATCATATGCTTTCTATCACCTAACTCATAAAAATTATGATTAGCTCTATCTGGATTGTCTTCTCTCCATTTAATGGTGTCATCCATATTCTTTCTTTCAACATCTATCTCAACACCTTTATTTAAACTATTATCAAATGTTTTTAGTAACCAATTCTTTTTAGATACTTCATATAACCTATTGTCTTTCACACAAATAAAAGTAACAACGGGATGTAACGCATCAAGCACATATGCTTCCTTACAACGATCTGCTAACTGTTCAATATTGTTTTCATAATGATGACGTTTATGGATACTAAATATAATTTTAAATATATCTGACTGGCCAGTGTCATCTATATAATCATCACCATCTCTTGTCCACATAATAGGTGTTTGTGCTTGACCAACTTCATCAACAAAAGATATTAAATTATCATTCCATGTTAATCCGTGTTTAACAATATACCCATTCATCCCACGATCTAATTGTTTATATTCCCAATTACCTTTATGCAGTAACGGATATAGACAAGTTCTGACCATATCACCACCAGAGCCACAAGGCCAGGTTAACAGTATTGTATTTCCTATTGCCACTGAGCTGCGAACGGGTCAAACTTCTTATTACATTTAAGGGCACAAACCTTTAATCGGTTAGGGCCAACTTCCCATGCTTCCTCTATTGAGTTAAAGAATGTATTGACTATCTTTTCTATTGGTGTATTTATAGCATTAATATCAAACTGATCTATATGTTCCCATATCTGTGCCTCACCAGGTTTTTGCCACCACTTATACATTTGACCTGCTGTCCAACAACAAGGGAATACAAATCCTTCAGCTGAGATATAGATCTCTTTCTTTGTAATAGCTTTACAGTCTATGTCAGCCACATCCAAATAAGTATCCATGTTCCCAAATTTAGCAGAAATGTTATCAAAGTCCTTGCTTGCTGCGTTTTTAAAGCGCGCCATAGTAGGTGGCTCCAAGAGTTGTGTGTTTTGTTCATGTCTATCCTTCGATTGGTGTGAATCTTTTTTAGTTAATGTTGCAGCAGATATATATCTGCCTGACTTCTTCACACTAAAAGTCGTTACACCAAGTGTATCTGACCAGAGTCTGGCCTCTTCTATTTGATGTTCATTATGTTTGAATACTAGGAATTCCCATTTAGCAATTCCACCTGCATCACAAAATGCAGCCATGTTCTCTTCTACCTTATCCCAACTTACACCTTGTCTATATAAATGATTAGTGTCATCAAGACCATCAACAGAGAAAGTTACATGATCCATGACCTTCGCCATCTTCGCCCACCAGTCAGGTGTACGTGCACCACCATTTGTATTCATGGCAAGTCTTATTTTAGGGTTAACTTTCTTTAACCATTGAGCTATCTCTAATGCTTCAGGTGCCATCATCGGATCACCATGGTTACCACACATATAGAGGTTCTCAAGCTGGTTTACGAATGCTTCTGGCATCATTGTCTGTACATCAAGTAATGATAGGTCAGCGTTAGTTAGATACTTATTATCTTTACCACCGTTTTCATTCCTATCACACATAGGGCATCTAGCTTGACATTTCTGTGTCGGTTCAAGATGTACTTGCTTTATGTCAGAGTAACTATACATTATCTATCTGGCCAGTCTTTCATTGATACATTGGCATCATAATTAAATACATATGAGGTTGCCCATTCTTTTTCTATACACCACCAACACCAATGACAAGGCTTTGAAAATTTAGGTTCACCTCTCATAGTAATATGACCTTCGCACGAATTAGTTAATTCACCTAACGATACCAGCTGGCCATACTTTTTATAGAAGGCAAGTACTACACGCTTATCTAATATACAAAATGGATAATGTTGAATATGATAGTGATTATTGTCTCTCGCACTTTGATGATGAGCATCAGAATCTGCTGAGTCCATATTAAAATCAGATGCTATCCATTCTATACCAGCTCTCTCATGAAAACTTGGATTGTTATGCTCAATAAATTCTCCATCAACATCCCAATCAGCAATAGTTTCTGCATTCCTATTCATAGCGCGACGAGGCCATGCGTCTTTCCATATAGGTTTACCTATACTATCTGGTGGGTTAAGTGTCACACCACTGTATGTACCTACTGATCCACCTTCTTTAGCTATCTCGCGACTAGTCTTCCATTGTAACGTAGTTCCAGATGCTACATAGTCCTTTGCTGGTGTGGTATTAATTGCATGTACCCCAAATTTAACATTAGGAAATTCAGATTTTACATATGCAATTACTTTCTTTGCATGAATATGTTGCCATGGTCTCTCTTCATGGATGCATGTATAGGCATGTAATGTAATATTTAAATTGTTCTCATTAATATGATGAGCTAACATCCAAAATAGAATAGATGAATCCATTCCTCCTGACATACCGACTAACGCATGATCATAACTTAAGTTTAATTCTATATTCCATTCATCTTTCAATACATCTTTATCATATATAATACTTTTATCATTTATTATCATACTAGCAAAACCTCTCACTCTCTGTTAAATTTAAATTAGAACATCTCTTTGTACATACCTTTAACTTTGGATTAATAGGATCATCGTAATCGTTGTCAAAGCTTTCATATAAATCTGTGGTAAAAAAATCATGGCTTATAATTTCTTGGAAGCTGTGAGTATTTATGTCGTTCCAATTATCATCATAGAACCGCACAAATCTTTCCCATCCATCTCTATCACCGGTGTTTAACTTAGTTCTAAATTGATAGGCTGAGTTATGCCAACAGCATCTCCATACAGATCCATCATGACTGACTTGGTAATTACCACCACCTTCTACGTTTGCCCATTGGCACGTAATACCTGCCTTCTCTTTTGCTATATCCATATTTTGCATTGGAGATTTTTTAGGATCTATTACTATATCTTGTATTAATGTTTTACCAGCATCTGCATTTTTCTTAATTAATTTATCAGATGCTCTATTTATTTCACCATCATTTAATTCTTTAGGATCTATACCTTGAGCTTCTGCTAAAGCAAGTAGTGTTGCTGATTGTTCTAATCTATGTGTTCGTGTTCTTCTAAATTCTGCAAAGCCATGTTCATTTGCTAACTCCATCCCACGCTCTTCTAATTCTTCATTGAAGTCAAATGGAATCATCTTCCATACAGCATAACCACCACCAGCTATAAAGGCTTTAGCATTACGAATGATCCTATCGAAATTTGTTTTAACTCTATACTTATTCTGTGATTCATTATCAACACCATCTAAATCCCAAAATACTAAATGACCATATTGTATTCTATTATTCTTATCTGGATTACCGTCAGCATCTAAGAAAGTATCACCATCGTGAATAAAATCCTTATTGACTGCCTTACTTTTAGAAAGAATCTGCCCAAGCTTAAACCAAAACTTCTCGGTTTGATATGAACCATTAGTTGATATAGCAATAATTTCTATTTGAGGTTTAGATACTGTGTGTTCTATTAGCTCTAAGAACTGCGGGTGTAGTGGTGAATCACCAAAGCCTCCATCATAACTTACCCAAGTTAAAGCTTCTCCTGCCTCATCTATTAATCTATTGTGTGCTTCAACAGACATGTTCACATTCTTAGGAACACCTTTAGTATAACCAACCTCACCGGTTGTTGGATTCATTACGTTTTTACGAATACAACCAGGGCATTGAGCCTGACAATTAGAGGTTACTTCAATAGTTAATTGCATATATACTCATATATTTTAGGTGCACCTTCTTCACATGATCTATCGTATAATAGATCTTGGGTCTTTACTAGACCTTTGAAGCATGGCTCTATTTCATTGTCAGAGCTTGTCATTCGTATAGCAAACTCTTTAGTAAAATCATTTATCTCTAATGTTTCCATTATTTTAGTTTTAGTTTCTTCTTCAAGGTTTACTATATCCATTGCTTTAGGCCAATGAACAAATGTTGCACGTATCTGTACACGTGTCTCAGGTATTGATTCTTTTAATTCTGTTAAATCTTTATATATTTCATTCATGTAAAAAGCTTGATATGAAGATGTGGTACACACAAATAAAAATTGTGTTACAAGCGGTGCAATCTCTTTAATGTTATTTATAACGTTATCCCAATTGCCACCCTCTCTAAAGTATTCAAACAATTTACCAGTACCATCCATCGAAACTGTGATATGTACTTGCCCAAAGTGTGGAAATAATTCTTTTACTGAATATCCCTTATGAGTTAACTGACTCATATTAGAATTATAAACTAATCTCATTTTAGTTGTATCAATATTTGGGTGATCTATTAATCGTTGTAATACTTTGTACATTTCAATTTGATAAAAAGGTTCACCACCAGAAAATTCAAGTTGTTCTATTGTAGGAAAAACATTTTCATAAAGATCTTCCATTACTTCGTCTGTTGGTATAATAATCTTCTTATCACCTGCTGGAGATATATGACTAAATTGATATTTAGTTTTTAATTCATTCTCTATCTCAGGGAATTGACGACCTAGCTTTTCAAATGAGGAGTTAGATGCTGAGTCACAATGACGACAAGTATAATTACAAGCACGTGACATCTTTAATTGTAAATCTTTTATTACAACTATGTTACTATCATAATCTACTGGTGAATAGTCCATAGCATTATCCAATGATCTGGTCCTGTATGATGACATGCCAGCTTCTTCTTGTGTCTTACAGTCTATACAACCCGCAGGCCATATGTCATTACGTAGTTGTTCTCTGACATCTTGAAAGTCTTTATTGTTTATCACTTGACTTGGTAATTTATCAGAACCAGATCCCATCCAATAATTATGTCTTTGAACATCACTAGTATTTTTAAACCTAAAGCATGGGGCATATCCACCCTTCTTGAAATCTAAATGCGATGATGCATATCTACATTTCATAATTAAAATCCTCTAGTGTTTCATAGTACTGATTATGCTGATATGTCTTATCATGTTTTAATAATAATGTTTCTAGCTCAGGACAATAGTCACCTAATTCTGAATCATAGTATCCATCAATAGCATGAAGCTTTAACATAGCTAATCCCCATGTCTTCCATGGTTTATATTCAACTTGGTTCTCACTAAACATCTTACGAGCTAAAGATATTCTCTCGTTGTGTTTATCTCCCCACTGTTCTAAGATCCAATTTGTGTACCATGTCGGAGCATTATATGGTGAATACTCACCCATATTAACAAAGTTAAATGACACACTCCACTCAGGATAATTATTCTCCCAGTATTTCATATCATCGGCAAGGCCAGATAGATTAAGAATAGTATACGTAGAATGTATATGTTTTTTAACCATATTATTTAGAACTGAATGATACCAAAGATATGTGTCTAATGTCTCTTGCCATCCAGGTGAACCCCAACGTTGATATGTATTAAATTCATTACAACCATCGAGAGAACATGTAAGTATTATCCAACCAAATTGATTTAACTTATCAATCATATCTTGATCTAATCTCTTTGTGCTATTCGTTACAATCTCTAATGTTACATTCTTTACTTCAGAATGTTCTAATAAGAAATCGATTAGCTTAGGAAAGTTAGGTGAGAAGAATGGTTCACCGCCAAGAATTTTAATATGTTCTAATGCATGCCAATCTATATCAAGACCTTTAAGAAATTCAATTCTTTGTTTAGGTATCTTCTGTGGATTTCTGCCACGAAGGTTGTGTACCTCTATTAGATACTTGTCTCTATCATATAGTTTACTTGAGAATAAAGAATCACACATCTTACATTGTAGGTTGCATAGGTTATCTAGGGATAACTCTACTGATCTTAATACATCAAAGTCTTCTGTTAACTCAGCATTTTCTAAATCAAATTCTTTGTTGGCTGTCCACTTCATAGACTTGTCACCTTGTTGATAACATAGTGAACACTGATCTACTTCATTACCTGCAAGCATTTCTTTACGTAGCCATCTGAATTTATCTTTAATATCTTCGATATCATCTTCAGATTTAACTTCGTCTTCCTTACCTACTTTAAATCTACAGCACGGCCTCAAAGTATTTTTCATACTCACTGTTGTGTGTACCCAAGGTAACATACATACTACACCGTTATCTTTCACGCCACTCTCAACATATTAATTGCCTCATCAACATATTTATATTTGTTTTCAGGGGCTGTTTTACGCCACTCCATTAACCAATTAATTATACTTACCTTATCTTCTATGGTTTTAAGTGCATACTTGTCTGGCATATAACATACGCTTTGCCATATGTCTATATCAAACGAAAGCAACTCATCCCACCATTCGTGTATTAATGGATAGTTATAGTTAGTTGCTGTTACTTGTATAATAACATTTCTAAAATTCTCTTTGTATTTTATTATATTCTCTTTTACCATAAGCCAATTAGCACCTTCACGTTGATGTTCGAACACATCACCCGTGCCATCAATTGATAAAGCTATCTCTAATTTGTTTGTCTTTAAACTTTTTAATGTATTAAACCATTTGTCTGATGCGTTGGTTGCATTAACAGTTATTCCTATATAACAATCTAAGTCTTGTATGGTCTTTAGGAATTCACGTACTTTCAAATCGATTGATGGTTCACCACCGAGTATCATAACCTTGTGTAACTTACTAAAGTCCAGGTCATGTATATCTGATGTATCTAATTTATCTAATGTTATATTCTCAGCGTCTTCCCACATAGATGAATTCTCTGGGCCACACATTATACATTTTAGATTACATTTGTTACCAGGCCTATAGTCTAATTTTTGTAGGCCATGAGGTATATGATATTGCATGTACTTTAATCTACGTGAATCACCACCCCTATCTTCAATGTCCACACATTCCTTACAATTATCATGCATTGTATCTGCATGCATGTAAGACTTAAACTCTTTTAAATAATCTGATGCATAATAATCTTTTACATTACCTTTATAAAAATCACCTTTCCATTCACAACATGGCTTACACCCTTCTAGTGCTGTATATTGTAATGCTACCCACGGTGCCTTACAATAAGGCTTAGTGTGCATCAAACATCTCGATATACTCAGGAACAATTTCTCTTACATCTTGTCCTCGAATCTTATCAAGCTTGTTTGTTATATCAATGAATCCTTGTAGGTGATCTTTTTCATAAGACTCAGACTGCATAAATCTTATTGTGGAATCACAGACCTCATGAAAGTGTCGCTTGACATTATCCGAATAATCAGTACCATCAACCCATGATTTATATAATTCATAGTGATCTTCAATATCATCTTTAAGATGTTGAGGTAATACTTTAATGTTATAGTACTTAGGTGAGTGACACATATGCTGAGTTATAGTTGGTCTCATACCATCGATAGGATTATATCTATCTAACTCACTCTCTTCTAATTTCCATTTCATAAACTCAGGCATATGATATACATTATAAGGTGTAACAGTAAATGTAAACCAACACTTTAGATTAATATCTCTATTGTCATTAAGCTTTTTCATTTGACCATATACAGATTTCCATTTAGCTGGTGTACGTTGGTAATCAAATACCTTACCGAATCCATCTACGGATGCACCTACACGAATCTGTTTAAACTCTGCCCATAGCTTTAAGTACTTAGGTGTTACATTTGTTAGGTTAGAGTTATACTCTATCTCTATGTTATGTGCTTTACCACCATCAACTAATAGTTGTAAACTCTTTTCATGTTCAGCAATAATTAAAGGTTCACCACCAACGATATAAAGTTTCTTTGCATCATGTGCGTACTTCTCAAAGTTATTCCAATAGATTGGCGCATCTTTAAACCAATCGTACTGATCAGTAATCCATTTACCTCTTTCATTTTGATGTAGTTCTATACGAGTATGTGTATCATTATAACCTGTTACCTTACCATCTGTAAGTTTAATAAAGTCTGGGTACCACATATGTGAATCAGTTGGTCCACACATTCTACATTTAAGATTACAGAAATTACCATAACGTATATCAATGAATTCTATTAGTTGTTTATCTACATCAAGAGTTCCATCTTCCTGAGTGATTGGAATAGCTGTATCTAATTTTATATCCCAATCGTTATTCTCATATTGACGACGAGATGGAATACCGTTTACTTCTTCTTGCCTGCAACGTTCACACTCTGGATTCCATTCACCTTTAAGCATATCTTTACGAACATCTTTTAATATCTGTGCATTACGTGCCTCATTAAAATCATGCTTACCAGCATTATATGTTTCACCTTCTTCGTTCTTCATTATACCACGTTGTGGCGAATACGAGTTTGTATTACAACAGATGCGCATGTCACCGTTATTTCTTAGGTTTATTGAGTTCCAAGGAAGTGGACAGAAAGTATCTTTAGCTTTAGTTTCCATATAAATATATTATAAGTTAATCAATACTTTTATTTATATGAATTACAAAAACATAGATATCGAATTACCAAAGACTGGCAACATACTGTTATGGGTGTCAGGTGGACTAGACTCTGCTCTTGGCTTATACCTTGTAGCCAGACATATTAAAGAGAATAAACTTAAACCTAAGATTGTAGTTGCTACATGGCAAAGAGATGAGAACGATAACCCAGGTAAGAAGAAGCAAGCAGCTAAAGACTGGAATGTCACACATGCCGAAAAGGTTATAGCATGGGTTGAGAAAGAATTAAAATTAGCTAAGACTTGTATTACCCACATTGTTATACCTACTCCACCTAAAACAGGTTTAAAGATTGAAGAGCAACATTGGGTTGCAGTATTTGATGATAACAAGAAGAAGCATAAATTAAAATCAATGTTTGGATTTGTTACTAAAAACCCAGCAAGGCCTATTATGAAAGAGAATAAGATGTGGGATGATAGACCTGTATATAGAGATGGAGCAAGGAGAGCAGATAACTCTCAACCATTTAGAAATTATGACAAATCATTTATTGCTCAATGCTTTGAATCAGAAAACCTTGGAGCACTAAGTAAATTAACAAGGTCTTGTGAAGGCCAAGCTGATGTTACTAAAAACTTTACTAAGCCATGTAAGAAATGTTGGTGGTGTAAAGAGAAGTTCTGGGCTTTTAACCAGTATTAATTACTAAAGGAAAGTCTTGGTGTGGAGTGTGATAGTCTTGTAAGAAAGATAACTCTGGAAAGATCTCATCAAAGTTCTGTCCTCTTTCTTCTGCAACCCTATAACACCATTCAGCAGTCTCAGGTAATCGTACTGACCAATCTTCTGCATTCATAAATGATGCAATACCTTTTAATCTGTTTATAGTATAATCATTTTCCATGAAGGCTTCTTTACTTGGAGCTCCAGACAGTTCCCAGTTCTCCTCTAACCATGGATAGAAGGCCTCATATTTCTCAGTAACCTTCTTCTTAAAGTCCAGTGGTAATGCCTTACAGTTTAATTGTGGTGGCCAATATGCTAAATGATTATCAATCATACCTCCGCCTTGTGGCCATTTGTTTAACAGTTTCCATTTGTTTGTTAATTTCCATTTAACAAAATCAGGTATAGACCATATGTTTAGTAGTTGTATAGTATAAGCTGTTGTAAGCCTAAGGTTTCCATGAGGATATTCATCTAGCTCTCTCATTTTCATAGTGAGATGATCGAAGGTTGCTGGATATCTTATATAAGCAAGCCTATCTCCCATATCATCAATAGAGAAATGAAATATAACTTCCTTGAAATGCTTCCATAGATCGAAGAGCTCAGGCTCCCACTCCATTCCGTTTGAATTATATCTCACTTCAATCTCGCTTGCATAACCATCATCAATGATTTGTTGCAATAATAAATAATGTTCTTTCATAACAAGTGGTTCACCACCTGCCCAATACAATTGTTTTAGCTTAGGTATCTGTTCATAGAGTTCATCAAAGAACATAGGATTCTTTTTATGCCAAGCATAACTACCACCTACAAAGGCAAGCTTACCTGTTTCCTTCTCCCAACGCATTGTTTTTTCTAAGTTTTCGTTCTTTAATTTAGGATGTATCTTCTTGTGTTCAACAATCCAACCGGAAGAATCATTAGGTGAGCACATGACACAAGCTAACTGACACTTACTCCCTAAACGAAGATCCACGTATCGGATTTGTGGTGGCACCTGACCACTCTCTGGATCGTATCCTTCTAATACTGATTCTATACCGAGTTTCTTAATCCATTTATCGGTCTCCCACATCCTCTTAGATCTATGTCCAGCATCTTCTTCTTTATAACACTTAATACAACTTGCAGGCTTTTCACCTCTCATCATTGCTTTACGTGTGCCTCTCATATAGTTATTATTCCAAGCATCAGCTAATGATGTATTAGCAAGATTAGAAGGCATGCCATCATCATTCTTTAGAATACCAATGTCTGAGTCTACTTTATCTTGTGAGTCTGGATTCTGAACACCGGAAGCGTTAGCTGTACAGCATACACGCATATGTCCATTTGGTCTGGTTGAGAGATGTACCCATGGTAGGGCACAAAATGTGTTACTTGTAGGCAAGCCTTTTTCATTAAGCATTTTCATAACAATATTTATATAATAAAAAAGGGCTCCGAAGAGCCCTTAGTAATTTACTTATTAGTTAAGCAATGATCCCGCAGCGTTATAGATGTTAACTCTGAAGTGAGCACTTGATTGACCATCTAGTAAGTCAGCATCAAGTCCTGAACCAGAACCATCAACAGTCTTAATAGCTGTTAAGATTTGTGCAGCTGTTTGATCAGCCGTTGCACTTGCCTCAATAGCATTCAACTTAGAATGATCAGCATCAGTAAACGTGTTTGAATCAGAAGCAGCTTCAACAGCATTTCTAATTTCACTGTTTGACTGATCAGCAGTAGCTGAAGCTTCAATAGCATTTAGTTTACTGTGGTCAGCATCTGTAAATGCATTCGAATCAGAAGCTGCTTCAACAGCAGTTCTTATCTCAGCATTAGTTTGATCAGCAGTTGCACTAGCTTCAATAGCATTTAATTTACTATGGTCTGCATCAGTAAATACATTACTGTCACTAGCAGCCTCAACATGGACTCTTATTTGAGCCGATGATTGATCAGCAGTTGCATTTGATTCAATACCATCTAACTTAGTACCATCAGTAGCAACATCACGACCATCAACCGTACCACCAACTGTAATATTACCAGTAGTAGTTACCGTTGCACCTTCAGTGTTTGCAACCAATGTACCCATTGCATAACCAGTACCAGCAACGTTAACCGTTGTAGTAGGCTCTGCTTGGTTGTCTTTAAAGATTTTCCACTTACCTGAATCAGAAGCATCCCTAAATAAACCAGAGTATACATCTTGTGAACCAGTAGTATCCATTAAACCATAGAAACCAACGTCAACAGCATCAGCTGAATTATTGTTTGTAGCTAGAGCAAGTAATGAATCAGCAACAGTAATTGTAGTTGATGAAACAGCAGTGTTTGTACCACTTACCGTTAAGTTACCAGCGATTGTTACGTTATCAGGTAAACCAACTGTGATTGTACCACCACTCTCACCTACTTCAATCTCATTAGTTGTACCAGCGAAAGTAATCGTTGAACCAAGAGCCATAGCTGTAGTGCTTGAACCATCACCAACTGTAATACTTGAATTAGCTAAGTGAACATTGTCCACTGAACCATCTACATATTGTGCACTATCAACTGAGTTAGCTGCCATATGAGCAACATCAATTGCACCGTCTGCGATTTCAGCACTATCAATAGCATCATCAGCCATTTCAGTGTTTGTTATTTGTGAAGCACCGATATGAGCAGTTAGTACAGAATCATCAACATATTGAGTAGAGCCTACTGAGTTTGCACTCATGTGAACTAGATCAACTGCACCATCCGCAATTTCAGCAGAGTCAACAGCATCATCTGCCATTAAGTTATTTGTTATATTTGAAGCACCAATGTGAGCAGTTAATACTGAACCGTCAACGTATTGATCAGAACCAATAGAGTTTACACTCATATGAGCTAGATCAATTGCGCCTGCAGCAATCTCTGCTGAATCAATAGCATCATCTGCCATCAACGCATTTGTAATTTGTGAACCTGCAATGTGAGCAGTATCAATTGAACCGTCCACATACATATCAGAATCAATTGAGTTGTCTGCCATCAAGGCTGCTGTTATTTGATCTGCTGCAATATGAGCTGTGTCAATTGAACCATCTGTATAGTGTTCTGAATCAATTGCGTTATCTGCAATCAATGTACCATCAATGTTATCCGCTAGTATGTGAGCAGTTACGATTGAACCATCGATATAAGCATCTGTATTAACACTGTTAGGTGCTAAGTGCTCTGCATCAATTGAGTCTGCAGCTATATGTTGACTGTTTACAACATCGTTACCGATTGCAGTAGCATCAACACCACCAGCAGCGTGCATTGCTGCATCAATTTTACCAGATCCAATTGTTAGAATACCAGTATCTGCTAATGTAGCATCACCAGACATTACATTATCGATCCATTTTGAAGTACCTGTGTCGTATAATAACATTGAACCATCCGCGGCGGACGTAATAGTTACATCGTTATCTTCGGCAAGAGTATTTTCAGCACTAATTTGTGCATCTACATAAGCTTTAACTGATTGTTGTGAAGGTACTTTAGTAGCAAGGTTACTTGCCATGTTATCTTCGTCAACAAGCCATGCATAACCTGACGCGTCAGTTTGTGCGTTTGTAATAATCGTTCCGGCATCATCCGGCAGAGTTATCGTTCTGTTAGTGGACGAATTAGGAGAAGCGATAGTAAATATACCACTGCCGCCTGCATCACCCTGAATTTTAATTTTTGACATTTATGTCTCCTATTTTATATTATCGCCCAGCTCGATCCGCTTGGAACGGTGACTGAAGCCCCTGAGTTAATTGTAATTGGTCCCGACGTTATTGCGTTGTTACCATTTGCTATTTCATAGTTAGATGAAACTGTATAACTATGTTCCCACATTACTTTATCAGTAGTGTTACCACCACCAACAAGTCCCCATGCACTTCCATCATAGATCTCAGCACTTGAGGTTGTTGTATTCCATCTGAAGAAACCTGCACTTGGAGAACTATCTCTTTGTGCTGTTGATCCGTTTGGTATCTTAGCAGATGCGTTAGCACCTGATTCCATAACCGCGCCGGCCGCTTCTACATTGGCTGCATCGGTAACATCTGCGCTGTCTTCCATTGTGGCAAGACTAGCTTTTTCTACGTCACTAAAATTATTATTTGTCTTAACGAATGTACTACCATTAGCAATATCATCCATAGTACCAGACATCTCTGCTAGAGAATCTACTGTTAAGATAGCTGTATCAACATAAGCTTTAACACTTTGCTGTGTAGGTACCTTAGTAGCATGATCACTCACTAAGTTATCTTCATCAATAACAAAGCCCATACCAGATGTTGTAGCATCTGATAACATAACTGCACCAGCAGCATTAACATTCGTAGCATCAGTTACATCAGCAGCAGTTTCTATATTTGCTAACTTACTAAACTGTGAATCTGTAAAGGCTGAACTTTCTGCTTGATATAATGTTTTAATCTGTGCACCAGTCTGATCGGCTGTAGCAGAAGCTTCTATAGCATCTAGCTTCGTACCGTCTGTTTGCATATCACGTCCGTCAACCGTACCACCAACCGTTATATTACCAGTAGTAACCACCGTTGCAGCTTCGATATTAGCAACAAGAGTACCTGTTGTAATTGATAGGTTGCCAGTTGAAGCACCTGTAAATGTACCTGTACCAACTGTAAATTTGTCTGTGCTCTCATCAAATCCGATAAAGGCATTAGCAGAAGAACCACGTTCAAATACTAAACCTAGATCACCTGATGGTGAACCACTTTGACCATTACCAAGTTCGATTAACTTATCAGCAATAGTTGTATTCGTTGAAGCGGCTGTTGTAGTAGTACCGTTAATGGTTAAGTTACCACTAACAACTACATCATCAAATGTTACATCACTGTCTGTTGCTACTGCCTGGCCAATGCTAAACGCACCACCTGAATATGTAACACCTGTACCAGCACTTAGATGTGCACGTACTTCAGCAGCACTTGGTCCTGTATATGTAATAACACCAGTTGAACTATTGTATGCAGCTGAACCATCACCACCAGCATCAGTAACACTAATATGTGCTCTGGCTTCTGCAGCGCTTGGACCTGTGTAAGTTACTACACCACTTGTAGAGTTATATGCTAATGAACCATCGCCACCTGAATCTGTAACAGATATAGAAGCTCTAGCTCTTGCAGTTGTGTGATAAAGGTTGCTTGAACCTTCAACAATTTCGTCTGTATTATCTTCTGTTAAGATAGCTGCATCAACATATGCTTTAATAGATTGTTGAGTAGCAATTTTAGTAGCACTATTTGAAGCAAAGTTATCTTCATCTAATATAGCTGAACCACTTACGCCCGTATTAAATACAGGAGAGGTAAGTGTCTTCGCACTCATTGTTTGTGTACCAGTTAAGGTTGCAACAGTTGAATCAATAGCAATATCATCAGCGTTTGCTGTAATACCCGTGCCGCCTATAACATTTACTGTTACATCACCACTAGTACCACCACCCGTTAAACCTGTTCCAGCTACTACCGAAGTAATATCACCAACAGGAACTGTAGCTACTTGAGTATCAACATAAGCTTTAACACTTTGCTGTGTAGGTAATTTAGTAGCAGAGTCTGAAGACATATTATCTTCATCAATGGCGACTAAACCTCTTATGTCTGCACTTGTTTGATCAGCAGTTGCAGATGCCTCAATAGCATCTAATTTGGTTTGGTCAGCAGTTAAGAATGTTCCAGTAGTTGCCTTGACAGCAGCTAGACCAGCTAACTCACTATCCATTAGAGCACCAGCAGCTGTTACATTAGTTGCATCCGTTACATCAGCTGCAGTCTCGATGTTACCAAGTTTAGTATGGTCAGCATCAGTAAATGTATTTGAACCACTAGCTGCCTCAACAGCTGTAGCAATATGAGCAGCAGTAATTGCACCTGTAACACCGTTAACGCTTAGTACTGAATCAGTAGGTGTTGCTAACAATGTGTAGTCTGTCATATTACCTGCAGAACCACCATTGTGTATGTATGATTTATTCTCATCTGATCTTACAACTACATCACCTTGTTCAGCAGTTAATGCTAGATGAGCACTTTGACTAGAAGCAGTCTGTACCGTTGTTACTGCAAGAGCACCAGCAGAAATAACACCAGAAGCAGATAATCCAATACCTGTTCCAGCACTTAGAGCTGCAACAACATTAGCAGTATCTGTTACATCAGCCGAAGCTTCAACAGCATTTAATTTTGTATGGTCTGCGTTAGTAAATACATTTGAATCTGAAGCCGCTTCAACAGCAGTTCTGATCTCTGCATTAGATTGGTCTGCCGTAGCAGATGCTTCTATAGCAGCTAGTTTAGATTTTTCTGTTGCTGAAATCTTTTTATAAGTACTGCCATCTGTAATATCATCTAATGTTCCAGACAATTCACTTAAAGCATCTTTAGTAGCTACCGCAGTATCAACATAAGCTTTAATAGATTGTTGTGTAGCAAGGTTACTTGCTGAATTTGATGCGAGGTTATCCTCGTCTAATACCGGAACAGTAAAATCTAATGTTCCATCTGAGTCATCGTAGGTTACTGATATAAATGTTTCAGTATTCGATGCAACCATTGCACCTACTAAATCTTCTACGTTCTCAATGTTTTGTGTGAATTGAGCTAATGCATTCCAAGCAGTTGAACCATCACCCATCTTGATGAAGTTATTTGTTAGGTCAAGACCCATTTCTCCAGCTGATAATGTAGGATTCTCTGATGACCAATTACTCGCCGTATCTCTTCTTATCTTAAATATTGTTGCCATGTTTAAGCTCCCCCGCCGTCATATGTACCGTGTGTTGTAAATACTGCATCATTAGAATCACCGCCATCAAGTATAACATTACCTAGGCTATCGCCCATATCAAATAAGTCATCTGATGAGGTAGCACCACTAGCTAGTGTGATAATTGATCCTGATCCGTTCTTAGAGTATAGTTTGACGTCAGCTGTATTGAGTGCTAATTCGCCTTGTTGCAGGTCACTTGCTAGTGGGACTTTACCCGCTACCGAGGACTGCTTGATTTTTACTACAGTACCAGCCATATCTATGCTCTTTTTAAATTGTTAAGTAGTTATATAACCACCGTTGTCTTTATTTATAACAATTGAATATTCAATCATTACGTTGGATATACTATTATTTATATCTTCCACGGACCATTAAGTAAACAAATTGCAGCTGTTTCTAAATAATAAGGTTCATCGGGTGGATTATACCATGAGCTTTCTGCCACTCCAAAATACTTTGAATAGATTCTACCTTGCTTCCAATAATTCTCAGGTGCTAATCCTTCACAGTATAAGAAGCCATCTATTCCTGGATAAGCCATCATGTAATCTTCTGGGTCTTGGAAGAAGTGTTCCCATATATGATAGTTCTCATCATTCCAAAATAGCATAACAGAAGAGTTTATATTGTGATCTATCACAGTTCTACCTTCCATTATCCAATCAGATTTTAATTGTTCTATAGGTTTCCAATAGCATTTAACCATTGTGAACTGGTTCTGCATATAGATCTCATCTAATCTACCTTGTATGATTACATCTAAGTCTAGGTATAACCACTTACCTTCTGGTAACATGCCTGGTTTAAACAAGGCTAACTTGTTCCACACCCCATCTAGATCCATATCAATCAATGGCAGCCAATGTATATGAGGATTTAGTCCAATAGAATCATCTGTGTAACAATAGAAATGAATAGAGTTCTCATTCTCACCCCATTGCAGCATGTTCACAATACTATAATACAGTTTGTTGACATCATCAACTGTATATTTGTCACCCCATTTAACTGTTACTATATTCAATTAGGTACCATTATGTGTGTATTAAATATTGCTTTTGCCTCATCTGAAGATGTTTTAGGAAGATAATCAGTAATACGCATACCATCTAAATACTTACAATTACCTTCATGCCATTTAGCCATTGCTTCTCTCATAGGTATTGGATCCATTCCGAATTGTTCTTCTACCCAATCACCATCAAACATCTCTTGCATGCTATATAGTTGTGGGTTAATCATATCATACCACCATCTCTCATGTTTATATAGAGTCTTCCACCATTTACCTTTATGATTTGGCTCATTTATCTTTGTTCCCCATGGTCCAGCTAATTCCCATTTTTGTAATTCATCTCTCATGAAAAAAGGTAGCATCTTTGGAAATGATCTAAACATATGTAAGAAGAACACAAAATTATTTAACTCTTTAGGTGTGTAATCCTCTAAAAATATTTCATATTTTTTAGGATCGATTATAACAGATATTGTCTTAAGATTAATTTCTTCAATATCACCTATGTAATCCATCACAAATTTTTCCATAGCTGTTTGTTCTTCTTCAGTGTGCCTTTCAAATTCTTTATTTGCCTCGTCTAATCCAATTGATTCAATTCCAACTGCCCAGCAATGGATAACATTGTAAACACTTTCTTTAATTTTTTCTTTACCTTTAATAGGGCTAACGAATACTTTTGCTTCAGATAAACTTGTGGAATATCTTTCCCATTCATTAGCAACGACATCAATGAATACTGCTCCTTTAAAATTTTTAGCATTGTCTGCCCATATAGGAGTTGATCCAGCCATACCTGGGTCCTGCCCGGCAAAGATATTACTTTCTTGCTCGATTTGATCAAGCATACCGAAGTGTTTCATGAATGGAGTTATACCATGTAGTCGTATCAAGTAAGGTTTATCTTGTGCAGCAAACCTTTCTAATACTTCATCCATTTCATTATCAACATCCTTCCATTCATGATCCCATTTACCATCATTGTGGTCATTATCATAACCATACACACAATTGATATCACCATAATTAGCATCTCTATGGTGTCTATCAGATATTCTATACATCTCCTCATAAAATTGGTGATCACCATCTATTGTATCCTGATGTCTGAATGTATTATTACCAGCCCATAAGTTATTATTATTAGAATTAAAAGTATTATATATTGAATGTATCATAAACATATTTCCAAACATCCAATCTTTAAAAATATTTCTATTTGAATCCTTGTAACCACTGAATATCGCACCTTGATTATCAAGGTCGTTACTATCATTCCAATTTGTGCTGCCATTAAAAAGATGGTGCTTATTATCTTTAATATCTTTTACTAAAGTTTCATTATAGAAGTAATCAGATTCTCTTGTTAGATGATTACATATAGTCTCACCACCCATTCCACCTCTATAATTAAAGAATACGAATTTATGTTTATTATCTTTTATGAATCTTATGAATTTATCTTTAGTCATTATTTTCTATGTGGTCAATTATAATATCTCTCATTGTTTCATTACGTGCATAGAATGCTATGCTCCATCTTGGTTCATTAGTAGCAGCACAATGGAATGTTGACTCATCACCTGGGCCATACCAACCTGTCTTACATGACCAACCCGGTCTATCCTCTATAGTATGTACTTTACCTGTCTTCCAATCTCTGTATCTATAAAAGGCGTCACCGCCTTTACTCCAATTAAATAGTATAGTATATCCAGGTGCATCTCTGTTATCATGCCAACCTATATAACCATCCTTAGGATAATGCATGAACAATGCATTTT
>Ga0308011_10000290_pt1 | contig 27662 bp, 25 predicted proteins | sample Neamet177_FD_203144 | JGI IMG/M metagenome (GOLD analysis project Ga0308011, IMG submission 203144) | Marine microbial communities from water near the shore, Antarctic Ocean - #177 | ecosystem: Environmental > Aquatic > Marine > Unclassified | place: Southern Ocean | collected 2014-07-25 | reverse complement strand
CGTAACTACATATTGAATACCTGCCGTGGTATTTTTGGGCATCTGCTCACATACAATAGCGATAGCGCCAGCAATCACAGCTTTTTCTATAAAGTCGTGACCATCGACTTGAGTGCCTCGGATGGCAACAAAAAGTGAGTTTTCCTGTACCTCTCTGCTGTCGTAGCAAACGTTGTTTATCGCAGTTTGAGTATGTCCAACCACGTCTTTTAATCGTACCCCGTAAAGCAAGTCCTTGAGTAGTTTCATCGCAGGTAAAGTTTAATCTCTTGGCACTGGTTGAGCGGTGTCCCTATGGCTGGCTGCTGTCTAGTCACGTTGCCTATTCCTTGAATTTCCGCACTGAGTCCAGCCGACGCAAGTACACGAAGCGCTTCTCTTGCGTCAAGCCCAGCGAGATTAGGGAGATAGTTACCCTGTAAGGCCTTGTCGTAGGCACTTAGGTTGAACCCTCCTGTTTCTGCCGTGGCTAATTGGCGGGTGTTCAGTGTTAGTGCATCTTGAGGCATTTGACTGTAGACCTCATCTGCAATGGCTTTAAAAACGGGCCCAGCAACAATGTTGCCGTAGTAACCTATGTGGTGATCGGGTTTGTTGATGACGACAATACAGCTATAGGCAGGCTTATCTGCTGGGAAATAGCCTGCAAAAGAGCTTTGATAATCTGTCGTCTTTCCTGTCCAGTAATTCATTTGACAGGTTCCGGTCTTTCCTGCGAGCTGGAGGTTATCGTCTAAGAGATTAGTGGCCGTCCCTCTTGTCACAACTCCTTTGAGAAGAGTTTGAAGCTTCGCTATAGTAGCTTGAGAGCAGATGGCTTGGTTGAGCACCTTTGTCTCAAACTGCTCTACTACTCGTCCATGGTCCATAATTCTACTAACCACTTGAGGCTGCACCATTTTCCCTCCATTAGCTACTGCGTTATAGATGGTGAGTAATTGTAAGGGGGTCATGGAGAGTGAATAGCCATAGGCCATCCATGGTAGGGTCAGTCCGGACCAATTGTTATCCGATGGCTTCGGGATATTTGGGGTGGTTTCACCCTTAATGCTTACGCCCGTCTTTTCGTGAATCCCCCTTCGATAGAGGAAATCGACGTATTCTTCAGGTTTGTCCTTAAAGTTTTCATAGACGAGTTTAACGATTCCTGTGTTTGAACTTACTTCAAAGGCACGACGTAAATTAATCTTACCATAACCTCCTTTTCTGGAGTCACGAACGCTTTCGCCCTTGATCGTATAGACCCCGTTTTCGGTGTCCACAATAGTTCCAGTATCTGCGACGCCTGTCTCTAAAAGTGCCATGGTTGAGATCAGCTTCATAGTAGATCCAGGTTCTGTCGCCTCCCATACCGCATAGTTTCGTAATTCTGTATAGGTGCTGTCCTCGTTTCTCCCGAGATTAGCCATGGCAACAAGTTTTCCTGTTGCGACCTCCATGACCACTGCGCATCCGTGATCTGCCTTGTATTTTTTAAGTTGCCTTAGTAAGCTCTGCTGTGCGACATCCTGAATGCGGGTGTCAATAGTGGTATGAAGATCAAAACCATCCATAGGCTCAATGGATTCAGAGTCTTCTAATGGTTTCCAGTCGTTTCCAGCTATTTTTTGCTTTAGTCGACTTCCAGGTTTTCCTTTTAAATATTCACTATAGTAGCCTTCAAGTCCGGCACTTGCGCCTTCAAGATCATAGCCAATCGTGCGCATTTTAATGTTAGTTGCCATCTGAACACGCTGGTGGTCTTCTTCGATAATCAAACCGCCTTTATAGGCGCCACGGTTGAGGATAGGATATTGCTTTATACGCTGCATTTCACTAAAATTGAGCTTGGCAGCTAAGGGCACATATCTGTGTTTTTTTGCGCGTTCTTCCCTCAGGTATTGTGTCCAGCCGCTGGCAGTGTATTTAGGATTGAGCGTGGCTAATTTTTGACCAAGTCCGGCTATTTCCGCAAGGAAAATATTCTGAGGAACTGTGACGGCATCAAAATGTACTTTGTAAACAGGTTTTGTAGTGGCGAGTGTTTTTCCATCGGCACTGTAGATGTCGCCACGTTTCGCATCGATGATTTTACGTTCAATAACACGATTCTGGCTTTCTGCTCTCAGTTCAGGCCCCATAACTAAAGACACGTAAAAGAGTCGGCCCAGTATGACCAGTAGCATCAAATAGATCCCACCACTCATCCAGGTAACTCTGGTTTTCATGTTTTTAGTGTCGTTATTCACTTTCTACAACTATTTTTTCTGGTCGTTCGTCAGGGTTAATCAGCTCCAATGCTTGTGCACGCCTTAAAACCCTGCTTTCTAACGATAGTTTTGTTAGACGTTCCTTGGTCTCCGTATGTTCTGCCTCTAAGGTTTGTCTCATTTTACTGAGTTCATCAATCTCATGCACTTTACGGTCAGTGCTGTGGCTTATATAAATAGAGACAAGCGCTAGTGCGCTGAGCCATGCTGCAAACGGTAGCATTCTAATGAGACCCTCGTCAGTGAGTTTCAATCGGTCTGAAAGGGCTCCTATGGCTTTTTTAAACTTGCTCATTTCTTGTCCAAGGTTCTAGAGTTCGTTCGGCTATTCTAAGTTTCGCGCTTGTCGCACGAGGGTTAATCGCATTCTCTGCTGCGGAAGCGATGACCGGTTTACGGGTAATTCCTTTTAGAGGAACTCGTTTCACACCGAACATGTCGCTTTCTGTTGGTCCCATGGCCTTGCCATCACGTATGAAGTTTTTCACCATTCGGTCCTCAAGACTGTGGTAACTCATCACAACCAGTCGCCCACCGGGTTTAAGGACATCTATTGCGCCATAAAGCAGTTCTTCTAATACTTCAAGCTCTTCATTGACTTCCATTCGTAGTCCCTGAAATACCTGAGCGATATACTTATGCCATTGCCCTCTAGGAGCAAGTGGTTCGCAGAGATCGCGTAGTTGTGCGGTTGTGGTAAGGGGGGCGTTCACCCTGGCCATTAAGAGGGCATTGATTAGTGAGCGCAGACCCCTGATGTCTGTATGTTTTTTAAACAGATCGTAAAGTGCTTGTTCCTCATAGGTGTCAAGAACCTCGAGAACAGATATACCTGAGTTGGGATTCATTCGCATGTCTAAGGGGCCGTCAAAACGAATAGAAAAACCGCGTTCTCCCTCATCAAATTGGTGCGAGCTAACACCTAAATCAGCTAAAATACCGTCGACATGTTGCACGCCGTAAAGTCGCAGATGGTTCTTTAAGTAGCGGAAATTAGCCGCTATAAACACAAGGTTAGGATGATCTGTTAGGTTGTTTTTGGCATCAGGATCCTGATCGAAGGCATACAGTTTGCCTGTCGTTAAAAGGTCTAGGATGGCTCTGCTATGGCCGCCACCGCCGAAAGTGACATCAACATAATTCCCGGTAGGATCTATATTGAGGCCTTCAAGGCATTCCGTTAAGAGAACTGGATCATGATAGCTCATTATGACTTGGATTTTTTCCGCCCATTACTTCTTCAGCGAGCAATCCAAAGTCATCGTTATCCACGTTCACTGCACTTTCGTAAGCATCCTTGTCCCAAATCTCTACGATACCACTATGCGCACTAAGCACAATATGGCCGCTGAGGTTAGCAAAGGACTTGAGATCTGGACTGATACCCACTCTCGTGGCGCCGTCCAATTCTACCAGCTTAACTCCTGCAGTGAAAAGTCGAATAAAATCGTTGTGCTTTTTAACAAAGCGGTTAAGGCTATTTACCTTCTCCATGACTCCATTCCACTCTTGCATTGGATACAATTCCAAACACTTGTTAAACACGCTTCTTTTGAGTACGAAAGCATCGTCCATCGCTGGCGCCAGCTGCTTTTTTAGTGCAGCTGGAAGACTGATACGACCCTTCGCATCCATCTTGCATTCGTGTACTCCAATCAGATTTAACATGTGTATAGATTGCTCTCTTACAAAAGTAGAATTATCATCCCACGATTTCCCACAAACATACACATTGTGAATAACTTTTGATGATTATCACATTAAACAATCCTGTAAGCCTTACTTGGTGCGGTGGGAAGAAGTGGGAAATAGTGAAATCTGAGTGTGTATAACCTTGTTAATAGTGTAAATCGAATTCGCAGGATAAAATGACCTAACTTTGCGCCAATCCTAGGAATATGAAGATTAAAACAGTCGAATTTGTAAAATCCTCTAGTGTCATTGAAGAATGTCCGGAGGGAATAAAAAATGAGTTTGCTTTCATTGGAAGGTCAAACGTTGGCAAGAGCTCACTCATCAACATGTTGATGCAGCGAAAGGAACTGGCCAAGATATCTGGTAGACCAGGAAAGACACAGCTTATCAATCACTTTGAGGTGAACCAAGACTGGTATCTGGTAGATTTACCGGGTTATGGATATGCAAAAACTTCCAAGAAGAATAGAGCAGTTTTTCAGAAGATGATTACGACCTACATCAAGGAGCGTCCTAACCTGATAAATACTTTTGTTCTAGTAGATTCACGCCATGACCCACAGAAAATAGATATTGAATTTATGGAGTGGTGCGGTATGGAAGGCATTCCCTTTAGTATCGTTTTTACGAAAATTGACAAGTTGGGATCTTCCGCGCTAATGAAGCAGTTAACAAAGTACAAGAAGAAACTAATGCAACATTGGGAAGAACTGCCTCCATTATTCATGACCTCTGCAGAAGGTCGTACAGGTAGAGAAGAGTTGTTGCGTTATATAGATACTGTGCACCAAAGCATTTCTCCAAGCATGTATGTCAAGGAAAAAGAAGCCTTCTGGGAAGGTGGTGAACAGGCGCCTACTGAATAGGAAATAAAAAAAAGGTAGCGTTTACGCTCCCCTTGCAATTCTTGCTGAAAAACAAGTTGCTATTAATTAAATGGCTTCAGTTTTTTTCTAGATCAATTATGTAGTCCATGAGGTTGTGTGGAATGCTTGAGTCCCTTAGTTAGCGTTAATATGTATATTTCAGTTAAATTTCCCGAAGACCAAATGGAATATCACATTGTAGAAGATCTTGAGAGAGAAGTAGTTGTCCCAAAGTCAAAAACGCCTAAAGACTTATTAGTTAAACCATCTCTAGATAAACTTCTACAATACATGTTGATAGATTGGTCTATCGTAATTGCATGTTGGTTCTCTTTGGCGCTTGTTAATCAAGTCCTGTATCCTTTAGTTGTGTTAGTTATAGCGAGTAGGTTTCATTCGTTTGGTGTTATTTTACATGATTTGACTCACATGCCCCTAAAAAAAAAGACTATAAAAATTAGAGTTATTGAAGTATTAGCAGGTTATCCTATTGCTACAACCGTAAATGCTATGCGCTATCACCATTTACGTCATCATAAAGATAGCTGTATGGCAACCGATCCCTATTTAAAACCAATTTCATCAAATTACTGGCTAGCTTTCTTAACTAACGTAATAAAGTCTTCTCTTTTAATTCCTTTTTGGTTGATTCGTTGTTTTTATGGAGTTATTGCCTTTTGTATTCCGTTTCTGAGGCAGTCCTACGCTTTCGTTTTTTTACAAGATAAATCAGGTAGGAACGTAACTAATAGCAAAGAGGTGATTCAATGCGCTAAAGAAGACATTTTTCAATTTTTGTTTTTCATAGGTCTTTTTACAGGCGTGCTCTATTTCTTTAGTTTTAAGATTTTGTTCTTGTATTATATCGTTCCAGCATTAATTACGGGTTGTTTTTCGGGTTATCGTGTTTTTAAAGAGCACAGCTATTCTGAACCAGTGAATGATCGTAAAATGGCCACAATAATTCAAACTACGAAAGATCATAATTTGACCGGAATTACTCGGTTTTTTTTGGCACCACGAAATATTGGTTATCATATAGTGCACCACCTTCACCCACAGGTGGCTTGGTATGCGTTGCCTGAGTTACGTAAATGGTACTTGCGAAATCATCCAGATCTTTACGAGTTGTGAATTGAATGGTCGTTTTCTGTTATATTACTAAAAGGGACAATACGAGGGTTGTTTAAAAATTAAACTGATTATGGGTAATGAAAATTTAAGCAGAGGTATTTTTAACGATCATAATACTTTCATTAATAGTGTTGTTGTTGTCGTTCAACTGTGCATGTGGTTTGGTCTAATAACATTATTGCATCTAGATTTCCATTTTTTGTTAAAAATTCCAGTATTAATACTTTTCTGTCTTGTTATGCAAGGAGTTTTTTCTATGATTCATGAATGTATGCATGGTCTTGGATTTAAGAATGCTAAAATGAATTGGTTTATGGGTTGGTTAACTTCGACCCTGTTTGGATGTGTTTTCACCTTGCCATGCGTGTACCATAATGGTCATCATGTAAGGAACAGATCGCGACCTGAATTAGGAGAATTTATTTTTCCAGATGAATCCGCATCAAAGAAAATAGCAACATACTATCTCGCTATTTTAGGTGGGTTATGGCTTCAGACATTCATTGCCTCGGTGCTCTTGCCATTTTTCCCATTAGAGATCAGTCGGTTTTTAGCACGCCGTGAAACAAATAATACTTATCTAAAAATGTTTGAAGAATTCAAGCTCAGAGACTGGAACTTGATGCGCCTAGAATTAGTTATGTCAGCGCTGTTTTGGATCGTAGTCTCTTATTTGGCCAATTGGGATTGGGCGGTCTTGGTGGTGTGTTACAGCGTTTTTGCGTTTACTTGGTCTTCCTTACAATGGATTTACCACGTTGGTAGTCCTTTGCACCCGATTGAAGGAGGCTGGAACCTTCGGTTACCACGTTGGGTCAGATTATTATTTTTAAATTTCAATTACAACCTGACACACCATCGTCATCCTGCTGTCCCCTGGTACGACTTACATGAGATTTCTAATCTGACAGAAACTCAACCCTTATGGTACCGTTATATACGAATTTTCCTACCTCCGAAACCAGTGCCAAAAGCTGGTGTAGCTATTGAAAAAAGGTATTTTTGATTATATCCGAGCTGCTTCTACATAGAAATTAGGAATCATCAGGGTTTTGCGTGAATAATCAAATGATACTGAATAGAGATTCCCATGCACTTCACGTTTTTTGAAGTCGCTAAAAATAGTGCTGAGTGCATCATTCTTATCGAGTCCGCATAAGAAATATCGGAATTCTTTTCGATAATAGTCCTTATATATATGTTCAATAATTGCCCTGAAAATTTTGGGGTTATTGTTTTTAGTCAAGACAGTATGTAGCGTGAAGTAATTTAAAGCTTCACCTGCTTTCGGTAAATTAAATCCTTTCGAAATCGATGCCAGAATATTTATCAAAGGCCGTGCAAATTTTAAATATTGACTGTAACCGCTGACTGAAGTTTGTTTAAACCCGCGTTGATCCCAGATGCCAGTGATGCCTACTATAAGGCCATCTTCAATAGCTAGATAGAAATCACTTATTGATAGACCATGATAGTACTTGTGGTGTAAATGACTAAAATCATAGGAAGGGTACAATTGCTTTTTACTTGCCTCTCGATTGAAAAATATTTGCATGTCTCCTACGTCGCTAGTCTTGGCTCGGCGAATTAATAATTCAGATTTACTTATCGTTCTATAATTGTCCAATGAAATCATATATGAGCAATAATTGCCACGCAAATTGAATTTTGGAAGAGAAGCTTTCTTAAGTAAAGCGCCGTTATTAACAGAAGCTTGATCGACCTTTGCAATCATATCAGTCATGATCTTGTTTTCTGAAAAAACAACGGCAAAAGCGAATTCATTGTCCGCAATAACATGGGTCTTAATGTACCGAGTAATTTGGATTAATAATAACGACTTTTGGAAATCTGGACTAATTCGTAAGTCAGATAAATATCTAACCAGTGAAGGTTTTCCGTCATAATAAACAGTGCTTTTGCCTACACTGAACAGTCCAATTATTCTGGATTCTTTACGACAAACAAACAGTTCAATTATTTCATTTTGAATTCCAGCATTAGTAAAACAATCTGGATCAACGCCGATCGATAGTGATATATTCCCAGTCATTGGGATTTTACATAATTCACATATACCCAAATTATCCTTGGGTCCGGCCTTATCAATTACTATATCCGTCATAGTTTTAAATGTCTAGGAGTGATTCTAAGCTATGTATCTTAAACAATACTGGAATCTTTAAGTCACCATCTTTAATTCCAAAACTGCTCGTATAATAATTAAATAAATGATGTTTAAAGCCGCATTCCAAAATATGTGCCTCAACTGGCATTAGTTGATTTAGATCTATGGCTGTTTTGTAATGTGGGTTATTCATAAGGATCCTTTGTGTGTTTTCCGCAACACCATCTAATGCTTGAGTAATTTCATCTTTAAAAGTAATAGTAGGCTCTAAATAAACACGGTAATTCCTATGATTAGAATCATTAATAACCGGATATACAAAGGCTAATTCTATTTTTGTCGACAGGTCTTTTAAAGCGCTATTAAGAGTTTTGATAACCTGGACTTCTGATAGTTTTTCACCTACTAAATCTGACGAATTATTTTTTCTACCAACAAACTTGAAAGTAGGTGCATACCCGTAGTATCCATCAACTTCAATTAAGTCTCCAGTAGCATATCGATATAAACCACCACTCGTGGTAATTATCAGCTCATAGATTTCATTGAGATTTAGGTTGTGGGCTAGTAATACCTTTCCGCTATGTAAAGTTCGGAATTCATAAAAATGTGATTGAACGCATAAGACTGGTGATTTTTCTTTTAGGATGGGTACCGAACATATTCCCTCGGTAGATAGTAGTCCTTTACCTTGAATGTATACATTCCCAATAACATCTTGAACTTGATCAATCCAAAGGGATGATTGAGCATCACGCCAACAGCTTATTACTGTTAAATCTGGCCATAAATCTTTCCAGGAATAATTCGTACTCATGACCTTTTCCAAATAGATGAGCCGACTATTTTCAATGCTGTATTTTGATTTAAGAGAGGAAATCAAATCGTTTTTTCGTGTTATCAGAAATTGATTCAATTCAAGGAAAAAAGTTGGACTCCAAACAGATATAAATGAAAGGTTATCCTTCATGAGTAGATATTCAAAGGTCTGAAAATAGAAAGTCTCTGAATGTAATTCTTGTTTCAAATGCGTTGGAACAGCTAGTATTTTTGATAATAAGTATTTTGCGACTGGATTGAAATACTCTGTGTCATCTTGAATACCGATTGGAATTCCAGATGAAGTCGTTTTTCTTTCCTTTAAAGGAGGTGAAATAGACCAATAAGAACTTCCATTAAATGCACTCTTATAATTTGTATGCAAGGCCTTCATCCACGGCCCAACTCCCTTTTGTATTTCTTTTTTGAGTGAGTTCGTGTATGGTATTAGTTTCGAAAAGGAGGAGGTTCCTGATGTCTCTTCAAACAAAACCACTTTTTCCTTAGTTAATACGTTGTATTCCCCGTTCTTAATAACTTCAACCCAAGGGGCAATATCACTCCACTCTTGAATTGGGACATTTACTTTATAGCTATTGTAGTCTTTAATTTCATGGAATTTATGTAGGATTCCAAATTGAGTGTTTTTATTCTTTGAGACGTAGTTTTTTAATTTTCTCTGTTGCGCGCGTATGAGATGAAAGCAGTTTTTATGAAACTTTTTCGATTCTCGGGATTGTAATAGAATCCAAATAGTATTTGCTAAGCGCGCTCTAATTATTTTCAATATTTATAGGGTTGTTCATTCCTTCGATAACTATACTTTTAGTGAAGCGTCTCATATTATCTACGTTCAATTCTGCCATGCATGTTAGTTCATCACCTTTTTCAAAACCGGGATTACTTTTGAGGAAAAAATCAATATGCTCGTTATTTTTCACCTTTTTCAAAGTTGTTTCTGTATGTATTTTCTTCAATTCACCATGACTTTTTTTAAATGTAATCACCTTTTTTGATGGTTTCCAATTTCCGCCATACATGGCATTGGCACAGGAATTAATAATCGGGAATAAATCCGCCTCTTTATTTTTGTCTAGGGCGGGATAATATTTTTCAAAAAATAGCGGTAAATACATGTATGTCCTGTGTCCCTTTGATAGTAAAAACCAGTACCATTTCTTTTGTGGTGATCCCGCAATTAACCCTCCAACGGTTTTACACCATCCTTTGACTAATTCTTGACTCCCCCAATATGCAGGTGAGATTATAGTATCTCCAGAAAATAGAATGTTGTATTCAGACGTCCCCGTATCAAAAGGATTAATAGCATAAGTCGTGAACCCCTGTGTTATATTATTAGTATCTTTTAAGAGGCCAATGACTTGTTTATTCTCCAGGTCCTTATCAAAGGAAAAACGACTTATTGATGAATAATTCTGTTCCATAATTACATACATTCTGTCTAGGGAAGATTGCGTCAAATCCTTCGTTAAAATGTTGGAGTAGGTCAATTTCGAGGTATTCATAGTTTTACAGAAAAAGTAATTAAATCCAGAATTCCGCCCTTTTAGTAGTAGGCTTCGGTGTTTCGCCCTTTCCGCCTGATTTGGCAAAACTCCTTAATGACTCAATATATAGATGCAGTAAGTCTGCTTGTGTTGATTCAAAACTAGTCTCTTGAAAATGTTTAATGTTTTTACCTTGCGTCTCCATAATTTGTACATCCTGATTTATCACCTTCTTTGTGTACCACGGGAGGAATAACCTCGCAAGGAAATTAAAGTATCCAAATTTATAGGTAATAAGGGTATATACTATAGAGGTATATGGTGATATAGGGGTGCAAGTGCTGGTAATGATGAATGCTTTTTCTTCCTCGCCAAAAGTATAGTCCACTCTAGTTACGTTTGGCATATAAAACTTATCAGTGTGCTCCATAGGTAGACCTTTAGGGTTGATCATCCAGTCGAAAGCGCTAATTGAGTCGTTATCCTGATCATAACTAACTAAAACGCTGTTTTCAGTGCGCTGAACCTTCATTGGTACCTTTAGCTGTTTTCGATCTCTAAACCAGCCTTTGTGCACATAAATAGTATGCGGTACATCCATGAAATTTTCAACAAGGTTAGTTACATTATTGTTGAACCTAGTAGTCATGTAATAATTGTTCCAGCCTTTTGTCTTTTTAAAGGGCATAGGAAAAGGGTCTTTATCAGGAAGAATATCTCTTCCCATCCATACCCATATTAAGCCATAGAGTTCTACTGTTGGAAATTTCTCTACCCTGTGGTTGGTGACTCTTTCTAAATGAGGCCCCTCTGATGGGACATGAGAACATTGTCCACTTTGTTCGAATGCCCAGCCGTGATAGGGACAAACAATCCTACAATCTTCAATTCGTCCTTCGCTCAAAGGAGCGTTGCGATGCGCACAACGATCTAATAAGGCGGATAATTCATCATTATTTGATCTCCATAAGACAATAGGAATATTAAATATGATTCGTTTAACTGGTTTATTGCTATTTACCTCGCTCGAAGTACCTGCGGCATACCAATAATTTTTAAGATGGCCTTCTTGGTCTATCATAATACAATCATAACTCTATTTTTGATTTTCATTAATGCTATATTCAGGTCAACGATGAAATTATATTGTTCAAATTGGGGTAAATCCTTTTACTTTATTAATCCAACTTTAAGATAGATTAGAACAGTGTGGTAAGAATCAGTCCCCACAGCTTTAATGACGAATGGTTAGATAATTTCGTACAAACTCATATAAATATCGTAGTACTATTTTTCTGAGGTAATAATGCCTGATTTCTCACCAAAGTACCTGGCGAAATCTCTCATATCAGCAGCTAAAGCTGTGTCCTCTGTAGCGCGCTCATATCCATCAGCCATAGAGATGAAAGTTTGGTGAAACATTCGTTTCATGTCGTCCATCAACATGTCTTTTGTCCATAAATCAATGCGTAAACATTCAGAGGTTTTATCATCCCAAACCCCCATCATCATTGCTTTCGCATTTTCATTAGTGACGCCTCCGTCTGTTGCGCTCCAGTTGATGGATTCCGGAATTTTATTTTCATCTAATCCTACGGTGATTCGGATTTCACTTTCTTTAACTACTGCCATTAGGGTTTGTATTGAGCTTCGCGCAAGAATTTTTGGGCGTCGCGGATGTTTAGAATTTCATTCAAAGATAGTTCGGGATGGTTTTCTGCAAAGCTGCGTACCATTTTATAACCGATAAACTGGGCCACTTGTCCTGGCACATCAGCATCCATAGCAGTGCCGAGTTTTGAAAATGGTGCTGGTTCAGCTAACCGTTGACGTATCATCATGTCTGTGCTGAATAGTAGTTTTTCACGCACAAACACCTCCCATACCTGACGTTCGCTGTCCTCTAAAAACGCGTAGGCTTCTGTTGAGTAGCCTAAGATTTCAGCGGTGTTAACTTCTGGGCAGAGTGCCTCTGTGGCCATATGAAGTTTACCGTAGTAAATCATTTGAGCAAGCAGAGTCTCGTCATTAAAGTGATTTGGATTTATCGTACTCACTACGGCGTGCGCAAATTGTATAGGAAGTTGTTCCTTACGCATTAATTCACGCTGATACCCAGCAATAGCTCCATAACCAGGATATGCGGCACCTAAGTAATTATCTAGACCTACGAACGCAAAGGAGCTCTCTGAAGCACTCCCTGGATAGTATAGGCAAGGAGTTTGCAGATCTATTCCACTAATATAAAAATACAGATGACTTGGAATACTTAATGCTAGTAAAGCGTTTGCTCTAGCTGCGATCAGGGCTAATTCCTCTGAAATAGCGCTCTTGTCAAGGAGGTTTTGGACGTTTGTATAGTGGTCGTTTAATTGTTGATTTTCTCGTTCGTTTTGCCAAAAAAATTGCTGACTGTTGCCCTGTAGAAATGGTTGGAAACTCTGCTGAATGTTTTTCCAGTCCATGCTGTCCCCACTGAACAAGGCATCATCAAAGGAGCGCACCTCCCAGTCGACTTCTGGAAGTTTTTCCACAGTAAATAGTGAACTTTCACGTTGACATCCTCGTTGAATAAAGAAGGCCATAGCTGCTAGGAGCGTCGCAGTGAAGAGGTATATTTGGTAAGATCCTTTCATAGGGACAAAATTAAAGGGAAAGTGATGAAATTACAGGAAACTGCGGATCATATTACAAATTGGCTAAAAGACTATGCATTGCACGCAGGTGTGAAGGGCTTTGTTGTTGGTGTTTCCGGTGGAATTGACTCTGCATTGACCTCTACGTTATGTGCATTAACAGGTCTAGACGTATTGACCTTAGAGATGCCTATTCACCAAAACCCACTACAAGCATCGCTAGGCAAAGAGCATCAGGAATGGCTCAAAAAGCACTTTTCAAACACAACGCACAGGAGCATAGAGCTCACCGGAGTATACGATCACTTCGTTGCAGCTATGCAACCTGGAGGTGCAGATCACGAACTTTCTTTGGCAAACACTAGGGCACGTTTACGCATGTCTACGCTCTACTATCATGGTCAAGCGAACGGATTACTAGTAGCCGGTACAGGCAATAAAGTAGAAGACTTCGGAGTTGGATTCTACACTAAATATGGAGATGGTGGCGTTGATCTGAGTCCCATTGCAGACCTATATAAAACAGAGGTTTTTAATATTGCCCGAGAGTTGGGCATTGTTGATGGTATTCTTACTGCTAAGCCTACAGACGGATTATGGGGAGATGACCGCACAGATGAAGACCAACTGGGTGCAACTTATCCAGAATTAGAGTGGGCAATGACTCAAAATGAAGCAGGTAAAAAAGCCATAGACTTTAGAGGTAGGGAAGCAGAGGTAATGGTTATTTACAACAGATTCCATACGGCTAATACGCACAAGATGCTGCCTATTCCGGTCTGTCAAATTCCTGAGGAACTCAAGCTAAGATCCAGCTTAGTCTAAGACGACTTCATCCATAAAGAAATAGGTTGGATATCCGGCGCCTGGGTGCCAGTTTTCCAGCGCTCCTGCATTCTCATAATGTACACGAATAGCTTTAACTAAAGTAGTTTCAAAATTGAAAGGCAACTCGAGTCGGTAAGGATCTTCTTGTGTTAATGCGCGTTCGTTTAAACTAGTGCTTCCTACTTCAGTCCATAGGTCACCCACTAAAACTTCTACGCGTACCCATTTTGGTAGAGCGATCCAGGCACGTATGTCTTTAAGTAAGCCAACTTTGATCGTAGTCAGGTTTTTTGGATTCTTTAATGAAATTTCTAACGTCGCATTTTGATCGTAGATGCCCATCCAACTCCCTTTCCGCCAATCTCCATCGCCTGAGATTCCGTCCACCAGGGTTTGAGGTCCATCTGCACTGTACTGTGGATGAGATATGCCGCTGATCCATGTGGCTTTTAGGTTGTCATCGCGCTTGCTAAACACAGCTTTTGCCACGTGATTTCCATAGCCGTAATGAGGTGTTTTGGCTTTAATAAAACCGCTTTCTATTGCTTTCCCTTTTGTTTGGCGTCCCTTTCTATCTTTCTTCCATTCCACACCTTCATCCTGCGTGGAGCCCCAAACATCTCCATAACCTGTAGATATAATCTCTACCTCTGCTGGTGAAGTAAAACTACGTGGAACACGTATGATGGGTGCTGGTGGAGTAGGATTATTCATGGAGTTGGTGTAGCGCTCTGTCTGGTTCCAGTTGGTTGCAAGGTCATTTTTCGTTACCGTCCAATTTCCTCCTTTCAACAACTGCTCATGTGTCACATATCGCTTTTGTTTCCATAAAGGCGCTGACTCTTTCTGGCCTAGGTCGTAATGCTCTATATAATTACCTGTGCCGTTGCTAGAAATATTTAAGATTTCGCCACCGGGCATGGACCATTGAATCTCGTCCCAAACAGGCGTGCTTATTTGGTATTCAGGCTTGCCGGGGACTAACGGATAAAGTCCCACGGATGCCATGACATACCATGCGCTCATTTGACCACAATCTTCGTTTCCGTGCAGTCCGTCTGGTTTGTTTTGGTAGAATTGGTTTAAAATCTGATGAACACGGAAGCTGGTTTTGTTCGGCTTGTTGGTAGCGTTATAGAGGTAAGCAATGTGGTGCGACGGCTCATTACCATGGGCGTATTGTCCTAACAACCCTGTAATATCGACCTGCTCGCGTCCTAAGGTTTTACTAGATGCTGCAAATAATTGATCCAATAAATCTTCCAAGGTTTGATGACGTGTTTTAAGGACAGAAGTTTCTTTTCGGCGGGGAAGTTTCTCCCGTTTTTGACTTTGGCCGCTGAAGACATGGAGTAGCTCCATCCATCCTTCTAAATCATGAACAGGGGAGAAGGAATATTGGTAGGCATTCGCTTCTGTGAAATGGTTGTTAACCTCTCTAGGCTCATATGGACTAAAAAAATCACCGTTGCTTCTAGGGCGCACTAATCCACTTTCAGGGTCTATTAAAGATCTGTAGCCAGTAGATCGCTGCTGGTATTCGTTGTAAGTGGTGTAATCATTGAAAAGCTTTGCTGTCCATGCGATACACGCGTCATCATAAGAATATTCCAAGGTTTTAGAGACCGATTCGCTTTCGTTCTCGATGCTTAAGAATCCATATTCTTTATAATCGGACAAGCCAAAAACATCCATTTCTGCCGTAGCGCGCATAGCTTCGATGGTCAAAGCAGTATCTGTATGATACCCTTTAGCGATCGCATCTGCTAGGACGGAAACACTATGGTAACCAATCATACAATCGGTTTCATTTCCTGCCAATTCCCAAATAGGCAAACGTCCCCGTTGTTTGTACATATCGAGCATGCCATAAACAAACTCTTGCGTCCGCTCAGGCTGTGTAATGGTGTAAAGTGGGTGCGCCGTTCTATAGGTGTCCCAAAGACTATAAACGGTGTAATGCCGGTGAATAGTGTCTAGATAAATTTTATTGTCTGCACCTCGGTATCTGCCGTCCAAATCACTCCATAAATTGGGCACACTATAGGCATGGTAAAGTGCCGTTGCATAGATGGAACGCTGGTCTTTATTGTCGCTTTTCACTTTGGATTTGGCCAATTCCGCTCCCCATTTCCCTGTAGTAGTCTCTCTCAATGCATCAAAAGACTGTCCTTCCAATTCCGCGAAATTATTCCAAGCGCCCTCTTCACTCGTGCCACTCATAGCTACTTGGATGGTCGCGTCCTTTGTGCCTACTGGTAATGCCAGCCAATACACTCCGTCGCTTATTTCATAGGAAGTATCCGGCTGCGGCTGAACATCCAAGTGAAAATAAAAGTGCTGCTCTCTGGCCCAGCCTTCCGAGATTCGTTTTCCTTGCCATTGGCCTGATCCGGTCTGCTCAAAACTTTTATCAAGCACGCGATCGCGAAAGTTGAGATCAATCATGAGTCCTGGTGCATCCGTATTTTCATAATTCACCCGGAGTATTCCAACCCGATCTCCTGCCGTTGCCTCTACCTGGGTTCCATCAGAGAATTGGACCCTATAGTAGCCTGCCTCAGCAGTTTCACTATCCTTACTAAAGCCCACTTGAGTACCCTCATAAACAGGTTTACTAAAGGGCAAGATTAAAAGATCACCATAATCACTAACGCCTGTTCCGCTAAGGTGGGTGCAGGTAAAGCCAAACATGGTCGAATCTGTAAAATGGTAGCCGCCACAACCGTCCCAACCCTCGTATCGCGAATTAGGACCTAACTGTATCATGCCAAAAGGCGACTGTGCACTAGGGTGTGTGTGGCCATGTCCTCCCGTGCCTATAAATGGATTTATATCCGATACACTGGTCCATTCGCCCTGCTGGGCATGTAATGTCAAGCCAATTAATAAGGCAATAAGTGGGAAGGTTCTACGCATGAGCTACAAATTAGTAAATATGTGCTAAGTTTAAGCAAACGCAGAACCATGTCAAGAAGAAGATTTCTTAAGAACTTAGGTCTCGCCAGTGCAGGCGTCACGCTTACCCCTTTTAATACCATTGCAGAAAACATTTCATCTAGCGCCTTAGGGGGTAAGTTCCCTCTGGTTCTTAGTACATGGAACCATGGTATGGAAGCGAATGCAGGTGCATGGTCTATCCTCTCATCAGGAGGAAGCGCCTTAGACGCGGTACAAAAAGGAGTGGCGGTTACAGAAAGTGACTTGACCAATCGTTCAGTGGGTTTAGGCGGAAGACCAGATCGCGATGGACATGTGACCCTAGACGCTTGTATTATGGACCACGATTCAAAATGTGGCGCGGTAGCATTCTTAGAAGACTTTGAACACCCCATTGACATTGCTCGGGCGGTGATGGATAGAACGCCACACGTCATGCTCGTGGGTAGAGGTGCAGCGCAGTGGGCGCTCCAACAAGGTTTTGATAAAGTAAACTTTCAGGTACCTCTGAGGGAGGTACAGCAAGACTATGAAGAATGGTTAAAAAAATCTGAATACAAATCGGGTGTAAATGTCGAGAACCATGATACTATTGGCATGTTAGCCATGGATGCCAATGGCAAAATAGCAGGTGCTTGTACAACTTCTGGAATGGCTTATAAGGTTCACGGTAGAGTAGGAGATAGTCCAATCATAGGGTCAGGATTGTTCATTGACGGTGATGTAGGTGGTGCAACAGCCACAGGAGTTGGGGAAGCAGTGATTAGGGTCTCAGGAGCCTCGGCGGTAGTGGAAGCCATGCGCAGAGGAGCTGCACCAGAAGAGGCATGTTACGAGGTCACCCAGAGGATACTTAAAAAACATCCAGAAGTTAGCGGTCTACAAGTAGGCTTCCTGGCTTTAAACACTAAAGGAGAATACGGTGGATATAGCGTTTATGATGGCTTCAATTTTGCCGTACGCCACGAAGGTCAAGACGGTATGGTAGATGCCAAACATTTCAGAACATGGAAGTAAGAAATCAACCGAGAAAGTTTTGGAAGTTATTCGCTGGTGGGCTCTTTCTCATTATTCTTTTAGCAGGTCCAACCGGGCGCTGGGCACATGATTTTTTATGGGGAAAGCAACCAGAATGGGCTAATGTGGCTGATGTGATACCTGGGGTACAACATTATGATTTTGATAGTACCGGCTGGAATATCATTAGCGAAGCTGATTATATTCTAGACCCAGCCATGGGCCCAGAATCTTATCGAATCGTTTCATCACCAAATGGAATTATGGTTACTCACGGTGATTTAGGTGATTATAGAGCTCAGGCCACCTTGAGCCAGTTAGGCTTACTCAGCCAAGAAATCGTAGCAATACCTTATGGAACCATTGCAGATGCTCCTGCCTTCAAGCACAGGGGAGTACTACTGGATGTCGCACGGCATTTTTTCAAAGTGCCAGAAATCAAGCGTCAATTGGATGTGATGGCCCTGTATAAGTTCAACGTATTTCACTGGCATCTAACAGAGGACCAAGGATGGCGAATTGCCATAGAAGCGTATCCAAAGCTCAGCGAAGTTGGTGGATGGCGCGCATATGGAGACAGCCTATATGGAGGATATTATACGAAAGAGGAACTGGTAGAAGTTGTGAACTACGCATCAGGATTAGGTATAGAAGTTATTCCGGAGATTGAAATGCCAGGCCATAGCCAGGCTGCACTAGCTGCTTATCCAGAGCTGGGCTGCACAGGTGAACCTGTAGAAGTTGCCACAGACTGGGGCGTGTTTAAGGACATATATTGCGCGGGTAATGAGCAAACCTTTGATTTCTTGGAAGCTGTATTGGACGAGGTTTGTGAAATATTCCCCTCAAAATATATCCACATAGGTGGCGACGAAGCCCCTAAGTTTCGCTGGGAGCACTGTGCCAAATGTCAAGCTCGTTTAGAAACTGAAAACCTTGAGAATACAGCGGAATTGCAGCGCTATTTTATAACTAGAATTGAAACCTATCTCCACTTAAAAGGTAAGCAAATCATAGGCTGGGATGAGATTTTAGAAGGTGGATTGAGTCCAAATGCTACAGTACAAAGTTGGCGTGGTTTTGAAGGTGCTCAACATGCGGCTGAACTAGGCCACGATGCCATTGTAAGTCCCACATCGCATGCCTACTTTGACTATCCTGTTGGCAACATTGACTTACCTAAAGTATACAGCTTTGATCCTATTCCCAGAGATTTAGACCCGTTACTGTCTGGCCATATCTTAGGTGGCGAATGTAACTTATGGTCAGAGCATATCACAGATATAGAGACTTTAGATAGGCGATTTTTACCGCGTGGCATCGCCATGTCAGAAGTATTATGGGCCTACCCCGAAGAGCGTGATTATGAATCGTTTCGTGCACGCATTCAATCACATTATGCTATACTCGATAAAACAGGATACAATTTCGATGTGGAACAAGTGCCTTCACGGCTAGAGTCGACAGTTCTCCCCGGGACCCAGTTTTACCCTACACTACTCGAGGTGGACATAGAACCAACTATGCCCGATTTTGAACTGGCGCTCAAGCTTGACGGACAGCTGGTGGATACGCTCCCAAAACTATCTCGGGGCTTTCATAAAATAACGGCACAGCCCATGAAGTCAGGCTTAAGTTTTGGGGCGCCTCAGGCCTATAGTTTTGCGGTTCATGAAGGGTTTTTGACACACTCTTGTATGACATCTTTACCATCACCTTTTTACAAGGGCAGCACAGCAATCCCCCTATCTGACGGCCGGTTAGGATCATTAAACTTTAGAGATGGTGAGTGGCTTGGCTACTATGGTCCGGAAGGATTAGATGGCCATTGGAATTTTAGCTCGGCCATTGAAATTGATTCTATTAAAGTTAATTTTCTTCAATCAAGTCTCAGCTGGATCGTAATTCCAGAAACGGTGTATCTGGACTTTTATGTTCAGAGTGATGTATTACATAGATATGAGTGGAACAGGACTTCTGTACTTTCTCAGGAAGGGACTTTTATTGAAACCATGGTGATCTCCCCAACTGAAGGTCCGGTCACGACCTTAGATATAGAAATACCAAACACAGAAACCCTTCCTTCAAGCCACCCCGCAGCAGGGCAACACGTTTGGCATTTTATAGATGAAATACAGATTTATGGTCGTCCCCTTTGAAATTGAAATAGCTTTAGAAGATGCAGCTCATGCAGCGCTCCTTAAAGGATGGGGCGTAGATAGAATTGAGCTTTGTGCGAACCTAGCAGAAGGTGGACTTACACCTACATTTGGTCAATCATTGGAAGTGGTTCATGCAACAGAATTGCCTGTATATGCCATGCTAAGAGCCAGATCTGGCGATTTTCAATATTCAACATCAGAGAAGCGCCAGATGTTAACGGACCTTGAAAAGCTCGCGACTTCCGGTATACAAGGAATCGTTTTTGGAGCGCTTAATCCAAACCAAACCATCGATCAAGATTTTTGTGATAACCTCATTTTTCAGGCGAAAAAGCTAGGCTTAGGCACCACTTTTCACCGGGCATTTGATGTTTGTGCAAACCCCGAAAAAACGATGGAATATTTAATAAATCGTGGAGTAGACCGTATTTTAACTTCCGGTTTTCAACCAAGTTGTCAGCAGGGCATACAAGGAATTGCTCGAACAGTAGCTCAAGCAAAAGGTCGGGTAAGTATCCAAGCAGGTTCCGGTGTAAACGCTGACATTGTATCTGAGTTATGGCGTACTGGAATTCGAGCTTTTCATGCCACGGCAAGATATTGGGAGCAGGATGAGCAATATTTGGGTTTTGAAGGACGTTGGATGCCTGACGCAAATAAAATAAAAGCACTGCGTCGTGAGGTGGATCGCTGCTCGAAAACCTAAGACAAAAAAAATCCGCAGACTCCAAGGAGTCTGCGGATTTTTTTGGATCCTTCAGGTTGGTCAGTTATTTAACCCAACGCTGAATTTGAGTAAGGTCGAATGTGATCGGTATTGGAATACCTGGTACACTTTGGGTTAATGTAGTGTCATAACGGAAAGTGAACGCATCTTGCTCTAGGGTTTTGATGACAAAGTTAATATTTGACGGAACGGCTCCCCCAAGAATATCTAAACCTATATCAACGCCTTTTAAAGAAAGAATAGTATCGTTCATGATGGACCATCCTAAGGAATCAATTTGACTTCCCGCAGAGTCAATAGTCAAACCACCGTTTTCCATGAAGTTTGCTGTCATGTCAGTGGTTGGCTCAAGAATAGTAGAATCCAAGAAAGGCAATGCTTCGATGTTAATTTGTTGGTTAACACCTGTCCAAAGACCTGTTACTTTGAATTCCGTGCTTTTGTTTTCCCATTTCGCACAACCAATCATTGTGGTGGCGGCTAGTAGGGTTAGGACGATTTTTTTCATGTTTAGTTTTTATTAGTAAAATTCTTAACGCTATTATTATGCCAAAAGACTCATAGCGTGTTCTTTGTCTTTCTTTAATTGTTGTTTTAACTCCTCTAAGGTATTAAATAGTTCTATACTGCGCAGTCTATGGTGAACCTCAAATTGTATCACCTGATCATATAGTTCCAGAGACTGATCGCACAGATGTACTTCAATACTTCTGTTCAAGGAACCAACGGTAGGCCGTCCTCCTATATTCGCCATCCCTTTATAACGGATTCCTTTATGAATAGCCCATACCGCATAAACCCCATCTTGTGGTATAAGCTTGTTCTTGAAGTCTAGGCGGATATTCGCGGTGGGAAACCCTAAAGTTCTACCTATTTGATCACCATATATCACCGTACCTGATAGGGAATACGGATAGCCTAAATAATCATTAGCCAATGTTACATTACCCTGGTTTAAGGCCTGGCGAACCTTTGTGCTGCTTACATTCGTATGCTCAATATCAAGCGCTGAAATTTCTTCAACCTCAAAACCGTAGATAGGACCAAACTCTTTCAGGTGATCAAAGCTCCCTTCTCTGTTTCGCCCAAAGTGATGGTCATATCCAATGACCAGGTACTTCACTCCAATAGTGTTTACCAGAATCTCTCTTACAAACTCAAGTGAAGGTGTTCTTGAAAATGCTTTGGTAAATGGCTGTATGATCAGGTGGTCGAGTCCACTTCGTGCTAAAAGTGTTGTTTTCTCCTCAATACTCGATAGTAATTCCAAAGGAACATCTGGCTGAAGCACCAGTCTTGGATGCGGACTAAAAGTTAGAAGTACACTTTCACCACCGACTTCTCTCGCTTTTTTGACCAGTTGAGAAAGAATTTTTTCATGGCCTAAATGCACGCCATCAAAGGTCCCGGTGGTGGCCACGGCACATTCTATTGAATTAAAATTCGCTAAACCGTAATGTACTTTCAACGTTCGTCGTATTTTCCGCAAAATACGCATAGATAATCGCACTCCAATGGCAAAAATTCAACCCTTTTATTCCATCCAAGCTGGATGGTTACGTTACAAAAATAAAGCAGGAATGTACTCGGCCTTTGCGGTGGTTAGTATCATAATCTCGGGTGCACTTGGCGGCATAGCTACAGCTGTAGGATCTGTTTTTGATGGGCAAGTGTTTCTTCAAACAACAGTGACGGCGCTTATTATAGGAATTGTAGGTGCCTTTTTAAATATGGGCTATGCTCATTTTGCCAAAAATGACATCGAGGGAGCTGATGTTGAGTTTAGGGACTTCTTCGCAGGATTCATTCTCAACCGCAGCAAACTTATTGCAGTCACTATTATTGCTGTTTTGGCCGCACAAGGAGCCTCTTTACTACTTCCAACCGAGCTCATGGCTTTTAATATTACCCAGGAGCAGTCGCAAAACATGGAGGAATTGATGATGGCATTTGAGGATCAATTAGAAGTCGCGAAAGCCCACAGTTCATCATTGTACCTTTTTGTCCTTATTCAGGGTGTTTTGGGTTTGTTCTTATTCTTTACCGCCTTTAGGAGTTCATTGGAAGGAGAAGACCCATTGGTTTCCATTCAATGGTCGATCCGTCATGCTTTATCGAATGTCATTCCAATAATCACCACAATGTTCCTTCTGGTAGTGCTGGCGATTGTAGTTACTGTATTCACCTTAGGCTTTGGCCTTTTGGTGGTCTTACCGTTGATTGCCTTAGTGACCTATGATATGTATACGCAGCTCATTCAAGCGGATGAAAATATCGAAAAAAGCACTCCTGAGTAGAAGCCGAGAGATCTCTGTGGGCTGAGGTTGGATTTAGAAAATAAAAAACCCGATCACGTCGTGATCGGGTTTTTTGTGTGCGGATGAAAGGACTCGAACCTTCACGCCGTAAAGCACCGGTGCCTAAAACCGGCTTGTCTACCAATTTCAACACATCCGCAAAAATCAGTGCGCAAATATAAAACAGATTAATTCGGTAATCATATTTTGCTGAAGAATAAATTTCAAGTCTGTTTGAGGATGTGATAAACCAAAATGTTGCAACTACATATCCATGGAATTCTCTTCATTAATGCTAACTTTGAGAGAAGTTTAAAGCCTTTAAATATGCCATCATATTCCCCGGAAGATTTATCTACCAAAGAACGTCATCAAATTTTATTGGCCTCGGTAGCGCCAAGGCCCATTGCATTAGTGTCTACGGTAGATGAGCATGGAAATCACAACTTAAGCCCTTTCAGTTTTTTTAATATTTTTTCTTCCAACCCTCCTGTATTGATTTTCAGTGCAGCGCGAAGAGTAAGAAACAATACTACGAAGGACACGCTGCACAACGCAATGTCTCAAAAGCAAGTGGTGGTTAATGTGGTTAACTATGATATGGCCCGGCAGGTGAATTTGAGTTCAGCGGAATACGATTCGTCTGTTGATGAATTTGTAAAATCTGGATTAACGCCCATCCCTTCTGATTATGTTTCTCCTCCCCGAGTTCTAGAAAGCCCAGTAAGTCTGGAGTGCGAGGTCATGGATGTTCATCAGTTAGGTGAACAGGGTGGTGCAGGTAATTTAGTCATGTGCTTGGTAAAAAAGATTCATGTGGCAGACCACGTAATGCTAGATGATGGAAGTATAGACCAAGAAGCTATTGACCTGGTTGGAAGATTGGGAAAAAAGTGGTGGGTACGAGCTTCTGGAGATGCGCTGTTTGAATTAGGAAGTCCCGCAATAGGAATAGGCGTAGATCAAATTCCAGAGGTAATCCGAAGATCAACAGTCTTAACGGGAAACAATTTGGGTCAATTAGGTGCCGTAACTTCCTTACCTTCGATTACAGCTATTGAAGCGATGAAATCCGATTTCGATGTACGAAGAATTCTTCAAAATTTCGCAGATGGAATTGAACTCAGAGAAGCTTTGCATGAGAAGGCGAAAGAGCTCCTTGAGTCAGAAAAAGTATTAGAAGCATGGAGTGTATTATTAATAGATAAATCGGCTCATTAGAGTCAGTAGTTATGCAGATGGAAGCGAGAATTTCCCAAATCATGGACGAACAAGTGATTTCTGATAGATTCAGAAAAAGAGAGTTCGTAGTTCAAACTAAGGAGCAGTATCCACAAACACTTTGCTTTGAGTTTACTCAGGATAAAACTGGTGTATTAGACAGTTATACTGCAGGTCAAGAAGTGGTTATAGAGTTTAATGTTCGTGGACGTGAATGGACACCACCACAGGGAGGTGCCACACGATATTACACAACGCTGCAGGCATGGAAAATGTCTCCATTAGCTCAGTCAGCCTCATCAGCACCGCCTACAGACTTACCTCCAGCTGGCCAGCCGTTCGCTCCTTCAGGTGCAGACAACAGCGTTCTAGACGACGACCTCCCGTTCTAACATCATGTCCAAGGCAAACAATCCTTTGTGTTTCATCGGTGAAGAGAACTGGCGCGTGCCAGATCCTACAGATGTTGCTAATGATGAAGGATTAATAGCCCTTTCTTGGGATCTATCCCCAGATATGTACAGGAGATTGTACCCAAAAGGTATATTCCCTTGGTTTGAGCAGGAGGAAGTGGTGTTCTGGTTCTCACCACATATCAGAAGCGTGACCCCCACTAACGGTGTTGTGATTTCTAAAAGTATGCGTCCATATTTTAATAAAAGACAGTGGCAGTTTAAAGTCAATAGTGACTTTTCTGCCGTTGTGGACCTTTGTGGGGAAGTAATAAGAACTGATCAGGAAGGCACGTGGCTGTCCGATAAGTTCAAAAATAATTTCTGCCAAATGCATACCCTTGGTATGGCCCATAGCTTTGAGGTTTGGGAGGGTAACGAATTAATAGGCGGAACTTTTGGAGTGATGACTGGTGATGTGTTTGTTGGTGAGAGCATGTTTCACACCCGTCCTAACGCCTCTAAATTTGCCTACATAAACATGTGTATGTATTTGCATGATCAAGGTGTCCTCTTTGTAGATAACCAGCTCCCGACAGAGCATCTTTGCAGTTTAGGCGCTTGGGATATAGATCGTGATGAATTTTTAGGAATACTAGACACACATGCCTTAGATAAGGTGGCCCACCCATTGCCTTTAAATGAGCTGTACCGACCAGAATAGATTATTTGCCTACAGCCGTGGTGATTCCATTAATACTGAGTACACAAATTGCAATCAATGCCCCTGGAATCAGGCTTAAATATCCTTTTCCCATAATGATGTACGGGTAATAATCGCGAATCATTCCGCCCCATGAAGGAAGTGGAGGTTGCGCACCTATTCCTAAAAAACTCAATCCACTTTCTATGAGGAGGGCACTGGCAAAATTTGTAGCACATATCACAACCAGTGGCCCCAAGGTATTGGGAAGAATTTCCTTAAAAATAATATGAGCTCTGCTAAATCCTAAAACTTGCGCTGCCTCCACATATTCTTTGTTTTTTTCAGCTAAAAATTGGCCACGGATGACCCGGGCAACTTCTACCCACATCGTAAGGCCAACGGCAATGAAAACTTGAATGAGTCCCTTGCCAAGCACAAAAGTCAGTGCAATCACCAGTAATAACGTTGGAATAGACCACAAGACAGACATGAGCCATGTCAAAACAGCATCTATTTTACCACCGAAATAACCTGCACATGCTCCTACTGGAATTCCGATGATGACGCTTACTAGAACGGATACCAACCCTACACCCAAGCTTATTCTGCTGCCCAGTAAAACACGAGAGAAATGATCTCTGCCATATTTATCTGTTCCAAAATAGTGAGTGCCTTGCGCGGTTTTTGAGCCAGGTTCTAGAAGTGTGTGTTCAAGATTCATCTTGTTAGCACTAGGACTGTCATCAAGGACCAAGGCATCTGCAAAAAGCGCACACAACACAAGGAAGGACAGTGTGATTATGGAGGCTTTGAACATAGCAGATTTTGGCATCATTGCGTTGCAGCTTATTTCGTTAAGTCCGAAATAATATTCAAACTCTCCCTAATGACAAGGTCTTTAGATAAAGACTTGAACCACTTTGTGTAAATATCTTTCTGAACGCTATCTGTTTCGAACATGACCAAATGATCAGGTAAGGCAACAACTCCGGCACTGTCACGCAGTCTGTTTATATTTTTGAATTGCTTGCCAGCCGCACTTATGGAGTCTTGAACAGCAGTGTAGTCCTCATAATTCAACGGTATTAGTTGGTCCTTGCTACTCGAGGAAATCCAATCTGCGTAGCTTCTGAAGTTCTTAAATGAAGCGTTGGTTTCTAGCCTTTCAGCTGCTTCATTTTTGGCCCTTTCAAATTTTGGATCCCACGTGTTGATTTCGTTGTATTTCGCACGTGAAACAAAGTCTACTTGAAGCGCATTTGGGTATTCTTTTTCGCCCAATTCAATTTTATCATAAGCTCCAGGTAATGAAATATCTGGTACGACTCCTTGAAGCTGGGTCGTGCCGCCAGATATTCGATAGAACTTTTCAGTGGTTATTTTAATAGCGCCGAGCGGTTTGAGATCGTTTAGTGGACCGCTAACAGCACGATCCAGATCGAACATATTCTGCACGGTTCCTTTACCGAAGGTGCTTTTTGCAGGCCCTACAATCAAAGCTCTGTGTCTGTCTTGTAGTGCGGCACTTACGATTTCGGAGGCAGATGCACTGTAGTTATTTATTAGAACCACCAGCGGTCCATCCCAATATATTTTTGGATCACTGTTGCCTTTTCCACGTGTGCCACTTTGAAAATTCTTTACTTGAACCATGGGTCCTTTTTCAGTGAATAGTCCTGCAATCTCGGTGGCTGCTTGTAACGAGCCACCTCCATTATTTCTTAAATCAAGTATGATCCCATCTACTCCTTGTGCTTTGAGTTTGATGATTTCGTTTTTAACATCCTCTGCGGCATTGTGGTTGGATTCATTGTAGAAGTTGACATAGAACTTAGGTAGTTTAATGTAGCCGGTCTTAGTACCGATATCCTTGGTTTTCACAAAGACACTATCCGTTTTTTTGAATACCTGACCGTCGAGAATAGCGCTTCTTGCAAAGGTGCTTTCAAGCTCTACCACATCTCTTATTATAGGAATGATTTGCCGAGTCCCATCTTTTTTCTTAACCGTAAGCCTCACCTCAGTGCCTTTCTTGCCACGTATCAGTTTTATTCCGTCACGAACTTTATACCCCACAACGTCTACAGCTTCTTGATCCCCTTGAGCAACGGCAATGATGCGATCGCCAGCTTCTAAGTCACCCTGCCTCCAACATGCGGAACCTGCGATGATTCGCTCAATACCTATATAGTCGCCATCTTGTTTTAATCCGGCGCCAATTCCTTCAAACTGACCGGTCATGCTCAGTTCGAAATTTTCGTTTTGTTGTGGAGCGAGGTAGGAGGTGTGGGGATCATAGGATTCACAATAGGCATTCAGGTACATGCCGAACCATTC
>Ga0308011_10000289_pt1 | contig 27669 bp, 35 predicted proteins | sample Neamet177_FD_203144 | JGI IMG/M metagenome (GOLD analysis project Ga0308011, IMG submission 203144) | Marine microbial communities from water near the shore, Antarctic Ocean - #177 | ecosystem: Environmental > Aquatic > Marine > Unclassified | place: Southern Ocean | collected 2014-07-25 | reverse complement strand
TCTTAGGTGGCGGTATGATACCAGTTGTTAACTCTCCAAACGGACTTTTACAAGTTCCTGAATTGGCAGCAGTTGCAGCTACAACACTAACAAGTGAAGCAGCAGAAGGCGTTGATTTAGATTCAGTACTTTCAGCAGACACTAAAAATATTATCCAGTGTGACATTTATGCAGCTCGTTCTGTATTGCGTGACTTGGGCAATATTGATCCAAGTGAGATTGGAAGAGTACTAGGCAACGCAGTATCAAAAGCATTTGACACAGCAGTTGTTGCAGCAATGAACGGCTTAACAGCATCAACTTCAGACTCAGATCCAATGACTGTAGACGCATTGTTTGATGCAGTTGCACAGATCCGTGGCGCTGGCGAAACAGGACCACTAATGGGTATTGTTTCAACAGTTGAAGCAGCTAACCTAATGAAAGCAATTGGTACAGCAGCTTACGGCGGTGGTGACTTCCAAAGTGAAGCAATGAGAAATGGCTTCTTGGGACAAATCGCAGGCGTTCGTATATTCCAAAGTTCATATGTAACTGGCGCTAACAAAGGCTTTATCTTTGCTGGTGATGCAATGCGTATCGCAATGCAGAAGAACGTTGACATTGAAACAGCACGTCGTCCTGAAGCAGTTGGCCAAGACATCGTAGCTAGTCTACACGCAGGCGTTGGTGTTATTGACGCTGGACGTGGCGTTAAGTTAATCAACGTATAAGGATAGTTAAATGGCTTTTATTATTGAATCAGGAGTTGTAATTTCATTTGCAGAATATAATGATGTTTTGCAAAGAGACCAACGCCTATTTGACAGTAATGAAGGCTTAACTGACGAAGTTGTTGAAGACGCTTTAATGAGGGCAACACAACGAATATTAAGTAAGATGAGCACGTCTACATGGTGGAGAGACTACTATAGAGCACGTGATTCATCTACTTCTTATAATAGTGTTGCTGATATACCAAGCATAGACGCAGGGAAGATTTTGAATCGTAAAAGCGATTTTACTGAACTCTGCGTTTATACTGCACTAGCTGATTATATACTTCCACAAGTCGCAGACTTTGGAGATGAAACTGATTCAGACAGAGCAAAAATGGGCTACTACCAGAATCGTGCTGAGAGTCTATTTGGTGAACTTATTATAGCAGGCGACTGGTATGACTTTGATGATGATGCAACTGTTGATTCAGATGAGAAAGAACCAGGATATTTTAACTTGAGAAGAGTAAGATGAGAACACAAGTAATTGACAAAATTAAGGCTTTGGCGCTTAACGGAATAAAGTTAAGCAATGAATTACCTTATGATGAGTCAGGTGCAATTTACATAAAGAATCCAAAAACTCTTTATGTGGACCAGACTCAATACGAAAGTGTTCCTATAATACAAGCACTCAATGGCTTAAATATCAGCAATACAACAACAGCAGTCAGTGTCTATCTTGCTGTTGACGCAAAAAATCCACTGGCACAACTAGATACAATTATTCAAAGTTTGCGTGGGCTTGAAGATACAATAGTATTGGACGGTACTCACACAAGAGAAAGCACGGTTTCTACAAACTATGAAGACGACTTATTAATTGTTTCAGTGGAATACAGACTAACTAGGATAAACTAATTTAAAAGGAAACCAATATGGCTTACATCTATCCAGCACCAGGAGTGGCAACAAAGCAATCAACACTAAAAATTAGTGTTGCTGCTAACAGTGCCTCAACTCCAGAACTCACAGTACCTGCTTTGCAGGATGTTACTGTTAACGCATCTAACGACACATTTTCATGGACACAGTTGGATCAAGGTAGTAAATTGCAAATCGCAACTACTGCTACGAACTCACTATCTATGAACATTGTTTTGGATCAAACTGTATTCTTCGGCGACTCAACTGAAGTATCAGGCGAAGCAGACTTCAAAGGAATCTTTGGTTGTTCAACAGCTAAAGACTTACTTGACTTTGAACTTTACTTAGGCGATACTTCAACAGGAGCAGAAGGCAAAACTATCAGCGGAAAAGGTTACATCACAGGACTTGCTCCAACTGTTAGTGCAGACAGCCCAGTATGGGTAACACCAATCACAATTACTGTAGACGGCGACTACACAGTAGCTTAATAAAGTAGAGCGTGAGGGCACACGGAATAGGGGGTTCAAACCCCCTATTCTCCCTTCTAGCTAAATACATTGTAGGATTAATAGATGAACGATTTAATAAAGAATAAAAGTGACGATGAACTTTTGCAAAGTATGATTGCAGAAACCGCTAAGGCAAGTAACGAAATTGCTTGTGCTAAAAGAGATATCACCAAGGCAACTTCAAGATTAAACTTCTTAGTTGTACTTGCAAATGATATGATTAACAGAAAAAAGGATTAACAGATGAACTTATCAAAATTAGCAGCAAAACCCCAATTAGTTAAAATTACAGTAGATGATGCTGAAATCGTTGAAAAATACGGTGAAGAATTAGACTTCTATGTCTATGACAGGCACGACATTGACACATTTATGAGTCTTGGAAGTGTTGATGCATCAAACAATACACAAATTGTAAGTTTAATTAAAGAAATGGTATTTGATGAAGATGGAAATACAATTCTTGCAGACGGAATGACATTACCAATTGACATTATGAGCAAAGTTATTGAAAAGGTGGTATCCCAATTGGGAAACTTGACAAGCCAGACTATTCCAGAGTAGATAGTACTCTAAATGGCTGGCTAACCTTAGACGTGTTAGCAAAAAGGTACGCGAAGTTGCCGTCAGAAATATTAAGAGAAGGATCTACTATTGACATGTATTGCCTTGAAGTTGCAATTGGGTATGAAACATATCTAAGAAAACAAAATGAAAGTGGACAGACTATTGGACACAATCAGACTGAAGATGAATTGCAAGAGATGTTAAATAGTGTAAGAGGAGACACTAGTGGCGGTTAGAATTACTAAAAATACAATGTCAGCAAGCATTGGAAAGATAACTGCAAAGTTAGACAAACTACCTAACGATGCATTTAAGTTTTGGTATAAAATAACCCCTATTAAAAGTGGCAACGCAAAGCGTAGAACTAGACTACAGGGCAACAAAATAAAAGCCAATTATAATTACGCAGTTCCTTTGGATCAAGGTAAGAGTAGACAAGCGCCTAAAGGCATGAGTGCTCCTACTGAAGAATATATTGAAAAACGATTACGTGGAATAATAAGGAAGTAATATGGCTGATTTAAAGTATCTTGTAGAAGTTGACACTAAAGGCGCCCAGAGAAGTATTAGCGGCTTAAAAAGTTCAATTGCTGCCGCAGGTGCCGCACTAGCTGCCGCATTCTCAATAAAAGAAATTGCTAATACAAGTGCAAGGTTTGAAGACTTGCGTATTACACTTGGCATTCTATATAAAGATGTAGCAACAGGTGCAAAAGCATTTGATGAAATTAAAAAGTTTGCAGCAGAAAGTGTATTCAGTGTTGAGAACCTTACTAATACAGTTGTAAAACTAAAAGCAGCAGGACTTGAACCAACCATTAAACAGTTAAGATTGTTTGCTGACGTATCAAGTGTTAGTGCTGACAGTGTAGGAGCATTACAAGCAATCACAGACTTGTATGCAAGAACTACAGCTGGTGGATTAGGACTTGAAGACTTAAACAGACTAGCTGATAGAGGTATTCCTGTATTCACTATTCTTTCAGAAAGACTAGGCAAAAATAGACTAGAACTATCTAAACTTGGACAAACTGCTGAAGGTAGTGGTAAAATATTAAGTGCCCTTGAAGATGGATTAGAAGATGCCTTTGGCGGAGCAAGTGCAGCAAGAACACAAAGTTTATCACAAGCCTTTAGTAACTTTGGTGATGCTGTTGACAATGCGTTTGATGCAATTGGACAAGCAGGACTTAACCAAGCACTAGGTGACGCAACTAGAAGTATAACAGCATTTATATCAGAAAATGAAGAATTAATTAAATCCATTGGCGAAGGCTTGGGCACAGCAATTACACTTGTTGTTGACAATATTAAATTCTTAATAACACTAATGAGCGCAGCCTTTGCAGGCGCTATTGCTGCCAAAGTAGTCACAGTTGTTGTAGCAGTATATAAACTAGCAACAGCATTTAAAGCAGCAGCAGTTGCAGGAACAATATTACAAGGCGTTACTGGCATTGGACTAGTTAAAGTTGCAGCTGGACTTGCCGCAGCAGCAGGCGCAGTTCTTACTATTAACAAACTTACAGAAGACGCTGGCGAAAGTGTTGGCGGGTTGAATGACGAAATAGACAAGCTAAACAATAGCGATGGCGGCATTTCTGGACCACTATCAAGTGGAGCTGCAAACGAAGTAGACACTTATGCAGAAGCACTTAAAGCAGTGCTTGCACCACATCAAAGATTCATTGACCAGGCTAAGAAGTTTTCAGAAGCAGACTACAGAACAGATTTAGAAAAAGCCAATCAATCAGTTGTAGATGCTCAAATTGTTATAGAACAATTACATCTTGCATTTAAGCGTAGTAATGGACAAGTAGAAAATTTTGTATTCTTATTACGTGGTGCAGACAGAGAACTAGAACGTGCAACAGCCGCAGTTAAAGAGCTTACTGATGCAAATCGTGAACTAACCAAAGACGAACGCTTTACAGAATTCTTTAAAGAGTTAACTGAAGGTGCAGCTGAACAAGTAGAGCAATTAGAATTTAACAAACGTGCAATAACTGCATTAAAAGACGCATATGCAGCTGGTACAATAACCCTTGCAGCATACACAACTGCAATGAGCGAAGTTGACGAATCAGTTAATAAAAGTGCTGAAAGTATAAGAGCATTATCAGAAACTAGTGCAGACTTCCAACGTGATATAGCGGAAAGCACAGCAGACGCCAAACGTGATTTAGAACAACTGAATATGAATGCTCTAGAAAAACAATTGGATGATATTAATCACAATTTATCTAGTGATTTAGCAGACACTGTAAGAGAATTAAACAGTGCCGCACTTCTTAATCCTGAACTTGCTGGACAATACGCTACAGAAATTGCTAACATTACAACAGCAACCAATGCAGCTATTACAGCACAACAGCAACTAGCAGAAGAAGGATATGTAAACTCAAGAACGTTTGCAAGTGGTTGGAAGAAAGCCTATTCAGAATATGCTGATGAAGCCACTAATGCTTCAAAAACAGCTGAAAAAATGTTTAACAAAACAACACAAAGCATGGAAGATAGCATTGTAAGTTTCGCCAAGACAGGCAAATTTGAATTTAAGGACCTTATAAATACAATACTTGAAGAACTATTACGCAGTCAAATACAAAGATTAATTGCACAAACATTTGGCAGCTTTGGTGGTGGAGGTGGAGGCGGATTTAATCCGTTTGCAGGATTCTTTGCTAATGGTGGATTAATACCAAGTGGAAAGTTTGGAGTTGTAGGTGAGAATGGTCCTGAGCTTGTAAGTGGACCGGCTAACATTACACCAATGAATGGATTAGGTGGCGGCAGTTCACAAGTTATCTATAACATTAACGCAGTAGATGCACCAAGCTTCAAAGCAATGATTGCTAGAGATCCTGGCTTCATACACGCAGTAGCACAACAGGGTGCAAGAAAAGTACCGGTAAGGAGATAAACAGATGAGCTTTCAATGGATAGTAGACAACGCTGAAACATTAAGTATCAATAGACTTGATACAGTTGGCAGCACACAAGCAAGAGATGGTACTGTTAAAGCAGTCAATCGTGGAACACCTAAAAAAACATTTACTATTAAACTACCTGATGGTCCACGCTGGAGTCAGATTAGAGCTAATATTCTAGCAGCTGAAGCATTAGACAAACACACACCTGACAACATAGCAATATTGTATACCAAGTTTCCTTGGTATTATGGCGATGTAGATCCTGGTGCTGCTCAAGAAGATTACAATGTTATTTGTGTTCAATTCCCTCAATGGACTATATTTGCAAGGGACCAAGTAAGTTGGGACGGCGCTTTTGTGTTTGTGGAGGTGTAAATGCCTAATTTAGACTCATACACTAGCGTTAAAGTAGGCATGTTTGTTCGCTTACAAGTTGACGAATACAGAACAACTTCAAGTGGCTCTTACGGTCCACAAGTATTACGTTTTAGTGATTACGATGCACCAGTTACAATTAACTCTGAAGTATACACTGCCCTTGGCGAATTCCTAAGTGTTACATCAAGCACTAATGAATTACGTCCAAGTGAAAATCCTGTAACCATAGGCATTAGTGGCATACCAACCAACAGTATTAATGAGATTATACACAGCAAAATTAAAGGTTGCCCTATAAGTATATACCGCGGCTACTTTAACCCAGCAGGCGTGCTAATTGGCACCGTTACGGGCAGGTTTATAGGTAGTGTTAACAACTACAGTATTCAAGAAGACTTTGACGTTGATTCAAGAACTAGTAGCCATATATTAATGTTGGAATGTGCAAGTAGTGTAGGTATACTAAGTCAAAAGATTAGCGGACGTAAAACAAACCCACAAAGTCAACAGACGTTTTATCCTGGTGACACATCAATGAATAGAGTACCAACTATTAAAGGTACAAAATTTAACTTTGGAGCACCACAATGAGTTTTATAGATAGTATTGTAGGCTTTGGCAAAAAAGCACTAGGGTTTGTAGGTGGAAGTAGTTTAGGCGGACAACTAGCAAGAACAGCATTGTTAGGTTATGCTTTAAATAGAGTAGCAGCAAGTGCCCAAAAAGCAAACGAACAGCCAGACCCTGGCACACAGCTTACACTTGATCCTGACACAGAACATAGTGTTCCAGTATTGTATGGTGAAGGTTATGTAGTTGGTAAGGTTACTGATGCAGTAATGGCAGCAAACAACTTTGATATGTGGGTTTGCTTTACCTTATGTGAAAAGACAGGCACAAAGATTGATGGTAGTGCAAGTGCAATTAGCTTCAAAGAAATATACGTTGATGGTATGCGTCTTGGATTTAAAGACAATGGCACAACAGTAAGCACTATATGGGATGACAGTAGCAACAACAGTGAACAGTGGGCAGACTTAATTGAAGTGTATCCTTACAATGGCGGCAGTGCAAGTCCAGTAAGTTTCTATACTGAAAGCACAGGCAACACACAACCAGCATACAATATTATGCCAGGGTGGACTAGTACAGACACAATGAATGATTTAGTATTCTGCATTATGAAGTTTAGATACAACAGCGAAAAGAATAAAAAACTTACAAGTATTGGTAGAGAAATTAAATTTAGATTGTCAAATACAATGACAGAGCCAGGTGATTGTATGTATGATTATATGACTAATACACGCTATGGAGCAGGCATACCAGCAGCGGAGATTTCAGCACAATGAGCACCTTAACAGAACTTAACAGTTATTCAAATAATACAGTTACATTTACAGACAATCGTCTCACAGGTGTTAAATTAACTTGGCCCACTACAAGAAATATTCCAAACTTTGTTGCTGAAAGTTCTAGTTTTGTTGTACAAAGAAAAATAGATATTGACGAAATAATTGATCCAAATGGAACTTTAAATTTAACATATAGTATTGATTTAAGTAGTGTCCCAGGAGCAAGTTTAACTTGGACTACATTGTTTGGCGGAGCAATTCTTAGCGAAATAAATCAAGTTTATAGTGTAAGAGCTATTGATTCAATTGCTAATTGGGACTTAGTTAAAGCACCAACAATAACATTGCCAGTTGACTTTCAAGGCAGCTTTGAATATACTTGTACACTAACATATCTATCAAGCATTGGTGTTGAAACTAAAACTTGGACAGTTGGAACCTTTGTTCCTGTTGTAAACTTGTTAGCACAATTTACACAAACTACATCCCCAATAATGTTTAAAGGCATTATTAATGAAAACCTTACAAGCAGCTTTACACTACTTGGCGCTGGCTTTGAACTAGACATTGCTGAAGCAGACTTTGCAAGTTCGTTTAATATGGTATCTAATGTTAGTAGACCCTTTAGAGGATTTACTACATCGCAATTTGTTACTGCTGGCATTACTGCTTCAGGCAAATACTTAATTGGCGGATTAAGTTCTAGTCTAAGTGCAAATGCAACAGTAACAACAAATGCAATAAAACTAGATGCAATTATAGGTTATAATAATGTGTTAAGTTATACTGGAAATGCACAAAATTCTAATATATTTAACGGCGTTACAATTAACTCAACAACAACTCCTGTAGGAACTACTCACCGTGTTGTAATAACTGTGACAGGCGGAAAAATAAGTAGAGGCAATCAAGGAAATTTACTTGCCACAGAATTTGACAATACCTACACTACTGATTCTAGCATTGATGGCGGTTCTCTGGTATTTGACTTGTTGCAGCAACTAAGTTTCTTTCCAACACACAGTAATACGTCAACTGCTACATATTCTATAGATTATTATATTAACGGTACACAAGTGGTTGACGGACCAACTACAAATATAAATTATAGTGGCACAACTTCAAATGTTATAGAAGAATGGTCCGTAAGAACAAATTCACAGATATTCTCTAGTTATAGCAGAATGTATCATAATAAAGTTGATTTTCACTTGTTTGGTGGCGGCGGTGGCGGAGCAAACAGTGGAGGCGCTGGTGGTGGCGGAGCAGGAAATTATGAAACTCTGCTAAATCAAACCTATGTAGATAACGTGGTTGGATCAAACAACAGTGGGGTGCCGTATAATTTAACAACAGGAACAGGCGGTGGCTGGGGTGCCGGAAGTTACTCAATTGCCAATGCAGGCGCTCAAGGAACTTCAACTTCGTTTGCGTATGATCCAAGCGGTACATATGCTAGTTCTGTTTTAACAATTGAACCAGGATATGGCGGCGGTGATGGATCAAACAATCCAGGACTTCAGCAAGGGTCAAATACTCTAGGTTCAACATTTACAGGCGGCGACGGTTTTTCGCAGAATATGAACGGAACATTACAAACTGCAGGCGGACAAGGCGCTGGAGCTACTGCTGATGGCACAGATGCGTACACTTACAACAACGGACAAAACTTTGTAGGCGGCACTGGCAGCAATGGTAAAGTATTAAATTCTGTTCAATATGCACAAGGCGGTAAGGGACAAAGCACTCAAACACCAACATTCCGTAGTGAAGCAAGGACAATAGGCAGTGGCGGCAACGGCGGGGCCAATGATGTTAATGGTAGAGGCGCTGATGGTGGCGCAGTAATAAGAACGTATAGAACCTAAGGATTAACAGATGGCTACGACAAATCAATTTAAAATTAATGGATTAATAAACACAAGCAATAATGTGTTAGACAATCTTAATGAATTAGCAAACGTGAGTGGGTGCTATCTAACTTGGGATCCGCAGCAAGGCAAGTGGATTGTTATTCTTAATACAACATCTAGCAGTGTTCGTGCATTTGATGACTCAAACATTATTGGTGAAATAAATGTAGGTGGTACTGGAGTTAATGACTTATACAACAGTGTTGTTGCAACATTCCCCAACAAAGATACTAGAGACACAACGGATCAAATACAATTAACTGTTCCAACAGCAGATAGATTTGCACAAGAAATAGACAATGTTCTTAACATAGAAATACCAATTGTAAATGAACCTGTTCAGGTAGCTTACATTGCCAGTCGCGAATTAAAACAAAGCAGACTTGATAAGATTATTGAATTCCGTGCTAACTTTGAAGCAAACACAGTAAGAGCAGGCGATGTTATTGACATTACAAATAGCGCCTTAGACTTTACTAGCAAGTTGTTTAGAGTAATACAAATTGAAGAAGAAGATGAAGACGATGGCAATTTAATATTCAGCATCACAGCACAAGAATATGATGCAACTATCTATGATCCAACAGTTGGTGTAAACAACTCAAGTGGCGGTACTGGATTAACATACGAATATCGTTCAAACTTCACCGGCATCAAATCAAAACTACTAAGTGAAGAACTAGACTTAAAAGACGACATTAGTGCTGGTAAACAAATGGCTGGACTATTAGCAGCTAATGCAGCCCTAGGTTTAATTAATAGTTTGTTTACAGTTGACGAAGAAACTGGTGCAATTATTAATGAAGGCAAGTTTGCAGATCCTGATATAGAAAAAGCAATAGGAAGTATTGCAAAACCAACAGGCGGCGCTGTTACTAAAAGTGCAAGTGTAACTGATGTTTGTAGTGGCGCACCTGTAACATTTAGTTTAGAAAGCAGTTGCGAAAGTTGTTTCTTTGACAATCCAACATTTGAATATCCTTATACAATTACAGGTGTTAGTGCAGGAGAAGTAGACGTTCCGCTAACTGGAAACATTCAAATCGTAGGCACAACACCTGGCAGTCTTGTAATTACTCCTACTGTAAGTGCAGATAAAACAATGACTGTTACAGTTGATGGCGAATCTACAGTTATTAATGTAATACCTGCTCCAACAGAATATGTACAAAATGTATTAGGAAGTCCAACTTCAATTCAAGAAGGTGCGTCAACTACAGTTACCGTAACCACTGTAGGGTATGCAAATGGCACTAATTTAAATTATACTATTGGAGGCAACGGCTCACCAAAAGTATCATCACCCTCACTAACAGGCACAGTTACTATAAACAGCAACAGTGCAACTTTAAATATTACAACAACAGATGACAGTGCATTTACCGCAAGTGAAAGTATAAATGTTACTGTAGGCGACAGCTTGTCCAATCCGTGTGTAATTAGTAATAATGTTGAAACTATTACATTAACCAACAATGTAACAACAGGTCCAACATCTGGATTACCTCCTAGCACTCCTAAAGATGCTGATTTTGCTTGTGCGTATGTTGAAGTTCCAATAATGTGGTGCGGAACCTTTGATGCAGACACACAGCGCCTTAAATCAATAAGCGTAAAGAAAACAGCATTCTTACCACTAAGTCCAGCAGGCGGCACAGCAGTTCCTACAACAATAAGTGTAACCAATCCAGGTGAATCAAGTGCTGCAATATCAATTGACTCAACAGTAAACATTGATCCTGTAACAGGAGCAGGCGGCGCACAGATTGACGTTATAACTACCTTTGATGCAGCACCTTCAGGTGGAGATACACTACTAACAGGCACTAAATCAACCTTCAATGGTTATTGGTAAACTTTTTTAGCCTTTTTTTAGGGTTTTATTAGGTTTTCGTATAAATAACAATAGCAGACATTGTCTGCTTTCGTGAAAACAATCGCAGACATATCTTTAAAGGAGAATTAAAATGGCGGCAGCTTCAGATTATCTAGAACTAAAATTACTGGACCACAGTCTAGGAACAGCATCAATGACAGCACCAGGCAATGTTTATGTTGGACTACACACAGGTAGCCCACTTGATAACAACTCAGGTGGCAACGAAATATCCGGCAACGGTTATACTCGTAAAGTAGCAGCATTTGCAGCAGCAGCAAGTGGCTCAGCTTCAACAAACGCAACAATTACGTTTGATGCAGCAACAGGCACTTGGGGCACAATCACACACATTTCGTTGTATGACGCAACAAACGCTGGAAACCTAATGTTCCATGGTGCAGTAACCACAAGTAAGACCATAGAAACTGGAGATACTTTCCAAATTTCAAATGGCAACTTGACTATTAGCTTAGACTAATAGCAACTGTTAGGGTGTTGGCGCTTTGTCAGCACCCTAATCTTACTTAAAGGAGATTGATATGTCTACAATAACACTAAGAAACGTCAAAGGTAGTGCTCTAACTTTCGCAGAAGGCGATACTAACTTTACTAATTTAAACACTGACAAACTAGAAAACATTAATGGTGAAAGTCTTAATGATTTAAGTAACGTCAATGCAAACAGCCCACAAGCAAACCATGCACTAGTTTATGACACAAATACTAGTCAATGGATTAGTATGGCTGTTCCAGGACCAACAGCATTATCAGACGATTTGAATTGCGGCAATTTTGTTCTAAGTAATTTAAAACTAAAAGAATATAAAGAAGTAATTCACGATTTAGGCACAACAGATACTCCAACACTAGTTCCATCAAATGGAAATGTTCAGAAAGTAGTAATTGCTTCAGGGTTGGCATTGCCAGCGTTTTCTAATCCTGCAGCAGGGCAATCAATTACGTTAACAGTTCTTGGCACAGGTGCAGCTACAGGCACAGGCGCTTATGTATTCGCAGGGGGCAACAAAACACTAACCACAAAGAGTATTATAAGTATCTTGTACGATGGTGTATTTTATTGGGCTTCAATAGCAACAGACTTCCAAGCGTAAGGAGAATAATATGCCTTTAGGAGCCGCAAGACTAAGTTTACTAGCATACCAAGCAACCGTAGCCGCATCTGGCAGAATAGCTAAAACATTTATAACTGTAAAAAATCCTGAGATAAGCACAGCACAAAACAAGTTTGGTGGCACAAGTGCGCTGTTTCAAGGAACACACAGTTCAAGTGGAACCAGTGACAGTGTGCGCACACAAGGACACAATGACTTTATCTTTACAGGTGATTTAACTTGGGAATGTTGGGTATACTTTGTAGACAACGGCACCAATGATTCAATGACGATTATGAGCAACAGAGGTACTTTTAACAGTACTAACCTCTATTTTACTGGTAGACATTCGGATCAGAAGTGGCAGTGGGGCAACTCAACTATGGGTGCTAATATCACAACACAAACTTGGAACTACAACACTTGGTATCACATTGCACTAGTGCGTAGTGGCTCAGGATCAAACAACTTTGCTTTTTATGTAAATGGCACTGCACTACAAACAGACACTGACACCAACACAATTGGTTCGTCAGGTTCCAGTGATTATATTGCCTTAGGCTCAATCTACAATGCATCAACTCCTAGTTTTGGATTAAATGGTTACATAGACGAAGTGCGTATTTCAACAACGGCAAGATACACTAGCAGCTTCACACCAAGCGGAGCAGCATTTCAAAATGACAGCGACACAGTGTTGTTGATGCATATGAATGGAGCCAATGGTTCAACTACATTTACAGACGACACAGTTACTCCAGTAAGACCAGCCGTTACACTAACTGGACAAGATGACCAAGTTATAACAACACACGAACAATCTAAATTTGGTGCACTTTCTGTAGAAATGAGCAGTGGCGGCGCAGATTGGATACTTGTGGATCATACTGCACAAGACATTGACTACGGTGATGACTTTACATATGAGTTTTGGTTTAGAACAAGCAGTTTGCCAAGTCTCTTTTATATGTTTGCAACAGGAAGCACAAGAGGCGATTACATAGCTCTTTATAACAAAAGCGGCACTTGGACACTTGCAGCACCAGTATCTAACGGTTCAACTGTATATACACAAATTAGAAATATTGGATCTACTCCAGCAACAAACACTTGGCATCACATTGCCCTAGTTAAAGATGGCTCAAATCTAAATATGTTCTTCAACGGCACACTACTTACAGTAAACAATGGTTCAGCAGGAACAATGAGTTCAACGTATGGCTGGGACGGCGTTAATAGAATTGGTGCTTGGGCTACTAACACATCTTATGGATTTTCTGGACACTTAGACGAAGTGCGTTTTAGTAAATCAGTTAGATACACTAGCAGCTTTACTCCAGCTACAACAGCATTTGCAAATGACAATGATACATTATTGTTAGTTCACTTTGATGAACCCACTGGCAGCCAGACATTTACAGACGACAATACTAGTATACGAGTAGCACAAGAGATTTCAATGCCATATGGCGGGGGTAGCCAAGCTAAATTATCTACTACACAATCACAGTTTGGTGGTTCAAGTGCATACTTTGATGGCAATAATGATGTTATTGGTATTGGCGATTCTAGTGATAGTAATTTTGTATTACTACCTAAAACAGGAGTGTTTACTTGGGAAATGTGGGCAAGAGCACAAGACACTACTTTCCAACAGATAAGCACAGTATATGGTGCGTATGGTGATGCCAACCCTGCAGGACGCACGTGGATAGGCATTGACGGCTCAAACAAATGGACATTCTCAGGCAACGGTGGTCCTACTATAGCAAGTTCAACAAATGCAAACAACACCACTTGGACACACCTTGCAGTTGTCCGCAATAGTTCAAATCAATTTAACTTCTTTGTAAACGGACAAAGCCAAGGCACATCAACTAATTCATATACTATTGCAAGTGGATACGTTTCTATTGGTGCAAATGCTAATTCATATGGACTAGAATATGAAGGCTATGTAGACGAGTTTCGCATATCAAATACAGCAAGATATACTGGCAACTTCACACCAAGCATCACACCATTTGTAAATGACACTGATACACTAGTGTTGTTACACATGGATGGACTTAACAATGCAAGACAGACATCAGATGACAACAGGTAAGGAGTAACCAATGAGCACATATTTTGTAGATGGTTATTTAGACGATGATTACTTTGGTATTGTAGCAGAAGCAGCCGCGTCACTAAGTGTTAGTACAACAGTTGCTTGTGAACTTACAGAAGTAGACACAACCGGTTATTATCTTGATGGATACATTGCAGATGGATATATCAGTGATGGTGTTGTGCATCAAGGAGCAGCTGCCTTTGTTGTTACAGTTGCAGTTGCAGCAAGCCCAGGCATTGTTAAGTCTAGTGGTGCTAATTTTAATGGTGTGTTTAGCCCAAGCATTACAGCAGTTGCAAGTCGCAATGGCTCAATTGATATGGCAGCACAAGTTGCATTTGCAGCCAGTGCTAACATAACAAGAAGCACAGACGTTACACTTGCCAACATTGTTAATCTAAGTCTACAAGCAGCCAGGATTCGCGACAATGCAATGTCTATTGCAGCAAGTTTCGCGGCTACCCCAATCGTTAGTAGAACAAGAGCAACATCAAGTTCACTAGCGATTTCTTTTGAGCAGACTACCACCCCACTAAGAATCAAACAACTTGATGCAACACTTAGCGGTGTGTTTAGCCCAAGCATTACAGCAACAGCAAGTTTGAATGGCAGCATAGATATTCATGCCCAAGCAAGTGCTACAACAATTCCAACAAGAATTAAACAACTAGACGCAACCCTAAGCACAGCATTTACAAGTGTAATTGAAGGTGGCTTTGAAAATGAAACTAGTGCTACTCTTAGTGTGTCAACTTCACTAACTGCACGAGCAATACAATATGTTATAGGTGCAAGTGTTCCAGCATTCCGTCCATTAAATCTTATAGATAATTCACTAACCACAAATCGTTGGAGTTTTGATAATTCTGTTTATAAAAGTGGTAGTGGCTCGTTGTTTATAGACGCCGGCGGCGGCAGTGGTAATATACAATTATATGCCGCGAACACAAACAACAACAATTCAATTTTAGATGTTGCTCAAAATCAAGACTTTGTATTTGAAACATGGATAAGATTTGAAGGACCAACCAATGGTGTTGCTCAGTTTGACCAAGAAGTAATAGATATTAATCCTATGTTTAGAGTCAACCTTAGACGCAATACTACTAGGATGGATCTTTATCTAGGTAATGGATATTCTAGTTCTAGAACTGCAGGCGGAGTTGATTCCTACCTTTATAATACTGACACTTGGTATCACGTTAGTTTAAGCAGAACATCCAATGTGTTGTATTGGAAAATAAACGGTAATACAGAATACACAACCAGTGACTCAAAAGCATACAATCGCACTTTTGGCGATGGCGACTCAGAACTGCGACTCAGTAGTCCACACAAATTTATAGATGGTGTATTCTTTGATAGTATGACATATAGAGTTGGTGATAGCACAGTTACAGGATTATCATCGCCATATGTTCCTACTAATACAGAAAATACTAAATTCTTATATAAATTTGACACGTCAACTGATTTATTAATTGACAATATTGAAGACTTTACATACGAAGGCGCAGCAACCTTAGCAACAACAGCAAGTATAACTGCAAATCTAGGCGGAACATTCGGCGCCGCTGCAAATCTAACAACAACATCAACTATTACAGCAGACGTTGATAAAGTAGTTGACAATAGTGCAACACTAGCAACCACATTCGCTACAACAACAACAGTAAATAAAATATTAACCAGTGATGCTAGTTTAAATGCCACGTTTGCACAAACCAGCACAGCAACTAGAATACAACAAGGCGCAACCAGCCTAGCAAGCACATTCGCTCAAAACGCAGTTGTAAACACAATTGTAGGTGCAACTAGCGATTCTATCTATCCAGTATTTGAGATTGTTACCCAAGTAACCAATGTTAAACAACTTGCAAGTGACTTAACCGCATTTGCGTCAACACTTACAGCAGCAGGCAAAGTAGGTGACTTCTTTGTTGATATTGATTTAACAGCTACACTTGCATCAACTGCAACATTCATAGCATCAACAAGTGCAAGCCTAGACACAACTGCAACAGCGAGTGCAAGCGGCGATAGAATACGCTTTGGTGCAAGTAATCTAACAGCATCTGCAACTATAACCAGTGATGGTGAATTAGTTGCAGGCACAATAGCAAACCTAGACACAACTGCAACCTTAGATAGTATAGGTATTCGTGCAAAAGGATTAAACGCTAATTTTGCAAGTGAATTTGCAGCAACAGCAAGTGGTGTTACTTTCTTAGGTACAACTACATTTGAAGGTGTAGCAAGTACCACACTTACAGCAACACCTAAAATTACAAGAACCACAAGTGCCGCACTAGACACAACTGCAACACAAACAGTCACAGTTATAAAAGCAGTTGAAGCAAGTGCTACACTAGCAGGAACATTTGCACCAAGTATCACAGCAGTTGTAAGTCGTGCAGGTGATATTGACTTAACAATTGAAGTTACACAAACTGCAACAGCAACAAAAACAACAGAAACTAGCAGCACCTTAGGTGTTTTAACAGCACTAACAGCAACTGGTACACTTACTAAGCAATTGAGTGCAACGCCTACTAGTGACGCTAATATAGCTTGTACGGCAGGTGTATTAATTGGGGCAAGTGCAACCATTAGTGCATCATTTACACAAACTGTAATTGGCACAATTATTGATGCAACAAGATTCATATATGTTGTACCAAGAGAAACAAGAGTGTTCACAGTAGATAAAGAAACAAGAACACACACCATTCATAAAGAAACAAGAACTTATACCCTAGGAGAAAAATAATGAGTACTAATAGAAGTGGCTTCTTTCAAACCAATACAGGGCTTGAAATAGACAAAGATGTTGAAGCAGTAATGATTTACACCTTTGACTGGAGCACGTGGTTAGACACTGGCGATACTATTGCAACTGTGGTTTATACAGCAGCCGCAAGAATAAATGATCCAACACCAATTGTTGTTGTTGATAGTGGAATTACTGATTCAAACACGGACACTTATGTAAAACTAAGCGGTGGACAAGTTAATAAGACTTATGTTGTTACAGCAAAAGTTGTTACCGGAAATGCTGTTACTGACAGAAGAAATTTCCGTGTTAAATGTGTTGCTAGAAGCGCCTAATGTCTAACACTACTACTGAATACGAACGCGAACATCTAGAAGCACACGTTGACTTGTGTGCAATAAGGTATGCCCATTTGAACGAACGTTTAGAAAAAGTTGAAGCCGCAGTAACTGATTTACATCAGGGTATTATCAAAGGCAACAAAGGATTAATCAAAGCTATGATAGTTGCAGTAAGCACTATTGTTGTTGCTATGATAGGAGCAGTAGGAACTATTGTAAGTGTTATGCCAGTTTAAATAGTTGTAATAATCACCCGGGGTAAATATGCTTATGAAAGACTTAGAATACCCAAACTGTGAAGACTGCAACTGTGAGTTGGACCATACTCGCATAGTACACAATAAACGATTAATTAAACCATACACACATTGGAGCAAGCAGTGTCAAAGTTGTAAGGCTTATCAATCACCTAGTACTGGTGAATTTAATTTAACAAATGTAGAACTAAGACATTACCACATATTGAAAGCAGGATTAAAGATTCCTAAATCTAGACAGCTGAACGGGCCTGGACGTCCGTTAGGTGCCAAAAACAAACCAAAAACAACACAAATGGATAAATAAATGTGTAGCGAGTAGTTAGGGCTGTCAAAATTCTAACATAACATTAAATTTCTAATGCCATTGAAATAACTCCGTTTTGCTCGCTACACTCCTATACTAAAAAAAGTTTAACTTTTGCCTTAGATTACTCCTGTAGTCTAGGGCTTTTTCTTGACAAACCACAAAAACCATGTTATTATAATAATTGTATAAATAACTATATAGGAGAAAACAATGGCAATTACTAAACTAAAAAAACACAACAAATGTCCAGTAAGTGTAAACTTGTGCAAGCAAGGAAGTCCACACTATGCGGAACTTGTGTGCAACACTCACAAAAAACATATACAGTGGCTCAACACCACAGACGCACTTTTAATCAGCAAGGCAAGCACACAAATTGGATCTACTAAATTCAAGCACCGTGCCGAGAAGGTGATGTTATGAGTAAAGCGATAATGGAACTAATTGAAAGAGACACAGCGATACGCAAAAAAGGCGTAGAGTATTATAACATAGAAGAACAAAGAAATAACAAAGAAGAACATATTGCAACGACTCCGTCTCTGTTCTCTCTTGACAAGGCTTCGCCTAACTCAATAGTTAGTGTACTTGCTCAAGAGCCTCTTGACTCAAGAGAAAGAAAGGTGGTTATGGAAAACGAAATTTCTGAGGAGGAGGAGCCACTTGGACCACACAATGTCAAGAGAGCAATTGTGCAACTGTTTAACAATGAAGGTGGACAACGCAAACTTAAAATTAGACTTAACTTGGATGATGGCACTAATGCTGAATTTATTGCACCTATGCAACCAAAAAGCAATTTAACCAACTTCCTACGCTACACAGCAGACAGCAAAGAAGCAGCAAGGGAAGTGTTTGTTGGTATGCGCAAGCACGTTAAGAATCTATTAGGAGTAACTCCACAACAAGGCAAGTTCCACGAAAACACAGGTGCTCGTGCAACTACAATGAAGCCAATACAAGTAGAGCCGGGCTGTTATGGAGCAATAGGATGGAATGGAGAGGATAAAACATACTTGGGTTGGATTGTACTGTATGGATTGTATCTTACAGCTTTTCCACTAGAAGATGGTTATATCTCAGACAAACAAAAAGCAACGGGAGTGCGTGGACAATACTTATGGATTAATCCTCGCTTTGACAAACGTGTAAGGCCCTTAACTTGGGCAGAAAAACGCAAGCAAGCAAAGGCACCATAAAACAACACAAATTCTCAAAAAAGAATAAATAATTGTATGGAAAAGAATAAAACAGGACCAAAGCCAAAAGCACCCACTGAAGGAACTATTTGTGGATTGCCTGTTGGTAGAGACAACACAATTGTACCACAGGATCAAGTAGAAGAACTTGCGGCTCTTGGATGCAACAACAAAGAGATTGCTAACTTCTTTGGAGTCAAGGAAGACGCTATTGCTAGAAACTTTGCGGCAGAACTTGTAAAAGGGCGTGAAGTAATGAAGATTAAACTTAGACGTGCAATGTTTAAGAATGCCTGTCAAAATATGAATGCCGCAGTACAAATATTCCTAGCTAAGAATGTATTGGGCATGGTAAGTGAACCTGCACAAGGAGAAGGCTCAGCACCTCTACCTTGGAATGAAGCAGATGCAACAGTTGAAATTGGAGAAGAACACGATGAAGAGAATTGATAACACAGAAGTATGGAGTGATGGCGGTGTCAAATACACAAAGAACGCAAGTGGAGACTTTGAAATATACATTGAACCAACCGTTGAAGAAGACGGTGAAGACAACTGGACATATTCCGAAGATGACTTTGTAACCCTAGATGAACCTGTTGTACTAAAGTCAAGCGAAGACTAAGTTGTCTAATACTGTTGAACTAAGTGTTGATATAATGTGTCACGTTACAAAGACTCTTAATGAGATTGTAACAAGAGACGGCGATATCAACATCAACAACAAAACTATTTGGAACAGATACCTGCATCAAATGGACAATGTAGTGTGGAGAGGTGTACTTGAAACACTACAACAATTATATCAACAAGAGCCTAGTCTGTTTGAAATACATCAGGCAGTTGCCGTTAACAATGCTCTTGAAACCCTTAATGAATACTATGACTATTATGACAATGTATTACATATTAATAAGCCACAAATGAAACACAGAGGTATTGCCTGGAGGGCTCTAATGACAATACGTGAAGTAGTTAACACGGCAAACAAATGACTTGGATGTACCAAGCCCAACCTTTTACAACTGCCCCTGAAGAATATCAAGGGTTTGTTTATTGCATTACTAACACTTCAACAGGAATGAAGTATATAGGTAAGAAGAACTTGTGGAGCATCCTCAAACGCAAACCCCTCAAAGGTAAGTCCAATAAGCGACATAGTCGTATTGAAACGGATTGGCAACGGTACTACGGAAGCAGCAAGACACTCAGTGCAGACATTGAGAAACTTGAACCACATACAATAACACGCGAGATCCTGCACCTATGTGCTAACAAGACAATGATGGCATATTGGGAAACCAAGCTGCAATTTGACTTAAACGTGTTAATGGACCCAACCTACTACAACGAGTTCATCAGTTGTAGAATAAACAGCAGCGGCATAAAATAATCCTTTAGTTGACAACTCGCATAAATAATGCTATAATAGTATTAATAATTAAGGATTAACGGAATGAAAAGTTTAATAGTAGGAATGAACATTGGCGAATTGTATGCAAGTGTTCTAGGCGATATGAATGCTGAAATTGTAACAGTAGACTTGAACCCTCTCAAAGGTGCAGACTTCTTAACTGTAGAGGCAGCACTCAGTGTTCACAAAACATTTGACACTGTTAATATTTGCACACCTAACAGCACTCATCTAGCAATTACACAACAGGTTGCACCATATAGCCAGTTTGTATTTGTAGAGAAGCCTGGCTTTGCAACCGCTGAAGAATGGCAGTCAACTGTACTACAATTTCCTCTCACACGCATTATGATGGTAAAGAATAATCAATGGAGAGACGATGTCCACAAGATGAAGACTCTTGCAAATAAATCACACATTGTAAACATCAATTGGATTAGAAAGGATTGTGTTCCTAATCCAGGCAGTTGGTTCACTACTAAGGAACTTGCATACGGTGGTGTGAGTAGAGACTTAATGCCACATTTACTCAGCTTGTATATTATATTGAATCCTGAATGGCACACCAGCACCGCACGTAAAAGTGTGAGCAGTCAACAGTGGCAGTTAGAAGACATTCACAGCACAGATTACGGAACAGTTAACCCTAGTGGCACTTATGATGTAGATGATTACGCAACTTTAAATTACGGTAGCAAATGGTGCCTAACAGCAAACTGGAGAAGTTTAAGCACAGACGAAAGTTGTATTAAAACTTATACAAGACGAGGCTCAAGTGTGCTTACAGATACTATAGATTTAGGTTGGTGTCCGGAGAGTGCCTTCTATACTATGATAAAGTCTGCAATTAATAACAAGGACAACAATCACTTTTGGCAAACACAAGCACAACAGGACACGTGGATTCACAAACAGTTGGAGTTACTATGAAAGTTAAACTATTACACACCTTAGGTGATGGTAGCTTTAAAGAATGTGAGTGGACCAAGCCTACACACAAGTCTAATGAAATAGAAGTTAAAGCAATTATGACAGGCGTATGCCGAAGTGATATAGCAATGATGCAAGGCACGTTTGGTCCTTTACCTTTACATATGCAAGGACACGAAGGGTTAGGAGTTGTTACTAAAGTAGGCGAGGATGTAAAAAATGTTACACCAGGAGACTTTGTAGCAACAAGAGGTGAGCCTGCTTATGCAGACTATTATAACTGTAGGGCAAACGAATTTGTTGTTGTTCCAAGTGCTGATCCAAAGTATATACTTGAACCTGTTGCCTGCGGAGTTAATATTGTAATGCAACCTCTTGCACAAATACACGCTCGCTGTGGTAATGATAAAAGGTGTTTAATTCTAGGTAGTGGATTCTTAGCACAGGTTGCTTATAAAAGTTTACAACTGTTAAACTGTGAATTTGAAACTATTGATGTTGTAGGTAATCATAACCTACTAGTGTGGGGAGATGTATTACACAGTGAACCTCAAGGCACTTATGATGTTGTTATAGATTTAAGTAGTCGCACAGATGTATTGTCAAATGAAATTTATGCTACAGAAGCACTGTTGATACAAGGTGTAGAAAAAACACTCACCAGCAACTACAGTAATTTGTTGTGGAAGGCTTGCACTATTGTATTCCCAAGTCCAAGGGCAGCGTGTTTTATTGATGCAATGCAAACAGCACTAGAGTGGATCACCAAAAGTCAATTAACAGTTGACGCAAACTGGACAAGATGTTATAATAGAACTACAGAATGGCAACAAGCGTTTGAAGATGGTGCACATCGTCCTCAAGGCTATAACAGAGGATATATTAAATGGGACTAAACACTGACGAACGTCAAGACATAGTATACTTTACCGGTATAGAAGTTGAACACACAGCACAATATGGTGAACAGACTCTGTTTGTTGTGGGTGTGCAACCTGTTGAAGAGATTGTGGCTCACGCACACTCACACAGTATTAAACATCTATACTTTGGAACCAGTCAAAGTTATACACCCTCAGAGGAGTGGCAGGCTATGATAACTCCCTTGCTTGAACAAGGCTACTGGGTTACCTTAGACTATGACAGTGTTTATAGTCCTCAAGTGCTGGCTGCTGGATTCAATGCTTGGGAGAGATTTATTAGTATGATAAGCGTTAAACTCCCTAACATCAGTGAATATAACTCTAATGCCACAGTTAAGATAGACGACGCTACTTGGGGACACTCAAATGCGGGCATATGGTGCCACAGTTTAACCCAGTTACAGTGTGACGAAACTGCTACATTCTGGGCTGATTATGGTGAAGATACCCCAATTTAGAGGTTGACACATCCACTTATTGATAGTATACTATATGTATAGGCAATAACGCTTATAGGCAAACAAAGAGGCACACACTATGACAATCACAGTTAAACTTTCCCAGAAAGACTCGCGCTCACGCTATCCAAGTTCGCGCTTTGAGCATACAGAAATTACTGTAGGCAAAGGTGGTAAATCCAGTTGCGGTGATAGTAAAATTATTTCAATTGGTTCCTTTAATGTTCCAGTTGAACAAGGCTATGTTTATTCAGACTGGGGACAAGGTGACGATGCATACCACACTATGCACAGTGCAACAAATTCAGCACAGGCTCGCTTTGAACAAGATGCTGAAAAACTTATTCTAGCAAAATATGAAGAACTAGAAGCAGAACTACTAGCACTTGCAGACAAGTGGGGTGGGTTACGTGACACGTTCTTGTTGAAGGATGTGCAACCCAGCAAGGCACCTAAGGAGACAGCGTGAAAGCCTTAGGCTTAATAATACTTGCTATGCTGTCAGGGTGTGCTTCATACTTTGACAGCCAAGACCCTTGTCAACGCAAACCTTATCCAGACTTCTGTGGCAGTTATGAAGAACCAATGCCTGTAATTATACAAGAAGGCAACTGGATACTGTACTAAACTATTCAGCTAATACGAAAAGACTCTACGGAGTCTTTTTTCACGAGTAAATAATGCTTTTGTATAAATAACTGTATGAAGACACTAAGAGTAGAATACTTAACAGAGTGGCGTGTATGGTATAACGCATTCAACAAAGCACGTGAACTAGAAACTTACATACATCCTGACTGGCAAGACTTTGAGGTTTGGCTTAATGAACTTGGTCCAAGAAAGAACCCCACGGATCAATTCTGTAGAGATGACTGGACTAAAGGTTGGACACCTGACAATGCCGGCTGGCGCACAATGCCATTTGGACGTAATAGAGATTATAGTAAACGTGGAGACAAATATCTTGGAATATAAATTTAAATATGCCCCTGAGACAATAGGCGGTCCTGGCAAACGTGGACGCAATCCAAACCCAGATACTTGGCAAACAGGACCTTGCAGAATTGCACACGACAAACACTATGGTTTCCTCAAGCACAAAGCACAAGCAAGTTATCGCAATGAAGAGCACACACTAACACTTGAACAATGGGAAACATTGTGGACAGATGAAGACTGGCTTGCACGTGGAAGAAAGTCAGACAATATGTGTATGCAACAACGAACTCCTGGTGATGGTTGGCACCTCTCCAATGTTGAAGTTGTTAGTCGTCGCAAACATTTTAGTGACATTAAGCGAAGGAACCGCGATGTTTGATAGTGACTTTGATCCATTAGCTATATTACAGAAGCACGAGTTAACTCTTAACGATTTAATTAATGCCCACAATGAAGTTGCAAAGTTAACAGAGGAACTTGCTCAGAGTCAGCAGAAATTAAATATGCGTCTAACTCAAACTGAGCAACTAATCTATAAAATAAACGCTTATGTTGACGACTTATGAAGTTAAGCTATCCTCAACAAACAATAGCTGACAACCCTAGTCGCTTCAAGGTAGTTGTAGCAGGAAGACGCTTTGGTAAAACTTATCTTTCAATGCGTGAAATCTGTTATAGGGCTCGCGTACCCAATCAAGAGATATTCTACATTACAACAAGTTACAGAGCTGCCAAAATGATTCTATGGAAGCCTCTTAAACGTAGACTCCTGGACCTACGCTGGGTAAGAAAGATTAATGAAAGTGAACTCAGTATACTACTAAAGAATGGAAGCACTATAAGTCTTAAGGGTGCAGAAGATCCTGACAAACTACGTGGTGTAAGTCTATCCTACGCAGTAATAGATGAAGCTGCTGAATGTAAACTAGAAAGCCTATGGGGTGAAATTGTTCGTCCTGCTCTTGCGGATCAACAAGGTGGTGCATTGTTTATTGGAACACCCAAAGGCAAAAGCAATCCATTCTATGACTTATATATTACAGCAAAAGAACAAACAGACTGGGAAGCGTTTCAGTATACTACAATACAAGGCGGCTTTGTTACTCAGCAAGAAATAGAAGCTGCCCGTCAGGATATGAGTGAGCGACAGTTTAATCAAGAATTCCTTGCTACTTTTGAAACATATGAAAACAGAGTAGCTTGGGCATTTGCCAGGGACGTTCACGTAATAGACGAACCCAAAGAAGTAAACACTAGTATCATACACGTGGGTATGGACTTTAACATCAATCCAGCTGTGGCAACCATAAGTGTACAACTTAACAAAGACACTCTTGCAGTCATTGATGAAATACAAATGTTTGCATCAAACACAGACGAAATGGCAAGTGAAATCAATCGCCGTTATCCTAGAAGTAAAGTATTTGTTTATCCTGACCCTAGTGGCAGTAGAAGACAAACATCAAGTAGTGGAATGAGTGACCACTTGATATTACAAAACGCAGGCTTTGTAGTTAAAGCACCGCGAAAGCACGACCCAGTAAGGGATAGAATAAACGCCATTAACGCACGGTTTAAGTCAGCAGACGGCAAAGTTAACCTCTATATAGCAAAGACTGCTAAATATACGATAGAGTGTTTAGATAAGCACCAGTTTAAAGAAGGTACTATGGTTCCGGACAAAGACTCAGGATACGACCATATGTTTGATGCCTTGAGTTATTGCGTGGCGTTTATGTATCCTATTAGAAAAAATGTTACGCAAACTGAGCAACCAGCCCGTTGGGGACACAAAATATCTTAAGGAACAAAAATGAATATAACAGATACAATACAAAATGAAGTTGATGGACTATTATCAGGTAATAGTGTCTATCACGAACTACAAGAACGTTGGATGTATTATTTAGAAAGCTACATTGGCGGACAAGAATACTCACAAGCAGGACACTTGACTAGATACGTTAATGAAAGCCACAGTGAGTATATGGCAAGATGTTTGACAACACCCCTAGAGAATCACTGCCAGTCAACTGTTAGTGTTTACAATAGTTTCTTGTTTAGAACACCACCTGAACGGGACCTTGGGTTAATACAAGATATGACTGAGACACGTGATTTCTTGCGTGATTGTGACTTTGAAAACCGTTCAATGGACCAGTTTATGAATGACTTACACACTTGGATTAGTGTGTATGGACACTCCTGGGTTATGGTTACACAAGCCAACGTAAATGCCCAAACACTAGCGGACCAACGGGATCAAGGTGTGCGTCCATATCTAAGTATGCTAACACCATTGAGTGTACTTGACTGGAATTATGATAGACAACCAAGCGGACGTTACACCTTAGACTATTTCAAATACCTTGAAGACGTTAATGGTAGTGTTAAAGTAATCAAAGAGTGGACACCTGCAGCTATTAAAACTACTACCATTGATGAAGACGAAAATATGATTCTTGAAGAAATGCTTGAAGACAATCAGCTTGGATACATTCCAGCAGTTATTGCCTACAACCAGCGTTCAAGTCTACGTGGTATTGGACTTAGTGATATCTCAGACATTGCAGATTTGCAAAAGTTTATCTATAATAGCACCAGTGAAGTTGAACAGTCAATTAGACTTAACACTCACCCAAGCCTAGTAAAGACAGCAGACACTAACGCAGGCATTGGAGCAGGCTCAATTATCCATATGGATGAGTCAATGGATCCAGCACTTAAACCTTACCTATTAGAGTTTAATGGAGCAAGTGTTGAATCAATATACACTGCAATTAATCATGCAACAGATGCAATTGACAAACTAGCCAACACCGGAGCAGTCCGTGCAACAGAAAGTCGCACAATGAGTGGTGTGGCAATGGAAACAGAATTCCAACTACTTAACAGTCGCTTGTCAAACAAAGCCAACAGCCTAGAACTTGCTGAAGAAAACATATGGCGTATTGTAAGTGATTATCTAAACCGTGAGTGGACAGGTGAAATTGATTATCCAGGTAGCTTTAATATTCGTGACACTGCAAGTGAGATTAATCAACTTAAAGTGGCAGCTGAAGCAGCACCTAATGATAGACAGATTCAAAAGGCAGTTGCTAAGAAAATTGCATTCTGGATGGACGTTGAGTATGATGAAGAAATGGATATGTTTGAACCACATACTATGACAGATCCAGTAACTGGCAAGCAAGCAATGGTTACTACACAACTACAACACCTTGAGCTTACAGCTAAAGGCTGGATACATCAGGGCGAATAAAATGGCAACCTATTATAAAAGCCATTGTAAAGGCGCTTGTGATGGACACCGTGCAGGAGCACGTTATGCACGAGGTGGTGGACGAACTCTTACTAGAAGTTCAAGTAGCTTCAACAAAGGTATGAGAATATCGCAAACGCAACTCAAGAAGAAAGGCGTTCGCACAAGAATGAGCATTACAAGGAAAAGCAAATGAAAAAATCTAAACCAGCTAAGGGTCGCGGCAAAGGCACTAAGAAGAAAACCAAGAACAAGGGTTACGGCAAATAACCAGCATAAATAATATGATTATTAAGCTATTTGCTAAATAACATTACACAAACATACTCTAACAAGGGAGGCGAGGTACCACAATGGACCATAATACAAATACATTGGCTATAGACCCTGCAACTGATGCAGCAGCACAAACTGAAAATCAGGCTCAAGAAGCAAAATCTTACACACAGGATGAAGTTGATAATATGATGGCCCGC